>Ga0207428_10000012_pt1 | contig 354383 bp, 270 predicted proteins | sample RhiMethybrSRZTD1_FD_187600 | JGI IMG/M metagenome (GOLD analysis project Ga0207428, IMG submission 187600) | Populus rhizosphere microbial communities from Tennessee, USA - Rhizosphere MetaG P. TD hybrid SRZTD1 (SPAdes) (version 3) | ecosystem: Host-associated > Plants > Roots > Rhizosphere >...
CCACAGAGAAAATCGACCTCTACGTGTCCACATATAGATGTATGCCGAACGCCCCCTGGAGCGCAACCCCCGTTTCGTGAACGGCGGCCAGCAGCAGCTGGTTGGGCCTGTGGTGAAGGTCCCCTTTTCGCCCGCCATGACCGTTGCCGCAGGTTGGACGAGGGAACGTTTACCACAGAGACACAGAGACGCAGAGGGGGACGGAGAAAGGCAATTTCTTTAGTTCTGACTGATTGCCTTTCTCCACATCCTCTTTTCTGCGGAGGCCGTCATTGAATCGGCACAACCTCCGATGCCTTGACCATCGCGTTGAGCGCCGGCAAATCGGTGGCCCAGAGCGCTTTGACCTTGGCCAGTTCGGCGTCGATTTTCTGTACGAGCTCGGTGTAGACGGCGCGATGCTGGGCGGTGGGGGCGAAGTCGCCGGTCGCTGCTGATCCGGCGACGGAGGCGAGTTTGTCGTTGAGGCGGATCGGGAAGTTGAGCGGGTCCTGGGAGCTGCGGTTCTTGGTCTGGTAGAGCGTCTCTTCGATGGCGGTCATTTTCTTGTCGAGCGCTTTCGCCGCGTCGACGATGGCCTTGGCCTTCTCGTCCTTGCCGAGCCGCTTCTTGAGGTCGTCGAGCTGCTTGCGCACTTCGCGCATGCGCTCGATCTGTTCGTGGATCTCGGTCAGCTTCCGGTTCGCCGCCAGGAGGTAATCGAACTGCGCCTGAAGGTCGGCTTGCGATGCCGACGTGCGCGGGTCTTTTTTGAGCTCCGCGGTGGCCGTTCTCGTATCGTCGCCGACTGTCAGCCGCACGTCGTAGGTGCCGGGCACGACGCGTGGTCCATCCGTCCCTCCACCCCACAGGATCAAGCCCTCGAACTTCTTCGCCTCCGGAGAGCGCAGGTTCCAGGCAAAGCGATTGAGCCCCGGCTTCGAGTCCGGGAGTTTGTTCTTCTCTTTTTCTTTCTCGGCTTTCGGATCTTTCTCCTCGGCCTCGGCGCCTTCGCTCTTCACGCCCACTTTCTTTTCCGGTTCCGCGGGCGGAGGTTCCTCGCCAACCTTCGCTTCCTTCGCCACCACCTTCGGCGCCGGCGGCTTCACCTCCCCTTCGAGCTCGCGGATCACCGACCCATCGCGATTGAGGAAGGCCAGCTTCACTTTCGTCCCTTCCTTCACAGCCGGATCGATCCAGTAGTTGACAACGATCCCCTGCGGCGGATTCTTACCCGCGCCCTGCGGCGGCTTCTCCGGCGTGGAGCCGCTCGTGCGCCACGCCGGGCGTGGCGTGAAGAGATGGATGCGGCCGGACGCACTCCCCATCTGCTGCAGCGGCGAAAGGTCGTCGAGGATCCAGAACGCACGGCCCTGCGTGGCGGCGATGAGATCGTCGTCGCGCGCCGCCAGATCCGTGATCGGCACGACCGGCAGGTTGAGCTGCAACGACTGCCACGACCCACCGTCGTCGAACGAGACGTACATCCCCCGCTCCGTGCCGGCGAACAGCAATCCCTTGCGCCGCTTGTCGGAGCGCACCACGCGCGTGAAGTGATCGGCGGCGATGCCGTTGGTGATCTTCGTCCACGTCGCGCCGTAGTCGGTGGTCTTGTAGAGATACGGCCGGAAGTCGTCGGACTTGTACGCAGTGCCGGCCACGTAGGCCGTGCCCTTGTCGAACGGGCTGGCGTCGATGCTGTTGATCATGAGCCCCTGCGGCATCACCGTTTTAGCCGGCGCCGCAGCGGTCACGTTCTTCCACGTCTGCCCGCCGTCGCGCGTGATGTGAATCAGTCCGTCGTCGGAACCGGTCCAGATCACGCCCGGCTCGAGGGACGATTCAGTCACGGCGAAGATCGTCCCGTAATACTCGACCGAGGTGTTGTCCTTCGTGATCGGCCCGCCGGACGGCCCCATCTTCGACTGGTCGTTGCGCGTGAGATCGCCGCTGATGCGGGTCCAGTTCGCGCCGCCGTCGGTCGTCTTCCAGAGATGCTGCGACGCGGCGTAGAGCGTGTTGGCGTCGTGCGGTGAGAACAGCAGCGGGAAGTTCCACTGGAAGCGTTCCGTGGCCCCTTCCGCACCGTGCCCCATCGGATTGTCCGGCCACGGATTGAGATCGCGGAACTCGCCGGTGCGGTGATTCATCATCGTCAGATATCCGCCGTACGAGCCGCCGTAGACGACGTCGGGATCATCGGGCTTGGCCACGATGTGGCCGCTCTCGCCGCCGGCGGTCTCTTCCCATTCGCGTAAACCAATCGACGAATCGCCGGACCGGCTGCGGATGCGCACGGCGCTGTTGTCCTGCTGCGCGCCGAGGAGACGGTAGGGGAAGGAATTGTCCGTGGTGACGCGATAGAACTGCGCCGTGGGCTGATTGTCCTGCCCGGTCCAGCTGCGGCCGCCGTCGGTGGTCACGTTCGCCCCGCCGTCGTTCGATTCGATCATCCGCTGCGGATCGTTCGCCGCGATCCAGAGATCGTGATTGTCGCCGTGCGGCGTGGCGATCGAGCTGAAGGTCTTGCCGCCGTCCTTCGACTTCTGGAAGCGGACGTTGACGACGTAGACCGTGTCCTCGTCCTGCGGGTCGGCGTAGATGCGCGAGTAGTACCAGGCGCGCTGGCGCAGATCGCGGCTCTCGTTCACCTTCTCCCACGTCTCGCCGCCGTCGCGCGAGCGGAACACGCCCCCCTCCTCGGCTTCGACGATGGCGTACACATTCTGCGGATTGCTGCGCGAGACCGAGACGCCGATGATCCCCAGCGGACCCTTCGGCATGCCTTTCATGCGCGACAGGTTCTTCCACGTATCGCCGCCGTCCGTCGACTTCCAGAGTGCCGAGCCCTCGCCGCCGCTCTCCAGGCTGTATGGCGTGCGCCGCACGCGCCACGTCGAGGCGTAGAGAATGCGCGAGTTCGTCGGATCGAGCGTCAGATCGACGGCGCCGGCGTTGTCGTTCGCGAAAAGAATGCGCTCCCACGACTTGCCGCCGTCCTTCGTCCGATAGACGCCGCGCTCCTGACTCGGCGCGAACAGATGCCCGAGGACCGCCGCGTAGACGAGATCGGGATTGCGGGGATCGATACGCACGCGCGGAATGTGCCGCGAATCCTTCAGCCCCACCTGCGTCCACGTCGCCCCGGCATCGGTCGACTTCCACATCCCGTCGCCGTGCGACACATTGCCGCGCACCGTCTTCTCCCCGCCGCCGGCGTAGACCACGTTCGGATCCCACTCCGACACCGCCACGGCGCCGATCGAGCCTCCGAAGAACCCGTCCGACACCGCCTTCCACGTCTCCCCGCCGTCGACGGTCTTCCACACTCCCCCGCCGACCGACCCGAAGTAATACGTATTCGGCTGCGACGCGATCCCCTCCACCGCGGCCGACCGGCCGCCGCGGAACGGCCCCACCTCCCGCCACTGCATCGCCCCGTACTGCGCGGGATCGAACGTCGCGGCGGTGAGGGTGGGGGCGATGGTCGTCAGGAGAAGGGTGAGCAGGAGGAGCGCGGCGGAACGCTGATGCGTCATGAGCGCGAATGATAGCCGGAGAGGCTCAGGGGCTCAGAGGCTCAAAGGCTCAGAGGCTCAGAGACCCGCCCAACCGCCGTCGGTAACTCTGAGCCTTTGCGCCTCTGAGCCTCTGAGCCTTTCGAGGGTCCGGCACGCTTTTCGCCACACACCCCCGTATGGCTCAGTGTGCAAACTGCGGCGCGCCGCTGGCTCCGGATGCGCAGTTCTGTTCCAAGTGCGGGAAACCGGTGGCGCCGGCAGCACCGGTCGTGGCCGCTTCTCCGCCGCGTGTCGCCACCGAGCCTGCGTACGGAGCCACCGTTCCCGTCGCGCAGGCGCGCCGCAGCACCTGGTGGATCGTGCCGGCCGTGATCGTCGGATTGGTCGTGATCGCCTGGCTGCTGCTGGCCGGATTGCCGTTCGGCCGCGAGAAGACCATCGTCGCCACCGAGACCGCGGAAACGATCGCCGAAGGAACCGTCGACCGGCCGCCTGCCGAGACCGGCACCGTGGTCGACCTTGGCGGCACCGTGGAGCCGCCGTTCCCCACGCAGACCTTGCCGACGCAAACAGCACCACCGATCACCGCCACCCAACCGCCCCCCGTCATCGTCGAAGAACCGGTCGTCATCCCCCCGCCACGTCCCATATCGGTGCCCGTGCCTCCGCCGACGACCACAACGCACGAGCCGGAGCCGGCGCCGGAACCGGTGCGCGACGAGATCAGCGAAGCCGAGGCGACGACGGTGTTGCGCCGTCACCTCGCTGCTTCGAATCCGTACGACCTATCGCCGAACTGCATGCAGATCCGCAGCGCCGGCTATCGCAACGTCGGCTACACCTTCTCCGTCTGGGATGCCTGCGTCGAAGGCGGAGGCACGCGCATGCTCGGCCGCTGGCGCGTCGACGCCAAGACGAGCGAGGTCTTCCGCCAGGGCGACGACGGGCGGTATCACTAACTACTTCTTCGTACACATCTCCTGGCCGAGCTTCACCCACTTGCCCTCGTACTCGACCTCGCCCAGGTGCGTGATCTCGTTCGCGCTCTTCTTCGTGAAGGTATCGCGCGCCTTGCTGGTCATCGCGCCCATGTGCCACGGACCCTCGAACATCAGCACATCGCCCATCCAACCCTTGCCCATGCCGCTCGAGTACCCGCCGCCGCTATCCACGCCGGTAAACATCAGCATCTTCGTCTCGGGGTCATATCCGAAAAAGCCGGTAGCCGTGAACGGCATCGGATTCTCCGCCGTCTTCGTCTCCGCGTACGTGAAGGCCAGCCACTTGCCGTCCAGGATCCACTCCTGCGAGACCGTCGCCGCCGTCGGATGCTCGGGGAACCACGGCGTCGTGTATGCGATCCCCTTGCACTGCCACTTCCCGATGAGAGGATCGAGCTGCCGCAACATGTCCGGAGCCATGGCCTTCTTTTCATCGTGCTGATTCGCGAACGCCGCCGTGGCCGCGAGGACGAGAGCCACCATCAGAATGAGTCGTTTCATGAGATCCCTCCGCCGGACTCTACGGGTGGAGGGCGCGCGCGGATTTGCCGGGCCGGGGGGAAGGCTCAGAGGCACAGAGGCTCAAAGGCGCAAAGGACGCGGCAACGACGATCTCTGAGCCTTTGCGCCTCTGAGCCTGTGAGCCTCCCCCCCGCCCCGGCAATAACTTCCCCCCTCCCGGCGTTCCCCCGATTCCCGAGGTTGACACCACGGCGGCGCGTCCGTATGGTGACCACCTTCCGCGGGGAGCGCCCCGCACGTTCGTTGAAACGTCCCTATCGTCTAGAGGCCCAGGACACCGCCCTTTCACGGCGGCGACACGGGTTCGAATCCCGTTAGGGACGCCAGTCGACGATTCCCTGAGGCGTGAGCCGGGCCCGTAGCTCAGTGGTAGAGCAGTTGGCTTTTAACCAATTGGTCGTAGGTTCGATCCCTACCGGGCTCACCAGCCCTTTCGCGCGGCGCGCTGTTTCTTCTTGTTGGTCCCCATCGTCTAGTGGTCAGGACACCGCCCTTTCACGGCGGCGACACGGGTTCGAATCCCGTTGGGGACGCCACCATCCCAATTTGACGAAAACACGGCCGCAATTACCGCTCGACGTTCTCGAGTGGGGCTGGTCGGCGCTGACACCTACTCCGAAGCCCGGCCCTCGACAAGACGTCCCACGTCGTCACCGATTAAACCGCCGGGCGCCGCGCGGAGAGCCTGATGGGCACCGTCTCGGCCGCCGCCACGGACGGGTAGGGATTCCCTATTGGTCGTCACTCCTCTTATGGTCGTCTAGTCGAGGTAGTTCATCGGTGCGAGACATCGCGCGTGCCGTCCTGGGAAGGTCACCCCAATGCATCTGAGAGCGGGAAGGTCTTTTTTCCTCATGTACTCGGGCGCGGTCTATTTCGATTACACAAAACGGTACTTAGCGAAGCTCTTCATGCGTCTCGGTAAACGCGTGGAGTACGACGAGCTGGGGACGGTGGCTATGCGGTGGTCCGACTTCACCTACGACGAGTTCTCGGACGACGAAGTAGCGGCCCTCCTGATTCATCGTCACGAGCTCGATCACGCGAAACGTTTCTTCGAGTCACCTCTCGGGCTGCTCATTTTCCGCTGCTATTGGGCCCTGACGGCAACCACTGGCTGGCTCTTCGGCAAGTTTTTCGTACCGGGGAATCTGAGCGTTGACACGTTGAGCGGCAGCACTTTCCCGGTGTGGCTCAGAACGAACGGCGTGGCTTGGATTCGGTCGGGACTGCGATCGGGCCGTGTCCGCTCCGCTCTGCTACCGGACAGGCACTCGTCTGACTTCGACGGGAGGTGTGAGCGCCTGCTCGAATACATTGAGGAAGTGGCCATCGCCGAGGTTTCCGTCCTTGGCGATTTCCTCGATGCTCTCCTCAAGCGGACCGATACGATGAGCATGGGCCAGTTTGCCGATCTGGCGAATCGCGCATTCGATCATCTCTCGAAGCGATGCGAGGTCCCGAACAAGTCGAGCTGGACGACGCACCACCCAGACTTGCCTCTTCATCCGAAGTGGGATTCCATTCTGTCGACGGAAGAGCTCCTCGAATACAGCGCACTGCGCGCCGAGCACCAAGTACTCGAGGCGTTGAGCGCTCCGGAACATGCCATGCGCCGCTGGCGCGAGAGGCACCACGGAGATCCGTATCTTGCCGGATTCAGGTTGGAGGAACGGTCGAAACAAGCACCTGACATGCTCTACCTGCTAGCACAGGCAGCGCTCCGTACGCCGATCGATCTCATGCTCGGAACCGACGGCGAAATGTTGGTCGAAGCGCATCATCCGAGTTGGCGCTTTCGATATCACTATTTCACGGTGGGTGACCAAAGAGCTTGCCCCCGAACCGGCCGCTCAAACCGCGACCGTTCCGCAGAGGTTGGCAAAGCTCGCGGTTTCAAGGAACTTGAATCGCGCCTCTGCCAACTATCGACTGTTCCACAGCCACGCGTCGCGGACCTGAACTGGAAAGCCGAGCGAACGGACATCCTCGGACCTGCAATGACGAAGAGTCGAAGCTCTGAAGTCACGAGTTTCGGCCCGATGCGTGCCGTGATCGATCTCGCGGAAACGTTTCGCGACGGCATCGCCAAAGCTGCCCGCGGAGAGATCGACGCGGATGCACCTTTGCTTCCTCTCCACTACTACCGCGATATCTGCTCATTCAATAAGCTCCGGTCGACCGCGGACGTTGAAGCGATCTTCCCGGTACATGCTCTGGCCGTATCGTCGTTTCTCGTACTCTCACTCGTTCTTCCCGGACCTGAAGAAATCTCGGTCCCGCCGTTCGACCAAGCACTTTTTCAGAGAATCGACTCTGACGATGTGTCAGCGACGGAAACGCTGAGACATGTCTATTCGGTGAGCACAATCGCCGAGAAGATCTTCGGTAAGGGTTTCGCCGAGGGTTTGGGTTGGGCGATGTGAGTTTCGAAGGATCAAGCGCTTCAGGAAGGAATCGCGCCCGCATGAAAGTCACCTTTCGTCGAACTTCAAATCAGATCGATGGATTTTGGATCGAGCAATCATCGTCCGAACGCGACGCTTGGAAAAAGGATGCAGCACCTCGCGGCGCCTTGGGTTCCGCGTTGCGCGTCGAAGAAACGATCATGACCGATCGGTGGTCGACGACCGAGACGGCGACCGGCGCGGAGCCAACGCCCGACAATCAATTTTTCGCGCTGTATCTGGATCCGGCGAGTACGAGCCTCGTGATACCGATCAGCAGCAAAATGACGCCGCGGATTGCTGGGGGCGACCCCAGGCCCGACGTGGAAATGCGCGTCGAGCTAGCGGCGCTGCACCTTCCGCAGAAAGGCATCCAGAGCGGAACGGTCCGCATTCAGGTCAGTCAGGATGGCAGATTTCTCAATGGCCGCGATGCGCTCCACTGGGTCGTCGCCGCCGGCTTGGACCTTTACCAGGTCGCCAAAGATGGAAAAGGCAAACAGAAGCTCAAACCGGGTGATCTCAACGCCGATTTGGCGAAGCCGTTCATCGGAAGACCCATTTCGCTTCCTGGCGGCGCGGGTTACCTGAAGATCGACGTGCTACAAGACGCAAAAAAATCCGTTCTCGAGAACATCTGGTCGTCGATCGTTTCGCTGTTTCGGACGCCACAAGGCATGCTGCTCGCGGCGACGGTCGGGTTTCCTGCCATTGGGCTGCCGACGGTCGCGTTCGTCGATCAACTTATCCAAAAGTATCGCGAGTCGAGCGACACGAACACGGTGATCGAAGGAAAGGAGATGCGATGGGCGTTCAGCGTCAAGGCGCTCGAGAAGCTCAAACTCGGGGCCGGGGCAATGGTCGAGTATCCCGTCATGAACGAGGGCTATTACGTGCTGATCCCCGCCGGGCGGCTATCGGCCGTGATGGCAACACAACCGAAGTATGTCGCAGGGTACGGGTATCTCGTCCCGGGAAGCGTCGAGATTGCCGACCAGGCGGCGATGGCGAAGTATCTAGACGACGTCGCGAAAGGCGATTATCCGTATCGCGACTTGTCGTATGCGGTGATCGGTGTCGAGATGCGTGATACCGCGAAGTCGGACGCGTGGTGATCGAGTCAGAGGAAGTCGTTGATCTCCACGATAACCTCCGGCCTCATCCGTCGCATAGAGCAGGTCAGACCTTCGTTTTTCGCACGAAAGGAAGCTCTGACCAATACCGGAACACGGGTTCAAATCCCGTTGGGTGCGCCAACTCGCAGGCCCTATCACCAACTTGACCCACTCCTGACCGATCGTCTCTCGCAGTTCGTCGAGAGCTGCGTGCTTCCTACTGCATCGTCGCTGAGGAGCGATCCGTCTATCCGTGAAAGCCTCGGCACGCGATACTAATATCTGATGAAAAAAGTGCTGCTCCTGCTTGTCCTTGTGGCCGCGGCGGTTTATGTCGCGTCGTGGTTCTGGGCGGGGGACGAGGTCGCGGCCGCGGCGGCACGGCCGTGGCCGGACGGGATGGGGACACTGGCGGCGGTTCCCGATCGGTATCCACCGCAGTTCGAGAATGAAGCGGCGCGGAAGCTGGCGAAGCTCGCTGGCGCTTTCGCAGAGAACGAGGCCGTCACGGCTTACGTGCGACAGGAGATCGCTCGCGGGGAACTGGCCATCGGCGACCCGCCGGCGATGGCAGACGTCTCGGCGATCCGCGAGCTGCTGCTGCAGGAGCCGGTGGTGTGGGAGCGCAATCTCTCGCAGCAGCATGGCGGTCTTCTGCCGCGGGTGGCGATGCATCTGTCGGTGATGCGGGCGCTGGTGGCGAGCGCGCTCGGGCGGGCACGCCGGCAGGATGGGGCGGCGTGGGAGGACTTGCACGCGGCGTGGAATCTGACGAAGGCGCTGGACGGACATCCGCACGTCATCTTGCGGGCCGTGGGCATGTCGATGACGCGCGCGATCAACGCGGTTGCGTGGAAGATGCCGCTTCCGGTGCCGGCGTGGTTTGGCGAGGTGCAGGACCGCGATTTCGTGCGGTTGTTGCTGGAGACGCTGCAGTTCGAGGATTGGCGGAGGTGGCGGGATCAGAAGTTTCCCTTGAAGCCGTTCGCGGAGAAGATCGAGCGCGAGCAGACGCTCGCGGTTGAGTTGGCGCGGGCGACGGAGTGCGAGTTCGACCGGGTGACGGAGAGAGGGGATCGCTCGGATCCTAATGCGAGGCTGGACATCGGGTGGCAACGGGCTTTTCGCTTTCGCGTGGAGCGGGAGGCGACCGCGAACACGTTGCGCGCGCGTGCCGGGCAGCCGATCGAGCAGAGCTCGCGCTGCAGCGACGGCGGGTGGAGCTTCGACGGGAAGACGCTCCGGTTCGCGAAGCCGATCGCGTTGCCGGAGCGGCGCGATACTTCGATGCCGTTGACGCTGCATGTCCGTGAATGACGTCGGGGAGGCGCCGATGGACGCCTCCCCGATTTGTGGTCATTGCAGTCCGAGGGTGCGCGGGATGTTGATTCTCCCCTTCCCGTACGCGGGGTCGGTGCCGGGCTGGCCGAGGTCGTCGGCGTTCTGGAGGATGCGGTTCTTGATGAGCGACGGCTGTCCTTTGCCGATGTCTTCGACGAGCAGCGCGGCCAGGCCGGCTACGTGCGGCGCGGCCTGGCTGGTGCCGCCGACGCCGACGGCTTCGAAGCTGTTCTGGCAGAAGAGGACGATCTGGGAGGTGGTGGCGCAGGAGCCCCAGATGCGGCCGGCCAAGGTGCCGCCGGGCGCGGCCACGTCGATCGCGGAACGGCCGTAGTTCGAATAGAACGCCAGGGCGTCGACGTCGGACCACGGACCGAGGAGCGGATCGGCCGCCGACAGCGGTCCGGTACCGGAGACGCAGAGGACGTTGGGCGGCGAGCAGACCGACTCCCAGCCGTTGCCGTCGTGATCGAGGTCGAGGGCGAAGTTGCCGGCGATTCCGACCACGAGCGCGCCTTTCTGCTGCGCGTAGTTGAAGGCGCGGTTGAAGAAGGAGATGAAGCGGCCGGAGTGGTCCTTGGTCGTCCAGGCCTGGATACTGAGGTTGAGCACGTCCGCTCCCTGGTCGACGGCGTAGTACACGCCGGCCAGGACGTCCGAGAAGTCGCCGCTGCCGTTCCGGTCGAGGACCTTCACGCCGATGAGCGTGGTGCGCGACGTCACGCCCGCGGCGTAGAGCGCGTTGCTGGAGACGTTGGAGGCCACGTGCGTGCCGTGCCAATGGAGATCGGTGACGGGATGGCGGCCCGGATAGAGCGAGGCCACGAGCGCGTCGTCGCTCTCGACGAATGAGGTGGAACGGGAGAGATCGACACGCCCTGCGAGATCGGGATGCGTGTAATCGATGCCGGTGTCGAGGATGGCCACGGTGACCGCCGGCGAGCCGAGGCGGCCCGCGGCCCAGGCCGTGTCCGCGCCGACCACACGCATGTGCCATTGCCGCGGGAAGAACGAGGCCGCCGCCGGATCGGTGGCGCTGCCGTCGCCGAGCAGCATTCCGTCGGAGAGCAGCGTGCCGGCCGTCTGCGGCGCGACCGGCACATCGAGGATCGCCGTCTCATCGGCGACGATAGAGGCGACGCGGGAATCGGCTGCAAGCACCGCCGCCGCGGCATCGGTCAATCCGGAGACGGCAGCGATGCCGTCCGCGTGACTCCACGTGACGGTTCCACCCTGAGCGACGACCGCCGCCGCAAACGCGGCCAGCGACGCATTTTTCTTGAGCAGGACGACATGATTCGCGGCCAGAACGGGAATCGAAAGGCAAACGAGGACCAGGAAGAGCAACACTCTTTTCATACGCAGGCTCCTTTGTTTCGACTGGCCGATCGGACCTTGCGTATGGTTTAGGTCGCCACTCCTGCAAGCACAACCCGGTTTTCCGGAAGGACACAGGAATGGCGTGGCGGCGTTGCCGGGAAGCAGTTTATCCCGAGCGCAGCGAGGGATCTCCGTGTGCACCGCGACGGGCAGGCGGGATCACCGGGATCCCTCGCTGCGCTCGGGATAAACTAAAAACCACTCCTGACCGCTCGTCTCCTGGCGTTCGGCCGGACCGGCGAGTACGGGCCTGGTCCGGCGTTACTGAACGCGCGCACCCGGAAGGTCATCCCGGGGATCACGCCTGGAACCGCGAAGCTCCGTTCCTCGGGGTCGAACCAGCGATCGTGCTCCATCCATTCGCCATCACCGTTCCGCTGTTCGATTCGATATCCGAGAATCTCGCCGGCCGGGCGCGACCACGCAAGAACGTTCGAGAGCAGAGAGGCCTGAGGAGCTTCGGGTACGAGCGACGGTGCCGCGCCGGCAACCGACAGCATCAGGTGCAGCGAACCGTGATGGGGCGCGGCCTGCTGCGCCGAATAGAAGGCGAACGCCAGCCGTCCATCGGGAAACGTGGTGAGGAAACCTCCCAATTCGGTCAAGGACGGCAGCTCGTGTATGAGCACGGAGGGGGACAGCGCGCCCGACTGCTCCATCGTGATCCCGCGAAAACTCAGCGTGGGCAGGTCGGCCCATTGGATGATGGTGCTGTGGTCCATGGAGAGAATGCGGACGACCGCTGACGATTGGGAGACGACGTCGCGGCGATCCCCCGGGATTCCGGCGCTGTCGATCTCGCGTGCGCGAATGGCGGACGACGTTGCGTACGCGAGGATGTGGCGCACTCCGTTCCAACCGAGGGCGAAGGCGCCGTTGATCGTTTCCTCACTGGTGGCCGCCACCGAGACCGGACCGGCCGGTTCCAATGAAGAGCTCAGCGGGATGGTCTCGATGCGGCGCACCATGCATTCCAGCGGGCACTCGAAAACACTCCACGCAGCGAGGAACTGTCCGCCGGAGGAGCTGAGGAGCGGCACCCCCTGCCGTTCGGTAGGCAATTCAGGGGGCGGAAGAATCGCCGGTGCCGACCATCCGAACGGCGTGAGAGCCGCCGTCACAGTCCGGTCCTCGCTGTCGTAGCCGATCACGCCGTAATGAGCTCCGTTCCAGACCATCGCCGTGGGCTGGAAGGGCGCCGATTCGATCGTGCTCGCAGGAAGCAGTTCGCCACTGCCGTCGAGGCGCAACACCTGGTCCCCGACGATGACCATGAACTCTTCACCGCTGCTCGCGGCCAGCACTCGGAGCGACCCGGGACCGATCACGCGTTCGCGCCATCGGCCGTCGTGCATGCGCACTCCCGCGCGGAGATCGTCGTGTTCATTCCAGACAAAGAGCGTAGCGTAGCTCGAGACGGCCGTGGCCATGAGACGTTGCGCGGCAGCCTCCACCGCGACGGGTGTCCTCCCCTCCTGGAAAGGAAACGTCCCCGCGACGGTCTGGCGATTCGCCCACCACGCTCCGATGACCGTTCCGTCCAGCACGCCGAGGGAGACCTGCGTGTTGTCGACCCAGGACGTGGAAACGATCTCTCTCGTCTGCGCGTCGAGCTCGAGGACCTGGCCCTCATTCGAGGCCACACGGGTCATGACCCAGCGCGAGCCCGACCAGACCACGAGCGGGTCGCGGTAGAAGTAGGTCTGGTCCTTGTCCACGAGCTCAGTCATTCCGATCAGAGCGCCGTCGTGATCGAACAGCCATGACCTGGCCCGGCCTGCCAGCGCCCCGACGACGAGAAAGCGGTCGCCATCGCTGGCCATGGCCCAGTTCAGGATCTGAGGATCGGCCAGCGCCTGCTGCTGGAGAATCTGACCGTTCTCGTCGAACAGCACCACGGCCGGCTCGGAGAACCCTCCCGCGGGCATGAGGGCCGCGAACCGGCTTCCGTTCGTGGCCACGGCCGCACGGTCGGTCGAGAATGAATTGGGCAGCTCCTGCGGTGTGAACTGCGACGGCGTTCCATCAGACAGGAGGACGGTCGATTGATTCTCCCCTCCATCGCTGTGGATCAGGAGGACGTACCGACCGTTGAACGCGAGCGCAGCGAAGAGGCCGGACCCGACGAGAAACGGTTCACCGACCGGCTCGCCCGTGGCGGTCACCAATCGTCCCCAAAGCTCGTAAGAACGCTCGCGATCCGTGGCCACGACGAGGAAGTGCGACCCGGTCCAGACCGCGTCGAACAAATAGTCGCTGGTCACGGCGAACGGAAGAACGACGCGGGCGATCCTCGGCGACTCGTCCACCCGCACCACACGAACACCGTTGGTATCGTTGAGAAATAGAAACGCGTCGGTGCCGTTGGTCCTCAGGACCGGAGCATCAGGAGCGAAGAAATCGCTCGTGTTCTCGCGCACCGGCACATAGCGAGTGTTGGCCAGCGGGTATGGCTCGCCGAACGGTGCCAGGTCCTGCGCGCCAAGGGGGAAGGAGCCGAGGATCAGGGCGAGGACGAGGAGGCGAACGAGGGGCATGCGTGCCCAGTATCGCCGACGGTGAGGAGTGATCGTCAAATCTAGATCTTGATCTTCGACTGAGCCGGCTCCGCTGATCGTCCGGACAACAAAAATGCGAGGCCGGAGACGGCGAGCGCTTCGAAGACCGCGATCTGATCACTCATCCCGACAGTGACACGGGGGATGTGCACGATCCAAAACCAGGAAAAGACCATGATCCCCGACCAGAGCGCCGCGGGCCGGGCGGTTTGCGGGATCAGCAGCCCAATGCCTCCACAGATCAGTGCGACGCCGGCGAAGTAGGCCCAAGAGGTGGCATCGCCGGGAAACCAGGCCGGGATCAGGGATGCGACGAACTTTGCGAAGAGGAAATGCTGTACGCCGCCGATCAACAGAAACACTGCGAGAGCGCACCGGCCGATCGTAATCGACAAACGTGGTCTCCAGCCGGAGACCGCGAGGGCACCACCTGTGAACACAAGCGCCTTGCCCGCGCGGGTCCATGCGCCGGAAAGGAACGGCTCGGCGAAGAGAAACGGGATGTGCCGCAGCAGGGCCCACGACGCGATCACGACCGCGGCCACAACCGCGGCGGTCCGCGCTCCTTTTCGAAGGAGCAGCGCCAAGCCCGTGGCGATGAAGACGATTCCTGTCAAAGCAGCGAACACCGTCTGGCCGGGGACTCCCTCCGGCCAGGCCGGAGCGCGGCCGGTGATGAACTCTCCGAAGACGAAGTGCTCCACGCCCAACCCGATGAAGGCGATGGCGAAGAACATCGTTCCCATCCGGATGCGATCGAATGTCATCGTGGGCGCCGATGATAGCGACTGCAGCGGGAGGTACCGGTTTCAGTTCGGTCGCAAATCACTACGCATCAGCGGATCAAGCAATTCAGCTGAGAGCCACCAGCTTCAACTCGAATGCCCGACGACTCAACTCGAATGCCCGACGACTCAACTTGACTGCCCGATCACTCAACTTGACTGCCCGATCACTCAACTTGACTGCCCGATCACTCAACTTGAATGCCCGATGACTCAACTCGACTGCCCGATCACTCAACTTGACTGCCCTGATCACTCAACTCGACTGCCGGACGGCTCAACTTGAATGCCCGATGTTTCAACTTGAAGGAGTCATGACTCAACTTTGAAAGACCGAGGATTCAACTCGAAGGATCGATGACTCGATTCGAATGATCGATGACTCAATTCGATGGACCGATCTTTCAAACCTGGACGATCGATGACTGCGCGCGACTCATCGGCGATTCAACTTAAAGGATCGGTGACTCAAACCGACTGACCGGCGATTCAAGTTGAAGGATCGGGGACTCAGCCCGACTGACCGGCGATTCAACTTGAAGGATCGGGGACTCAGCCCGACTCATCGGTGATTCAACCTGGATGATCGATCACTGAGTGCGACTCATCGGTGATTCAACCTGGATGATCGATCACTGAGTACGACTCATCGGTGATTCAACCTGGATGATCGATCACTCAACTTCAACTCCCTCTAATTCCGGCATGGCCGATGGGTGGAAGGGGCGCGGGAATCCGTGAATGATCACCGCTGTCCCGGGATGTATGTCGGGTCGCCGGTTTTGCGGTCGATGAGCGATCCGTACGCCAGTGCTTGTCCGTTGCCGCCGGTTGCGCTCACGCTGATGCGGGCGTTGTACACGTCGCCCAGGCCGAACGAGGCGAGGTCGATCTGCCGGAACTCGTTCGGCTTGAGCTCCACGTCCATTCCCACCGTGGCGTTGGGCTTGGGCCGCAAGACTTCCACCTTCAGCGTGACCGGTTCCCCGCTCACCTCGGCCAAGCCGATGATCGATTGATAGTCCGCCGACTCTTCCATTTGCAGGATCTGCAACGGACGCGGCGCGCCGGCCGATACCGCGTCGTCCAGCGTGCCGGCGACGATGAATTGTCCAAAAGATCCGGAGTCGGTCTGCTGATACGTCCGTGCGGTGACGACCACCTGCGCCGGAGCGGTGCTCGAAACGTGCAGCGCGCCGGTGTCGCCGGAGAGGCCGAAGAACGAGAGCACACGGTCGAGCTGCTGCACTTCCCCCGCCTTCAGCTGGATCGTCTTTGTCGTGGGCGGGCCACCGTTCATCGAGTGGAACGCAAGGGTAAGATTGGCAGCCTCCGTTCCGGCGTTGAAGATGCGCACGTCGGTCTGCCAGTTGCCGGAGCCGGTCACGCCGGGCACGACCCATTTGCTGTGTTCCGGGTGGTCGAGGGTCACCGCCGGCACGAGCTGCGCGTCTCTGGTGCGGTCGTCGATCACCGATGCGTACGCGGTCACTTTGCCGGTTTCGGACGTCACCTCCACCTCGATGCGGCCGTCGGCGAGGTCGTCGAGGCCGTGCTCCTTGAGAACGCTGTTCAGCTGCAGTTGCTCTCCACCGTTCAGATCGCGCGGGAAGGACGCTTGCATGGTGCCGGCGGCATCGAAGATGCGCACCAGGAGCGAGACCGGCTCGCCGGAGCCCTCCACCAGGCCGAGGTTCGTGTGGACCTTGGTCTTGTCCGACTGCGCGATTTGCTGCAGGGAGAGGGTGCGCCCCTTGGCGACGAAGTTGCCGTAGGGCACGGCCGGGATGTACTGCCCGTAGGTGCCTACGTCGTCCGTCGTGCTGAATGTGCGCGAGGCGGCGAAGGTGGTTCTGTCACTCAGTCCGCCGTCAGGAGCGCCCGACGTCGATGTGGCGGTCTCGGTCACGGGCCGGATCTCCAGCGTGCCGGTGGAAGACTGGCCGCCAAACCAGGTGTCCACGATGTCGTTGACGAACATGGTGGCGCCCGGCGGGACGGGGCTTTTCGTTTTCTTCCCTTCGCTGATGCCCTTCGCCCCGGTCGGGACGAAGTTGATCTCGTACGTCATCGGCTCGGCCGAGGTGTTGGTGACGGAGATGTCCGATTCATAGCGCACGACGAAATTCGTCACGTTCGCGACAGCGGGGATGATCAACGCGTCTCCCGGCGGTGTGCTCTTCGCGGCGTTAGAGACGCCGAAGATGTTGTTGAGCGAGAGTGACACCGAGCTGGTGGTGGTCCCGAGCGGCTTCAAGGCGCCGGACGTGGCCGCGGCCGTGTTGTCGGTGGTGGTGATCTCGACCGTGCCGATATTCGTGCCCGCAGGCAGACCGGCGCTTTGCGCAACCGCACGCAGTGTCTGGCCTCCCGGCGGCACGACGCCGCTGGCGGGCGTGACGGAGAGCCAGGGGACCGTGGGCTTGGCGGTGAAGCTCTGCCCGGCGAGCTCCGCGGCGATGCTCAGCGTGTACTGGACGTCGGTGGGATCGGTCATCATCGCCGCGCCCTCGTGTCCGGTCACGTTCCCGGTAGGGGGCAGGACGAACAGCTCCGCCACCGGCGAGAACGCCCCGATCTTCGGCTCGACGCAGCTCGTGTCGACCGCGTGCACGCGCAAGTATCGCGCTACCGGCGCGCTGCCCTGGTTGGTGAAGGTGACCGGCAGTTGCCGCGCCGTGACGGTGGAGGAGCTGGTGGCCCCCCGCGGGAACTCCGGATCGCCGGAGATCTCGACCTCGTAGGCGGTGGCGCCGGACACGAAGGTCCACTGGATCCGGCCGGCGGTGCCGGAGGAGATCCGCGCCGGGGCACTGAGGACCGGAGTCCCGAGCGGCGCGCAGCTGGGCGAGGGCGGGATGACGACCAGGCGGCTCTCCGCGGAGTCGGCCGCGCCGCACCCTTCCCCGAGGCGCGCGCGCACCTTCCAGCGCCGCTCGGCCCGCGGCAGAGGACGGTCGGAGGCATGTGGGTCGGTCGTGGTGGCCGCCAGCTCGCCGTCGACGTAGAGCTCGTACGACGCCGCGCCGGATACACGGGTCCATTCGAACGACACCGGCGACGTGAGCCGCTCTCCCTCGGCCGGCGCGATGAGCAATGGCCGCTCGTTGGTGCACTGGGGCGGCGGTGTGTAGGTGAAGACTCGATGAGCGGACTCGGTGGCGGCGCAGCCGGCAAAGATGGCGCGCACGTACCACTCCAGACGTCCCGGCGGCACGACCGCGGTGTACGACGTGTCGGAGGTGTTGCGGATCAGCGTCGGCGCGCCGCCGGCCAGCGCAAGCCACAGCTCGTATTCGAGGGCCTGGGGCACGGCATTCCAACTGAACGCGACGGCTGCGCTCGTGGCCGGGAGCTCGTCCGCCGGCGCGGTCAATTGCGGTTTTTCACGGGTGGCGCAGTCCTGCGCGGGGAGGATGGTCAGCGTCCGCCGCTCCGACTCGTGCGAGGCGCAGCCGTCGAACAGCGTCTCGACGTACCACTGGTACGTGCCGGGCGGAATGATCCTGGTGCCCGTCGTACCGAGTGCCGTGCCGAGGTTCCGGGCCGGCGCACCGTCCTGCTGCAGCCAGAGACGGTAGCCGCTGGCATCGTCGACGACGCTCCAGGCGAAGTCGACGACGGCGTCCGCAGTGGCGCCGTCCGCCGGCGCCGTTGGCATGGCCGTCCCCACGCATCTGGGCTGGACCGTGACGTCCACGGTCGCGCTGAGCGAGCAGCCGCCGCCGGTGACGTTCACGGCGAGGGTGGTCGTGCCGGGCTCGCCGGCGGTGAATTCGATGGTGGCCGTACCGGCACCCTTGTCGATGGTGCCGTTGACGATCGACCAGTGGTACGCCGCGCCGCCGAAGCCTGCTACGGTGGCCTCGGCGGTCAGGCCGGTGGTCATCACTTCAGGCGCGACGATGGTGATGTCCGGGCAGGTGCCGATGTTGGTGACGGCGATGTCGCTGTTGTTCGACGCGTTCACGTCGGCCGCCGCGCTGGCGTTGACGGTCAACTGCACGTTCCCGGCCGCGGAGGGAGCGATGTCCCAGGCGCTATGGATCGTCGCGGACTGGCCGGCGCCCAGGGTGGCGATGCTGCACGGGAAGCTCCCCACGCACGCGCCGCTGTTTGCGCTGAACGTCAGTCCCGGCGAGGCCGTGGCGGTGACGGCGATGTCGGTGGCCGTATCCGGTCCGCTGTTCGAGACGGTGACGGTGTAGATCACTTTCGTTCCGGCGATCGTGGAGCCGGCACCGGTCACCGCGACCGCGACATCGGCCACCGGGGCGGTGATGTTCGTCGACGCCGCGGCGGTGTTGTTGGCAGGGTGCGAATCAGGCTCGCTGGCGGTGGCCGCGACGCTGATAGGGGCGGCGCCGAGCGCATCGGCGGTGACGCTGATGACCACCGCGGCCGTCGACCCATGGTTCAGATGTCCGACGCTGCAGACGAGGTTCGGCGCGCCGGTGCAGATGGGCGGGGTGGCGCCGGTGAAGGTAACGTTCGCAGGCAGCGCGGCGGTGACGCTGACGCTGTTCGCGTCCGCTGCGCCGCCGTTGAAGACGCCGACCGTGTACGCGAACGTGCTGCCCAGCACGGCCGAAGGCGGCGCGCCGGCCGTAACGCCGAGGTTTGCCTCGAGGGTGGTGATCAACCGCAGATCGTCCGAACGGAACGTGGGTACGAGCACGAACCCGGGGCCGTTGAGACCGTTCATCACGTCGAACGTGGAGTTGTAGAGCCGGGAGCCGAAGGTGAGGATCTGGAACGCATTTCCCGCCGCGGGGGTGAAGCCGCTGGTGGTGACGCTGAGCGTGCCGTCGAGGTTGACGCTGCCGGTGACCAGCACACGGTCGTATTGGGTGCCCGGCGTGGTGCCGGCGAGCTCGATCTTGAGCATGCCGTCGGACGACTGGACGAAGTCGCCGTCGATGGTCAGCGTTCCCGGCGAGGCGCCGGGCGCGACGACAGCGTTGTTGTCGACCGTCCCCGCGACGGTGCCGTTGCCGGTGAGGGTTCCGCCGTCGACCGAGAGCGTCTCCGTTTGCAACGTGGCGCCGGAAAGGATGGTGGTCGTGCCGGCGGTCTGCGTATAGGTCCCGCCGAATTCCATCGTGCCGCTCTCGATCTGCACCTGGCTGCTGTTCGCGAGCGGCGCGCCGAACTGCATGACGCCCGAGCCGCTGCTCTTCTTCAGCGTTCCGTGATTGACGAAGGGCGGCGTGCCGGCGGTGGCGGTGATCGGCTGCGACGACTGGATGTCGACCGTGCCGTCGTTGGTGACCGCAACGCCGGCGATGACCATGCCGTTCGACGCCGCGGTGTAGTTGATGGTCCCTTGGTTCAGCAGCGGACGGGAGAGGGTGGCGGCGTTGGTGCCGGGCATCGTGACGGTGGCGCCGGTGCCGAACGTGAAGTCTCCGCTGCCGGCGATCGTGCCGCCGCTCCAGGCCGACGGCCCGCTGACGGTGACGTCGCCGCTGCCGGTGAGCGTTCCGCCGCTCAAGGTCAGCGCCGGGATGGTGCCGTTCGTGTCGAGAGCGGCGCTGCCGCCGGTGACCTCGATCGGCATTCCGCTCCAGGTGCCGGTGACCGTGGCCGCCGCACCGCTGAAGCGGAGCGTTCCCGTTCCGGCGAGCGCGCCGGAGATGGTCTGCGTCCCGCCGCTGAAGTCGATGACGCCCGGCGCGGTGGCGGTGAACGTGCCGCTGTGCACTCCGTTGCCGCCGAGCGAAAGGAGCGTGGTGGTGGCGATCTGGCCGTTGTTGTTCACCGCCGCGCCGATGGTGACGTCCGCGGCGGTGTCGAGCGTGCCGTTGTTGACGATCGTACCGGAGCCGGTCACGTTGCCGTTCACGCTGAGCGTGCCGTCGTTCTGCAGGGTGCGGCTGGTGAGCGTGACCGGCGCGGAAATGCCGAAGCTCTTCGTGGCGGGATTGACGGTCGCGCCGCTGCCGCTCATCGTCCCGCCGGACCAGGTACCGCCGTTTGTCAGCGTCAGCATGCCGCTGCCGCCGAGCGTGCCGCCGGTCATGGTGAAGGCGCCGGCCGAACCGTTGCCATCGAGAGTGGCGGTGCCGGCGCTGACAGAGAGCGCGCCGGCGTTGACCGGGACGCCTACCGTGGCCGTGGCGCCGTTGAACGTCAGCGTGCCGGTGCCGGTGATCGAGCCGCCTCCGCTCAGGGAGTGCGTGCCGGACGTAAAGGAAAGGTCCCCGGGGGAGGTGACGGTGAACGAGCCGGTGTGCGTGCCGCCGCCGGCGAGTGAGAGCGCGTTGCTGGTGACGACCTGGCCGTTGTTGTTCACTATGGTGCCGAGGGTGAGGTTTGCGGTGGTGTCGAGCGTGCCGTTGTTGGCGATCGTGCCGGAGCCGGTGATGTCTCCGCTCACGGTCAGCGTGCCGTCGTTCTGCAGGGTGCGGCTATTGAGTGTGACCGGCACGGAGATGCTCACCGTCTTCGTCGCGGGGTTGACGGTCGTGCCGCTGCCGCTCATCGTCCCGCCGGACCAGGTGCCGCCGTTTGTCAGCGTCAGCATGCCGCTGCCGCCGAGCGTGCCGCCGGTCATGGTGAAGGCGTCGGCCGAACCGTTGCCATCGAGCGTGGCCGTCCCGGCGCTGACAGAGAGAGTGCCGACGTTGATCGGGACGCAGGCCGTGGCAGTGGCGCCGTCGAACGACAGCGTGCCGGTGCCCGTGATCGAGCCGCCTCCACTCAGGGAGTGCGTGCCGGACGCAAAGGAGAGGCTTCCGGGCGTGGTGACGTTGAACGAGCCGGTGTGCGTGCCGCCGCCGGCCAGCGTGAGCGCGTTGCTGGTGGCGACCTGGCTGCTGTTGTTCACCGTTACGCCGAGAGTGAGGTCCGCAAGGACGTTCAACGTACCGGCGTTGTCGATCGTGCCCGATCCGCTGATGTCTCCGCTCACGCTCAGCGTGCCGTCGTTCTGCAGGGTGCGGCTGAGCGTGACCGGGGCGGTGATGCTCAGCGTCTTCGCGGCCGGATTGACGGTCTCGCCGCTGCCGCTCATCGTGCCGTTGGACCAGGTGCCGCCGTTCGTCAGCGTCACCGTGCCGCTGCCGCCCAGGGTGCCGCCGGTCATGGTGAACGCATCGGCCGACCCGTTGGCGTCGAGGGTGGCCGTCCCGGCGCTGACGGAAAGCGCGCCGATCGTGAAGGGGCTGCCGACCGTGACCGTCGCACCGCTCACGGCCAGCGTACCGGTGCCGCCGATCGAGCCTCCGCTCATGGAGTGCGTGCCGGACGAGAACGTGAGGCTCCCCGGCGTCGTGACGGTGAACGAGCCGGTGTGCGTGCCGCCGCCGGCCAGCGTGAGCGCGTTGCTGGTGACGACCTGTCCGCTGTTGTTCAGCGCGGTGCCGATGGTGAGGTTCGCCAGGGCATTCAGCGTGCCGCCGTTGTCAATGGTGCCCGATCCGCTGATGTCTCCGCTCACGCTCAGCGTGCCGTCGTTCTGCAGGGTGCGGCTGTTGAGCGTGACCGGGGCGGTGATGCTCAGCGTCTTCGCGGTGGGATTGACGGTCTCGCCGCTGCCGCTCATCGTGCCGCCGGACCAGGTGCCGCCGTTCGTCAGCGTCACCGTGCCGCTGCCGCCCAGGGTGCCGCCGGTCATCGTGAACGAACCGGCTGACCCGTTGGCGTCGAGGGTGGCCGTCCCGGCCGTGACGGACAAAGCTCCGACGGTGAAGGGGTTGTCGACGGTGACCGTGGCGCCACTGATGGCGAGCGTGCCGGTGCCGCTGATGGTGCCGCCGCTCACGGAGTGCGTGCCGGACGAGAACGTGAGGCTCCCCGGCGTGGTGACGTTGAACGAGCCGGTGTGCGTGCCGCCGCCGGCCAGCGTGAGCGCGTTGCTGGTGGTGACCAGTCCGCTGTTGTTCAGCACCGTGCCGATGGTGAGGTTCGCCAGGACATTCAGCGTGCTGCTGTTGTCGATGGTGCCCGATCCGGTGATGTCTCCGCTCACGCTCAGCGTGCCGTCGTTCTGCAGGGTGCGGCTGTTGAGCGTGACCGGGGCGGTGATGCCGAGGCTCATCGTGGCGGGGATGATGGTCGTGCCGCTGCCGCTCATCGTGCCGCCGGACCAGGTGCTGGTACCGGAGAGGCTCAGCGTGCCGCCGCCGTCGATGACGCCGCTCCCCTGCAGCGTGACGTTGGGCATGGGATTGTTCATGGTCACGCCGGTGGCCACGCGCAGCGTTCCGCCGCTGACCTTGAAATCGCCGTTGAACGGAAAGGAGACCGCGCCGGAGTTGAAGACGAACACGCCGCCGGTGACGTCGATCGTCGCTCCCGGCCGGTAGTCGACGATCGCGCCGCCGGAGACGCTCACGCCGGCAGCGACCTGCAGCGTTCCGTCCTGGACCAGGAAAGACCCTGCCATCGTCACCGGCACGTTGATGACGCTCGTGCCGGTCGTGCCCGTCTTCCAGATACAGCCGTTGAATCCCGCCGCAAAGCCGCCGATGACAATGGAGCTCTGGGCGCCGCCGCCGTTCAGAAAGTCACCGTCGCTGGTGACGTTGAGCGTTTTGCCCGGATCCAGGATCAGATTGGCGCCATTGGACAGAACCAGCGCGTTGGTGGAGGCGCTGTACGTTCCGAACGCCTGAAGCTGAAGCGTGGCACCGTCGAGCTGGCAGTTGCCGGCGGAACAGCTGATGGCCGGCGCCGACGCGCTGGTCAGCACTTTCGGGCCGCTGCCGGCAATCGTGCCGCCGAGCCAGTTGAAATTGCCGGAGAGGTTCAGCGTGCCGCCGCCGTCGATGACGCCGCTCCCCTGCAGCGTGACGTTGGGCATGGGATTGTTCATGGTCACGCCGGTGGCCACGCGCAGCGTGCCGGAGCTGACCTTGAAGTCGCCGTTGGACGGAAAGGAGACCGATCCGGCGTTGAAGACGAACACCCCGCCAGTGACGTCGATCGTCGCTCCCGGCCGGTAGTCGATGATCGCGCCCGCGGCGACGCTCACGCCGGCGGCGACCTGCAGCGTTCCGGTTTCGACTAAAAAGGACCCCGACATCGTCACCGGGACATCGATGATGCTCGTGCCGGAGGTCGTCCATTTCCGGATCAAGGCGTTGAAACCCAACACGGGCCCGCCGATGACGATCGAGCTGGCTGCGCCGCCACCGTTGAGAAAGTCGCCGTCGTTGATGACGTCGAGCCCTTTCCCGGGGTCCAGGACCAGGCTGGCGCCGTTGGAGAGCACGAGCGCATTGCTGGAGGCGCTGTACGCCGTGGCCGTGGCCTGAAGCTGGAGCGTAGCGCCGTCGAGCAGGCAGTTGCCGCCGGAACAATTGATGGTTGGCGAGGATGTGCTGTCCAACACTCGCGATCCGCTGCCGGCCACCGTGCCGCCGGACCAGGTGAAATTGCCACTGACGTGCAGCGCCCCGGCGCCGTCGATGACGCCGGAGCTCAGCGTGACATTCGGGATCGTCTGCGTGACCCCCGTGAGCACGCGCAGCGTTCCCCCGTTCACGCGCACGGTCCCGCTTCCCGTCACGGTGGCGGCGCCGGAGACTTCGAGCCTCTGGCTGGTGACCTCCAGCTTGGCGCCGGATCCGAGATCGAGCGTCCGGCCGCTCAGCGTGGGAAAGCCGGAAACCGTGAGCGTCTTGCTGGCGGCGATTGCCGTGGTGCCGCTCCCGGTCATCGTCCCGCCCGACCAGGTGCCCCCGTTGCTCAGAGTCAGAGTACCGCTGCCGCTGAGCGTTCCTCCGCTCATGTTGAAGCCGCCGGCGTTGCCGGTGGCGTTGAGCGTCACGGTGGCGCCGTTGATGGCCATCGTTCCGGTTCCGCTGACGGCGCCGCCAATCGAGTGCGTGCCGCCGTCGAAGGCGATCGTGCCGGGCGCCGTCGCAGTAAACGAGCCGCTGTGCGTGCCGCCGCCGAGGAGCGACAGCGTGCCGGCGGTGACGGTCACGCTGCTGCTGTTGTCGAGAACCGGCGAGATCGACCCGATGCCGCTGCCGCCGCTCTTGGTGATGGTGCCGTTGTTGGTGATGGTGCCGTTGCCGGCGATGGTCCCGTTGTTGGTCATGTTCAGAGTTCTGCCGCCCAGAATGACGAGACTCGCTCCGTTGGAGAAGTTGAGCGAATTGGCGGTAGCACTGAACGTCGCCGATGCGCTCATCTGGAACGTGGCGGCGTCGAGGGTGCAGGGACCGGTGGAACAACTGATGGACGACGGGCTCTGGATCTCGCGCAGGCCGCTGCCGGAGATCGTGCCGCTGAACCAGGTGAAAAAGCCCGCGCGCACCGTGCCGGCCCCAGTGATCGTACCCGAGTTGAGGAGGCGGAGGTTGGGACAGGTGACGTCGACGCCGGCGCCGGCGTTGAGCGTCGCGCCGGCGATGTCCAGCGTGCCGCCGCCGGTGACCGTAGCGGTGCTGCTCATGGTGAACGTACCAGCGCCCAGCTGGAGGAAGCCGCCGGAGATCGAGTAGGCGCCGTCGGCGGTGCCGCCGCCGTTGAGCGAGAGGGTGCCAGAGAAGACGCTCACCGTCGCGCCGTTGTTGTTCTCCACCCTCGGGTGGATCGTGCCGTTGCCGTCGATGGTGTCGTTGTTTTCGATCGTGGCACTGCCGGAGAGGTTGATATTGCCGTTCATGTGGAGCGTGCCGTTGTTGCGCACGATCCGGCTTTGAGTGAGCGTTTGCGTGCCTGCGGTGTTGACGTTCAGCGTGCTGCCGGAATCGATCCGGGTGATGCCGCCGGGCGCGGTCGCGCTTCCCATCGTGCCGCCGATCCAGGTGCTCGTGCCGGAGAGAATCAGCGTGCCGCCGCCGTCGATGACGCCGCTCCCCTGCAGCGTCACGTTGGGGAGGTCGAGAGTGACGCCGGTCGGGACGCGCAACGTTCCCGAGCTGACCTTGAAAGTGCCGCCAAGCACTCCAAGGGGCATCACCACCGTGCCGGAGTTGAAGAGGAACACGCCGCCCGTGACTTCCAGTGTTCTGCTCGCATCGATGTCGAGGGTCGCGCCGGCGGCGACGCTCGCGCCGTCGCCGAATTGCACCGTTCCCGTGTCGATGTCCACCGTCGAGGTCCCGGACAGTGTCACCGGCACGCCGATGATGCTCACGGCGAAGTTCGTTTTTTTCCAGATCGTGCCGTTGTTGGTGATGGAGCTGGGGGAACCGCCGCCGCTCAGGAAGTCGCCGCTCGCGGTGATGCTGAGCGTGGTGCCGGCATCAAGGATCAGGTTGGCGCCGTTGGAGAGCATGAGCTCATTGGTGGAAGCACTGAACGTTGCCGAGGCCTGAACCTGGAGCGTAGCGCCGTTGAGCAGGCAGTCGGCGGCGGAACAACTGATGGTCGGAACGGACCCGCTGTTCAGCACCCTCAGGCCGCCGGCGATCGTGCCGCCCGTCCAGTTGAAAGTGCCGCTCACGCGCACGGTGCCGGCACCGGTGATGGACCCCGAGGAGAGGTTGACGTTCGTCCAGGTGACGTCGACGCCGGCGCCGGCGTCGAGCGTTCCGCCCGCGATGGAGACGGAGCCGCTGACGGTCGGGCTACCGCTCATGGTGAACGTGCCGGCGTTGAGTGCGAGGCTCGCGCCACCGGCGATGGAGAAAATTCCCGGCCCGGTTAGCGTCGGACTGCCGGACGTCGTGAACGTCCCGGTGAGGAGGGAGAGGGTGGCGCCGGAGGAGACCGAGTAGGCGCCGCTGACAGCGCCGCCGTTGTTCAAGGCAAGCGTGCCGGACTGCGCCTCGATCGTGGCCCCGGCAGTGTTGTCGACAGCGAAGTTGATGGCCGCGCTGCCGCTGCCGGCGCTCTTCTTGATCACGCCGCCGGTATTGTTGGTGAGGACGGGCGTTCCTGAATCGACCTCGACGTCGTGGTCGGTCTGAATGTCGATGACGCTGCCGTTCGTGATGTTCGTGCCAATGCGAAAGTGCATGCCCGGCTGAATCGTGTTCCGGAAGGTGATGGTGCCGTCGTTATTGAAGGTGCCGCGGAGGAGGCGCGAGTTGCTGGTCGATGCCGACAGCTGCAGCTCGCCGCCTGTGTAGATGAGTAGCGGCCCTGCGCCGTCGAGCGTGCCGCCTTTGATGTCCACCGTGCCGACGAGGTGGAGAGTTCCCGGGCCCTGAAAAGTGCCGTCGTCGATCACCAGCTTGCTGCCGGTATCGACCACGCTGTCTACCTGCTGCGTGACGGTCTTGCCGGACTGGATTGTGACGGTCGCGCCGTTCTCGACGCGGATGCTGTTCACGTTCGCGTTCACGTCGATTTGCACCGAGTCAAGCGCGTTGGAGATGAAGGCGATGTCGGAGTTGCCGGGCACCGTGTTGGTGTCCCAGTTGGCGGCAACGGACCAGAGATCGTTGCCTCCGCCGCGGTCCCAGGTCACATTCGCGCAGAAGGCAATGGGAGAAACGACAGCCATCGCCAACACCAAGATGGCGCGCAAAAAAACACGAGTGCGCATGCTCATGGACGGGACCCTGATTTTTGGACGAAATTGCTGAAGCTTTAGTATAAAACCATTTCTACTTCACGCCATAAATGATTCTCAGGCTGGCCGTCCTGCCGCTCTGCAATACGCTCGGCAGCCTCTCGGAACCGACCACCCAATACTGTTTGTCGAAGATGTTGTCGACGGCGAGCTGCAGCGTCACCTTCGGCAGAAGGTCGCGGTAGGTCAGGGCCAGCGCGGTCGTCGAATAGGCGTCGACCGAATCGCCGAGGAAATCGGGATCGTTGACGTACGCCGTCCCGCGGCCGATCTTGCGGCGGCTGGAGTAATGGGTGCGGACGGCCGCCGTCAGCCGGCGCCAATCGGCCTCGATGCCGAGGTTGATCTGATTCGCGGCGATGTTCGGGACGCGCACCGTTTGTGTTTCATTCGGGCTCGTCGCGGACGGGATGCGCTGTGACGGCTGTGCGTATGTGTAATTCGCCCAGATCTCCGCAGCGGCGATCCTGTGGCGGGCCGTGGCCTCGATTCCGCGGACGCGGATCTCGTCCCGGTTCTGGTATGCCAGGCACGGGTTGAGATTGGGGCAGGTGCTCGAGACGGGGAGCTGCGTGATGGCGATGACGTCGCGGTAACGGGCCTCGTAGGCGGAGAGCTGGATGGCCGTACGCTCGCCGGACTCCCATCCGGCGCTGACCTCGGTATTGCGCACCCGTTCCGGACGCAAGTCCACGTTGAGCGCCGACTGCCCTACCAGGCGGGGCGGGAAGACATCGCCGAATTTTTCCGTGTCCGTCGGATCCTTGAACGCTTCCGAGTAGATCGCTTTCAGGACCAGCTGTCTGCGTCCCGGCGTGTAGATCACCCCCAGCCTCGGCGTGAAGAGAGAGCCGAAGCCGGTGATCTCGCTCTCGCTGCTGTTGTTGATCTCGTTGTAGGTGAGGCGTCCCGCGGCGATGAACCGCAGCGACGGCCGCGGCTTCCAGGAGCCTTGTCCCCAAAGCGCCAGATCGGTGTGGTAGTTGTGGACAGCAACGATGTCATGCCTGCCGTTGACGAACTGGTCGTACTGGCTCTGGATCGTGCTTTTCGCGAACTCGATTCCGGTCACGCCGCTCAGCGTCTCCGACGGTTGCCAGACCATGCTGACCTCATTGCGGATCTGCGTCGAAAGGGCCCTGCCGTTGACGCGGAAGAGGGCGGCGGGAAGCGGCGGGCAGACCGCCGCGCCACACGTCCGGGGAGAGAGGTCCCTCGAAATCCGGATCCGGTTCGCATAGAGGGCCATGAGATCGAACTCCGACGTCTCCCGATCGATGCTCGATTGCAGATAGCGCGTGAAGACGTTCAGCGTTCCCGGCGAAAGCCGGAGCGAATAGCGGACATAGAGCGCGGTCTGTTCCGGCGTGTAGGTGCTGCTGCCGCCCCACAGGCTGGCGCCGTATGCGGAAGCCACCCCCTCCTCGCTGCGCCACGACTGCAGGCCAAACGTCAGATTGGAGATCCGGATCTTGGCGTTGAGGCCCCAGTTTTTGGCCCGGTCGTCGAAGCCGAGGCCGTTCTGCTGGATGAGGGCCTGATCGAGCTGCCGGGCCAGCTGGAGTCCCGCGGCATTGACGCCCTGCAGCGTCGGCAGCGCCGCATAGTTCAGATTGCGAAAGGTGTAGTCCCAGCTGTCGAAGGCCGAGAGGTCGCGCTCCTGGCCTTGCTGGTAGCGGCCCGCCACCGACCAGGCCACGGTGCCGCCGGCGCTCGAGCCGGCCGCCGTGATGTCGACGGCGCCGCTGCTGTACCCGCCGCCGGTCACGTGTCCGTTGAGGCCAAAGCGCTGATTCCGGCCGTCGACCGCGTTTTCGCCGGCGATGGCGGCGGCGTCCTTGGTGATGACGCTGATTACGCCGGTGTAGGCGTTCGCGCCGTACATCGTCGAGGCCGGCCCGTAGACGACCTCCACCCGGTCGATGTTCGTGAGCGGGTATTGCCGCGACAGGTATTGCGTGCCCTGGGTGAGGTCGTTCTGTTCGACGCCATCAACTAATAGCAGCAGCCGGCTGTTGAATTCGTCGTAGTAGCCGCGCTGGTAGACGTGCGAGTAGATGTCGCCGTTGGTGCGGTTGACGTCGAAGCCGGGGAGGTCGTGAAGGAGCTGTTCGAGGTCGAGATAGCCGCGGCGCTCGATCTCCTCGCCGGTGACGACGACCACGGTGGCCGGCGCCTCGCGCAAGCTCTCGCTCGTCTTCGACACGGAGGTGACCTGCGTGGTCTGCTCCTCGCGTCGGACCTCGGCCATGAGCGCCGCGAAGCGCGCAGAGCCGGCGTCGTCGTCGAAGCCGGGCTCCAGGCGGAGCAGCTTGGAGATCTCCTTGCGCGCTTCGTCCGGATGCTCGTCATAGATCAGCGCGCGGGCCAGGAGCGACTGCACCTGCACGGCCACGGTGCGCGAGAGCCTCCCACGGCATCCGTTGCGGAGGAGGGTCACGGTGTTGGCGAAGTCGCCGCTGTCGTACGACTTCTGCGCTTCCGCCAGCGCCTCGGGGCATGCGCTCTGCGCGCGCACGATGTGCGGAAGAAGGACGAGGACGGCGGCCAGCAGCGCTCTTCGTCTCATCTCGAGCCCTGCCTCGGATCGGCGCACGGATTGGTCTCGCGGTACGGCTCGTCGGTGTAGCGGGCCCATAGTTCTGGTGTCATCGGAGGGAGGCCGGCGCCGCAAAGGTCGGCGGCCAGGACGTCGGTGCGCGCGGAGGAGATGCGGATCGACGGCTCCTTGCCGCCGGAGATCACGCGGTTGCCGTCGGCGCTCCAGGCCACGGCCCAGACCCATCCCTCCTGGCGGGGGATGACGCGGGGCAGGGCCTCCGGCTTGTCGATGTGCCACAGACGGATCGTTCCGTCGGAGCTGCCCGAGGCCAGCGTGTCGCCGCGCGGGCTGAAGCGGAGCGAATTGACGCTGGCGGTGTGGCCGGAGAAGGTCAGCTCCCTCCCCTGCCGCAGCGGCCAGCCGATGATGCGGCCGTCCGCTCTGCCGCAGAGCAGCGCCGTGCCGTCGGGCTTGAAGGCCAGACTGCGGACGTCAGCCGCGCCGGTGCAGACGCTGCGCGGCTGCGCCTCGGGCTGAGTGGCATCCCAGAGCAACGCCCCCGAGCGCTGACCGGCGGCGACGCTCCTGCCGTCCGCGCTCCAGGCCACGGCGCGGACGCTGTTCTTGCTGTCTGTGCCGCGCAATGTGGCCGGCACGGTGGGGTGCAACGGATCGAGCAGCGTCACGGTGCCGTCGAGATTTCCGGCGGCGAGCAGCGATCCCGAGGGCTGGAAAGCGATCGACGTCACCGCCGCTTTGCCCGCGGTGAGCTCCTGTGGCGGCGCACCGTTCTTGCCCAGGTCCCAGACCGCGACCTTCCCGCCGTCCGTGCCGGCGGCGAGGAGGTTGTCCTTGATCGCCAGCGCGCGCACCGGCCCGGCCAGCTGTGCGACCGGTTTCGGCGCCAGCCACTGATCGCCATTGAGAGAGTCGGCGGTCGCCCGATCGTGACCGGAGATCTGCCCGCTCTCGTCGCCCGCGAAGATGGTGCGGCCGTCCTTCGAAAGAGCGAGCGACAGCGCGCCGCTCTTCTGGGGCAGCTTCAACACCGTAGGCGTGGGATGGCGCGCGCCGACCGCGTGCATGGCCGCGAAGAGCTCGGGATCGTCGGGATCGCCGCCGTTCTCCTGATTCAGGCGGTAGGCCGCGAGCACGAGAGGAAGATCGACCGCGCGTGCTTCACGCGACGTCAGGGCCAGTGCGCGCGACGCGGAGAGGCTGCGCAGTGTCTGCGCGCGGGTGCGCTGCTCCTCGGCCTGCTCCTTCTGCGTCACCGCCTCGCCGCGGGCGATGTCCGCTTCCTTCGTCTTGGCGCGCGCCTCGCGCTCGTTGGCCAGCGCCTTCTGCTCTTCGGTCTCCGCGCGCTGCCGTTCCGTGTTGGCGATCGCGCTCTGCTGGGTGGCGATCTGCGATTGCGTCTCGGCGCGGAGGCGTTCCTCTTCGGCTCTCTCGCGCTCCTGGTCCGCCACCTCCCGCGCCGCCATCGCCTGGCGTTTCTCCCCCTCGGCGCGGAGCTTCTCCGCCTGCACGCGCTTTTGAGCGGAGATCACCTGGTCGAGCCTCTCTTCCGCTTGGGCCGTTGCGCGCTGCGCTTCCTTCTTCTGCTGCAGCGCCGTGTAGCCGAGACCCATCATGGCCAGGAAGCCGATCGACAGCACAGCGATGACGGCGCGCGCCATCAGCAGCGCCCGGCGGCGGCGCATCTCCCGCTGCTGCGCTTTCTGGTCGCGCTCGTCCCGGCTGGCGTCGAGAAAGGCCATGGCCCGCGCGAACGACGGGTCGTAGCGATCGGCCCACTCCGGCGTGGGCTGCTCCTTTTCCCGCCAGGTGAGCGCGAACTGCAGCTCCGGATCGCGCCACAGCGCGATCAGTCCCTGCTCGTGCCGCTGCGCGGCCTGGGCCACGTCGAGATAGAGCTGGCCGGAGCGCGCTTCATCGTCCGCCCAGTGCGACAGCCTCTCCCAGATGCGCATGAGGCTTTCGTGCGCGATGTCGAGGATGGAGCTCTCCTCCAACTCGACCTCCTCGGGCGGCATCAGGAACGAGCGGCCGGCCTTGCGGAAGCTCTCCGCCACGCGCGTCACCTCGGCGAGGCTGGCGCTGGCTACCGCGCAGATCTCGCGGACCGGCGCGGGACGCCGCACTCCGCGCGGATCCGAGGCCTTGTCCGTCAACGCCTTGAACATCTTCTCGGCGATCAGTTGTCCGAGGGCATCGAGCTCGCCGAACGCCTCCTCGGCGTGCCGCGACAGCGCCTCGTGCAGCGTGCCGATGTCCTCGTAATGGCGAAGATCGAGCGGCTCGTCACGATAGTGGGCGGTCTGCCACCGCTCCCACGTCCGCATCAGCGCGTGCTGCAGGATCGGGAGCTGGTCGGGATCGTCGCCCACGTCGTTGAGGAGCCGCGACACCAGGCGCGGTGCGATCGTCGCTCCTCCCACAGCCACCGGGCCGGTGATGGCCAGGCGCAGCTCCTCGCGCGTCATGCGCGGCACGAGGTAGATCCCTTCGTTGACGACCTCGGGCAGCGTGCCGAATTCCATGCAGTCGCCGATGAAGTCGGAGCGCATGGTGATGGCGATGTAGACCGGCAACTCGCTCTCGCGCGCCGCCAGGAGGAGCTTGACGAAAGCTGCCGCCTCATCGCCGCCGCCGGCGCGCCGGCTGCTCTTGTAGCGGAAGATCTCTTCGAACTGATCGACCAGCACCAGGATGTTGCCGTCGACGTGCGACTGGCGGACGCATTCGAGAAGACCGAGACGGCTGGCGCGCAGAGTAGTCTCGAAGGCGGCGCGCGTCAGACGCACATCGGCACCGCCCCCCAGCGCCTCGTCCGCGGTCAGCGCTGCAGCCAGATTGCCGATCGGATTCTCGCCGGGCCGCATGATGGCCACACGCCAGCGCGAGCCCGCGCGCGTCATGGCGCCGCCGTAAAGACTGGGAATGAGACCGGAACGGACCAGCGACGACTTGCCGCTGCCCGAGCGGCCGAGGATGGAGAGGAAACGCGTCGTGCGCAACCGCTTCAGCAACTCGTCGGTCTGACGCTCGCGTCCGAAGAAGAGATAGTCCTCGTCCGGCTCGAACGGCCGCAGCCCGGGAAACGGATTGACCTCGGCGGTGGCATCGAGGGAGATCACGATTTGCGAACTGTCGCGCCGGGCGCTCATGACGACGTCCCCTTCGCCGCGGCGATAGCGGCCAGCAACGGCGCCAGCGCCGCAGGATCGAAGCCGGCCTGCGGCTCCTGGATGAGCGTGGCCTCGTGCGTGCGGAAACGCTCCTTCTGCGGCGTGCCAGGCGCGCCGACGTAGATGCCGCGGCCGAGCCACGGCCTCTCCCGCCCCAGCGCCGCGCTCTTCTGCAACTCGCGCAGCTTCCGGCGCAGCCACAGCTCATCGCCCGCGCCCCAGTAGAGAACGAGCACGTCCGACGAGCGCAGGTTTTCCTCGTGCTCCAGCCGCGCCTGCGTTTCATCCTCGTCGAAGAACGGGAGGATGACCTCGAAGCCCGCGCCAAAGAGGGAATCCTCGAGCGGCCGCGTGGCCTCCAGATCCTGCTGATCGCACAGGATGTAGACGCGGGGATGGTCGTCGACGGCCGGCGCGGCCGCCGCTTTCACCACCACCGGCGCGGGCGGAGCCAGCTTCCGGTAGAGGAGCGTCTTCAGGTCCTCGATCGGAACTTCGAGCAACTCCGCCGTAGCGTGCACCGCGGGATTCGTCTGCAGGTGCTTCACGAAATTGCGCTGGCGCTCGTCCTCGATCTCCAAACCCTGCGGAAGCCAGATGATGCTCGACAGGGCCCCGCCCCCGGCGACCTCCGAAGCCAGGGCCTGCTGCCGCTCCACCACCGACTGCGTCGCCCCTTCCGGCACCACGCCGTAATTGCGCCCGATGAGATGGATCGACACCTTGCTGCGCAGAAGCTCCTCACGCACCACCGCATCGAGCTCCGGAGCCACCAGCGGCAACGCACGGTCGGGCAGGACCTCGTACCCGTTGCGGACCAGATCGCGCTTGATCTCCTCCCGCTGCTCCCGCAACTCGTACGTCGTCTCCGCGAGATAGACCGTCCCCTTCGACGCCGCCCCCGCCTCGACCACCGCCCCGTTCGCCATCATGTCCAGCAGCTGAGCGATGTCGTACGCCAGATCGTCCAGCTTCGTCATGAAGGCCCGCTCCTTGCCGCCATACTCCTGCGACAACTCCCGCGGCCGGCCCGCCTCGTCGACGACGAAAAAGTCGTACCCCAGCATCGGCTGCACCTGCTCCGGCAGCCGCTCCGCCTTCACCGGCGTCTTCACCACCTTGAAAATCCGCGCCTTATCCCCGATCCGCACCCCGCCCGACCGCTCCGCCACGCGGCAAAACTCCGCCAGCTCCCGGTTGCACCACTCCGACTGCACATACCGCGGCGAAAGCACCGACACCAGCGCCGCAATGCGCGGCAGCCGCTCCACGATCGTGTCCGCGAAAATATCGTTCCCCTGCAGCTTCAGATCCCGCCAGATCTTCGGCCTCTCCCCCCGCATCTGCCCCACCCGGATCTCCAGCAGCCGGTGCAACTCCGAGATCCACCCCTGCTCCCCGGCGGTGAGCGACTCGTTGTCCAGATGGGCGTAGCTGATGAAGAAATCGTGCTCGAACATTTAGGGGGACGGACCGCTACTCTCTGACTAGGAGTGACGTCAACGCGGGGTGTCCCTACCCGGCTAGGTGGAAAGATGCAAAATAACGGCGGATGAAACATCGAGCGCGCCACAGAGCAGTCGAGTCCGACGCTTCCGCGAGAGCAAGACGGCTGCTATCCTTCTGGCAAATCCAGAATAACGGCAGGTAAACCTTCGGCTTGCGGCACTCTCACCGGAGTACGGCACGCGTCCGCGGCGATTCTTCCATGGCCAATTTCTTTATCAGTTTCAACAGAAAAGACCGGCGATGGGCGGCATGGATTGCCTGGACGGTCGAAGCAGCCGGATACACGGTGACGTTCCAGGACTGGGATTTCCGTCCGGGAAATCTTTTTGCGATCGAGATGGACAAGGCACTCGCCTCGAGCGACCGCATGATCGCCGTCCTCAGCGAGAACTACCTCAACTCTGTGTATACGCATCCTGAGTGGACGACCGTGTTCGCCGGCGATTCGATGGGACAGGGGCGGAATCTCGTTCCGATCAAGATCGCTCCATGCAATCCCAAAGGTCTCTTGAAGACAATCATCGCCATCGACCTTGTCGGGCTGAACCAGGAGCAGGCAAAGAAGGCGCTTCGCGAGGGTCTGCAGAAACGCCTTAAGCCACCGGTGAGTCCGGACTTTCCGCCGGAAACCGACGCGTCCACTCCGGAGCAGCTGACCACCGGGGCGCCCACCACTGTGATGGACGAGACTGTGGTGAAAGAGGCCGCCCCGGTGGTGGATGCGCCGGTATCGACACCGGAACCCCCGCCTCCGCAGAGACCGGAACCGACGTTCCCGCTCACGTTCCTGCTCCGGCGCCGGTGGATCATTGCCGCTGTCATCGCCAGCTTGCTTGTGTTGTCGTACTGGCAGCGCGACAGGATTCAGAGGTCCGTGCTCGCATTGGTTGGACACTCACAATCGCAAGAAGAGCTCCAGAAGAAGTACGAGCAGCAAACCGTGCGGCTACGGGAGCTCCTGCCCAAGGACGACACGGTTTTGAGCGACGAGGAGGCAAAGGAGATGGAAAAACTCGCCGTATCGCTCTATCACCTTCAGCAGAGAATCGATCCCCCGTCGGACCCGGAACAGGAATCAGTCCAGTCGGACTGGGCGAAGACGTACCATTCTCTGCAGTGCAGCAAGCCGCACATTCTTACCAGGTACAACATTCAACCACCGCCACCGCATGAGGTCCACCCATGCCCCTGACAGCTGTCGTTCTTGCTGCCCTTCTCTCGTCCACTGCGGCGCCAGCGAAGGTGGTGTACGACTTCGATGCCTTGAGCCAAACGCACATTCAACCTCCGCCTCTGCGCACGATCGAAGGGGTGGGAGCGATCACGTACACGATCCACGCGACGACCGAGCATGACTCACACAACGGAACGCAAGTAAAGGTCTGGATGTCGACCGACTCGCCCACCGGCGCACCGGGAGTCATGGAGGTGCAGAGGTCGTGCGCACGCGAGCCGGGTTGCGAGGGGCCGTTACCTTCGAAAGCGATCGTCCAGAGTTTGTTCGACGATGCTCTGAACGACCTTCTGCTCAACAACGAGAGTGGATTCGGGCGGTACTCGATCGAACGATGCGACAAGCTGGAGAAGCCTCACGGATGGCTCATGTTGATGACCAGCGTGATGGTCGCGCTCGACTCCCATCTCGTATACAAGATCCGCACAGGCCCGGCGTCGCTGCTGAACTACGCGCTGAAGGTTGGGACGACCTACCAGAACCGTTACGGCTACGCGAAATTCGGCCCACCTCCGCCCCAATCCCGCTCCGATGCCATCGAATACATATGGAGTATGTGTGGGGATCCAAAAAAGCGGTCTTCGATCGGCATCGTGACGCAGGTAGACGTCCGCCGGTTGACTGAGGACAGCCTGGCCAAGCCTGCCAAGAAGATGTGATCGCATGCGCCCGAACTGGATTCTTGCGGTACTCCTTCTCGCCGGTTGTGCTTCGCATTCGCTCGAAGTCGGGAGACCGCTGGTCGTGGCAGCGATCCCCACCGAGGGCACGCGCCTCGCGGAGATCAGCCGCTATTTCCCAGGCGTCAGCGCCGGTGATCTGAGGCGGTCGCTCGACTACTCGCGCTCCGCCCGCAATCTGTTCGACATTCACAAGCACAATGAATGGACGTCGTACGTGCCGGTCAAGCGGCTGGTGCGCTCCATCAATCTGGTCCGCGACAACCCCTTCGCCTGGGTTCAACTCGGGGCCTACCTCTCCCTGAACCACCATACGGAAGGGGCCATCATGGCCACGGTTCGCGGCCTCCAGGCCGTGGACGAGAAGTGCCCGGCCGAGGCCTGCCCCGACGACTTCCAGCGCCTCCGCGCCACCGGCAGGATCAATCTCGCGATTTACCTGGCAGACGCCGAGCGCCCCCTGGAAGCGCTCCTGTCGCTGGATGCGATGGATCCGGCGAAACTGCCGCCACTCGAGCAGCTCGCCTATCACTGGACGTCCGTTCAGGTGAAAAGCGCCCTCGGCGACGTCGATGGGGCTACGGCTGCGCTCGCAGCCGCCGCGGCTGTGACGCTACCTGATGAGGCCATCCTTCGAAAGACTTACTCGCAATACTTCAACAAGCGCGACGCGATCCAGCTCTACCTTGCCGGTGTGGTCGCCCTGGCAGCGGATCAACCGGAGACCGCGGAGCAGAAGGCAAAGGAGGCGATCGGTCTCGACCGCGAGCTGTGGGATGCGCACCTTCTGCTGGCGAACGTCCAGTACGGAGCCGGACATTACGGCACCTGCATCGAAACGCTCTCGGGGATGGTCGAGAAGTGGCGGGACTCTCATGAGATCTTCCGGCCCGAACGAATTTCTTACAACCTCGGCAACGCCTACCTGGCTCAATACGACAAGCCGCCGGCCACCGCCAGTACGGGCTCAAAGAACCCCCGCAACGTGGACGACCTGGACCTCGCGCGGAGCAAGTTTGTGGACGCAGTGAACTTTGTCGAGAAGCGTTTCAAGAAGGAACAAGAGCAAACGCGGCTCGCGGAAGTGTTCGAACTGAACCGCAATCGCGAAGAAGACGGCCAGGAAACGAGCGGGAATGTCCCGGCCGATCATGAGCCGGCAGCGGCGGGCCGCTTCTTCCTCGACGCCCTGGCCGCTACTTCGCCGTTCTATGCGGACGCCTGCAATAACCTCGGTACGGTGTATGAACGCCTGGCGGATCGAACCACGAACAACCCGCGAGCACGTCGCAATTATTACGCGGAGGCCGAAGCGCAGTGGCGCCGTGCACTCCGCGACCACCACTGGCCACGGCGCCATCTTGCTTACGGGAATCTGGCCAAGCTTTACGCGAAGACAGGCCGGTTTTCCTCGGCGGCAGAAGCGGCCGACGCGGCGCTGAGCGCAGACCCATTCAACGTCGTTCCCCTGCAGGCCCTGCTCGATCCGTTGAATGAGGACCGGACGAAAGCCTCGGTCGAGGCGGCGCAGATCGCCGGCTGGCTGATCAGCCAGCGGCGGCAGGCGTATCCAATTGGCATCTTCGACGAGTTTCTCGCGCCCTACGAGAAGATCCTGCGCAAGCCTCCTTCGAAAGACGCCACCCATCAAACGCTGAATGACGCCATCCGTCAGACGCTCTACGTCCTCCAATACGCGCGCGCGACCGACGAGGAAGTGGAGGAGGGAATCCTGAACCAGGCCCGTTCGGAGTTCCGTACGTGGAGATGGCCGGCGATCGAAATGGCCCGCAAGGACCTGGCCGGTGGCGGCGATGTAACCAAGGCGTGGGAATCGATTCCGAAGTTGGAGGGCGGCCCCACCGAGTTGGGAAATTGGCTGTTCATGCGGGAGCAGGGCGACGTCTCTCTGCTGCACGCGGAGGTCCTCAGGCGCCAGGGTGAGTACCAGGAAGCGCGGAGGGAGATCGAGCGCGCACTGGCCGGCGGAGTGGACAGGTTCGCCGTGGACGAGCTCCGGATGAGGATCAAGGAGGAGCTGGACAAAGAAAAGAAGCCCGTCGTCTCTTCTGCCGCGGTCCTTCCGTTCGACACGATCTATTCGGAGGAGAAGAACCGGATCGGTCACTCGCTGGCGTCCTCGCTCAGTACCATCCTGCGAGGGGCACGAAGCCCGTTGCTGCGGAGCCTCGACCGTGGCGCTCTCGACACTGCGGACTGGAATGCGCAACCGGCGATCGAGATCGGCCGCCTGAGCGGTGTAGGCGCGGTCATTTCCGGACGCTATGCCCGGTCGCGCAAGCTGATCCTCCTGGACGTCCGTATCTCCGACAGCGTGTCCGGCGAAGAGCTGTTCGCCAAGGCCTACGAGACGCCACATGCGAACTTGAGGAATGTCGTGGCGCAGATCGCGGGCGACGTTCTGAACGCGTTGCGGCTCGAACCGCGCGCTCCCGTGGAAGAGGTGGCCGCGACGACGTTCAGCGACAACGGGGAGGCATACGACGAGTACCTCCGAGGCATGGACATTCTGTTGTCGGACTATCCGGCAGGCGTGCGCGGGCTCAGGCGCGCGAGATCCCTGTTCGAGTCCGCGATCAAACGCGACGCCACTTTCGCGCGCGCTCACGCCGGCCGGGCACTGACGCTGTACAAGCTGGCGAGCCTGTACGTGAACCCAACCGACGTGATGAACGACGCAGAAGAAGCAGCCGATACGGCGGTGAGGTTGCCGCCGAAGTCCGCCGAGGCTCAGCTGGCGACAGCCCTGGTCCGCACGTGGTACGCCTGGAAGCTGAAGGATGGGAAAGCTGCCTTCGACAACGCGCTCGAGCTCGATCCCTGCAACTCCACCATCCATCGTCTGCGCGGCGACTACTTCGCGGCCCTCGGAGCGTTCGAGACGGCGCTCGCCGAGAAGAAGAGAGCGATGAAGCTCGCTCCTCTCTCGGCCGACGCCAGCGCCGAGGCCGCGTACGTGCTGTTCCTGCAGGGGAAGTGGGAAGAGGCCCTGACACAGGCGGATGTCGCGCTGACGCTCAATCCAACGTTGGCGTCAGCATGCGAGCTCAAGTCGTGGGTCTACACGAAGCAGGGGAACTACGACGATGCGCTCGACGCGCTCGATGCTGCAATCGTCCGCTCCGAGAACCAGACACCACAGCAATTGGCCCACCGCGGTGTGATCCACGCGCTGAGGCGAGAGGTCGCGGACACGGAACTGGTACTGGCCGAATTGGCGAAACTGGCGCGGGACAAGAACAACTACGTTCCGCCTCTGCTGGTCGCACACGTGCTTGCCGCGAAAGGAGACACCGAAGCGGCACTACTCAAGTTGTTAGATGCGAAGCGAGAACAGCCCGAGGCGATTGTCTGGCTTGGTGTCGACCCGTGGCTCGAATCCCTCCGCGGAAAAAAGTCATTCGATGAGCTGCGCAATGAGGTCGACGCAAGCGGCGGCGAAACTCTGACAGCCAACACCCCGGCAGCCGGCCCTTGCCACGCCGACTCGACGAGTTTCTGACGGGCCGGTGCCTACTGATTTCGTTTCGGAGGGGTAGCGCTCCGACATGCATGAGCGCGATGCGCATCCCATCAACTGCCGGTGCAACCAGCCGCGCGGCGCGGTTCGCTGAAGCGTTCTCCGAGTCCGTCGGGGTAGGGATGATGTAGTCTGGCGGCATTCCCCCAGGCAGAGAGAGGAGCAATCGCATATGGCCGCGAAGACTTCAGGGGCGCCGTTGGCGTCGGTGCAGCACATCGTCGTTCTGATGCTCGAGAACCGCTCGTTCGATCACATGCTCGGGTTTCTCTACTCCGGCAGCGGAAACAAGTCCCCGCAGGGACATCCGTTCGATGGATTGACCGGCGGCGAGTTCAATCTCGACTCCAAAGGCAAGAAGGTGCCGGTGTTCAAGATCGAGAGCTCGATGAAGAACGCCTACTTCATGCCCGGCTCCGACCCGGGCGAGGGATACGCGGCGACGAACTCGCAGCTGTTCGGCACGACCACCGCCCCGGCCAATCCGGTGGCGACGAACGGCGGCTTTCTCACCGACAACGAATACACGCTGGGATGGCAGGCGAAAGATCCGTCGTGGCACGTCCTGCCCGGCACCGTGCCGCAGAACATCATGGGCATGTTCACACCCCAGATGTTGCCCGTGCTCTCGGCGCTGGCGCGATCGTACGCTGTGTGCGACCACTGGTACGCATCCGTGCCCACCGAGACGCTGCCCAACCGCGCCTTCGCCAACGCCGCCACCAGCCAGGGTCACATGGATGACAAGACCAAGACCTACACGAGCACGAGCATCTTCGGCCTGCTCAGCAAGCACGGCGTCAGCTGGGCGATCTACGGCTACACCCAGCCGCCGCTGACGCGCCAGAACTTTCCCGACACCACCGATGCCGACGAGTCGCACTTCGGCCTCTTCACCGATTTTCAGAAGGCCGCGGCGGCGGGGAAGCTGCCGTCGTACACGTTCCTCGAGCCAAGTTGGTCGTCGACAGGGAACAGCCAGCATCCGAACAACGACGTCGCGCCCGGCGAGCAGCTCATGCACGACGTCTATTACGCGGTGCGGAACGGGAAAGCCTGGAACAATACTCTGCTGATCATCACCTACGACGAGCACGGCGGCTGCTACGACCACGTCCCACCACCCCTCGGCGCAACGCCTCCCGACAACAGCGCGGGCGAGTTCGGCTTCGACTTCAAGCGCTTCGGCGTGCGCGTGCCGGCCGTTCTCATCTCGCCGCTCATCGCGCCCGGAACGGTCTTCAACGTCCCTGCCGGCTCGATGCCGATCGATCACACCTCGATTCTCAAGACCATCGAGACGCGATGGAACCTGCCGGCGCTCACCGCGCGCGATGCCGCGGCGCCGCACCTCGGTGCGGTCCTCACATTGGCCAAACCCCGCACCGATGACGCGCTCAAGGGCGTGAAAGTGCCGAAGGCCAGCGGCAAAGATCCGGCCAAGGGAGCGCCGACGCATCTGCAGAAGGTGCACGCCGAGCTGGTGGCGAATCTGCCGATTCCAGGCGAACACAGCGCCGCCGAACGCGATCTGCCGAAGCTCCGCACCGGCCGCGATCACGACCGCTACATCACCAAACGCACCGCGAAATGGACGGCGTCCAAGACCAAGCGCTGACCTCTCACGCCGTCTCCGGATCGCTTCCCGCCGAAGCTGGCCATCGGCCGCTACCACGACGGGAAGGCGCACGCGTACATCGATTCTCCGCGGGCGTGTCGAACAACAACAGCATCGTTCAAGCATTGTGCAGCGCCGGGCAAGGTTCTCGTGGAGGCGTTGCCGTATAACCGCCCTATTGGGCCGGAAGGCGAGGCTCCCCTCGTTCCGCCGACCCTCAGGAGAAGGAGTTGCGCGCGGAGGACGACTTTCAACAAGGGAGGAGATGTCGATGAAACTCAGAATCCTGATGGTTGCCGTGGCCTGTCTATTCTCACTGTCCGCGTTCGCGCTGCCGGACTATCCGTTCTGGACGACGTACTACGACGAGGAAGGATGCGAAGTGGGCTACCGCAGCCTGAACTGCGCCGGCCAGTGGTACAACAGCGGTACGGCCACGGACAACTTCACCACGGAGTACGGAGAGGCGTGTCACAACGAGGTGGAGTTGTACACATGCCAGGACTTCAACCTGGTGGCGCTCTCCGACTATGGTTTCCCGCGGTGTGTTTCCGAGGGATTCGCCCTCTGGTGCGAGTTCAACCAGTCAGACCCATTGTGCCACTGGTAGGCGCGAACGGAAGTGCCGCCGCCTGAAGCGGCGGCACTTCCATGTGACGCCCCAGGCTCTCCCAAATGAGGCTTCAAGACCGGCTTCCGATCATGAATTCGCCGACCGCACTCTCGGCGTAGTAGTCGAGTCCCGCGATCTCGCTCAGCTGATCGGAATCACCGCCTCCAAGGGCACAGGCACCGAGGTCCATGGCTTCGGCGACGAGGTACATCGTCTGAAAGAGCACGCCGACGTTCTTGAGGATCGTCGCGTATCGCATGGACTCGTATTTCCAGAAGAGCCGGTCGAATCGCGCGGCAATGGTCAATACGACCTGAGGGTTCACGCTCCCCGAAGAGGCCCGGGCGTTCCACAAGATCGTTTCAACCGCTTCATCCGGCGTCTGCAGCCGGAACAGCCGATGACCGAGCGGATCGTATTGATACAGGCCTCGCGACAGGTCCCGGCACGAGCCGGCGGCGACATAGATCTCGAGCTCATAGATCGCGCCGCCGCCCGGATACGGCCTGCTGCCGAGGTCCTGTCCCGATTCGTCTTCGCTCACGCTCCGCTGCCTCGCCACGCGGTAGAGAAACTCGCCGAGCTGTTCGATGCCGATCGGCCTCTCGCCGAACCGGCGGGTGGAACAGCGCCGCTCGATCACGCAAGTGAACGGGACATCGTCGCTCTCCAGCCGTTCGAGATCGGGCCTGAAAAGCTCGAACCCGTCCGCCGACATGGGCGGCTTCGTCGCCGGTGGAGGCGGAAAGCGGTCGCGACATGCGTACGTTCCGCCGTAACCGCCGATGTGACGGCCTACCCGGCTGCGAGCATGCAGAAGGAGATCGGGAAACTCCCAGTGCGAAAGGGGTCCGGCGTCTTCCCGTCCGTTCTCGTCGAGCATGCCGCAGCTCAGAAGCAATGTCGCAAAGACGCGCATTTCTTCGTCGAGGCCGGACAAAACAGACGGCGTTCCGAGGCCAGCCAGGACTGGCAGCACTCGCGGATCGTGAATCGTGATCTGGACCGCGGACCGCGCGGTCTCGAGCACCATCCGATCGCCGTGCCGCCGCATCAGCGCGGCGCGCGAGAACGCGTAGCGCGTCCCGGAGTCGAGCTGAGGCCGGCGAATGTGGATGAGCGGCGAATTGCCTGATGCCGACGCAATGGGTCGTTCGGCCATCGCCCAATACGAGACCAGGCCGCGCCCTGCGAGAGTGGCCATCGCGTAAAAGAGCAGCGGTAACGCCGTCCGCCCTGCGGCATTGACGAAACGGCCGGCGAGCTCTTCCTCCGTCGTACCGTCTCCTTCGAGTGCCCGCAGCGCCTCGCGCACCGCGGCCGGAAACTCTTCGGCCGCGCCGCCTTCAGACAGCCTCAGCACGATTCGGGCAGGCATCACCAGACCACCGGGATCGGATTGAGCTCCTCTTCGGCGATCGGTGCCTGCAGCCATCCGAGATCGACGGGAATGTCATAGAGACGGCCCGGCGCAAAGCGGGCCCAGAAGTGTCGAAGGCCCGGAACCACGATGCGCACGACGTTCAAACCGATGTCGGGTCGCGTCTGATCGAGCACGAGCGTCTCCAGGCCGCGTGCAGCGGCGGCGCGAACACAGAATTCGACGTCGTCCCTGAGGTCTTCCTGCGTCTGGATGGCGTATTGCGATGCGGCGATCGGCGGTTCGGCGGAAGGCAGGAGGTACGGGCACGCGCTCCGCGACGTTTGGCGCAGAAATGCGAGCGTCTGCTCGTCGGAGACGCGGAACGGCGCCGTGGGATCGCTGTGACGATCGATGGCCACGAGCAGGAATTGATTGACCTCGGTCAAGGCGCGCTGAATGCCGATTCTCGGATCGAGGTGCGTGCCGAAGCCCACCAGGATGTCCTCCTCCGCCACGTCGTTGCGGGCGCTGACGGCCACGAAGGTCGGGATGCCGAGGTCGGCGGTCATGTCCAGGACCCAGAGATCGCGGGAAAGAGAGCGGTAGTAATCCTTCAATGCGGCGAAGTACGGGTCGGCAAACGACTCGAGATCCACGGCCGGACGACTGACCCGGTTGTACCACCACAATGCAACGCCGTCGCGCTCAACGAGCTCGAAAAAACCCTGCAGAATCGCCTCTTCGAGCGAATTCCCGCCCGCGCAGCCATTGGAATCGGCCCAGCAAAAACAATCCTCGTCCGACATCGGATAGTCGTAATAGCAGTACGCGGTGGGAAGGTATTTGAATCGCTGCTCCGTCAGCGACCATAAAGGCGACCACTCCACTTCCGCGTTTTCGTCGAACGGCTTCGGCGCTCGCGAGAAACGCTCGCCCGTCTTGCGATTGGCATACTGGCGATCGCTGTAGAGCATGCAGCGATTGGGATGGATGGCCAGCTCGCCCAGCGAGCGATGACTGCCACGGATGCGGTATTCATAGCCTTCGAAGATTCCACTATGGCGCTCGATCGCTTCGCACAGTGCACTGGCCATGGCCTGCGACTGCGTTTTTCCCTTTCCTCCGTTGCTTTCGCGAAAATAACCGCGCAGTGACGAGAGCGTGTCTTCCACCGTCGCGGCATTGGGCCCGGAGACGACGACCGGCGCGACCGATTCATCGATCTGCGTGCTCGGAACGAGATGGCGCACGACGCCGGTGAGGCGGCTCACGTGATGGCTGTAGCGGTCGAGGGTGTTTTGCGGTGATTCGATTCGATGTCCGCCATCGGCGGTGAATTCCTTTGCGCGGCTCACCAGCCGGACCGGCTCGGGCGGTGAATTCCGCAGTCGGTCCGCGTCTCCGCAAGCCGGACACTGCGGACGTTTCACCACCGCGTGCTCCAGAGTGGCCAGCGTGCCCAGGTCGATGGTCACGAGCGCCGACCCGAGCCGCTCCGGTGCCTTGACGATCCACTTTGCCGTTTCCGTGGCCACCATTGCGGCGGCAGCGAGCTCCGTCGACGGCAGTGAGTAATTCGCCTCCAGACGCGGATGCGAGTAGCGCTTTCGCTTTTGAACGTAGGTCTCGACAGGCCTCTGACCGCGCATGCGATGTGCGAGACACTCCCAACAGGCGGAGCGGCCCGGCTCGAGGACCGGACCGAGCCACACGATCGAGCCGGTGGTGCGGGCCAGCATCCAGCGCGTGCCTTGCTCCAGGAACCGTTCATTGAGCGCCGCGAGATCCGGCCGCAGGTAGTCGTCGGTGAGCACGACGAAGAAATCGCCTTCGTCGACGATCGCAACACCCACGGCAGCGAGCGAGCTGGCAACGTGATCGATGCCGTTTGCGCCGAGGCCGACCAGTGTCACTCTGGCCTGCTCGATGGCCTTTCGCGCAGTGGCTGGATCGACGTCCAGTGAATCCCAGAAACCGCGAACCGCCGCGGGTGTGCCGCCATCACCCTCGCGGATCAAGCCGAGTGTTTCGAGCCGTCCGACGGCATAGAAAATCTCCGCGGCGGTCACTTCTGCGGGGGCGCCGCGAATGATCTCTGGAACGGAACGGCGCTCTGCGAGACCCTGGGCCACGGCCACGTACGCCGGTCCGGTGAGGAGTTGGTTCTCCCGCTCGCTCAGAACGAGAACGTGCTCGTCGTCGACGATCTCGACGGCATACGACTCTTTGAATTCTGGCGTGTTCACGGGTTTCTCCGCCTTGACCGGACCGGCGTCGTTCACCGGACCGTCAGTACGCCGGTCCGCCGCCGCGCGTCTTGCCGGAACGGCCCGGCGTTTCATCCGGGACCGCACCGCCGCCCTTCGTCTTGCCGCAACCTCCCGGCGTTTCATCGGAAACCGCACCGCCGCCGCGCGTCTTACCGGAACGGCCCGGCGTTTCATCCGAAACTGCACCGCCGCCCTTCGTCTTGCCGGTTTTCTGACCGGCAGCGGACTGGCAAACGTCGGCAATGCGGGTGAGCGCCTCGTCGGTCATGGCCGGCATCGGCGGCAAGGCCAGCTCCACGCGCGTCGTCTCCGCATCGGGATTGACGCTGATCAAGACGTCATGCGGGACCGCGATCCCGAACTGACCTAGAACCGTCCTCGGGTCCGCGATCAGTCTTTCGCGGAAGGCAGGATCGGTCCAGCTCTTCGCCACAACACGTGCATATTCCAGGGACCCCTCGCTGCTGAACATGGACACTCCTTTCTGGCAGTCTGTTTTTGAGTGACCTCATCTCTCTGCGTGCTTCCGAACGATTTCATTTATTCATCGGCACCTCCAGTCGGTCAGGGATTCCGAAACGTCCAGCCATGGGCGAGGCGCAAATAGATCGTCCGGCCGGCCAGAGGGACGGCCGACGGCGCGAAAGAACCCGGGTACGTGTAGGGCTCGCGATATTGCTCATCGGCAACGTTTTCGACCAGCAGTTGCACGGCGGCCTCACCAGACAATCGCATCGTCAAGGCGGCGTCGGCGGTGACATGCGATTCGACGTGATCGAGAGAACTGTCCGGCGACGTCGTCTCCGGACCGGCCGGGCGCCGTCCGACGTAATGCATTCGCAACCCGGTACTGAAGCGACCCAGCCACTCGGTGTCGAAGCCGGCGTTCACGCGATTGCGGGCAATGTCCGCCTGAACGATCTTTTTGACGACATGGCCATGCTCGTCGAGCAGCGGATCGACGCCGACACGGTCTCTGGGGTCGACCTGATACGCCTCGGATCGCGTGTAGTTGCCCCAGAATTCGGCACGGCCGCGGCGATATCGGGCCGTGAGCTGGGCACCGTGGATAAGGTTTTCGTCCCGATTCTGGTATTGCTCGCAGCCCTCTTCGCAATTGGGGACCGTGCTGAACGCCACAACGTTCGTGTAATGGGCCCGGTACACGGACGCCTCCAATGAAAGCCCGGGGTTCGGCTCCCATCCCGCGCTCAATTCGATGTTGCGGACCTTTTCGGGCTTCAACAGGCCGCCGGGAAAGTCATTGATGAGATGGATCGTGCCGAATTTCTGGGCATCGGTCGGGTCCTTGAAGGCTTCCGAATAGATGGCCTTCAAGACCAGCTCTTTTCCGAATGGCGAATAGATGATCCCAGCGCGCGGCGTGAAGAGGAAACCGAATCCCGAGGAGCCGGGCCTGTTGTTGATCTGGTTGTAGGTGAGACGGCCCGCAAGCACGAGGCGCAGCAACGGGCGTGGCTTGTACGACCCCTGCGCAAACACCGCCACGTCGGTGTGCTCGATCTGTTCGGGTCTCGTCGCGAATGCCGGGTCGTCGGGAACGGGACTCCTGGTCACGTCGAACGTGCTCTGGATCGCGCTCTTCGCGAGCTCGAGGCCCGCCACACCACTCAGCCGTTCCGAAGGCTCGAAAGCGAGATTGAGCTCGCTGCGGAATTGATTCGAGAGCGTGCCATAGAGATCCCGGCGCACTTCCCCTCCGGCCGGGCAGCTGATGGGCTTCCCTTCCAGATAGGACTGGCAGGGTGGAACGAGGCTCCACAGACTCAGGGGGCCCGTGGCGTAGTTGTAGAGATAGCTATAGCCAGTGTTTTTCCGTTCCAGACTCGATTGCGAATAGCGGGTAAAGAGGTTCAGCTTGACGCGTTCGAGCGGAAACGAGTACTTGAGATAGACCGCCGTGTGCCGCGGCGTCCAGCTGTCACTCCCGGAGTTGCTGCCGGCGAACAGGACGGGGCCGGTCCCTTCCTTGCTTCTCCACGTTTCCAGTCCGAGGGTCAGATTCGAAATCCGGACCTTGCCGGAGAACGACCAGTTCTCGGCTCGGTCGTCGAACCCCAGTCCGTTCTGCTCGACGAGCGCGCGATCGAGACTCCGCACCAGTTCCACGCCCGCGGGAGTGAGCTCCACCGACGCCTCTTGAGGATTGCACTGGAAGTATGGCGACGGCGGCTCACTGCAATTCCCGGCAGCGATGAACGCCATCGCGTCATTGCCGGACAGATTCAGAAGGTCCGCATAGTCGACGTCGCGATACGTGGAGTCCCATTCCGGAAAGCGCGAGAGATCCCTCTCCTTCGATTTTTGAAAGTTGCCCGTCGCAGACCAGGCGATCGTGCCGTCGGCGCTCGTGCCTGCGCCGGTGACATCGACGACTCCTGATCCATATCCGCCGGCCGTGAGATGGCCGGCCAGCGCGAACCGTTTTTTCTCGCCGAGGAAGGTCTCGGGAGCGCGGGTGATGATGCTGATCACGCCGGTGTACGCGTTCGCGCCGTACATCGTGGACGCGGGGCCGTAGACGACCTCCACGCGATCGATGTTGCTGAGCGGGTACTGGCGCGAGAGAAAGAGCGTGTTCGTGCTGATCTCGTTCTGTTCGACCCCGTCGACGAGGAACAGCAGGCGATCGCTGTCCGCGGCTCGATAGCCGCGCATGTGGACATAGGAGTAGACGTCGCCGTTGGTGCGGGAGAGATCGAATCCCGGCAGATCGCGCAGGAGTTGTTCGAGATCACGGTAACCGCGGCGCTGAATCTCGCCGGCGGTGATGACGGCCACCGTCGCCGGAGCCTCGCGCAGGCTCTCATTCGTCTTCGAGACCGAGGCCACCTGGGTCACCTGCTCTTCGCGGCGGACCTGGTCGATCAGCCGTGCCAGACCGGGCGACGCCGTCCCTTCGAACGTCGAGTCGAGACGAAGGATGGTCGAGACTTCCCTGCGCGCCTTTTCCGGCTCTTCGCTCTCGAGATAGGCGAGCGCGAGGAGCGAACGGACCTGGATGGTCATGGCGCGGGAGAGACGCGAGCCAAGACACGGCGCCAGCTGCGCCGGTACATCCTCGAAGAGACCGAGCTCGTACGTCTTCCGCGCCTGCGCCAGCGCGTCCTCGCACGGCGGCTGCTGCGCTTCGGCACCGAGCGCGAACATCGCCGCCACAACGGCCAGGTACCGCCATCGCCGCAGACTCATTGCGCATTTCCTCCCGAGCAGGGGGACTGGTTGCGATACGGCACGTCGGGCATGTAGGTGCGCCACGCCGGCTCCGGAATGCGCGCGCCCTTCGTGAGCTCGCAGAGATCGGCGGCCAGCACGGACGCACGGCCGGCCCAGAGCCGCACGGAGCGATCCTCGCTCGCGGACACGATCCGTTGTCCGTCCGGCGTGAACGCCACCGCCCACACCCACCCTTCGTGACCGCGCAACTCGATCGGCAGCGCCTTCGGATCGCGATGGCTCCAGAGCCGGATCGTGCCATCGGAACTGGCGGACGCGAGATAACGCCCGCCGGGGCCGAAGCTCAGCGAGTTCACGCTGGAGGCGTGCTGGCCGAGCTTCTTCCCTTCACCGTCGACGATCTCGCCGCGCGCGCCGCCGCAGACCAGCGTCTTGGCATCGGGACTGAGGGCCACGCTGCGAACGGCGATGCCCTCGCAGTCACTGCTCGCTGCCGCCCCCCCTTCCTTGAACTCGCGATACACCCTGGCGCGATCGCCAAAGCCCGCCGCGAGCGCGCCGCCGGAACCGAATGCCAGCGCGGTCACGCGATTCGAGCCGCGCTCGAGTGTCACCGGCGCGTCGGGCCGGTCGAGGTCCCAGACCTGCAGCACGCCGTCGAGCGTCCCCGCGGCAAGGCGGGAACCGGACGGGTCGAACGCCACGGCGCTGACGGGCTTCACGCCGGCGGCGAGCTCGCGAACGGACACGGACGGATTGCGCAGATCGCGAATCTGGACCTGGCCCGATTCCGTTCCGATGGCCACGAGATCGCCCTGCCGCCGCACAGCCAGCGAGTAGATGCCGAGACCGGTGCTGGCGAGAGGAACCGCCTTGGCGCGCTCGCGAAGATCGACGCGCAGAATCGTGCCGTCGCGTCCGGCCGCGAGCGCAGTCCGGCCGTCGGGAGCAACGGCCAGCGCGCGCAGGCCCTCCGGCGCGCCGCGCAAGACGTTGGCGTTTTCCGTGGCCAGGTCATACGCGGCGCGCATGGCCGCGAAGATGTCCCGGTCGTCTTCGGCGCCCCCGTTGTCGCGGTGCAGGCGATAGGCCTCGAGCGCGAGCTGGGCGGCCTCCGCCGGTTTCTTTTCCTGGATGATCTTCAGCGCCAGCGCGCGCGCGGCGGCGACGTTGCTCAGACGCCGGGACTCGGTCGCGGAAGTCTCGGCCTTCGCTCGCTGCGTATCCGCTTCGGCCCGCGCCTTGTTCGCCACGACCGCGGCCGCCGCCGATTTGGTTTCCGCGATCTCTGCCTCGTGTGCGCTCGCTTCCGCTTTCGCTTGATTGCGCACCGCGAGCAAGCGCTGTTCCTCTGCCAGCGCACTGTTTTTCTCTGCCTCTCTCGACTGTTTGATTGCCTCGGTCTGGGCGATCAACGCTCTGCTCCGCGCTGCATTGGCCGCCATCTCCTGCCGGAGCGCGGTCTCCCGATCCTTCCTGGCTTGCTTCAGGGCATCTTCGGCCTCTTTGCGCGCCACTCCCGCCGCGATCGCTTCCTTCTGCGCCTGCTGCTTCTGCACGAACGCGTAGACGCCCAGCGCCGCCAGAAGCAACGACGCCACCGACAAAACGATGATCGCGGTCCGCCGGCGCGTCTCGCGCTCGCGGAGCTCGCGATCGCGCTCCTTCCGGCTGCTTTCCAGAAAGGCCATGGCCCTCGGGAACGCGGGGTCGTAACGCGCCGCCCAGTGCTGTGTCGGCTGCTCGGACTTCTGCCAGTTCAACGCGAACTGCAGCTCCGGATCGCGCCACAAACCTCCGCTGCCTTCCTCGTAACGGGCGGCATCGGCGGCGACGTTCAAATAGATCTGCGCGGACTTCGCCTCCTCGCCCACCCAGGTGGTCATCCGCTCCCAGACGCGCATCAGGCTCTCGTGCGAGATGTCGAGGATCGAGTCGTCGTCGAGCCGTACATTCGGAGGCGGCATCAGGAACGAGCGGCCCGGCTTTCGAAAGATCTCGACGACGTTCGAAAGGTCTTCGAAGCTGGCGGCCGCCAGCGCGCGGACCTCGCCAACCGATGCCGGCCGGCGGACGCCGCGCACGTCCGCGCCCTTGTCCGTCAGCGCTTTGAAAAGCTTCTCGGCGATCTCGCGCCCGCGTGCATCCAGCTCGGCGAACGCCTCCTCGGCGTGACGCGACAGCGCGGAGCGCATCGTGCCGACGGCCTCGTAATGCCGCAGATCCAGCGCTTCTCCGGACGCGCGGTCCTCCTTCCAGAAGTCCCACGTCCGCATCAGCGCGTGCTGGAGAATCGGCAGCTGATCGGGATCGTCGCCGACGTCGTTGAGCAACCGCGACACCAGCCGCGGCGCGATCGTCCCGCCGCCCACGGCCACCGGGCCGGTGATGGCCTCGCGCAACTCGTCGCGTGTCATGCGCGGGACGAGATAGATGCCCTGGTTGATGATCTCCGGCAGCGTTCCGAACTCCATGCAGTCGCCGATGAAGTCGGAGCGCATGGTCAGCGCGATGTAACAGGGCATGTCGCTGGAGCGCGCCGCGAGGAGCAGTTTCACGAACGCCAGGGCCTCGTCGCGCCCGGCCACGCGGCGGCTGTGTTTGTAACGGAACAGCTCTTCGAATTGATCGACGAGAACCAGCAGGTTGTCGCCGGCGGCAGCGCGGGCGTTGCGGAAGCAGTCGATCAGTCCGAGCTTGCTGGCCCGAAGCGCGGTCTCGAAAAACGCGCGCGTCAGCTCCGCGTCGTCCTCTTCCGAGCCGAGGGCCTCGGGCGCGCTGAGCGCTTCGGCGAGATTGCCGAGCGGATCCTCGCCCGGCCGCATGATCGCCACGCGCCAGCGCGAGCCGGCCTTCGTCATCGCCCCGCCGTAGAGCGCCGGGATCAGCCCGGAGCGCACCAGCGACGACTTCCCGCTGCCGGACGTGCCGAGAATCGAGAGAAACCGCGTCGTGCGCAGCTTGCGGAGCAACTCGTCGGTCTGACGCTCGCGCCCGAAAAAGAGATAGTCCTCGTCGGGCTCGAACGGGCGCAGGCCGGGGAACGGGTGCCGCGACTCCTCGGCTCCGGGCGATGCGTATGCGTTCGAAGATCGCATGGCCTCACCGCCCGCCTTTGCGCAACTCGTCGAGGAACGGTTCGAGCGCGGCGGCCTCAAACCCCGCCGCCGGCTCCTGCACGAGCATGGCCTCCAACGTGCGGAATCGCTCCTTCTGCGGTGTGGCCGGAGCGCCGATGTAAATCGCCTGCGCCAGCCACGGCTTCTCGCGTCCCAGCCCGGCGCTCTTCTGCAGCTCGCGCAACTTGCGGCGCAACCACAACTCATTGCCGGCGCCGTAGTAGACGAGCACCGCGTCCGCCAGGCGGAGGTTCTCCTCGTGCTCGATCCGCGCCTGGGCCTCGTCTTCATCGAAGAAAGGCGTGATCACCTCGATGTTCCGGCTGAAGAGGCAGTCCTCCAGCGCGCGGGTGGCGTCGAGATCCTGCTGATCGCAGATGAGGTAGACGCGAACGATCTCCTGCTGCGCGGTCACGCCTGCTGCCTTCGCCGGAGCGACGGCAGGCGGCGGCGCGAGCTTGCGATGGATGATGGTCTTCAGGTCTTCGAACGGAATCTCCAGCAGTTCCGCGCTGGCGTGGACGTCGGGATCGGTCTGCAGGTGGTCGATGAATTTGCGCTGGCGCTCGTCCTCGGTCTGCAGTCCCGGCGCGATCCAGATCAGGCTCGACAGGCCGCCGAGCGCACCGCGCTGCGACGCCAGGGTCTGCTGGCGCTCGACCAACGAGTGCACGGCACCATCGGGAACGAGCCCGTAGTTCCGGCCGATGAGATGAATCGACACCTTGCTGCGGCCGAGCTGCTCGTCGACGAAGGTGTCGAGCGCGGCGCCGACGTGCGGCAGCGGACGGTCGGGAAGGACTTCGAAGCCGTTGCGGACGAGATCGCGTCTCAGGGCCTCGCGCTCCTCGGAGAGATCGAAGCTCGTTTCGGCAAGAAAGACGGTTCCTTTCGCCGCCTCGACGGGTGCGGCGTCACCGTTCGAGCCGAGGAGCTCGAGGAGCTGGACGATGTCGTAGGCCAGATCGTCGACCTTGGCCAGGAAGGCCCGGTCCGCGGCCGGTCCGTACTCGGGGGCCAGCTCGCGCGGGCGGCCGGTCTCGGGATCGACGACATAGAACTCGTAGCCGAGCATCGGCTGGACTTCCTCGGGCAGGTTCTTGAGTTCGACGGGTGTCTTGACCACCTTGAACACGCGAGCCTTGTCGCCGACGCGGATGCCTCCAGACTTCTCGGCGGCGCGCCAGAATTCCTTCAGCTCCCGGTTGCACCACTCCGACTGGACGTAACGCGGGGAGACGATGGAGACCAGCGCGGCGATACGCGGCAGACGCTCGAGGATGACGTCCGCGAAAAGGTCATTGCCCTGCAGTTTCGGATCGCGCCAGATCTTCGGGACCTTGCCGCCCAACTGGCCGACGCGGATCTCCAGCAAGCGATGCAGTCGCGAAACCCAGCCCTTCTCCCCTTCGACCAGAGCCTGGTCGTCGATATGCGCATAGCTGATCAGGAAGTCGTGTTCGTAGTTCACGCTTCACCTGGCCCGCCAACAGGCTTTTGGGGTGGACCGCCCTCTCTGTACTTAAGGTGTGACCGCTGGAGTGGATTCCCTACCCGCTGTTTCGAAAACTCAGCGAGGCCCACAGACTCCGTGTTGGGGGTCTCTCGACGCTTGACAAAGCGAGCGGGTGAGCCCGATGGTCAAACCGCGATGAGTCGCGACCGGCCACGGCTACTGTAAAAGGAAGTCCCGCGTTCGCCGCACGACTTCGTCCTGTGTGCTGGCGAGGAACACGAAGTGATTCGCGTAGCGCATTTCGACGATCTGCCCGCGACGCGTTTCGCGCCGGAACTGCTCGATGTTCGCGCGGACGTGCGGGATGCCCTTCGCGATCCACCAGGCATTCATCCGCCTCAGATCCTCTGCGGTCGGGGCTCTCCGAAACGCCGGATGCATTCTCGGGAGCGCGTAGAACGCCAGCGCAGGTGCGCGAATCCCGCGGTAGTCCGGATGGAATGCGGACGATCCCTTCATGAGCTGCGCGCGGACGACGTCGTCCCCGAGCGGCTGTCCGCCGTTGGGCACAAACTTCATGGCCGGATCATCGGCGATGAGCGCGGCGATCTTCGATCGATCGTACGCGGCATCGAGATAGACGACCTTGTCGACACGAGCCGGGTACGCCGCAGCAAACGCCGTCAACTCGTCGCCGGCCACCGAGTGCCCGATGAGGGTCACCTTCGCGATGCCCACGACATCGAGGAACCGCCGAACGTCTTCGACGCGCGTTTTCACGTCGTAGCCGGTCCGCGGCTTGTCCGACTCGCCGTAGCCACGCCGCGTCAGTGCCAGGACGCGGTACTTGTCGGTGAACCTGACGGCGAAGCTGTCGAAGACGTGTGCGTCGTTGCCCAATCCGGCGAGCATCAGCAACACGCCTCCCTTGCCGCCACTCCACTCCAGGTAATGCAGCTTCACGCCATTAGCCCGGACGAACCCACTCCTGTGCGGCGAAGTATCGCCCGCCACCGCCGTCAGGCTGACGGCAAACACAATGAGCACGGAACCGAGAATTCGCAGCGTCGCACGCATGGACGACCTCCCTTTGACTGTAACCACCGATTTGGTAGTGACAGACGAGGGCAAGGCGTTTCATGGAGCCCGAGCTCGTTACCCTTCGGCCATCCCCTTCGCTTTCGCCAGGGACCGTTCGGCGTTGGCGACCGCTTGCGCGGTTTTCTTTGCTTCGCTGGAGGCCAGGCGCACGGCTTCTTTGGCCTCGGCGTAGCGCGCTTCGATCTCCTGTTTCTGCTTCTCGACTGCCGCGGCGCGGGCGTTGGTTTTCGCGAGCGCGGTTTCGGCGCGCTCGGCATCGCGCTGGGCGTCACGCAGCGCCTTTTCCGCGGCTTGCACGGCTTCATGGAGGCGGGCGCGCATGGCGGCCGGGTCTTCGGCCGGTTTGGGGGCACGGAAGAGGAGGACCTTTTCGGCCTGGAGGTTCTTGCCGCCCATGAGGGCGGCCAGGGCGTCGAATCCGGGCGGGTCGAGGTCGGCGGTCAGGCGGCCGGCTGCGGGGGCGCCTTCGATGTCGCCCCACGCTGCGAGCGCTTCGAGCGTGGCCGAGACACGGCGCATCGTATCGGGCGAGGTGGCGTGTCCGGCTTCTTCGAGAAGGGCCTCGGCTTTCGTCAGCAGGGCCGACGTCATCCGCTTCTTCTCATCGAGAAGCGCGCGCAGATCGGCGTTCTTGAGCTGTCCGGTCTGGACCCTGCGAACGCGCTCGCCCAGGGTGAGCAGCCGTTCGAACGCCTTGGGATCCTGCCAGTAGAGCTGGTTCACCGCCCACGCCGGCGCGGGCGGTTTGGCGAGCGCTTTCACCCGCTCGGCGTCGAGTGTCCATCCTTCGCTTTTCAGTTGCTTCGCCAGGGCATTGCGGGCACCGGTGAACTCGGCGAGGGGAAGTTGGAAGAGTGCGTCGATCTCCGCAGCGATGTCCGATCCGCGCCTGGCCATGTCCCGTCCTCCCGTCCTCTCTCTATGCATGCCGCTCGCACGGCTGCTCCGGCTGGCACTGGCCGCACTCTTCGTAGCCGGTCTCGGCCGCCTTGCGGTCGAGCTCCTCGTATCGTAAACGCGCAAGCTGACGCTCGCTGATCTTGCCGCCGAGGATACCGCCGCAGCCGGGACAGGCGGCCATCTCCGCGGTCACGATCGTCCCGCAGTCGCGTTCGCTGCAGGCGTAGCGCCATGTACGGAGGGTGGTCCAGATCAGCGAGACGGAAGCACATCCGATGGTCAGGAGCGAGATGACCCGGCGATTCTCGATGCCGAACATGAGCGGGACGAACATGCCGATGGCAAGCCCCGGCCAGAGTCCGACGAACAGCGTTTTGAAGAGGTCGGTCTTCGCAACGCGGTACACCGTCACGCCTGCGTTGCGCCGGGGATCGGGCTTTTCCTCTTCGAGCTCCTCGATCTCGTCCTCATGCGGCTCGCGGATGGCGATCAGCTCGTAGCGCCAGCGCTCCGGCCGCTCCGCCGGCAGAGCGAGCGCGTCGAGCCACGAGGAGTCGCGCTCGATCTCCTCGGTGGCCTCGTGAAAGGCAGCCCGCTGGTTCGGCTCGAGATCGCGCGCCACGGCGCCGGCCTCCGCCCGGTCGCCGCGCGCCGCCACCTGCAGCGCGAGCGCCCAGGCCATGGACGGCGGCGGCAGGTAGCCGGCCGAGGAGATCGACCACGAGGTGACGTTCCAGTCGCCGGACAAGCGGTAGCGATTGGTGTTGTTCGTGGTGAACACGCCGAACCCGAGGTAAATCGTGGTGAGGTCGGTGATCAGCTCCTCGAGATCGCGCGCGTCGGCGACGAGGTGATGATGATGCCGCCACGCATGGGCCACCTCGTGCGCCATCACCCCCACGGCCGCCTCGGGATCGCCCAGCTGTCCGACGTGGACCCCGAAATGGCAGCGGCCGTTTTTGATTCCAGCGAACCAGCCGGCCGTCCCCGCGTCCCAGGCATCGCTGGCCTCGTCGAATCCCGAAAGCGAGAACGTGAGGTGGCCGAGGCCGGCCAGACTCATCAGCCGCTGCGTGAGCCGGTGTACATCGGCGACCGTGCCGCTCCAGGGGTCGGGAAAGTAGCGCGGCGAAGGCTGGACGATGGCCGCGCAGAGGAACTGCTCCGCGCCCATCCGCTCGATGAGCTTGCGCAGATAGCGGCCGAGCCACTTTCGCTCTTCAGCGGACGGGAGAGTCATGGATTACGTTTCATCCGGACCTGACTCATTCTCCTCCTGGGGCCTCGCAAATGCCGGGTGAAGCCTGGCAAATGCAACGCGACCGTTGCAAACGAGCGCCGACACCTTGCAACGGAAAGCCGCAGCCTTGCACGGCGAAGGAAAACGTTGCCAAAAGGAAGCGACGGCTTCTATTTGGAAGGATTCATCTTGCATTGGCAAGGGTTTCCTGCCTCTTGCAAGGCTTGGCTCGCGGTTGCAAGGCTCCTTCTCCTGTTTGCAAGGGTCCTTCTCCTGCTTGCAAGGGTTACCTCGCGTTGAGATTCACGCGGCGCAAAGATTTTCACGACCGGTTCAATCGGGCAATCACGCGGTCGAGCTCCTTGGTGACCTCGTACCAGGCGCGGTCGGGTTTCTCGTGCTCGTCGACCGGCTTGCCGCCGGGCAGGATGGCCTGAATCCGGCCGAGCGGCAGTTTGTCGAAACGCGAGGCCCGCACCACCACGGGGATGATCGCCGCGGTCTTGTTCTTCTGCGCGCGCGCCAGCTCCTTTTCGATGCAGTAGTACGAGCGCATGAAGTCGTTGCTGAGGAGCAGGATGACGATCGCGGCACGGTCGAGGTTCGTGTTGATGCCCTCTTCCCATTCGTCGCCCGGCTCGATGAGCGGGTCGGCCCACACCTGCAGATCGCCGGTCCGCTCATAGGGCACGAGGGCGCCGCGGAGCTGGTCCAGGAAGACGTCGTCTTTGTGCGAGTAGCTGATGAAGACGGGGATCGCGCGTGCGCCCGCCTTCATCGACAGCGGCGAGGCAGCGCGCGGCGCACCCGGCAGGTCGATGCCGTCGAGCAGTTCCTTCACCGAAAAATCGTGTAGCTCATCGCCGACCTCCACAGCGATCATGTCCCGCCCGGAGCGCTCGTATTTCAGCAGGAGCTCGTGTTTCACTTGCGCGTCGGCGTGCTCCGGAATGGGCACGAGCTCCGTCACCGGCAGTTTTTCGTAGGTGGCGTGGATGCGCTCGAAATGCTCGCGGATGATCCCCAGCAGCTCGCGCCGGCCGTTGCCGGTGCCGGAGACGCGGATGGTCACTTTCCGTCCCTGGATATCGCCGCGCACCAGGGCCCGGCAGTTCGCGCGCTCCAGAACCACACCCGTACGCCACACCAGCTTCGGCTCGCGATGCACGTACGTCTCGACGATGAAGCGCGGCAGCAGGCCCTCCGGGAGCACAACGTCGTAGCGGTACGTGAACCCGAGGCAGCGATCGGGCGGAAACTCGGCATCGAGCCGCGGCTCCTCCTTCGTCAGGAGCTCGGGGATGAGATACCGCTGTCCCTTGTCATCGAGCGGATGACAGAGCTGGAACTTGCGCATGAGCGCCAGCAGATAAGGGTGCAGCTCCTTCGGATACTGCCTCGCCGACAGCACCTCCGCGAACGACTCGATCGTGAATTTGCCACCTGCCTCGCGCAGCAGCGGTGCATTGAGCATCTCGTAGATGCCCTTGGTCACCCATTGCGGATTGAGCACTCCGAAACCGCGCAGCGCCTCCTCTCTGCGGAACGACAGCATCAGACCGAGCGCGTGCAAGCTGTCCGCGAGCGCCTCCTGGTCCTGCGGATCCGAGACCTCGTGCTCGCTGCAGAAACGGCGGAAGTCATCGAAGGTCAGCCAGTTCTTTTTCTTCGCCGGGAGCTCGTCCTTGATGGAGCGCCATTGCGTCGGCCATGCGGCCTTGAGGCCGGAAAGACTCCCGGCCAGTTTGCCGACTGTCTCCCGCAGCGCCGCGATCCCGTGCCCGGTCGCACCGTCGGTCTCGACGAACACGATGTTCTTGCCGTACTTGTCGCGCAGAAGCTCGCGGTTGACCTCGAACGGATAATCGCTCCAGCGGTGCAACAGCACGATGATCGGAACGTCGCCGGCAAAGGACCGCACCAGCGACAACCAGTATTCCGCGTCGTGATCCTCCGACCCTTCCCGTCCACTCAACAGAACGAGATAGAGAGCCCGCTCGGTCATGAAGAACCGATGCGTCCCGTGCATGATCTCCTGACCGCCGAAGTCCCAGACGTGGGCTCGCACTTCGTCACCGTCAATGTTGCAAAGCCAGTCGGTGATCTTGATGCCGGGAGTGCGTTTGAACTCCTTGTAACGATCGCTCACCAGCCTGTGCACGAGCGTCGTTTTTCCGACACCGCCACGGCCGACGAGGATGAGCTTGAATTCGTTGAGAGGTTGGGCTGCGCCTGCGGCCGAGGTTCTAAAGTAATAGTCGAGGATTCTTGCTGGACCGCCTGTTTCGACAATTTCGGCCGGCAGGTTGAGTCCTGGATTGAGGCCAATATCCAGACTTTGGAGAGTCTTCAATGAGCGCAGACTCTCGGGGAGAGATGTCAGTCGATTCGCTCGTAGTTCAAGGATCTGGAGATGAACGAGCTCGCCGATCCACTCGGGAACAGCTGCGATCTCATTCCTGCCTACGTACAGTTCAGTCAACTTCGGGAGCTGTCGCAGAAACGATGGCAACTCCGTCAATCCGATATCTTCTATCCCCAAACGAGTCAGATTCTTCAGAACACCGAGCGAACCATCGAGTGAAAGACCGGCGGCTTCTCCCAAGCCCAGACTTTGGAGATTTCCGAGTCTTAGAACACACCCTGGCACGGTGGTGAAGCGGTTCGCGTACAAATTGAGATAAGTGAGATTTTGTAATTCTTCGAGCCAATCGGGCAGCATCTTCAGCTGATTACCACGGAGGTTCAAATCCGTAAGGGCCGAAGCCATACGCAGTCGCTCAGGGACTTCGATCAACCCGAGATCGTTGAGCTTGATGGCTCGTCCCTTTCCACGGAGACATTTCTCGATCCGACGTTCAGCCTCGGCGATCTTCGGTCGAACAGTTCGATTGACCATGGCGTCCCATTGTACCGATCCAGTTACCTACCCCTTCGCCGCCCCAATACACACCGCCGCCCCCGCCCTCACGAGCAGCGCGTCGTTCCCTCCAAGCACCGCAACCACCCGATGCTCGCGCCAGATACTACTGAGCGGAACACCCGCGACACCTTCAGCTGCAAGCCATAACGCATAGCCGCGATGGAACGCCGATGCGTTGGCGGCCAGCCCGAGCACGGTCACCGCGGCCGGCGTGTCGGCGACTTCCAGCAGGTGCAGCGCGGCTTCGCGTCCGCCCCGCGCGGCGTAGGTGGCCATGAGCGGATTCGAGATGGTGATGCGGCCCGCGGAGAACGTTCCCGCTTCGGGGGTGAGCTCGCTTTCGTGGACGAACAGGAACGCGCGCGCATCCATCAGCTGCCGCACGGATTTCACGTTCGGCGCCTGGCGGGAAAACGACTGCGCCAGCGCCATCCAGTCGAACGGCACCGCGGTGCGGAGGTATGCCGCGACGGCGGCAGCCGTCGGTGCGTCGTCGAGGGCCCGCCAGTCTTCGCCGATGGCGGCCAGGTACAGCACCGCCGCGGGGCGATTCCGCGCGTTTGGATCTCGCAATTCGCGACGCGCGGCATCCGCAAGCACCCCGTGTGCGACCTTCGTGGCTGCGGCGTCGCCCCACAGCGCGGGCGCGTGCGCCACGTCCACTCGTCCCACGGCCGTTTCCACGACGCGGCGGCGTCCGGCTTCCGGCAGTTGTTCCGCTGCCTCCAGCACCGCCTTCAACAACTCGTCTCCCGCGGCTGGCGTCCATCCGGCGGCGATGTCGCGCAGCAGTGGTTCATCGCCGAGCCGGGCCGAGAAGCGGAGATAGGGCCGGTTACGTTGCGGATCGCGCCGGTACTCGTTCGCGAAGAATACGCGGGCCACGGCACCGCCGCAGCGCGCCATCGCCCCGGCCACGCTCAGGCGGAGCTCGTCGTCGATCGGCAAGTGCGGAAGAACGGCGCGGACGACCGCGGGATCGGCCACCACGCCCGCCTCGGAGAAGGCGCGCAACGCGTACCAGCGCGCGCCCCACTTCCCTTCCAGCTCGTCACTGACGATGCCTTGCGGAAGCGCCAGCAACTGCAGCATCTGCGGGCCGGTCAGCTTGCCCGTCAGCTCGACGGCCGCCGCGTCGAAGCGGTCCGGCAATAACGATTCGCCGTCGTGCTCGCGCCGCGTGAAGAGGGCCCGGACCGCATCGGCATGAGCGGGCCACGTGGAGCGATCCGCCGCCAGCGCACGCAGATACGCGGCCTGCACGTTCCAGTCGCTGGCACCCACCGATTCGGACTCGCGCCTGGCAATGCTTGCCAATGCCAGCGCGCGATCCGCCACGCGCGGCGTGCGCAGGATCACCAGTGCGTCGATCAACGCCGCTTTGGACGCGAAGGCGAAGCTCGTCCGCTCCGACCGGTACTCGTCGTATCGGGCCAGGAGGAAGCGACGGGCATCGTCTCCTCCGGCGGTTGCCAGCGCTCCGTACGCGGCCTCGGTCAACTCCGGCGTGGCGTTGCTCCGCCGCACCAGCGGCAGTAGCTTCGCCACGAGCCGTGCCCGCTCCGCTGCAGTCAGTTGTTCCAGTGGCGCCGCGGTCAACCAGATCGTCCAGACCGGCTCCGGAACTGCCGTGTCACCGTCGAGCAGCTTCCGGACGCGATCGAGGGCGACGGCACCCGCGTCGATGCCGGTCAAGGCACGCAACAGATCGCCGGCATGGACCTCCGCATCGATGGCGCTCCTCTGCATGGCATCGACGAGCGTGGCCAGGATCGCCGGATCGCGCCGCTCTTCTGCCGCGAGAACGACTTGATGCACGTAGGGATCGCCGGTGCTGCGCGTGACATTGGCGGCGAGCCACGCCTGAACGGTGGCGACTGGGGCGTGCCTCACGAAGGCCTCCACCTCGGCCGGCACGTCCACGTCGTTCCGAATCGCTTCGCTGGCCAGCATGCCCAGCTTGGGCCAGGCCTCGGCGAGCACGCTCGCGGCGAGACGATGCTCGCGCGTCGACCAGCGTTCGAAGCCCGGCCGCTGTGCGGCATTTCGCGCGAATGCACGCAGCGCGTCGATTTCGAACGGCCGGCAACGTCCGGCCCACGACGCCGGCTCGATGCCTTCACGGGCAAGCGATTCGAACAGCCGGCGTGCGGCGATGAGGTACAACAGCCGCCGCGCGTCCTTGTCGTCGGCCGGCCAGACGCCCGCGCGCATGGTCCGTTCCCACAGCGCGACCGCCTCGGCGTTGTTCATGACGTAGGTCAGATCGGTGAGGGCCCGGCGCGCCTCGGAGCGGAGCTCATTGCGCGCCACGCCGAGCGTGTCCGGCCGCGCCACACGGCTGCCCTGCCATCGCTCGAAGAGATCGAGCCGTGCCGCCAGAGGCTGCGCCTCGCGAATCCGTTGCAGCAACGCCTCATTGACCTTGCGCCGCGCCGACCGCGCGTGGACGAGGAGATACGGCGCTTCCACCTCGTAGGACTCGATCGCCGCGATCGGGCCGCGCGCCAGAGCGGCGTCGACGCGCCTCGCGCCTCCTAGGTCGAGATGCACGTAGGCCACAGACGCCGTGATCGCCAGAATCGAGGCCGCCAGGATCGCCGCGGTGCGGGCGCTGCGGGCCATGCGCCGGAGCCGGTTCTTGAGATGAAACCATTCGCCGACGATGCGGGTGAGATGGTGATAGACGCGCTGGCCCAGCTCTTCCTGACTCGCCACGTCGCCGAACAGAAAGCCCCGGTTCTCCAGTTCCTTGCGGAACGCCAGCACGTCCTCGGGAGCCGATGCCGGGTCGAGAAAGTAGAACAGCACTTCCGCCGGCAGCTTCGTCCTGTCGTGCTCGGCGATGGCCGTTTCCAGCTCTTCGATCGTGCCGCTGGCGAAGCTGGCCGTCTTCGTGCCCAGCCGCCCTTTCATCAATCCGAGGTAGATCTCGAAACGATCGAGGCCATAGCGCGCCAGCAGATCGTTGACGCGCGACTGGAGGTTTCCGGGCGTGGCCTGTCCGGGCGGCAGATCCTCCCAGAGCAGAGGACGCAACTCGATGCCTGCCCGGCGTGCCTCTTCACTCGTCGACACGCGAAGGATGACGTCGCGGAGAGCCAGCCGTTCCGCCACACAATCGCCCGGCGAAGAAACGAAGACGTGGAGGGTGGTCGTGCCGCGCCGGAACCAGGATGCCGCGCGGGCTTCAGCCACCCTTCTCAATCCTTCGCGGTCCGTATCACCCCCGGTTTCATCGGTATATCGCCCAGCCACGACGTGGTCAAGCCGCTTCGCGGCGTAAACCTCCCATGGCGTAAAACAGCGTTGCTTTCCCTGGCGCTCGTTGTTCTGGCGGTGGAAGGCGACCTCGGAACCCGCTCCCGACCTGTCCGAAAACGTGCGCGCGCCCGCGGATGATACGTATTGACTTGGGAAAGCCGTAAGTATATCCTGCCCGATGGCTGTACATGCGGTCCCGATGAACTGAATTGCCCAACGGGTTCGTTTTGTCTCAAAGAGGATTAGAACGTGCGTCCTCTCAGTCATGTTTTGGCGGCCGCCAATGTTCCTCGGTTTAGGGCAACGGTTCTTCCCTATTCTGCCGCCAATCATGGAAATCCCTTAGACCTGGTCAATCTCCCACCACTGATGGAGATCAGCAGCGGCCGGGTTGAAACGAAGATCGCACTGATCGACGGTCCTGTCGCCACTGCCCATCAACATCTAGCCAGCACCAACATTCGCGAAATTCCGGGGCGGCTCGGCGGCACGTGTGCCAGCGCAAACAGCATCGCCTGCATGCACGGAACTTTTGTTGCGGGGATCTTGAGCGCCAGCCGTACCTCCGACGCACCATCCATTGCTCCCGGATGCACGTTGCTCGTGCGGCCCATTTTCGCGGAGAGTGCCTCGCAAAATCGCGATTTGCCGAGTACAACTCCGGAAGAATTAGCAACAGCAATCATCGATTGCGTCGAAGCGGGCGCTCACGTGATCAATTTGAGTGCATCCGTTGCGCAACCCACCGCCCAGGGCGAACGCCGGCTGGACGATGCCCTTGATCATTGCGCAAAGCGCGGCGCTGTCGTTGTGGCTGCGGCGGGGAATCAGGGCACTATTGGAAGCTCTGTCATTACCCGTCATCCGTGGGTGATTCCAGTCGTCGCCTGCGATCTTCGGGGTAAACCGATCCATTACACAAACCTCGGCAGTTCCATGGCACGGCGAGGCATCACCGCGCCGGGAGATCAAATCACCAGTCTCGGCGCCACTGGTCCAGCGCCAACCTTCGGCGGGACCAGTGCGGCAGCGCCGTTTGTGACCGGAACCATCGCTTTGCTGAAGTCGATCTTTCCCGATGCCGCGGCCGCCGAGTTGAAACTGGCGTTACGACGTGCGCGGACACTCGGCCGGTCCTCACTGGTGCCGCCTCTTCTGGATGCATGGTCGGCATATCAGGTTCTGGCAACAGCCAGAGCGCTGCGGTGACTGTCATGAAAAAGGAACGGGAGAATCAAGACGGTCACGACAAGCATGAACGTGAGCCGTATCGCGTGCGTCTTCCCGGTTTCATCACCGACGAGGATGTGGGCCTTGGTGACGTCATCAAACGTGCCACTCATGCGGTGGGAATCCAGCCGTGCGGCGGCTGCGCGCGGCGAGCGTCCGCACTCAATCGCTGGATGGTTTTTTCGAGCAAGCGCTAGGTTGACATAGAACTGCTTTATTCAAAAAAGGGGACGCTGTCATGGGATTGAACGAAGAATCTGCGAGCCAGCCTGAAGCCGTCCATGCCCCTTACGTCACTGCGCCAGCCAGTGATCATGCCGGCACCCCCGTTCGCCCGACGGTCAGCCCCGCAACGTGTGGTAGTTGTGGAACTGCGGCCGATGCAAGCGGAAGCGGCCATGCCGCGCCTTCCTACGTCTTCGCGATTGGGCGGGTGGAGATGCGTTTTCCGACCCTGGCAATCGAAAAAGAGTTTGCCCAGGCGACCGGGCGCACCAATACAAAGGGACTCACGGATCGCGCCGCCGCCCACGCCGTGTTATCGGATCCGGCAAATCGCTATATCGCGCGGCAGGTCTGCTGGATCCTGACGATCGAGGGACTGGAAACATACATCCTCGTGCCGCGCGACCCGTCCGGCTACGACCAATTGCTGGAAGCGGTACGTCCCCAGCCAAGTCCGTTCGATCTCGATGTCGTGGTAGGACTACGCGGGCCAATTGCAGGACCGGGGATGTGCAACGGGTTAATGGTCCCAATCGTGGCGTTCGATCAAATCTACTCTTTTGATCGGGATGCGCTCATCAAAGCCATCCCCGTACCGACAAAGACCACGGCGAAACAGTTTGCGCCGATGGCAGAGGAATTGTTCGACAGAATCATGCTCACTGCCGACAACGCAGGCTCGACGGACGATCATCGCGCGCTGAACTACCTTGCCGTTCGCTACCCGGCGATCTACGCGACCGCCGCGGATGCCTTCGGGCGCAACGCATCGTTGACGGCGGTGGATGTTCAGCCTTCCCCACTGAGCGGCACGCGCAACGTGGTGGATGTCGTCTTCTCCTTCACCAACCGCGCGACCGACGTGACCGAGAAGTTTTTTACGCGTGTCGACGTGACGGAGGAATTCCCATTCCTCGTCACCAAGATGTCGCCGTATTTTTGACAATCAACGCCGAAGGCCAATGGGAGGAACGAACATGAACATGCCTGGATTCACCGCAGACGCAACCCTACCGCGCAGCACAGATTTCCACGGTCACTACTCTTTCAGGCAGTCTCGCAACGCCAGCACGGGCAAGGTCGTTCCCGCAATCCCTGCTTGCGCGAACTGCGATTGGATTCTGGCCAAATGCGAAACCAACGGCTGGAAACCGGCAGGGCTATGTAACTACTGTGCGGTCGGCAACTGTTACTAGCAGAATAAGAATCGCTGACCCAGTCTGCAGGTGGTGCATCGTTGACGGAGGTGGTGTTCAACCTCCCCGCTGAGCGGTACGTGCAACGTGGTGGATGTCGTCTTCTCCTCCACCAACCGCGCTCGTCACCAAGATGTCGCCGTATTTTGGACAGTGAACGCTGAAAGCCAATGGGAGGAACGAACATGAACGTGCCTGGATTTACCGCAGATGCGACCCTGACGCGCAGCACGAATACAGATTTCCACGGCCGCTACTCTTTCAGGAAGTCTCGCGACGCCAGCACGGGCAAGGTCGTTCCCGCAATCCCTTCCTGCGCGAACTGCGATTGGATTCTGGCTAACTGCACAGGCAACGGCTGGAAGCCGGCAACGCTATGTAACTACTGCGCGGTCGGCAACTGTTACTAGCGGAATAGGAATCGTTGCCTACACCAACGACGCTCGGGTTGCAGGCAGGAAAACCACGCGCAGCCGCAACCGCGAAGGATTGCTCAGTCCGCTTTCCTGGCACCGGTGTATTCACCACAGAGTTCACAGAGAACACTGAGGGGATGCGGAGGAAGCAGTTTTTCAAAACGACAAAATTGCTTTCTCCGCTTCCCCTCTGTGCTCTCTGTGCGCTCTGTGGTGAATACACGCCTGTGATGCCGCAGCATGAGCTCGTCACGCCTTGCGTACGGCCAGAGCGAGTCTCTCCCCACGGCGGCTTCATCGCCGAGGGTCAAGCCGACCCCTTCGCGGCGTAAACTCCTCCCATGCGCAAAACAGCGTTGGTTTCCCTGGCGCTCCTTGTTCTGACGGTGCAGGCGCTCCACGCGCAGCCGTTCGATCCGGTGGCCACGTTCTCGATCCTCGGATATGACCCGAAGACGGGCGAGGTGGGCGGGGCAGTGCAGTCGCGCGTGTTCTCGGTCGGCAACGGCGTGCTTTGGGCCGAGGCGGGGACGGGGGTGGTCGCGACGCAGGCGATCGTGGACGTCCGTTACGGGCCGCGCGGGCTGGAGCTGCTTCGGGCCGGGTTGACGCCCGCCGCGGCGGTGAAGGCGATCTGGGATAGCGATCCGGACCCGCGGCCGGACGATTGGACGAAGCAGGGACGGCAATTCGCTGTCATGAACGCCGAGGGCGTTTACGCGGCGTACACCGGCCCGAAGGCGAGCGCATGGGCCGGACACAAGGGCGGCCTTCACTGCACTGCGCAGGGAAACATCCTGGCCGGAGAGGCGGTCGTCACGGCGATGGTGGAAGCATTCGAGAAAACGGAAGGACACCTGTCCCTGCGCCTCATGGCCGCACTCGACGCAGGACAGAAGGCAGGCGGCGACACGCGCGGCATGCAATCGGCGGCCATGCTCATCGTGAAAAAGGATGGAGGGGTCTGGCTGCACAACGATGTGGTCCTGCGCCTGCAGGTGGACGACAATCCGGAGCCGCTGAAGGAGCTTCGCCGTCTCGTCGATCTGGCCGCGAAGCAGCGCGAACGCATGGCCGCGGCACGCGAGAAGCGTTGAACCCACCGCGTACCGGGGTAGGGATTCGTTTCCCTGAAAACACTCCCCTGGTATGAGTTACCTCGACACGCCGCGCCTCACCTTTTTCGGCCAGTTCACCGCCAATCCGTCGACGGTCAACAACACCCCCACGAACTACAACATGACCATGCCGCTGGGCAGCGTGGCGTGGAATCCGAACGGGAGGCACAACTTCTCGCTCAATGCCTGCAAGGTCACCAGCATCTGCACCGACGCGGGGCTTGCGAAGAGCGGCGATCCGATCATCGGCGCGGCGCTGGCCTCGACCGGCCCGGCGGTGCTCGTCGATCTCGACACCCAGCAGCAGGCCGCGTCGCAGATCTTCGGCCTGGTCGTGCAGATCTCGCTCGGCGGCGCGACGATCACCGGCGAGATGACGCCGGTGAACTTCTTCGACATGTTCAGCCGCAACTGGGTTCCCGGCGACGGGCAGTTCTCGGCCTCCTATCAGTCGGTGCTGACGAACGTGCAGTGGAGCGGCGCGTGGAATTCGCCCTTCGTCGAGCAGCTCCAGAAAGTGAGCGGCTCGACCCTGTCGATCCATTTCGTCGTCGACGGCTACCACGACGGCGCCTACCAGACCGGCAACTTCACCACCGGCCGCGTCGCCGGAACGATCGGGCCGTACTCGTCCGATGAGCCGACGAGCTTCGTCAACGCCCGCTTCCTCCGGCCGGTGCCGAACACGCCCAGCCCGTGGGGCAATTTCAACAAGGCCCCGGCCAGGACCGACCTGGTGCGGAAGAAGATCACGTTCGACTTCGGCAACGCCTTTCCGACCACTTACCCCGCGAACGAGCAGTTTCCGACCTCTCCCGCCACCGGCCTCCAGGCCGGGATCCTGGCCTGGCCCCAACCCACCTCCCCGCAGGTCGTGCTCAGTCTCGGCAACATCGATTCGTCCGATGCGGCCTACGCCGAAACGGCCTTCGTGCAGGAATTCGATCTCACCGCGGAGGCGCTGGCCATCATCGGCTCTTCCCCGACCGGAGTGTTCCTCCCCACGCCGGTCGGCCAGCCGATCGTATTCATGTCCGAGAACCCGACCGGCGCGTATCTCAACTACGAGCAGTATGTCTTCCGCCTCGATCCGGGAACGTCCACGGGATCCGGAACGGTGAACGTCCGGGCCAACATCTTCGAGCAGCCGGGCGCGAACCAGACCATCCCCCTGGCCATGTACCTCAACATGCTCGGAGGCGGCCCCGGCAACCTGGCTGTCGGCACGCTTCCCGGCCTCACCTTTCCTCCGTCCATCACCACCGGCGCGGACGGCAAGGCCTCGTTCACCATCAACAGCGCCAGCCCCGGGACGCCGCGCATCTACATCGACGGCCAGGTCTACGGCATCCAGGCCAACTGGAGCCTGGACACGTTCCCCGACATCTGGGCCTTCGTAAGCGTGAAGGTCTTCGATGTGGTCGCGGCCACCGACACCCCGCCGACGTGGTGGCAGGACGTCCTGCCGATTCTCAATCAGTACGCCGTGCTCTACCCGGCCATGCGCCAGATCATCCTGCTCAACGACTACGCCAAGGTCGTGGCCAACCTCCAGCCGATCCTCGACCGCCTGCAGCTCCCATCCACCGACCCGCTACTGATGCCGATCACCCGCGAGCTCTCCACGAGCAAGCTGCAGATCATCCTGGCCTGGGCCAACGCGGGAGCACCGGAGGGGATGGCACCGGCGGCGAATACGTAGGGGTTAAGCTGCACAGCTCTACAGCTCTACAGCTGTATCGCCGTACAGGCCATGACCAACGTCAGAATCCGAGGGAGGTCCACCAGCGCGGCCGCGTGGCGCCGCGCCTCGCGATCCGGCCTGCGCGCAGTTCCGCCACGAACCGATATGGTTCGTCGGCCGAGCTGTTGTCGAAGAGAAAGGCGTGATCGACGAACGCCAACGCCTTGGTGAGATTGGCCAGTACGCGCGGGAAGCGGGACCCGATCTTCTCATCCGGCACGTCGTGCCCTCCCTCCTCGACTCGCTGCACGACTCGGGCGGCCGAAAGATCGCTGTTCTCGAGGCCGATGAAGATGAGGATGACGACGTAGCCGAGCTTGCGCGCCTCCTCGAGGAATGCGAGCTTGGCACCGGTCGGATCCGAGAAGACCGTCTCCATGCAGAACGAGACGCCCCGGCGAAGCAGGTCGCTCCTGACAGCGTCCGCCGCGCGCGCCGCCTCGTAGGCCGCCTCTTCCGGCGCGTCGGGGAAGAGGGCCCGGGCGATGGCGTCAGGGTTCACGACCCGAAGACCGAGCGGGTGGAGAAACACCTCCACGAACGTCGTCTTCCCCGCGCCGTTCGGCCCCGTCACCGCCACCAGCACGGATGAGGAGGCGGCGATGCGGTGACGAATCGCTTGCGCTTCGTCGCGACGGGAGCTCATCTCCGCCGGGTGGCGCGCTCCGGCTCGTCGGCGATGAAACGGCGATTCACGAAACGGCCGACGGTGCGCGTGCCGTTGCTCTCGATCCGCTCGACGCGAGCCTCACCTGCATCCTGATAAACGGTCCGCCCGGCCCGCAGCGTCGCCGCCAACTCCATGCGCGAGGCTTCGGAGGCGATCCGCCGCAGCGCCGATAGGATAGCGCGCGGCGTCCGTGGGGTGGCCGGCGGATCGCCGGCGCGCTTGAGGTCCAGGACCTCTTCGTGCTGCAGCACGCGCTCGACCTTACGGCCGAGGCGCGCCCAGTGCTCGATCTGCGAGGTCAGCGAGCGATCGGTCACCTCCGCCTCCTGGCGGGCGTCTTTGACCAGATCATCGGAGAGTTTCACCGGCATCCCCATGGTTGCATTCTACTACCTGCACAAGGTCTGCCGCATCGTTCGGCTCTGGCGTGCGCGAAGTTAGTACTCGAAACGGTCTCTAACGCTCAGCTCTTGCGGGCAGGATCACAGAAAGTGCATAGGCATGAGGTCTTCGAGCTCACTTTGCTGCTCCGGGGAGAGTGCGCCCTCCAAGATCTCGGGCAGGTTCGGCACGGCGCACAGCAACGCATTCCACGTACTGCGAAGGTCGAACAAATCCACGTTTTTCGCAACCTCGAACGCGGCGGCGAACAGGGTCGGGTTCGCGGCGGCGTAGGCGATGACAATGTCGCTGTCGATCTTCATTGTGATCGGGGTCTCCACTCGGGCCGAGTCGATGACGTGCTCCAGCGCGTGTGCGAGGTTCTCCGCCAGAGTCATGGCACGCATCGGCGGGGATAAGAAGGATTTACTCAGAGCATCCCACGGCCTGAAGACGTTTCGCGTAGCACGTTTCATCTCGCGAACCGCGGCGCGCCGGTCGAACCGCGCCGGCTTGCTGGCGCAGTACGCGCGTAGCGTCTCGATTGCGTTTTCATACAACGGGTAAGCGAGATACCACTCGTTGTTTAGCCATGACGCCTGGCGCGAGTGCCAAGGATCACGTGGACGGGCGAGCCATTTCATCATCGTGTCCTCGCTGAACACATCGTCCGCGTCGCCGCAGGACGGGTAGTCCCGCGGGAAAAAGAACCGTTCGCAGGCCGCCGTCAAAGCAGCGCTCCGCTGGTCATCCGTCTGGCCGTCGCTCGCGCCGAAATCGACGAAGAACCCGCGCTGCTGGTACAGCCGGAAAACGTGAAGCGGAGGCACGAGGTGCATCTCGGTGCGGAGGCTTGTCCACTGCTTCATTCCGGCGAAGTTGCTGAAGCGGGATTGATAGATGACACCGTGCCCTTCCATCGTCTCGCCGGGCAGGTTCGGGCACGTGGCGGTGCGACTTGCAAAGTGGAGAGCGACGAGCGGGTCGAAGCTGAAATCGATCAGGTTTGTCGGGAAACCGTGATGCTGCGCGAGAGCGGTGATGGATGGGGCCGTGTCGAACGAAAAATATTCATACCCAGGATCCGCTTCGGACGGGAGCTCGCCCCTTATGAAGGTGAGAAGCGCCGATACCGGCGCGGATCGCAGCCGCCGCAGCCGCTCCGGAGCACGCCACAGCGATGGGCGCAACGGCCACGGGCTCGTCTGGCCGCGATACGCCAGCAGGTGCAGCGGGCCGGTTTCGCCAATGCGAGCCGTTGTCCAGCCACACAACACCGCACAGCAGGCGTGCCAGAAACTCGGTACGACATAATCGGCGAGCGCACCGCGACCCTCCAGTTTCTCGGTCCGCGCCAGCAGATCGACCATCCGCCTCAATGGATCGCCCCATGTGCGACCGCCTACACGGCGCTGCGGTCCGAACGCGACGGCTACGTATTCGGACACCGCCTTCTTGGCCTCTGCGATCTCTTTCCTCAGCGCGTTCACGGGAGATCAGACTACACCCGGCGGCCGCCCTCCCTCACCATTGTGAAGTTGTCACCCAGGCGGTGAGGAAGTCTGCAGGAGATAGACTGCGCCGTACACCGGAGGAACGATCATGCCTCGCAAGAAGTCTCACAAGGATTTCTTCATCAGCTATACGAAGGCTGATGGGGCCTGGGCTCAATGGATCGCCTGGACGCTGGAGGCGGCGGGCTATACCACGACCATTCAGGCATGGGACATCCGGCCAGGAATGAATTTCGTGGTGGAGATGAATACCGCCCTGGAAGAGTCGAAACAGATCGTGCTCGTTCTCTCGAAGGATTATCTGCGGTCGGGATTCGCGACTTCCGAGTGGGTGGCCGGGTTCGTCGAGGACCCACGCGGAAAAAGCCGGCGGTTGTTACCGGTGCGCGTGGGCAAATCGCGTGCGCATCCTCTGCTCAAAGCCCTGGTCTACACGGACCTCGTCGGTGCGACCGAGGAGGAAGCTCGCCAGCGATTGCTCGGTGCTCTTCCATCCAGAGTGAAACCCGAAGGGCCTCCGGCGTTCCCAGGGTCCAAACCGTCTTTCCCGGGATCGGCGGCGTCAGCGACGACAGCAACACCCTCCAACGGCGAGGACACGGGCCAGGTGGCGGACGCATTGTTCCGGTCCGTCGTGCAGCGCGAACCGGCGGAGATGCCACGAGGTCATTACGCGGAAGTGGCCCGCTTATTGTCGAGCGGCAAGCTCATTCCGTTTCTGGGGCTGGGAGTCCATTTCGAAGTGACCGATGAGGCGTGGGGCGCGGACTGGTCTCCCGAATCGGAGTTCTTCCCGTCGACGCGCGAGTACGGCAACTTCCTCGCGCAATTTCTCAGTGAAAAAGAGCGGGTCGAGACAGGGATGGAGCTGGCCCGGGTCTATCAGTTCCTGAATGAAACCAAGGGACCGGTGTTCGTCCAGGACATGGTCCATCGCCTGTTCAGGAAGGGTTACCCGGCCAAGACGGCTCACGCATTTCTCGCCGGTGCCAACGCGGTCCTCCGCGGGTCGGGGGGAGGGAAGGCCATTCCGCTGATCGTCACCACGAATCTGGACGATGTTCTCGAAGCGACATTCGAGAAGGCAGGAGAACCGTTCGGCGTGATGTCGTACGTCTCCAAGGGAGAGAATCGAGGCCGCCTCCTCTTCCGCACCTCGAGAGGAGAGACCCAGGTCCTCAAGACGGGCGCACAGGTGTTGAAGGCCGCCAAAACCGAGCCCACGATCATCCTGAAGCTGCACGGCAGCATCGAGCGGCGCGATTCCGACTACGAGTCGATGGTCCTGACGGAGGACGACTTCGTCAACTATTTCGCATCTCCGGCAGCCAACGAGCTCGTTGCCGAGCTGATCATCTCGCGCGTCGGCACTCCCCGGTTTCTGTTCATGGGCTATAGCCTGCGGGACTGGAACGTCCGCTTTCTACTGGCCAGGTTGTGGAGCAGGCGTGCCCCGGAATTGAGCTGGGCCGTGCTGTACAACGCAACCAGTGTGACGGCGACTCTGTGGGGAAAGCGCGGCATCGAGATTCTGGACGTCCCCATCGAAACTCATCTTGCCGGCGTAGCCCGGCAGTTGGAGGGGCCGGCGACATCCTCCATCGCACGGCCACCGGGAAGGTGAGCGCCGCCGCGGACCGGTGGCTGACATGCCTTCTCCGGCCGGCTTGACCGGCCGGTAAATAACCGTCAATACCTGACCAAGTCCGCGTGAAAAAACGCATCGATGGATTGACGGCACTCCGCCGGTTCACCAGACTACGCGCGGTCCATCGTCGATAGTTCGCCCATCCCTCCGACGACGTAGGTGTGCACTCCGTGTATGCACCGACAGACGTCCGAGGGTTCACGTAGAAGCGCAGCCTGAGGACATTCATGAATCGTTTTTCTTCGCCACTGGTCACCTCCCTGGTTTTCGCGTTCGTTCTTCTGGTTCCGATCACGGCTCAGGCCACGCTGTCGACGGCCTCGGCTCCTCTGACGTGGAACATCATCGGCCTGGATAGCAACGATCCGCTGAACGGGCCGAACAAGTTCCCGGTCGGGACGCGCGTCTGCAGCGACGTGGCCACGACGAATGTGTCGGTGAGCTTCATCTGGGACACGGCGAATCCGCTGATCAACCTGCGTACGGGATCGCTGAGCACGGTGATCCTGCCCTCGATCTCCGCCGGCGGTTGTGCGGACGCCTACTTCGAAGCCGAGGTCACCCAGGTGCCGGCGGCGTTCGACACGACCCGCCGCTACCACATCACGGCCACCGACTTCTCCGGCACGGTGTCGACGCCGACGCCGCGCGAGCTCTACGTCGAGCACCTCATCTCCCAGAGCCGCAACTCCATCTCCACGGTGGAGTACGGACCGAACCTCTTGAGCCTGACCACGGTGCCGGCGGGCGGCGGGATGAGCCTCGTGGTCGGCAACACCTACGTCGTGCGGCTCACCGGCGGCACGGCCACACAGGGATACAACCAGTTCGAGGAGTTCATCAACTTCTCCAACGCCGTTTTCCAGATCCTCGGCGTGGATACGACGTACTCGGCCGACAACTCACCGTACGTTCCCAATCCGAACGACAAGCTCTACGCGGACGCCTGCCAGTGGGAGAACGACCCGAACAGCCCGAATTACCGCTCCTGCGTGGGCGGCGACTTCAAGGCCGGCGGCAGCACCGTGGTCACCACCTATACGATCAAGATCATCGGCGGCGGCGGCACGAGCCAGACCCTGAGCACGCTGCTCTATGACTTCTCCGGCAGCAGCTTCCACTACAACGCCGACTTCTCCACCGGCGCGCGCATCGGCAACATCATCGACCCCACCAGCGCGAACATCTCCAAGAGCTTCAGCCCGAATCCGGCGCCGGTCAACGGCGTCTCGGCGCTGACCATCACGCTCACCAACCCGAACGGCGCTTCGCTCGGCGGCTACAACTTCGTCGACAACTTACCCGCGAACCTGATCGTGGCCACGCCTCCCGCGGCAACGACCAGCGGCTGCGGCACGCCGACGCTCACGGCGGTGGCCGGCTCGAGCACGATCAGCTTCTCGAACGGAACGCTGGCCGCGAACAGCAACTGCATCATCAAGGTGAACGTGACGCCGACGGCCACGGGCCTCCTCACCAACACCACCAACAATCTCTTCATCGGTACGGTCGACACCGGCCACTCGGCCACCGCGCCTCTCACGGTGAACAACGATCCGCCCCCCGGCACGGGACTCTGCGGGCTGACGTTCGCGAGATGGACGTTCCCGACAGGGTTCAGCACGACCGCGCCGGTCCCCTCCACGCTGAATGTGGCCAGCGGAGCGGGCTTCGCCGGCCCGGGAGTCGTTCCCGTTTCATCGACCAACAGCACCACCACCGCGGACGGGACTCTGTCCTGGGGATCGAATGGCGGGATCGCCAGCGCGCTGGCCACGACGAACGACGACTACTTCCAGTTCGCGTTCGACACCACCGGCATCACCAGCGTGACGCTGAGCTTCGATGCGCTCCACAAGAATCCCAATGGCCCGCGGGGACTGGCCATCTACTACGGAACGGCCACGAAACCGGCCACCACCGCGGAGCCCGGCGCGGCGATCTACAACCAGGCCAACGCCTTGACGCTGGGGCAGAACAACTGGCAGGCGTTTCCGTCGATCGTCACGGTCAACAGCGGTCTGAATCCGTCCGGTCTGACCTACTTCCGCATCTACTCGTTCAACTCCAACAACACGACCTCCGGATTCGACATCAACATCGACAACGTGGCGTTCACCGGCTGCACCGCCGGCACCAAGCCGACGATCTCGAAGAATTTCTCGCCCGATCCGATCGCGGTCAACGGCGTCTCCACGCTGACGTTCACGCTCACCAATCCGAACGCGACCGCCCTCACCGGGGCGAACTTCACCGACTCGCTGCCCGCGGGCGTACAGGTGGCGGCCACGCCGGCCGCGAGCACGACCTGCACCGGTTCCCCGACCTGGGCGCCGCTCGCGGGAGCGACCACGCTCACCTTCGGCACGCCGACGGGCGGGACGATTCCCGCCAGCGGGTCGTGCACCGTCAGCGTCAACGTCACCGCCACGACGGGCGGCGCCCATAGCAACGTGAGCGGCTTCCTGGTGACCACCGAGACCGGCACCTCCACCGGCAGCGTGGCCACCGACACGCTCACCGCCGTCCTGCCGCCGTCCATCACCAAGCAGTTCGCGCCGTCGCCGATCCTGCCCGGCGGCACGTCCACGCTGACGTTCACCATCACGAATCCGAACCAGGACAACGCCATCAGCGGCGTGGCCTTCAGCGACACCTTCCCGGTCGCACCGGGCGCGATGACCGTGGCCTCGCCGGCCAACGCGTCGACGTCCGGCTGCGGCGCACCAACATTCGCACCGGCACCGGGCGCGGGCTCGGTCTCCTTCACCGGCGGCACGATCGCCGGCGGCGGGACGTGCATCGTGACCGTCAACGTCACCGCGCCGGTCGTGGGCACGTACGGCAACACCACCGGCAACGTCTCGCACATCATCAACGCGCAGACTGTGAACGGGAACACGGCCTCCGACACGCTGGAAGTCGAGCCGCCCACGCCGTCGATCTCGCTGCTCAAGCAGGTCGGGCTCAGCCCGGCCGGTCCCTGGTCGACGTTCGAGGCCGTGACCACCGGCCCGGTCTACTACCGCTTCACGATCGAGAACACGGGCGACGTGCCGCTGAACCCGGTCACGCTCACCGACAACACGGTCGACGTCTCCGCGTGCAACGCGGCGCTGGTCGGCGTGACGCTCCCGGTGGCGGTCCCGGCCAACGACAACCACATCTTCCAGTGCGTGGCCGGCCCGTTCGCGATTACCCCCGGCTCGCACACGAACACCGCCCATGCCACGGGCACGTTCAGCGGGACGCCGTACAACTCCGAGGACTCGTTGGCGACGTACGCCACCGCCGCGCTGACGATCGACAAAAGCGTGGTGCAGCCGACGTTCCTCAACGCCGGCGACGTGCTGAACTACAACTATCTCGTCACCAACAGCGGCTTCGCCACGCTGTCGGCGCCGGTCACGGTCACGGACGACAAGACCACCGTCACCTGTCCGGCGGTGAGCACGGTCGGCGATTTCGACAACTTCTTCGATCCGGGCGAGTCGATGACCTGCACGGCGACGTACATCATCACCGCCGGCGACGTCACGAACGCGTTCGTCACGAACACCGCCTTTGCGACGGCGGACGGCGTGAGCTCGCCGACCGACAGCACGACCTCGGTCCTGGCCACGGCCGCCGATCTCTCGCTCGACAAGAGCGTGAATAACCCCACGCCGTCGTTCGGCCAAAACATCGTCTTCACGATCACGGTCTCGAACGCCGGACCGGCCACGGCCAACGGAGTGGCCGCGCGCGACCTGCTGCCCGCCGGCCTCTCGTACGTCTCCGACAACGGCGCAGGCGCGTATGTCTCCGGCACCGGCGTCTGGACGATCGGCTCGATCGTGAGCGGCGGTTCGGCCTCGCTGCAGATCACGGCCACCGTCAACGCCACCGGCACGATCTCGAACTACGCGCAGGTCACCGCGGCGGGACAGCCGGACCCCGACTCCACGCCGAACGACAACTCCACCAATCAGGACGACGACGACACGCAGGACATCATCGTCCCGCCGAGCGCCGATCTCTCGCTCGACAAGAGCGTGAACAACCCCACGCCCGCGTACGGTCAGAACGTCGTCTTCACGATCGCGATCTCGAACGCCGGTCCCGACACGGCCACCGGTGTGACCGTGAGGGACCTGCTGCCGGCAGAACTCATCTACGTCTCCGACAACGGCGGCGGCTCCTACGTCTCCGGCACCGGCGTCTGGACCATCGGCTCGATCGTGAGCGGCGGCTCGGCCTCGCTGCAGATCACGGCTACCGTCAACGCCACCGGGACGATCTCGAATTACGCGCAGGTCACCGCCTCGGGTGTGCCGGATCCGGATTCCACTCCGAACGACGACTCCATCAACCAGGACGACGACGACTCGCAGGACCTCACCGTCCCGCCCACCGCCGATCTCTCGCTCGACAAGAGCGTCGATGACGACACGCCGGCATTCGGTCAGAACGTCACGTTCACGGTCACGGTCTCGAACGCCGGTCCCGATACGGCCACGGGTGTGGTCGCGCGCGACCTGCTGCCGGCCGGCCTCTCGTACGTCTCCGACAACGGCGGCGGTGCCTACGTCTCCGGCACGGGCGTCTGGACGATCGGTTCCATTGCCAACGGAGCGTCGGCGTCGCTGCAGATCACGGCCACTGTCAACGCCACCGGCACGATCTCGAACTACGCGCAGGTCACCGCGTCCGGTCAGGCGGACCTCGACTCCACGCCGAACGACAACTCCACCACGGAGGACGACGACGACACGCAGGACCTCATCGTCCCGTCGACCGCCGATCTCTCGCTCGACAAGAGCGTCGACGACGACACGCCGGCGTTCGGCCAGACCATCGTCTTCACCATCACGGTCTCGAACGGCGGACCCGATACGGCCACCGGCGTCGTGGTCGAGGATCTGCTGCCGGCCGGTCTCTCGTACGTCTCCGACAACGGCGGCGGCGCCTACGTCTCCGGCACCGGCATCTGGACCATCGGGTCCATCGTTAATGGAGGTTCGGCGTCGCTGCAGATCACCGCAACGGTGACCGGGACCGGATCGATCTCGAACTACGCACAGGTCAGCGCGTCCGGCTCGATCGATCCCGACTCCACACCGAACGACGACTCCATCAACCAGGACGACGACGACACGCAGGGCCTCACCGTCCCGCCGACCGCCGATCTCTCGCTCGATAAGAGCGTGAACAACCCGACACCTGCGTTCGGAGGAACCGTCGTCTTCACGATCACGGTCTCCAACGCTGGTCCCGATACCGCCACCGGCGTGGTCGTGGAAGACCTGCTGCCCGCGGGACTCAGCTATGTCTCCGATAACGGCGGCGGCGCCTACGTTTCCGGCACGGGGATCTGGACAATCGGTTCGATCGTGAGCGGCGGTTCGGCATCGCTGCAGATCACGGCCACCGTCACGGCCACCGGGTCGATCTCGAACTACGCGCAGATCACGGAGTCGGGTCAGACCGATCCCGACTCCACGCCGAACGACGACTCGATCAATCAGGACGACGACGACACGCAGGGCCTTACCGTTCCGTCGACCGCCGACCTCTCGCTCGACAAGAGCGTCGACAACGCCACGCCTGCCTTTGGCGGAACGGTGGTCTTCACGGTCACGGTCTCCAACGCCGGTCCCGATACGGCCACCGGTGTGGTCGCACGCGACCTGCTGCCCGCCGGTCTGACGTATGTCTCAGACAACGGCGGCGGTGCGTATGTCTCCGGCACCGGCGTCTGGACGATCGGGTCCATCGCCAACGGAGCGTCGGCGTCGCTGCAGATCACGGCCACCGTGGCTGCCACCGGCACGATCTCCAACTACGCGCAGGTCACGGCGTCGAATCAAACCGATCCTGACTCCACGCCGAACGACAACTCGACCAATCAGGACGACGACGACACGCAGGACCTCATCGTCCCGTCGACCGCCGATCTCTCGCTCGACAAGAGCGTGAACAACCCCACGCCTGCGTTCGGCGGCACCGTGGTCTTCACGATCACGGTCTCGAACGGCGGTCCCGATACGGCCACCGGCGTCGTCGTGGAAGACCTGCTGCCCGCGGGACTCAGCTACGTCTCCGACAACGGCGGAGGCGCCTACGTCTCCGGCACCGGCATCTGGACGATCGGGTCCATCGTGAATGGTGGTTCGGCGTCGCTGCAGATCACCGCCACGGTCACCAGCACCGGATCGATCTCGAATTACGCACAGATCACCGCGTCCGGCTCGACCGATCCCGACTCCACGCCGAACGACGACTCCATCAATCAGGACGACGACGACTCGCAGGACCTCATCGTTCCGTCGACCGCCGATCTCTCGCTCGACAAGAGCGTCGACGATTCGACGCCCGCGCTCAACCAGAACATCGTCTTCACGATCACAGTCTCGAACGCCGGTCCCGATACGGCCACCGGCGTCGTGGTGTCGGATCTGCTGCCCGCCGGTCTCTCCTACGTTTCCGACAACGGCGGCGGCGCGTACGTCTCCGGCACCGGGATCTGGACGATCGGGTCCATCGCCAACGGGGCCTCGGCGTCGCTGCAGATCACGGCCCAGGTCACGACCACGAGCAACATCACGAACACTGCCCAGGTCACGGCCAGCGATCAGACCGATCCGGATTCGACGCCGGGTAACGGCGCGCCGGCCGAGGATGACCAGGACAGCACGCTCATCGGAGCGACGGCCGCGGATCTCTCGCTCGACAAGAGCGTGAACAACCCGACGCCCGCGCTCAACTCGAACGTCACCTTCACCATCACCGTCACCAACGGCGGACCCGATACGGCCACCGGCGTGGTCGTCGAGGATCTCCTGCCGGCCGGGCTCACCTACGTCTCGGACAACGGCGGCGGTGCCTACGTTTCCGGCACGGGCATCTGGACCATCGGCTCGATCGTGAATGGCGGGTCCGCCTCGCTGCAGATCACCGCACAGGTCACGGCCACCGGCACGATCGCGAACTACGCACAGGTCAGCGCCAGCGACCAGGTCGATCCGGACTCCTCCCCGAACGACGACTCCATCAACCAGGACGACGACGACACCGAGTCGGTAAGCGCCACCGCGGCTGACCTCTCGCTCGACAAGAGCGTCGACGACGCCACGCCGGCCTTCGGCCAGAACGTCGTCTTCACCATCACCATCAGCAACGCCGGTCCGTCCACCGCCACCGGAGTTGCGGTCCGCGACCTGCTGCCGGCCGGTCTCACCTACGTCTCGGACAACGGCGGCGGCGCTTACGTTTCCGGTACCGGTATCTGGACCATCGGTTCGATTGCCAACGGTGCCTCGGCATCGCTGCAGATCACGGCCACCGTGGCCGCGACCGGGACGATCACGAACAGTGCGCAGGTCAGCGCGGCGAACGAGGTCGATCCCGACTCCACGCCGAACGACAACTCCACCACCCAGGACGACGACGACACGCAGGGCCTGGTCGTGCCGGCCACTGCCGACCTCGCGCTCGACAAGAGCGTCGACGATCCCACCCCGGCGTTCGGGCAGAACATCGTCTTCACCATCACCGTCAGCAACGCCGGCCCCGACACCGCCACCGGCATCACCGTCGAGGATTTGCTGGGGGCGGGCCTCACCTACGTCTCCGACAACGGCGGCGGCGCCTACAACTCGGGCACCGGCATCTGGACCGTCGGCACGCTCGTGAACGGCGCGTCCGCGTCGTTGCAGATCACGGCCACCGTGACGGCGACGGGGCAGCTCTCGAACTACGCGCAGATCGTTACGTCGACCGGGACCGATCCCGACTCCGATCCGAACGACGATTCGGTCGACGAAGATGACGACGACACGGTCGACATTCCGGTCCCGCCGACCGCGGACCTGTCCCTCATCAAGATCGTCGACGACATCACGCCGTCCCTCGGCCAGAACGTCGTCTTCACCATCACCGTCAGCAATGCCGGACCGGATACCGCCACCGGAGTGGTGGTGACCGACCAGCTGCCCGCCGGTGTGTCGTATGTCTCCGACAACGGTGGAAGCGCCTACGTCTCCGGCACGGGCGTCTGGACCGTGGGCACGCTCGCCAACGGCGCGTCCGCCTCGCTGCAGATCACGGCGCAGGTCACCACGACGGCGAACGTGACGAACACCGCGCAGATCACCGCCGCCAACCAGTTCGATCCCGACTCCACGCCCAACAACAACGCACCAGCCGAGGACGACCAGGACAATGCATCCATCGGCGCGACGGCGGCCGATCTCTCGCTCACCAAGAACGTGAACAACCCCACGCCCAAGCTGAACAGCAACGTCACGTTCACGCTTACCGTCAGCAACGCGGGACCGGACACCGCCACGAACGTCGTCGTGAGCGACCTCCTGTCGGGCGGCCTGGTCTACGTCTCCGACAACGGTGGCGGGGCCTACGTTCCCGTCACGGGAATGTGGACGGTGGGCACGCTCGCCAACGGCGCCTCCGCATCGCTGCAGATCACCGCCACCGTGACGACGTCCTCGATCAACCCGAACAACGCTCAGGTCGAAACCAGCGATCAGATCGATCCCGACTCCACGCCGGGCAGCGGCGGACCGGCCGAAGACGACTACGACACCGCGACGGTCGATGCCACGGCGGCGGACCTCTCGCTCGTCAAGACGGTCGACAACACCGCGCCGCAGCTGAACGGCAACGTCACCTACACCCTCACCCTCACCAATGCCGGACCGGACACCGCCACCAACGTGACCGTGTTCGACCAGTTGCCCGCGGGCCTCACGTTCGTCAGCTCGAACGCCTCGGCCGGTTCGTTCAACAACGGCACACACATCTGGACGATCCCGTCCCTCGGCGTCGGCCAGAGCGCCACCCTGCAGATCGTGGCCACGGTCACCTCCACCAACCCGATCGTGAACACCGCCCAGGTCATGGCCAGCGACCAGGGCGATCCGGACTCCGTGCCCGCCAACAGCAACGGCAGCGAAGACGACCAGGACGACGCCCCGGTCGTCGTGGCAGCCGCCGCCGGAGTCGCCATCCCCACGGCGAGCGAGCTCGGCCTGATGCTCATGGCCCTCATGCTCGCCGTGGCCGGGGCGATGGTGATGAAAGCTCGTTAAAGGGGAACCAGATGGAGTGGCGTGCAACGCACGCCACTCCATCGCATTCGCATTGAGGATGGTACGCTGATGTCGCTTCCGCCGGCGTTCCGCGCGAAGGAGGACCGATGAGAATCACGATCGCGTTGCCGAAGGTCGTCGTTTGTGTCCTTGCGTTCGCACCGTTCGCCGCGGCGCAGGCCCCGCAGCCGCAGTACGGCGAATCGATCGAGGTCCGTCTGCATAACCTCGACGCGGTCGTGACCGATAAAGACGGGAAACCGGTGACCGGGTTGACGAAGGAAGACTTCGTGCTGCTCGAGAACGGCGTGGTGCAGGAGATCACCAACTTCTCGGCCTACGCCGAGCAGCCGGCTCCGGCGGCACCATCGCTGGGGATCGTGCGCGATGCCGCCCCCACGGAGATCGTGACCGCAGCCGCCACGCCTCCGCCGCCGCGGCGGTTCGTGTTCTTCATCGATGAGATGTCGATCCAGGCGGCGGCCCGGAACAAGCTCAAGAAAAATGCGGCGGAGCTGATCCGCGCCATGCGTCCCGGCGACGTGGCCACCGTGGTCCGGCCCACCGGTACGACCAAGATCGTGCAGGACTACACCGGCGACGTCGCGGACGTGGAGCGCGCGCTCAACAAGGCCATCGACAGCTGCAAGATCAACCTCCGCACGCCCGCCTTCCGCGAGCTGGAGAACCTGCGGCGCGCGCTCAAGAGCGCGGAAAGGCCGGACGAGGTCTCGGCCGCCAAGCGCGAGTACGTCAATGCCGCCACCGACCGGGTCGAACAACGTCTCGGGCAATTGCGCGCGCTGGTCACCTCGATGTCAGCGAGCGAAGGCAAGAAGGTCCTGGTCGTCGTCACCAGCGGGCTCAGTGCCAAGCCCGGCCAGGACGCGTACACGCTCGACGAACAGATCGGGCTCTTCGAGCGCCGCAAGAGAACGGTGAAGGACGACGAGGCCATGGAAGCAAGCCTGGACGAGAACGGCCTCCTCCACGAAGGAACGGCCGGACGCCTGTCCGCGATCGCCGCGGATGTCCAGAAGTGGGGGCCGCAGCCCACGTGGAAAGGAATGGACCGGGCCGAAGGCGGCGACTTCAAATCGATGATCGACACCCTGGCCCGCACCGCGGCGGCTGATGGCGTGACCATCTACGCGCTCGAGCCCGAGGTGCCGATGATGCTCGACATCACCCGCGGCGCCGAGTCGTCCACGGTCGGCACGACGATCGGCGGCGGAGATGTCAGCGCGAAGTACACCATCCCCTCCGAGATGATCGGCCAGCTCCTGCACCACGAAGGCGAGACGCTGACATCGATGGCCGACAAGACCGGCGGACGCTGGTTCCGCGGCATCGGATCGATCGACGAGACCTTCCGGCAGATGAACAACGACCTCTCCGTCTACTACTCGCTCGCCTATCGCGCGCGCGGCGACGCCAAGATCCGCACGCTGAAACTGACGGTGAAGAACCGTCCCGAGCTCCAGGTGCGCACGCGCTCCGAAGTCATCGACCGCGACAAAGCGCGCGGCATGGCCGACCGCGTCGTTGCCGAGCTGGTCTACCCCGGCCAGACCAACGACCTGCAGATGACCGTCACCGCCGACGACCCGCAGCGCGACGGCAAGATGTTCATCGTCCCGGTGCAAGTGGTCATCCCCATCGACAAGATCACCTTCGTCCGCTCGCAGTCCGGAACCTACAAAGCCAGAGTCAGCCTCCACTACGCCACCGCCGTCAACCAGAAAGACTTCGTCTCCTACGGCCGGCAGGAACAGATCATCGAGCTCTCCGACAAGCAATATGCGGAGCAGAAGAAAATCCGCTACCGATACACCTCCAGCATCACCGTCCCCAAAGGCAACGTCCGCATCGCCCTCGGCGTCACGGACGCGATCTCGAGTGTGTCGTCGTTACAGACGGTGGCGGTGAAGACGCAGTAGGGAGACAGCGGCACAACTACACAGCTGTATAGCTACACAGCTGTAGACGCGCGGTCATCGAATCCGCATCTTCTCCATCAGCTTCGCGAGATTGTTCGCCTCGCGAACAGTTACGCAGTTGCACAGCGCCAGCTCGAGGTTATTGCAGGCGAAGCGGAACGCTGGCGTCCTCGCCGGCTGGTGTGGCGGCGTCCCGCGCCGCCACTCTCTTGCCACCGCCAAACTGTTGATTTGGGACCTCTCTCGCAACCGACAACCGGCGGCGGCGAGACGCCGCCGGGCCAGCCGGCGAGACGCCGGCGTTCCGCATGCCGGTAACCTACTCGTTTGTAACTTCCCTCTCCAACGTCCAGAACGGCGTGCCGTTGCCGCCGATCTGGCGGTGCCAGAGGGCGGTGTAGCGGCCGCGCAGTTCGATGGGGCCTTGGGCGGTGCGCCATTTGCGGATCCAGGTGCCGTGCTCGGTGGCGGTGGCGTCCTCTAGAGCGAGCGTTTCGGTCGTGCGGACGTAGCTCGTGCCGCGGAACTTTTTCAGCGCCTCGGCCATGGCGTCGTTCGTGGCGGCGCGGGAGTCGCGGACGACGGTTTCGTCGCGGGCGGTGGAGACGAGGGCCACGCGGTCGGATGTCGGACTGAGTGCGATGCGGGTGATGCCTTGGAGGTCGGGCTCGCTGAAGCGCTGGACGACCGGCCAGGCGTCGGGCTTCTGCGGATCCCATTCACGGATCTCCGGCCCCGAGGCGATGAAGATGGTCTTGCGCGGGGTCCAGACGTGATGGCCGCCGGTCTTGAAGGGAATCGTGGCCAGCGTGGTGACGCGTTTCTCATCGACGTCGAGGCGGTGCAGGGTGAGGGTCTCCTTCTCGTGAACGACATCCTGCACGACGAAGGTCACGGCCCGCTCCCCCGGCACGCGGTAGGGAGCGGTGATGGCGCCGGTGATCATCGTCTCCAGCGCGTGCGAGGCCGGATCGTAGAGCACGATGCGCCGGTCCTTGTCGTTCATGAAGAGGACCCAGCTGTCGTCTTCGAAGCGCTGGAAGTAGCCGGCCTCTTTCGTGTCCGTGAGCGCGCGCAACAACTTGCCGCGCGCGTCGTGCAGCCACACACCTCCCTGGCGCAGGACCATGATCCGGCCGTCCGCTGCAGGAGTGGGACTGAACCCGCGCGCCAGCGGCAGCGGCGTGGACTTGCCGGTGGCGAAGTCGTAACGCACGGCGTGCACGCCGAGGCCCGTCTCGTCGAGGCTCGAGGCCTCGGTGGTGAAGAGCAGGGACGCGCCGTCGGGAAGAAACGACGGCTGATTGTCGTAGCCGCGATGGTTGGAGATGTTCTGTAGCTCCGCGGCGGCGAAACCGCCATCGCGCAGATCGAGCTTTCCTACCCAGACCTCGGTGTCGAGGATCTGTGCGTTGGCGACCGCCGCCCACAGCAGAGCGCAGAGGGCAGAGCGCAGAGCGCAGAAGAAAAAGCCTGACGTGGTGGACTTCTGCCCTCTGCCCTCTGCGCTCTGCCCTCTGTTCATCCCCCGCATGGTAGCCGAAACGTCATGGCGGGCCGGGGGCGCTCCGGGTAGGATCGTCGGCCATGAATCGTGCCCATACACGCCTCGTCGCCGCCGTTCTTGCTCTCGGTCTCGTCATCGGTCTCGCCTTCGCTTCCGCCGCGGCGGAAACGAAGCCCAAGTACGACGACTCGCTGTTCTCCGGTCTGGAGCTGCGCGGCATCGGTCCGGCGCTGACCGGGGGACGCATCGCCGACATCGCCGTCGATCCGCGCGATCCGCGCACGTGGTACATCGCCGCCGCTTCCGGCAACCTCTGGAAGACGACGAACGCCGGCACGACGTTCACGCCGGTCTTCGACGACCAGGCTTCGTACTCCATCGGCTGCGTGACCATCGACCCGCGCGATTCACTGACCATCTGGCTCGGCTCGGGCGAGAACAACAGCCAGCGCTCGGTGGCCTGGGGCGACGGCGTCTACAAGTCGGCCGACGGCGGCAAGTCGTGGAAGAACGTCGGTCTCGGCAAGTCCGAGCACATCGCCAAAATCGTGGTCGACCCGCGCGACTCCAACGTCGTCTACGTCGCCGCGCAGGGACCGCTCTGGAAAGGCGGCGGCGACCGCGGCCTCTACAAGACCACCGACGGCGGCAAGACGTGGAAGGCGGTCCTGACGATCAGCGAGAACACCGGCGTCACCGACATCGTCCTCGATCCTTCGAATCCGGACACGCTCTATGCCGCCGCGTATCAGCGGCGCCGGCACGTCTTCACGCTCATCAACGGCGGTCCGGAGTCGGCCATTCACAAATCGACTGACGGCGGCGCCACCTGGACGAAGCTGAGCAACGGTTTGCCGAAGGAACAGATGGGACGCATCGGCCTGGCCATCCCTCCCGGCGCGCCGAAGACCGTCTACGCCATCATCGAAGCCTCGCGGAAAACGGGCGGGTTCTTCCGCTCGACGGACGGCGGCGCGAACTGGGAGAAGCGCAACTCCTACAGTCCCACTAGCCCGCAGTACTACAACGAGCTGTTCGCCGATCCGAATCATCCGGACCGCGTCTATGCCATCGACACGTACGTCCGCGTCACCGACGACGGCGGCAAGACCTTCCGCCGCGTGGAGCAGAAGAACATCCACGTCGACTATCACGTCATCTGGATCGACCCCGCGAACAGCGACCATCTCCTGGCCGGCAATGACGGGGGTCTGTACGAGACGTGGGATCTCGGCAAGAACTGGCAGTTCAAGCCGAACCTGCCCCTCACGCAGTTCTATCGCATCAGCGCCGACGACGCCTTGCCGTTCTACCACGTGTACGGCGGCACGCAGGACAACTTCAGTCTCGGCGGTCCGTCGCGCACCACCACGTCCCACGGCATCACCAACACCGACTGGTACATCACCCTCGGCGGCGACGGCTTCCGCACCATCCCCGACCCCAGCGACGCCAACATCATCTACGCCGAATCGCAGAACGGCGGCCTCAATCGCTTCGACAAGCGGACCGGCGAGGCGCTCGACATCGCGCCGCAGCCGACCGGCACCATGGACCCGCTGCGGCTGAACTGGGACTCCGCGCTCATCGTCAGTCCGCACGCCAGCAGCCGCCTCTACTTCGGCGCGCAGTACCTCTTTCGCAGCGACGACCGCGGCGACACCTGGAAAGCGATCAGCGGCGATCTCACGCGGCATCTCGACCGCAACACGCTCCCGGTCATGGGCCGCGTGTGGGGCATCGACGCGGTGGCCAAGAACGCCTCGACGTCGTTCTACGGCAACATCGTCTCGCTCTCCGAGTCGCCGCTGAAGGAAGGGCTGCTCTACGTCGGCACGGACGACGGTCTCGTGCAGGTCACCGAAGACGGCGGGCAGAACTGGCGCAAGACCGAGAAGTTCCCGGGCGTGCCGGAGAGGTCGTACGTCTCCTGTCTCACCGCCTCGGCGCATGACGCCAATACCGTCTACGCCGCCTTCGACAATCACAAGACCGGCGATTTCAAACCGTATCTCTTCGTGAGCACCGACCGCGGCGCCACGTGGAAGACGATCGCCGCGAATATTCCGTCGAATTACACGGCCTACTCGATCGTCGAGGACCACGCCGATCCGAAGCTCCTCTTCGCCGGCACGGAGTTCGGCCTCTTCTTCACGCAGAACGGCGGCACGAGCTGGATCCAGCTCAAAGGCGGATTGCCGACCATCCCCGTGCGCGACCTCTGGATCCAGAAACGGCGCAACGATCTCGTCGCCGGTACTTTCGGCCGAGGAATCTACATCCTCGACGACTACCGCGCGCTGCGGACCACGACGCCGGCAACGGTGGCGAACGAAGCGACGCTCTTCCCGCCGCGCGAGACGGAGCTCTACGTCGAGCGCACCCCGCTCGGCCTCCCCGGTCCCGCATTCCAGGGCGCGTCGTTCTTCACCGCGCCGAACACACCGTTCGGCGCCGTCTTCACCTACCACCTGAAAGATGAATTGAAGAGCCTCCGCAAACAGCGCTGGGAGGAAGAAGCGAAGCTGGAGAAAGACGGCGGCAACGAGCCCGGCAAACCTGCCGGCAAGAGCGACCGCCAGATCTCGATCCCGTATCCGACCTGGGAACAGTTCCGCGCCGAGCAGCGCGAGCTCGAGCCGGCCATCGTGCTGGTCGTCTCCGACGACGACGGCAACATCATCCGCCGCGTCACCGGTCCCGTGACCTCCGGGTTCCATCGCGTGGCCTGGGACCTGCGCTACCCGCCGCCGTCGCCGATCGAGCTCAACCCCGAAGAGCCCGACCAGTTCGCCACGCCGATCCAGGGACCGCTCGTCGCACCCGGCACCTACAGCGTGCGCCTCGCCAAACGCATCGACGGCGTCGAGACCACGCTCGGACAGCCGCAGACCTTCACCGTCGTCCCGCTCTATCTGTCGTCGATGAGCGAAGGCGACCGCGCAAAAACGCTCGAGTTCCAGAAACGCGCCTCGCGCCTGCAGAAAGCGATCATGGGCGCGGCCAAAGCGAACGAAGAAGCGCTCGTGAGGGTGCAACTGATCCGCGGCGCGCTCGACCAGATCGACGGACCTGATCCGAAACTCGTCCAGCGCGTGAACGCCGTCGACAAAACGCTGCGCGACATCGACGAAGGCATCAACGGCGACCCCACCCTGCGCGCCGCCAACGAGCCCGCCCCGCCCGCCCTCGTCGACCGCATCACCACCGCCGTCAACGGCTTCGTGACCACCGTCCCCCCCACCAACACCCACCGCGAGGCACTGGGCATCGCCGAGCAACAGTTCGTCCCGCTGCTGGCGAAGCTAAAAACCGCGGTGGAGGTGGAGCTGGCGGGTATTGAAAAGGAGCTCAACGCGGCCGGTGCGCCCTGGACGCCGGGGAGGATTCCGGAGTGGAAGTAGGCGTTTGTGGACGATGTGGACGTAGTGGACTTCAGTGGACGTCCACAGCGTCCACGTCGTCCACAACGTCCACCACGTACCCAGGCCGAAACGCCAACCGCAACTCCCCCCGCCCGTCCAACTCCGCCGTCACTTCCGGCGAGAAGTGCTCCACCACCGGCAGCGCGCGTCCAAACACCACCTCCGCGTAACTCCCCAGCGGCATCGGCTTACCGACAATCGGGTCGTAGACCTCGCCGTCCGCGCAACAGACGTAGTGCGTCGTCCATGTGCGTGCCTGGAACCGCACCGGCGTGAGCGGTGCGTGAAACACTTGCTCTCCCAGGTCGATGGTTTCGCGCAGGCGTCCGATCCACGGCGCCCGGCCCGCGTCCAGCAGCAGTCCGGCCAGCGCGCAGGCATGGGCCACACAGTCGAGCGTGTAGCCGGATTCCATCTCCACGGAGACTTCGCGCAGGTAGTCGATTGCTGTCTCTTCTTTACTTGCCAAAAAGCATCACTCCACGTTAGAAGCGTTCCCGAGAGAGAGTAAACAATCTTGCGCAATATCAGTCTGTCGCTTTTCCTGTTCCTTGCCATCGCCGTCTCCGCCGGAGCCCAGCAGTCGGACGTCGCCGTCACCAAGAGCGGTCCGGACATGGCCTCGGCGAGTACGGACGTTTCCTACAGCGTCAGCGTGACGAACGGCGGGCCCGATGCCACGGCCTTGCTCACGCTGACGGACGGGATCCCGGCCGGCATGACCTTCGTCTCCGGAACGCAGGACAACGGCCCGGCCTTCGCGTGCGCGTATCCGAACCCGGGTGACGCCATCGGGACGATCAGCTGCACCATCGCCACGCTGAGCGCGGGAAGCACGGCGGACTTTACGTTCGTCTTCCACATCCCATCCTCCGCGCCTCCGGGCTCGGCATTCATCAATCTCGCCAGCGTGGCCACGGCCACCGACCCGAACCCGGACAACGACTCCGCCAGCGCCGTGACCACCACACCGTCCTCGGACGTCGCCGTCAGCAAGAGCGGCCCGGCCTTTTCCGCGGCGGATACCGACGTTTCGTACAGCGTCAGCGTGACCAACCTCGGCCCCGACGACACGGTCACGCTCACGTTGACCGATGCCATCCCGGCCGGCATGACCTTCGTCTCCGCAACCCAGGACACCGGTCCGACGTTTTCCTGCGTCTTTCCCAGCTCGGGCGATACCGTCGGCTCGATCAATTGCTCCATCGCCACGCTGCCCGCGGGGAGCACCGCGAATTTCACGTTCGTCTTCCACATCCCGCCGGCCACGCCTCCCGGCACCGAGTTCACCAACGTGGCCAACGTCAACACGGCCACCGATCCGAACTCCGAGAACGACGCGGCCGTCGCCGTGACCGCCACGCCGTTTCCGCCGCAGGCCGACATGTTCGTCGACAAGACCGGTCCGGCCGGCGCCGCGCCCGACTCGGATGTGGTCTATACGATCACCGTCAACAACGCCGGTCCGGACGACGGCTCCACCGTGGAGCTCCAGGACACACTACCGGGCACGATGACCTTCGTCTCCATCTCGCAGGGACCCGGTCCGGCCATGCCGTGCACCACTCCCGCCGTCGGTTCGGGCGGACTGATCTCCTGCACCACCGCCACCTTCCCCGCCGGAGCCACGACGACATTCACGCTGACCGGACACATTCCGGCCGGCACGCCGTCCGGCACGGTTTTCAACAACACGGCCACGGTCAGCGCCTCGAACGATCCGAACGGAGAAAACAACTCGTCGTTCACCGAGCTGATCGTGTCCAGCGCCGACGTCGGCGTCGTGAAGTCGGGACCGGCCTCGGTGACGGCCGGAACGAACATCTCCTACACCATCACCGTTACGAACGGCGGACCCGACACCGCGCTCAACGTCAATCTCTCCGATTCGATGCCGCCGGACACCGCCTTCGTCTCCCTCAATCAGAACAACGGTCCGCCCGCAAGCTGCTCGACGCCCGGACCCGCCGACAACGGACTGATCCTCTGTTCGTGGGTCGCTCTGGCGAATAGTGCCTCCGCCCAGTTCACGCTCGTGATCGAGGCCGGCAACACGACCTCCGCCACGAACACGGCCATCGTTTCCACCGACAGCGCCGACCCCAACACGGGGAACGATTCGTCGACCGTGATCACGTCCGTCACTCCGAGCGCGGACGTGGCCGTGACGAAGAACGGCCCCACGACCATCGCTGCCGGAGCGGATATCACCTACACCGTGACGGTCACGAACAACGGACCGTCCGACGCCGCGAACGTCTCTCTCACCGACACCCTCCCCGCCGATACGACCTTCGTTTCCGCGGCGCAGAACAGCGGCCCGCTCTTCAACTGTGCGCCGCTGCCGCCCGCCGGCGGCACCGGCACCATCACCTGCACGACCGCTTCGTTCCCGGTGGATGCGGCGGCCACGTTCACGTTCGTCTTCCACGTCTCGACCACGGCCGGCAGCAGCATCGCCAACACGGCAGACGTCGCCACCACCACCGGCGATCCCGACTCCGGCAACGACTCCTCGACGTCCACGGCCACCGTCGTCGTGGAAGCCGACGTCGCCGTGGTCAAGAACGGCCCGACCTCCATCGAGGCAGGCACGGACATCACCTACGACGTGACCGTGACGAACAACGGTCCCTCGGACGCTTCGACCGTTTCGCTCACCGATGCCGTTCCGGCGAACACGACGTTCGTCTCCGCCACGCAGAACACCGGACCGCTCTTCAACTGTGCGCCGCTGCCTCCGGCCGGCGGTACCGGCACGATCACCTGCACGCTGGGAGTGTTCCCGGCGGGCAGCACCGCCACGTTCACGTTCGTCATGCACGTGTCGCCCTCCACTCCGGACGGAACGAACATCGTCAACACCGCAGACGTGAGCACCACCACCACCGACCCGGTGCCCGGCAACAACACTTCCACCTCCACCGCCATCGTGGCCGCCCCCGCGGACCTCTCCATCACCAAGACCGGTCCGGCCAATGCCGTTCAGGACACCGACATCACCTACACCGTGACCATCATGAACAACGGCCCGGCCGATTCGCTCAACGTCGAGCTCACCGATCCGATCCCGGCCAACACCACCTTCGTCTCGCTTACGCAGACCAGCGGCCCCACCTTCGCGTGCGCCACCCCGGCCGTGGGCGGCACAGGCACCATCACCTGCACCCTGGCAACGCTCCCACCCGGAACCGCGTCCTTCGACATCGTGCTGCACGTCAATCCGCTGGCGTCAGGAGCCGTCACCAACACCGCCACCGTCACCAGCCCCAACGACCCCACAGCCGCCAACGCCAGCACGGCGGTCACGGCACTCCCCGCCCTCGCCGCCATCCCGGCCTTGTCGCCGCTGGCGCTGGCGTTGATGGCGCTCTCGCTGGCGGGGATCGTGGTGTTCCTGCGGAGGTAGGTACCCTCAAAAGAATGGGTTAGTACCCAAAAAAGAATGGGTAGGTACCCAGAAAAGAATGGGTAGGTACCCAAAAAAGAATGGGTAGGTACCCAATAAAGAATGGGTACCTACCCTAAAAAGAATGGGTAGGTACCCTCCAAAGGAAGGGTAGGGACCCTACCGCCAGAGCGCCAGAATTACCCCCGCCGCCACGAACGCCACGAGGTTGTACGCGGAGTTGATCAGCCAGAGCCCGCGCGGCTGTCCGGAAAACAGCGCCGTGCCAAAGCTCGTCGCGCCCGCGAATCCGGCCCAGCAGAGCACGGCCACCAAAACGCCCGTCCCCACCGTCACGGGCGAGAACTGGTTGAGGATGATGGCCAGTGCGAATGCGGTCAGCAATCCGCAGATGAACACGATCGCGTACGAGGCAGGCCCGGACGCGGTGGCCTTCAGCTCCTCTTCCGTCTTCCCCATGAGCGCCACCCAGCGGTGGGCGAAGAGCACGGGCGAGTACCAGAGCCCGCCGAGGATGAAGATGGCGATGCCGGCGACGAGGACGGCGGGATAGTGGACCTGAGGCAATGCTGGCATGGCTCTCCTCCGGCTTTCTCCGTGAACGGATGACGGGAGAATACGCCAAGGATCGTCATCGGGACGGCTGAATTTGGTGGTAAAGTTCACCCATTCCTGCAGCACGCATTTCACACGGGGCTCCTGCGTCCCGATCAATACCAATGGGGTGGATCGAATGAACGCTTCGCGGCGCGTTTATCTGTTGCTCGTTTCAATCTTCGTAGTCCTTCTGGGCGCGCAGCCCGCCACGGCGCAGGTCAGCCTCACGACCCTGGGCAGCCCGACGCCGCTGCAGACGTTCGACACGCTGATCAATACCGGCTCGACGACGTGGACGAACAACTCCACGATCCCGGGCTGGTTCCATGCGCGGACCGGCACGGGAACGACGATCGTCGCCAACGACGGGTCGAGCAACGCCGGCAACCTCTATAGCTATGGCACCGGCACCGCCACCGATCGCGCGCTCGGCTCGCTCGGCTCGGGCAACGCGGCGGTCGGCAATCTGTTCTGGGGCGTCCGCCTGCAGAACAATACCGGCGGCACGATCACTTCGCTCGACGTGCAGTACGTCGGCGAGCAGTGGCGCAACAGCGCCGCGGCCGCGCAGACCGTCGACTTTTCCTATCTCGTCGGCAGCCCGACCGTCACCGGATCGCTGGCCGAGTTCCAGTCGGCCGGCGTGGCCGTCGTTTCGGGCAACTTCACCAGTCCGATCAGCGGCGGTGCCGCGGGCGCGCTGAACGGCAACCTGGCTGCGAACCGCACCGCCAAGACCTTTTCCATCACCGGCCTGAGCATCCCCAACGGCACCGAGGTCATGCTCCGCTGGTCCGACCCCGACCACACCGGTGCGGACCACGGCCTGTCGATCGATGATTTCGTCGTCACGCCGCAGGGCTCGATCGTCAACGCTCCCGTCGTTCCCACCTGCGCCACTCCTCTGACGACCACCACCGGAACAGCCACCTCCGAAGGTGTCAGCGCCAGCGACGCGGACGGCACCGTCATCAGCGCCACGATCACTGGCATCACCCCCTCCGACCCGGGCACCATCACGCTGACCGGTTTCACACCCGCCGGTGGCGTGGGCGGTACCGCGAACGCGACGCTCAATGTCTCCGCGGCCACGCCGGCCAACACGTACAGCGTCACCATCCAGTGGGCGAACAACGACGGCAGCCCGCAGACCGCGAACTGCGTCGTCAGCGTGGTCGTCAATGCCCCGCCGGTCATCGCCTTCATCCATGACGTGCAGGGCAACGGCGCGTCCACCCCGATTCCGGGCGCCACCGTCACCATCGAAGGCGTCGTCACCGGCGACTTCCAGCCGGTCACGAACGACAACCGTCTGTCGGGCTTCTTCGTGCAGGAAGAAACCACCGACATGGACGCCGACCCGCTCACCTCGGAAGGCATCTTCGTCTTCTGCAGCGCCTGCCCGACCAATGTGGCCGAGGGACAGAAAGTTCAGGTCACCGGCACCGTTTCGGAGTTCAACAACCTCACCGAGATCACCGCCACCACGGCCCCATCGGTCGTGATCACGAACGCCGGCAACAACCTCGCGCAGCTCACGACCTCGACGATCGACCTGCCCGTGGTCGGCGTCATCGACGACTTCTACGAGCCGATGGAAAGCATGCTCGTCACGTTCGTCGACACGCTGACGATCTCGGAGTACTTCGAGCAGGCACGCTATGGACGCATCGAGCTCTACGAGGGCACGCGTCCAGTAACGTTCAACGAGACCAATCCGCCGAGCGTGGCCGGATTCGCGGCGCACAACGACAACCTGAACCGCCGCCGCGTCTACCTCGATGACGACGACAACGTCGAGAACTCGGTCCTGAACCTGACCGATACCCAGCAGTTCGTCTTCCACCCGCAGGCGAACGGCGGCCTCAGCGCCAGGAACGCCACGAACACCGGCCCCGGCGTGCAGGGCACGGACTTCTTCCGCGGCGGCGACACCATCAGCAGCCTCACCGGCATCCTGCACTACTCGTTCTCCGGCGGCACCAGCCCGAACGAGTGGCGCGTGCGTCCCGTGGCCGCATCGCCCGCGGCCTTCACCACCGTCAACGTCCGGCCGCCGGCGCCGCCGCCCGTCGGCGGAGCCATCCGCGCCGCCAGCGTCAACGTGCTGAACTACTTCACCACGCTCAACGTCCGCGGCGCCGACAGCACCGCGGAGCTGAACCGCCAGCGCGAGCGCACCTCCATCGTGCTCTGCGGCCTGAATGCCGACGTCGCGGCGCTCATGGAGATCGAGAACCACGCCACGAACGCCACCATCATCGACCTGCTCGGCGCCGTGAACGCACGCTGCGGCGCCGCCGGCACCGACTACGTCTCTTCTGACTACGCGTTCGTGAACACCGGTGGAGCGCTCGGCACCGACCAGATCCGGGTCATGCTGATCTACCGCACAGGAAAGCTCTCTCCCGTCGGCGCGCCGATCTCGGACATGAATGCAGTACACAACCGTCCGCCCACGGCACAGACATTCGACGTGATCGCGGGCCCAGCAACCGGTCAGCGTTTCACGGCGGTCGCCAATCACTCGAAGTCCAAAAGCTGCAGCGGCGCCAGCGGAGCCGATCTCGACCAGAACGACGGTCAGGCCTGCTTCGCGGCCACCCGTCTCAACCAGGCAAACCAGATCATCAGCTGGGTCAACGGCACGGTCATCCCGGCGGCAAGCGATCCGGACGTGCTGATGTTCGGTGACTTCAACGCCTATCCGCAGGAGACTTCCGCGGCGGCAATCACGGGCGCCGGCTTCACCGATCTCGAGACCGCCCTGCTCGGCTCCGCCGCCTATTCGTATCTCTTCGACGGCCAGATCGGCCACATCGACTACGCCTGGTCGAGCGCCAGCATCACGCCTCGCATCACCGGCGTGGCGCCGTGGCACATCAACGCCGACGAGAACCCGCTGTTCGACTACAACGACGAGATCAAGGACGGCGCGGCCGAGCAGACGTTCGAGGAGAAGCCTGACGGCTCCGCCCTCGCTACGCCGCGCGTCATGTTCCAGGCCGCCACGGCCCAGCGCGCGTCGGACCACGATCCGGTGCTCCTGGGCATCTTCCAGGTCGCGGACGTCTCCATCACCAAGACCGATTCGCCCGACCCGGTGAATGCAGGAACGGATCTCACCTACACGATCACCGTGGACAACGCCGGTCCGGACGCCGCCAGCACCGTGTCGTGGAGTGACACGATCCCCGCCGGCACGACGTTCGTTTCGCTTTCGTCCGTCGCCGGCTGGTCGTGCAGCGATCCGGGCGTCGGCAACAACGGCGTGGTCTCGTGCTCGAATCCGAGCTTCGCGGCCGGCAACGCCGTCTTCACGCTCGTCGTCCACGTCGATCCGACCGTCGCCGCGGGCACGGTGCTCTCCAACACCGCCACCGCTACGTCGGCGACCAGTGATCCCGACAGCGGCGATCTCAGCGACACCGAAACGACCACCGTCGCAGCGTCGGCCGATCTCGTCATCTCGAAGTCGGATTCGCCCGATCCGGTCACGGCGGGCCAGAACATCACCTACCAGATGCCCATCACCAACAACGGCCCGAGCAACGCGGCCAGCGCCACGTTCTCCGACACGCTGCCCGCGGGAACGACGTTCGTGTCGCTGTCGACGACCGGCCCGTGGTCCTGCACCGATCCGGGTGTAGGAAACAGCGGAACCGTTTCGTGCACCAACACGAGCTTCGGTGTCACGGTCGACTTCTTCGACATCGTCGTCAAAGTCGATCCGTCGGTTGCCGACGGCACGGTGCTCTCGAACACCGCCACCGTCGGTTCGGCGACGACCGATCCGAATTCAGGGAACGAGAGCGCCACCGCCACCACGACCGTCACGACGTCGGCGGATGTTTCGCTCACGAAGACGCTCGACACCTCGGCCCCGTACACCATCGGCCAGGCGGTCACCTTCACGGTCACCGTCTCCAACGCGGGCCCGTCCACGGCGACCAGCATCAACGTGACGGACACGCCCACGAACATGACGATCACCGGCGTGAGCGGCGCCTGCGCGTCGTTCTCGCCGTGCACCATCGCCTCGCTCGCCCCCGGCGCGAGCACGAACATCACCGTCAACGCCACCATCGACAGCTCCGGCGCGTTCCAGAACTCCGCCACGGCCACCGCCGCGGAATCCGATCCGAACAACAGCGACAACACCGCGAGCGACGGCGACGTGGCCAAGCAGACGAACGTCGTCGAGGTCACCAAGGCGGTCAGCGGCACGTTCGTGCAGGGCACCAACGTCACCTACACGATCGTGATGACCAACAACATGACCGTGAACCAGCCCGACAACTTCGGCCATGAGTTCACGGACATCCTGCCGGCGGGCCTAACGCTCGTCCCGGCAAGCTTCACGGCCACCAGCGGCACCAACGGCAGCGTCTCCAACATCTTCTTCTGGGACGGCTCGATCCCCTCGGGCGGTACGGTCACGCTGACGTTCCAGGCCACGATCAGCGCCACGGCCACCGGCACGATCTGCAACCAGGGCCAGTCGATCTTCGACCAGGACGGCGACAACCAGAACGAGGCCAGCGAGCTCACGGACGATCCGTCGACCGGAGCCGTGAACGATGCCACCTGCTTTACCGTCCTCCAGGCAAACGTCGTCGAGGTGACCAAGGCGGTCAGCGGCACGTTCGTGCAGGGCAGCAACGTCACGTACACGATCATGCTGACCAACAACATGACCGTGACGCAGCCCGACAACTTCGGCCATGAGTTCACGGACAACCTGCCGGCGGGCCTCACGCTCGTCCCGGCCAGCTTCACGGCCACCAGCGGAACCAACGGCAGCGTGGCGAACATCTTCTTCTGGGACGGCTCCATCCCCTCGGGCGGCACGGTCACGCTGACCTTCCAGGCCACGATCAGCCCGACCGCGTCGGGGCAGATCTGCAACCAGGGCCAGTCGATCTTCGACAAGGACGGCGACGGCCAGAACGAGAGCAGCGAGCTCACCGACGATCCGTCGACCGGACCGGCGAACGATCCCACCTGCTTCTATGTCGTCCAGGCCAACGTCGTCGAGACCACCAAGGCGGTCAGCGGCACGTTCGTGCAGGGCACCAACGTCACCTACTCGATCACCATGACCAACAACATGACCGTCACGCAGCCCGACAACTTCGGCCACGAGTGGACCGACATTCTGCCGGCGGGGCTCACGCTCATCCCGGCCAGCATCACGGCCTCGAGCGGAACCACGGGCAGCGTGTCGAACATCGTGTTCTGGGACGGCTCGATCCCCTCGGGCGGGACGGTCACGCTCTCATTCCAGGCCACGATCAGCCCGACCGCGTCGGGCCAGATCTGCAACCAGGGCCAGTCGATCTTCGACAGGAACGGCGACGGCCAGAACGAGGCCGAGGAGAAGACGGACGATCCGTCGACCGGTGCGGACGATGATCCCACCTGCTTCTATGTCGTCCAGTCCGGCATCGTCGAGGTGACGAAGGCGGTCAGCGGCACGTTCGTGCAGGGAAGCAACGTCACGTACACCATCGTGATGACCAACAACATGACCGTGACCCAGCCCAACAACTTCGGCCACGAGTTCACCGACAACCTGCCGCCGGGACTCACGCTGCTGACCGGGAGCTTCACGGCCACCAGTGGAACCAACGGCAGCGTCTCGAACATCTTCTTCTGGGACGGCTCGATCCCCTCGGGCGGCACCGTTACGCTGACGTTCCAGGCCACGATCGGCGCGAGTGCGACCGGACCGATCTGCAACCAGGGCCAGTCGATCTTCGACCGCAACGGCGACGGCCAGAACGAGGCCAGCGAGCTCACGAACGATCCGTCGACCGGAGCCGACAACGATCCCACCTGCTTCACCGTCATCACCGCCGGTGCGGACGGCGACGGCGACGGTGTTCCGGACACCGTCGAGCAGGCCGCGCCGAACGGCGGCGACGGCAACGGCGACGGCATCCCCGACTTCCAGCAGGGCACCGTGGCTTCGATTCCCGCAGCCACCGGCTCCGGTTACCTGACCCTGCAGTCGAGCTGTCAGCTGCAGCAGGTGTCGGTCACGACGCCGGGCGCGAATCCCCCGCCGCTTGACCCCGGGCACAGCTACCCGCATGGCCTGATCGCCTTCCGCGCGCCGTGCTCCACGGCCACGTTCTCGCTGTTCGTCTACGGCAGCGGCTCGGTCAACTCCTACCGCAAGTACGGCCCGCTGCCTCCGGGCGGCCCGCAGCAGTGGTACCAGCTGCCGGGAGCCACATTCTCGGTCACGACGGTCGGATCGCTGCACCCGCGCCGCATCAACTTCTCACTGACCGACGGCGGGACCGGCGACGACACCCCGGTCGACGGCGTGATCGTCGACCAGGGCGGTCCGGCCGGGAACGCGGACATCCCGACGGCCTCGGAATGGGGCCTGATGGCCCTGGCCCTGGCCCTGGCCGCGTTCGCGGCGCTGAAGCTGCGCGCGTAACGACTCACCTGCGAATGATGTGGAGCAGCCCGAAAGGGCTGCTCCATTTTTTATGGTCGCAGCCACACTTCAGGGCCGCCTGAAGTGTGGAAACTGTTCCATTCCGGCGGCTCTTCTTGTAATCTCGCCTCCCGACGTTGCGAGTCCAATAACTAACTCACTCCAGCTGTAGGAATAGTGCGCGGTGGTGTGGCCGGCCGGGGTGTCGAAGGAGTCCCTCCGTGACCAGATCCGTTTTCAGCAGTGCCATTCGTACGCTCATCGTCGCTCTGGCCTTCCTCACCATCACGCCGATGGCCCGAGGGGCGGTCGTCATCAGCCAGGTGTACGGCGGAGGCGGCAACGCGGGGTCGGTCTACAAGAACGACTTCATCGAGCTTCTGAACACGGGCGCGTCGCCGGTGTCTTTGGCCGGCTGGTCGGTCCAGTACGCTGCGGCGACCGGCACGACCTGGCAGGTCACGAATCTGAGCGGAACGATCGCTCCGGGCCAGTACTACCTGGTGCAGGAAGCGCTCGGCGCAGGCGGAACGACGAATCTGCCGGCTCCCGACGCCACGGGCACCATCGCCATGGCGGCCACCGCCGGCAAGGTGGCGCTGGTCAACACGACCACCGCGCTCACCGGCGCGTGTCCGAGCGGCGCCACGATCATGGATTTCGCCGGCTTCGGCACGACGGCCAATTGCTTCGAAGGCGCGGGCCCGACACCGGCACCCTCGAACACGACCGCGGTCCTGCGCGCGGCGGGCGGCTGCACCGATACGAACGCCAACAACACCGACTTCTCCGCGGGCGCGCCCACGCCGCGGAACAGCGCCAGTCCGACGAATCCGTGCGTCGTGAACGCGCCGCCGACGATCAACACGCCGGCCGATCCCATCACCACCGTCGCCCAGGACGCCGCGCCGTTCACGGTGGGACTCACCGGCAACGACGACGGCGGCATCTACACGTGGTCGGCGACCCCAGGCACCGGCGTCACCACCGTCACCGTCAACGCCGGACAAGGCACGTCCAGCGTCACGTATGAGGTCACGCTGACCGGCGACTTCAGCGGCACGGCCAGCTTCACGGCCACGCTCACGGACGGCGTCAACCCCGCAGTCAACCAGGCCGTCAACATCCAGGTCACGCCGGCGCCCCCCGCCGCACCGACCGGACTGGCCGCCGTGGCCGGCACCTCGCACGTCCAGTTGAGCTGGAACAGCGCCGCCGGCGCGACGAGCTACAATGTCAAGCGCGCCACCGTCTCCGGCGGTCCGTACGGCACCATCGCCTCCCCCGCCACGAACGCCCATGACGACGTCACGGCCGCCGACGGCACGCAGTACTTCTACGTCGTCAGCGCCGTTGGTCCGGGCGGCGAAGGTGCGAATTCCGCCGAAGTCACGGCCACGCCGATGGCCGCACCGGCCGGACTGACGGCCACGCCTGGCAACAACCAGGTGGGCCTCAGCTGGAGCGCCGTCACCGGCGCCACCTCGTACGACGTCCAGCGCGCCACCGTCTCCGGCGGCCCGTACAGCACCATCGCTTCTCCCGCCACGAACGCCCACACCGACAACACCGCCGTCAACGGCACGCAGTACTTCTACGTCGTGGCCGCGGTGAACGCCACCGGCGTGGGGATCAACAGCGCGGAAGCGAGCGCCACACCCGGGCCTCCCGGAAAGGTCGTCATCAGCCAGGTCTACGCCGGCGGCGGTTCCGGTGTGGCCGGTACGGCCTACACGAAAGACTACGTCGAGCTGTTCAACAGCGGCGGCTCGCCCGTCGTGCTGACCGGCCACTCGCTCCAGTACGGCGCCGCCGCCGGCAATCTCGGGGCAGCGGCCAACCAGATCTTCGCCTTCCCCTCCGGCACGACCATTCCTGCCGGCCGGTACCTGCTCGTGGCCCTCGGCGCGGCGGGTGCTGCCGGGGCCGCGGTCCCCAGTCCTGATTTCACCACCACCAATCTGAGCATGGGCGCGGCCGCCGGCAAGGTGGCCTTGGCGAACACCGCCGCCGCACTCGGATGCGGCGCCACGCCGTGCACGCTGCCGCATGCAAACATCCTCGATCTCGTCGGCTGGGGCACTTCGAACAATGCCGAAGGCGGCGCGCCGGTCACCAGCGCCACGCTGAACTCCACGAACGGCATGATCCGCAAGATGGCCGGCTGCACCGACACCGACAACAACAACGCCGACTTCGTCGTGGCCACCACCGGCACCGGCCTCGTGCCGCGCAACAGCACGTCGCCGATGAACACGTGCGGCGTCAACGCGCCGCCCACCATCACGCCGCCGGCCGATCCGATCACCACCGTCACCATGGATGCCGCGCCCTTCCCCGTGAATCTGACGGGCAACGACGACGGCGGCATCTACGCGTGGTCGGCCACGCCCGGCACCGGCGTCTTCAGCGTCAGTGTCACGGGCGGCCAGGGCACGGCCAACGTCACCTACACGGTCACGCTGGTGACCGGCTACACCGGCACGGCCACGTTCACGGCCACGCTCTCCGACGGCGTCAATCCCGCGGTCAACCAGGCCGTCAACATCCTGGTCAATCCGCCGCCTCCTCCGGCCGCGCCGACCGGCCTCAATGCCACCGCCGGCGACTCGCACGTCAACCTGGCCTGGAACAGCGTCGCCGGAGCGAGCGGCTACAACGTCAAGCGCGCCACCGTCTCCGGCGGTCCGTACTCCACGATCGCCTCGCCGGCCACGAACGCGCATGACGACACGACGGCCGTCAACGGCACGACCTACTACTACGTCGTCAGCGCCGTCGGCCCCGGCGGCGAAGGCTCGAATTCGTCCGAGGTCAGCGCCACTCCGGCCGCGGCACCGACGGTGCCGCCCGCGCCCGCGAACCTCGCGGCCACGCCGGGCAACAACACCGTCGGCCTCTCCTGGGACACGACCCCGACGGCCACGTCGTACAACGTCAAGCGCGGCACCGCGCCGGGCGGCCCGTATTCGCCGGTCGCCACCGGCGTCGTGCCCACGAGCTACAACGACAACACCGCCGTCAACGGCACCACCTACTACTACGTCGTCAGCGCGTCGAACGCGCAGGGTGAAGGCCCCGATTCGAACGAGGCCAGCGCCACGCCCGCGCCGCCGGCCGCCGGCCCGACCGGCCTCACTGCCGCCGCCGGCAACGCCACGGTTCTTTTGGGCTGGAACACAGTCCCGAGCGCGACGTCGTACAACGTCAAACGCGCCACCGTCGCAGGCGGTCCGTACTCGCCGGCCGGCACCTCGCCCACGCCGTCGTTCAGCGACAACACAGTGGTGAACGGCACGACCTACTACTACGTGGTCAGCGCCATCGCCGGCAGCGAGACCAGCGACTCCAATGAAGCCAGCGCCACGCCGAATACCCCGGCCTCGCTGGGCCTGGTCATCAGCCAGCTCTTCGGCGGCGGCGGCAACGCCGGCGCGCCGCTGCAGAACGACTTCATCGAAGTCTTCAACCGCGGCAACCAGAACGTCGTCGTCAACGGCTGGTCCGTGCAATACGGTTCGGGCACCGGTACCACCTGGGCGGCCACCAATCTCTCCGGCGTCATCCCGGCCGGACGCTACTACCTCGTGCAGGAAGCGGCCGGCAACAGCTGCTCCGGCCTGCCCTGCGGCGTCGCGCTTCCGGCGCCCGACGCCAGCGGCGCCATCGCCATGGCCGGAACGGCCGGCAAGGTGGCCCTGGTCGCGCAGACCGCCGTGCTCAGCGGCGCCTGCCCGTCCAGCGCCAACATCGCCGACCTGGTCGGCTACGGCGCCACCGCCAACTGCAACGAGACCGCGAACGCGCCCGCTCCGAGCAACACCACCGCGGACCTGCGCGCCAACGGCGGCTGCACCGACACGAACAACAACAGCACCGACTTCGCCGCCGTCGCGCCAACCCCGCGCAACAGCGCCACGCCGCAGAATTCGTGCGGCTTCACCGCCATCGGCGCCGCCAACCCCACCGCCGTCGACGCCGGCCAGAGCTCTCTGCTGACCGTGGCCGTCACGCCGGCTTCCGCGCCGCCCAGCACCGGCATCGCCGTCGTGGCCGACCTCACCTCCATCGGCGGCAGCGCCTCGCAGCCGTTCTTCGATGACGGCTCGAACGGCGACGTCACGCCGTTCGACAATACCTTCTCCTGGAGCGCCACCGTGGCTCCGGCCACCACCGCAGGCGTCAAGTCGATGCTGGCCACCGTCACCGACGCCCAGGCGCGCGGTACGAGCGCCGGCATCAGCCTCACCGTCAACCCGGCGCTGGAGACCATCGCCGCCGTCAAGATCGACACCACGCCCGCCGACACCGTCCCCGACCGCGCCGGCCAGAACGTGCGGGTGCGCGGCGTCGTCACCTCCATCGACTTCCGCGGCGGCGCCGGCATCGAGTACTACATCCAGGACACCACCGGCGGCATCGACGTCTTCCACAGCAGCACGAGCTTCGGTCCCTTCACCGTCGGTGACAACATCGACGTCACCGGAACGCTCGTGCAGTTCAACGGCCTGACCGAGATCACCGCCGCCTCCATCACCACGCTCCCCGGCGGCACGCTGCCCCCGGTCTCGCCGCAGACGGTCACGCTCTCCGCGGTCAACGAATCGCTGGAAGGGCAGCTGGTCCGCGTCGACAACCTGACCATGGCGCCGGGCACGTTCGCCGGCGACACGAACTACGCCATCAGCGACGGCTCGGCCGGCACGATGCGCGTCGACGCCGACACCAACATCGTTGGCACCAACGCTCCCACGACGCCGTTCTCGCTCATCGGCCTGGTCGGCCAGTTCGACAACAGCAATCCGTTCGACAGCGGCTACCAGATCATCCCGCGCAGCACCGCGGACATCATTCCGCTCACCTCGCCCACCGGCGTGGGCAGCGCCAGCCCGCCCAGCGTTCCGCCGGGAGGCGTCTCGCTCCTCACCGTCACCGTCACGCCGGGACAGAACCCGGCCAGCACCGGCATCACCGTCGTGGCCAACCTCAGCACCATCGGCCTGAGCGCGTCGCAGGCGTTCTTCGACGACGGCTCGAACGGCGACGTCGCGCCGTTCGACAACATCTTCTCGTACAGCGCCACCGTCGATTCCGGCACGGCGCTCGGACCGAAGACGCTGCCCGTGCAGATCGCCGACGCCCAGGCGCGCGGCAGTTCGACGTCGATCAACCTCAACATCCAGTCGGCCTCCGCGCCGCCCACGCCCACGGGACTCGTGGCCACGCCGGGCAACGCAACCGTCGGACTAAGCTGGAACACGAGCCTCGGCGCCAGCGGCTATAACGTCAAGCGCTCTCTGGTCAGCGGCGGTCCGTACACGACCATCGCCCCGAACATCGCCGCCACCAACTACACCGACAACAGCGTCACCAACGGTGTCACCTACTACTACGTCGTCTCCGCGCTCAGCGGGGCCAACGAGAGCGGCAACTCCAACCAGGCCAGCGCCACGCCCACCGCGCCCCCGCCGTCCGGGCCGCTGGCGAAGGTCTACTTCGTCGACATCGGACAGGGCGCCGGCACGCTCATCGTCGGACCGACCGGCACGTCGCTGCTCATCGACGCCGGTCCCAACGGTGAGGGCACCGGGAAGGTGCTGCCGCTGCTCAACACCGTCCTTCCCCCGGGCGACAAGCTCGACTACACCATCGTCACGCACTACCACGTCGACCACGACGCCGGCATGACCGAAGTGATCAACGCCGGGAAGCTCGACGGCGGCATCGCCTACGACAACGGCGACGCGCCGCACGTCGTGCCGCCTGTGCCGTCGAACTCCACCGGCACCGCCTTCACGGCGTACAAGAACGCCATCACCTCGCGCGGCGGCGCGGTGACCCGCACCACCATCACGCCCGGTCTGGTCATCGACCTCGGCGGCGGCATGAAGGCCACCTGCATGGTCGCCGGCGGCAGCCTGGCCAGCGGCGGCAACGTCTACGTCTCCGGCACGGACCTCAACAGCTCCTCGATCAGCACGCTCATCCAGTTCAACAACTTCGACTACCTCGTCTCCGGCGATCTCACCGGCGGCGGTTCCACCACCACGGCCAAGACGCCGGACGTGGAGACGTTCGTCGCCCAGATGGCCGGCGACGTCGACGTCGTGCAGCTCGACCACCACGGTTCGACTACCGCCAACAACCGCCGCTTCCTCGGTGTCCTGAAGGCGGAGATGTCGTTCGCCTCGATCGGTACGGCGAACACGTTCGGTCATCCGAACCGCGAGACGGTCAACCGCTACCTCAATATCCCGGTCACGAGCGGCAACACCTACCCCGGCGAAGGCGTGCCGAGCCCCGGCAACGGTCCCGTGCACTACCAGACCGAGGCCAGCCCGCCCAGCGACAACCGCACCAGCGTGCAGTTCCACTCGGGCGCCAGCGCCGGCAACGCCGGCCAGGGCACGCTCCTGCTCGAGACCGACGGCCTGGTCAGCTTCACCATCAAGTCGTTCGACGACGGCGGCGTGCGCATCAACCCGTCGCAGCACGTCTACGCCATCGACGGCCAGGGCCTCGGCGTGGCCACCGACTTCGCGCCCACCGTCATTCCGTTCCAGTCGCCCGGAGTGCCGACGGCCGCCGATGTGGTCACCATCACCGCTCTCGTCAACGACGTCCAGCCGATCACCAGCGTCACGCTCAACTACTCGCTGAGCGGCGCCGCGCAGGCTCCGGTGACGATGACGCCCACCGTCGGCAGCGAATTCGCGGCCAGCATTCCGGCGCAGGCGAACGCCACGCGCGTCGACTACACCATCACCGCCACCGCCAACGGCCTGACGGCGACATACGCCGGCGGCTACTTCTCCGGCACCACGCCGATCGCCAACCTGCGCTCCCTCACGCCGCTCGCCGAGCCGGCCTACCTCGACTACGCCGCGCGCATCTCCGGCCTGGCCACGTCGACCACCGGCGACTACTCGTCGTCGAACAATGACGACTACATCGACGACGGCGGCGCGCTGAACGTCTCCCGCACCATCGAGCCCGATACGCCGGCCACGCAGCCGATGACCGCCGGCACCAGCTACACGGTGTCCGGCGTCATCAGTCAGCTCACCGGCCGCTTCCGCCTCGACGTCACGCCGCCGTTCGACGGCATCACCAAGCCGTGGGACTCGGTCCCCGGCTCGTACAATCCGTACGGCATCACCAGCACCGGCGCCGGCACCGTCACGCCGGTGGTGAAGACCATCGCCCAGATCCTCGGCGATCCGGAAGGGCACGAGGCCCACCTCGTCTCCATCGCCAACGTCACCGTCACCAGCGGCTCCATCCCCGCCTCCGGCGGACTGGATGTCTTCCTGACCATCAACGACGGCACCGGCTCGATGGAGATGAAGATCGACGCCGATGGCGACATCCCCGGCCTGGCCACGCCGGCCGGAGCATTCACGCTCGTCGGCATCGTGCAGCAGGACGACTTCCTGCGGCCGTTCAGCACGCGCTACACGATCGCTCCGCGCAACCGCACCGACCTCGGCGCGGCCGCCGGCGGTCCGAGCCTCATTACTATCGCCGAGGCGCGCGCCGACGTGGACGGCACCACCGGTGAGACGCCCGACGACTTCATTCCGGACCGCCTCGGGCAGCAGGTCAAGATCCGCGGCGTGGTCACGTCGGTCGACTTCCGCGGTGCCTCCGGAACCGAGATCTACATCCAGGATCCGACCGGCGGCGTGGACATCTTCAGCACGTCCATCAACACCACGTTCAACATCGGCGACAACCTCCAGGTGGTCGGAACGGTGGCCCAGTTCAACGGCCTCACCGAGATCACGCCGCCGTCGGCCAGCGACATCACCATCCTGGCGCCGGGCACGCTGCCGCCGGTCAACCTAGAAGTGGTCACGCTCTCGCAGCTCGCCAACGGCGGCGTGGGCGAGGCCTACGAAGGGAAGCTGATCCGCATCAACAACGTCACGCTGGCCAGCCCGCCGGCCACGTTCGCCCCGAACACCAACTACAACATCACCGACTCCACCGGCACGGTGCAGATGCGCATCGACAGCGACACCGACATCGACGGCACCGCGCCGCCGGCCAGTCCGTTCTCCGTCATCGGCGTGCTCGGCCAGTTCGACTCCGCCCCGAATCCGAAGGACGACGGCTATCAGCTCTTCCCGCGTATCCGCGCCTCCGACTTCCTCGGCGCCGTGGCCACGCCGGCCAACCTCACCGCCACCGCCGGTACGCCGCAGCAGGCCGCCATCAACACCGCCTTCGCCACGCAGCTGCAGGCCAGCGTCACCGACAGCGGCAACAATCCGATCGCAGGGATCGGCGTGACGTTCACCGCGCCGTCCACCGGCGCGTCGGGCACGTTCCAGAACGGCACGAACGTCGTCAACGTCGCCACGAACGCCGGCGGCATCGCCACGGCCACGATCTTCACCGCCAACGGCATCGCCGGCGTGTACAACGTCGTCGCCTCCACCAACTCGCTGACGGCGAACTTCAGCCTCGAGAACACCGAGACCGCTTGCCCGCCCACTCCGCCCACCACCGCGGTCATCAACGCCGGCGACACGGTCTGCGCGGGATCCACCGGAAACGCGGCCACCGCTTCGGCGGCGGGAGCAACGGACTTCCAGTGGAGCATCGTCAACGGCTCCATCACGTCCGGGCAGGGCACGGCCTCGATCACCTACACCGCCGGCGCCTCCGGCAGCGTGAATCTCACGGTGGTCCCGTTCAACGCCACCGGCTGCCAGGTCGCCACCGAGGGCAATGAGACCGTGGCCATCAGTCCGCTACCGGCCGCTGACTTGCCATCGACGGTTCACGCATGCCTCGGCGGCACCGTCCAAGTCACGGCCAGCCTCACCGGCACCGCGCCGTTCACGGTGACCTGGTCCGACGCCGTGGTGCAGACCAACATCCTCACCAACCAAGCCACCCGTACGATCACCGTCACCGGCAACCTGGTCCTGGCCATCACCGGGATCTCCGACGCGTCCTGCACCAACGACAGCCCGAACGAGCAGGTCAGCATCATCGCCGACGTGCTGCCGGTCATCACCGACCAGACCCGCCACGTCACGATCTCCAGCGGCAACACCACCACGCTCAGCATCACCACCCCGACGCCGGACGTCACAGTGCAATGGTTCCAAGGCGCGTTCGGCAATACGTCCAACCCGGTCGGTACCAGCTCGCTGACCTACACCACGCCGGCACTCACGAACACCACCCACTACTGGTTCCGCCTCACCACCGCCTGCGGCACCGTCAACTCCAAGCCCATCACCGTCAGCGTCGCAGGCCACTAACCGAACGTTCCGGGGGGAGCTTCGCGCTCCCCCCGGCTCCCTCGTGAACTCTGAGCGAAGCGAAGAGTCAATGGAGCATCCGCGCTAAGCGTCCCGCGAAGCGTGGGCTCACGTCCGGTCGCCAGTTTGTATACTCATCGCTGCTGCTCCGCTGACTCTTCGCTTCGCTCAGAGTTGGGAACCGAATGCCGCTGTCCAAAGTCATCCTGCTGTCGTTCGTCACGCTGATCACGATGGTCAATCCGCTGGCGGTGATCCCGTCGTTCGTGGCGTTGACGGACCGTCTGTCCGGCATCGGACGCGCGCGCGTGGCGCTCATCGCCTCGCTGGCCGTGATCGTCGTGCTGACCGTGTTCCTCATCGCCGGCAACTGGGTGTTCCAGTTCTTCGGCATCACCGTGCCCGCGTTCCAGATCATGGGCGGCATCGTCTTCTTCACGAACGCGCTGCACACACTCATCGAAACGGACGAGCGGCGCGCCAACACTCTGGGCGGCGACAAGCGGATGGAGAACCAGGACGTCGAGAAGGCCGAGATCGATCCCTCCTCCATCGCCGTCGTGCCGCTGGCCATCCCCATGCTCTCCGGGCCCGGCGCCATCACCTCCACCATGCTGCTGGTCAACTCCTATCCGCGCTACGACCAGAAACTGGCCGTGGCCATGGGCATCTGCGGCGTCGGCATCGTCTCCTACATCACCCTCCTCGCCGCCGTCCCCCTCTCCCGCCTCATCGGCGACCGCGGCCGCGCCGTGTTCACCAAAGTCATGGCCCTCCTCCTCGGCGCCATCGGCATTCAATTCATCATCAACGGATTGAAGCCGGTGCTGATGGAGATCATCAGAAGCTCCTGATCCTGAGCGAAGCGAAGGATCAACTTAGCAGCAACGGGGAGGCTGCCCATTTGCGTCACAGGCACATTCATCGTTGGTGCTAACCTGATCTTTCGCTTCGCTCAGGATTGACGAGAGAGCATGTTCATCGGTCATCACGCCGCCGGTTTCGCCGCCAAGCGCCTCGCGCCGCGAGTCTCGCTCGGGACGTTGTTCCTGGCGACGAACCTGCTCGATCTCGTCTGGCCGGTGTTCCTGCTGCTGGGCCTCGAGCATGTGCGGATCGATCCGGGCAATACCGCTTACACGCCGCTCGATTTCTACGACTATCCGTACACGCACAGCCTGCTCAACGTGCTCGGCTGGTCGATCCTGGCCGGCGCGATCCATTGGCTCCTGCGCAAGTCCTCACGTGATGCAGCCGTGGTCGGTCTGGCCGTGCTGAGCCACTGGGTGCTCGACTTCATCACCCACCGCCCCGATCTGCCGCTCTGGCCGGGAGGGCCGAAAGTGGGGCTCGGCCTCTGGAACTCCGTGACCGGCACGATGGTGGTCGAAATCACGCTCTTCGCCCTCTGCCTCTGGCTCTACCTCCGCTCCACGACCGCGATCGACCGCATCGGCTCGATCGCGCTGTGGGCGCTGGTCGTCTTCGCCGGCGTCATCTACATCGTCAACAGCATGTCCCCTCCTCCGCCAAATGCGGGGATGATCGGTTACGCCGGTCTGGCCGCGTGGATCTTCGTGCCGTGGGGAATCTGGATCGACCGCCATCGGCGCAGGTCTAATCCTGAGCGAAGCGAAGGATCAACTTAGCAGCAACGGAGAGGCTGCCCACTTGCGTCACAGGCACATTCATCGTTGGTGCTAACCTGATCCTTCGCTTCGCTCAGGATTAAAGGCATTGAACGCCCTCTTCATCATCAACGAGCGCTCCGGAGCGAAGCGCAAGTACGACGTGGCCGAGGTCATCCGCCGCGCCAGCCCCTTCGCACCCGAGATCGTCTCCTGCGCACGCAAGGAAGACCTCGACCCGATCCTCGACCGTGCGGAGAGCGAATCGCGCGACGTCGTCTTCGCCGTCGGCGGCGACGGCACGGTGCACGAGACCGCCAAACGCCTGATCGGCCGCAAGCTCGCGCTCGGAATCCTGCCCATCGGCTCCGGCAACGGCTTCGCACGCCACATCGGCCTCAGCGCCGATCCCGCCACGGCACTCGCTTCCTGCCAAGGCGGCCGGATCGTCACGATCGACACGGCTTCCGTGAACGGACACCCGTTCCTCGGCGTGATGGGAATCGGCTTCGACGCCGTCATCGCCGACCGGTTCGCCTCCAGCACCGTGCGCGGATTGCAGACCTACGTCCGCGAAGGCCTGCGTGCGTTCGTCGAGTTCAAAGCCGAGGAGTACGACATCACGGTAAATGGCACCACCACGCGGCGGTGCGCCTTCGTGATCGCCGTGGCGAACTCCGGCCAGTACGGCAACAACGCCCGCATCGCCCCGCTGGCCTCGCTCCAGGACGGCCTGCTCGACCTCGTCATCGTCGACGACACCCGCATCCTCGACGCCGCCTTCCTCATCGCCCGCCTCTTCTCCGGCTCCTTCCATCGCGCCGCCGGCGTGACCTCCCTCCAGACCACCGAGCTCACCATCCGCCGCCCCACCGCCGGCCCCGCACACCTCGACGGCGAGCCAGTCACCCTCGGCGAAGAGCTGCACGTCCGCGTCATCCCGCAATCGCTACGGCTGCTCGTGCCGGACGCCGCGACGAAGTTCTAGTCCGCAAGCGTCGCCAGAAACTCGTCGAGCAGCCGGTTGAGCTCCTCCGGACGATCGAGCATCAGCCAATGGCCGGCACCGTGGACCGCTCTCACCGGAACATCGGGGAACTGCTTGTGAAAGGACGACGGCTGCTCGATATCCGAGGCGGCAATCGCCAGACGCGGGCCCGGATACGCATCGAGTGCGGCGCGCATGTCGAACGAGCGGAGTCCGCCCAGCGCACCGACGAACGCGTCCGTGTCCGTATCGTGGACCGATTGCAGCACCGCCGCCTTCACGGTCGCCGGCGACGGCGCCAGGATCGGCGCAAACCAGCGCTCGACGACACCGTCCTTGTTCTTCCGGATAGCCGCCTCGAACTTCGCCGCCGCCTCTTCCGGGATGTTCACGCTGCCGGTGGAATCGACGAACACCACCGCCGCCACCCGCTCCGGATGCCGCGCCGCGTACGTCGCCGCAATCGCGCCGCCGTAGCTGTGCGCCACGAGCACAAAACGCCCGAGCCGCAGCCTCTGCGTCAGCGCCTCGACATCCGAGGTCATCGCCCCCAGCGAATAATCCCCGGTGGACGACACCGCCGACCGCCCCATCCCGCGCAGATCGTACGCGACGGCGCGGCGCGAGGCCCGAAGATGCTCCAGCTGCCCACGCCACTGCGCGGAGCTCGCGCCGTTGCCATGCACGAACACCACCGGCAACGCCCGGCCGCGCCCTCCGTCATCGACATGCAGCCCGCCGGTCGTGGAAGCACAAGCAGTGACACCAACCACGAGGAGCGCGGCCAGGCGATTCTTCATCGCATCAGTGTAATGAGTTGTGCATGTCCGACCGCGTAGCGGTCAACAGATCTCTAGCACCCGGCTTCCAGCCGGGTGAAACCGACGCGCCGCCACGTTGAGCCTGCGTAGCTGGCGACAGCTCTGCCGCCTGCTACGCAGGCTGACATGGATTCGCACCACCGTTCCCCCGGCTGGAAGCCGGGGGCTATTGGTCTTCAGCGTGCTACGCACGCGAGATCAGCCTCCCAACGCCCCCAACTGCTGCATGAGCGTCAGCTGATCCGCCACCACGCGATGCTCGCGGATCTTCCCCTCGCGCACCGTGAGGATGTCGATCACTTCGAACCGGATCGGATTGCCGGTGGCCGCGATGCCCAGGAACGGCCCGCGGTGCGTTCCTTCGAACGTCTTGCGCGTGGCCACCTTCTCGTCGTCGGCGATCTGCTCCTCGATCGTGATGCGCAGATCGGGGAACGCCTGGCGCATACCGGCAAACAGCATCGACACCCCGGCGCGCGTCCCCGGCAAGCCGGGGAACGGCGTGTGATCGACGAAATCCTCGGCCAGCAGCTCATCGACCACCTCGAGCTTGCCGCCTTCCTGCGCTTCCTTGATGAGCCTCAGCACCAGCTGCTTGTTCGCATCGGACATTACTCGATCCCTCCTCGTTTAGGAGAGTTACGGTCGTGCCGGGTAAGCGGATTCCTACAACGTCTCGACCAGCTCGTCGATCCGCCGTTTCAGCTCGTCGCGCGTCTCGACGAAACGGTCGAACCGCGTGGCCGGGTCGTCGGGTCCGTAGGACGGATCGACGATCGGCCAGTGCTCGACGCGCGCGGCGCCCGTCCACAGCGGACAGTCCTTGGCCGCCGAGTCGCACACCGTCACCACCACGTCGAACTTCTGGTCGAGGAACGGCTCCGCCGATTTCGAGGTCTGCTCGCTGGCGTCGATGCCCAGCTCCCCGAGAGCGCGAATGGCCAAAGGATGCACCCATCCCGCCGGACGCGAGCCCGCCGACACCACGTCCAGCACGTCCCCGTGAAACCCGCGCGCCAGACCTTCGGCCATCTGCGAGCGTGCGGCGTTGCCGGTACAGAGAAAGAGAATGCGCTTTTTCATCGTCATGACCTATGGACTCAATCTCTCAATGACCCAATCCTTCGGCTCGCGCAGCCGGTAGACGAACCGGTCGTGCAGACGATCGGGCCGGCCCTGCCAGAACTCGATCTCCACCGGGATGATGCGGTAGCCGCCCCAGTGCGGAGGCCGCGGGACAGGCCTATCGCCGTAGTTCGCTTCCAGCTCGCGGAACCGCTGATCGAGATCGCCGCGGCCGGGAATCACGGCGCTCTGGCACGACGCCCACGCGCCGAGCTGGCTGCCGCGCGGCCGCGTGGCGAAGTAGGCGTCGGATTCCTCGGCGGTGGTCTTCACCGCCACCCCTTCCACGCGCACCTGCCGCTCCAGCACAGGCCAGTAAAAGCAAAGCGACACGCGCGGGTTCTCGCTGATCTGCGTCCCCTTGCGGCTGTTGTAGTTCGTGTAGAAGACGAAGCCGTGCTCGTCGAAGCCCTTCAGGAGCGCGGTGCGCGACGAGACGATGCCGTCGCTGCCGCAGGTCGACACCGTCATCGCTCCGTCCGGCATCGTCTCGCGCTGCCGGGCCTCTTCGAACCAGCGGCCGAACTGCCGGAACGGACTCTTCTCGAGATCGCTCTCGAGCAACCCTGCTGTCGTCAAGCCTCACTCCTCTCGCGCCACAGGCGCTCGATCTTCCGAAGCACACGCGCCGACTCCGGACCCGGCATCAGCTCCGCCGCGCGATCCAGCGTCACCCAGGCCAGCTCGTTCGATTCCGCGCGATCCGCCACCGCCGCTTCCGGCGACGCCGTACGCGCCAGATAGCGAATGTCAAAGTGCGCGTGCTCCGGCTCGCCCTTCGCCGCCGGAATCGGATGAATGTCCAGGTCGAAGATCCCGTCCGTCATGTGCGCCAGATCGTCCAGCCCCGACTCCTCCCGACCTTCGCGCAACGCCGCCAGGTCCGGCGATTCGTCCGCCTCGACGTGCCCACCCATCTGCAGCCACCGGTCCAGCCGTTTGTGATGATGCAGCAGCAGCCGTCCCTCGGCATCCACGATGTAACAGCTGGCCGTGAAATGCCCGGGCACGAAATGCCCCCGCCAGAACGCATCCTCCGCCGATTCCAGCAGCTCCAGCATGGCCCGCCGATGCTCCGCTTCCGCCGCGTCTGCCGTGGCGTACCCGCGAAGCTGGTCGAGCAATCGTTCCTTGCGCTGCATGCGTCCCCGAATCAGTGCGACGGAAACCAATGATAGAGGAAGAAGTACACCAGCACCCCCGTCACCGAAACGTACATCCACAGCGGAAACGTCCAGCGCGCCACCCGCCGGTGCTGCGGCACCCGCATCTTCAGCCCGTTGTACACGCTCAGAATCGCCAGCGGCAGAATCACCACCGCCAGAATCGTGTGCGACGTCAGCATCGACAGATAAAACGTCCGCCAGAACCCCGTCCCCGCGAACTTCGTCACCACCCCGCCCCGGATCGTGTGATATGTGACATAGCAGATCAGAAACAGCACCGAGCTCGTGCACGCCGCCAGCATGAACCGCTTGTGCAGCTGGATCCGCTTCCGCCGGATGAGCACATATCCGATGAGCAGAAAGACCCCGCTGAGCGCATTCAGCGAAGCGTTGAGCGGAGGAAAGAACTCGACGGCGGTCATGGACGGGCGGAGAGTATCAGACGGGAAGTTCCGGAGGCGCAAAGCTCAGAGGCCGAGCAACTTCACCACTGTTTCGCCACCAAACGCGGCGCTCAGCGAAACCGGCGATTCCACCTCGGCCGAGGTGTGGTGGATTTCGACGACGGACTCCACCAGCGGCCGGGCTGTACTGACTCTGAGGATTTCGCCGCGAAGGATCGCAAAGGGATCGAGAAATGACGGCTTGAACACCACGCCACCTTCGTAAACCGTCACGGCCAGCAGCGGCCAAGTGTATTGCACGGCTCCAACGCGGCCGGCTGTACGTACCGTGGCAGCGAGACGCCGGCTCCCTTCCACGGAAGCCACTCTCGCTCCGTCCGGCCGCATCCGATCGCCGTAGACGCTGAGCGGCAGGATGTACGCTCCGAACGCAATGAACGCGGCGATATCAACAATCATGAGGACGACGGCCAGCGGACCGGGTAGCTCCATCGCGCCGGTCAGGACGGCGATCCCGATCGCACCGAGCAGCAACCACGTCACCAGGCCCACGATGCCGATCGCTGCTCGCATGCTCAAACTCTAACGCAGGAAGGGCTGGCGGAGCCGTCCGCCGGCTCGAAGTCATTCGTCGAGCAGCGCGGCGTTCACGTTTTGGAGTGCGGTGGCCGCAGCCGCCGCTTTGGGAGGGCGGCGGCCTCGCTCCGTGGCATACGAAAGCGGTGCCTGCGGCCACCGCACTCCAAACTGTTTAACCTCGGTTACTCGTCGAGTAGGGTTTCCACCGCCCTGACCACCTCGTCCGCCACCGCCCCGTCTGTTGGTTACGGCAATGTGCCCGGCTCGGGGTCGCGTCAAGTGCCTCAAAAGGTCGTTAACCATTTCTTTTGTCATGCATTCGTGCACAGCGACTGGTTTTCTGCTCCGCAAATGGTCACTCGCATCTCGCTAAATGGTCGACGACCTCTCCGATTGCTCGCGCGACCATTCGATGAGGACGTACGACCCCTCCGATATGGTCGTCGACCTCTCCGATGGGGACAGTGCACCGCACTCGATGGTCAGCCGACCTCATCGATGGAGACACTCGACCTCACCTCAATGGTCGACGACCTCTCCGAAAGGGTCCGATGACCGTACTCAAATGGTCGCGGACCCCTCCGATATGGTCAGGTGTATGAATGGATTAGGACAATGGACCCCACCCGTGAGGTGATCGTCCTAAAGGGTGAGGTCACTGGACCGCTCGGGATGGGTCGTCGACCATTTCGGTGGGGTTGGTTGTCCTCATCAGTGGGGTCGTGGACTGCACCCGAGGAGTCGTCGACCATTTCGGTGGGGTCGACTGTCCTCATCAGTGAGGTCGCGGACTGCACCCGAGGAGTCGTCGACCATTTCGGTGGGGTCGACTGTCCTCATCGGTGGGGTCAGTGGTCCTCACCCGAGGGGTCGCCGACTGCGTCGGTGGGGTCGCCGACTATTTGGGTGAGGTCCCATGACTACGACGTCGGGGTCGCCGGCCATTTGGGTGAGGTCACATGACTACGACGCCGGGGTCGTCGACCATTTGGGTGAGGTTGCATGACTGCAACGACGGGGTCGTCGACCATTTGGGTAGACGATTACTCCTCGAGCAACCCTTCCACCGCCTTCACCACCTCATCCGCCACCGCGCCGTCCGTGCCGTCGTAGTAGCCACGGATGACTCCCTCTTTATCGGCCACGGCGAATTTGCCGCTGTGGAGGAGGGGCTCGGCGCCGGGGGCGGGGTTGTTGGCGGCGAGCTTGAAGCCGGTGATGCTGAGGTCGACGATGGCGCCGAGGTCTCCGGTGAGAAAGGTCCAGCGGGGGTCGTTGCGGTTTCGTTTGGCGTAGGCGGAGAGGACGGCGGGGGTGTCGCGGGCGGGGTCGACGCTGATGGAGACGAAGCGGACCGGGGCGTCTTTGTCGATCCTGGGGGTGACCGCGCGCATGTTGTTGGTCATGATCGGGCAGATGGCGGCGCAGTTGGTGAAGATGAAGTTGTAGACGGTGACGTGGCCTTTCATGGCGTCGAGCTGGACGGCGCGGCCGGTTTCGTCGATGAGCTGTGTGTTGGGGACGGGGTAGAGCTTGGGCAGGCCGGACTTGGGCTGGCAGGCGACGGCGGCGACCAGTAGCAGCAGGACGGCCAGGGCCTTACGACGCATTGACGACGAGGAGGAGCATCACGGTGATGAGGTAGAGGTTGGAGATCATGAAGAGGCTGCGGGCGCTGCGGGGGCCGCGGTCGAAGTAGAAGCGGATGGTGGCGGCGAGGAAGACGGCTCCGGCGGCGGCGGCGCCGATGAAGGAGACGGTGCCGGTGAGGCCGAGGAGCGCGGGGGCGATGCTGACGGGGATCAGGACGAGAGTGTAGAAGATGGCCTGGCGGGCCACGGCGGCGCCGTCGGTGTCGCGCACGGCCAGCATGGCGAAGCCGCCGCGGGCGTAGTCTTCGCGGTGCAGCCAGCTGATGGCCATGAAGTGCGGGAGCTGCCAGAGGAAGAGGATGCCGAAGATGATCCAGCCGCCTGCGCCGAGGTGGTTGGTGGCGGCGGTCCAGCCCATGAGCGGTGGAATGGCGCCGGGGATGGCGCCGATCAATGTGTTCAGCGTGGAGACGCGCTTGAGCGGGGTGTAGATGAAGATGTAGGTGGCCAGGGTGAAGGCGCCCAGCGCGGCGGTGAGCCAGTTCACCATCAGGCCGAGGTACACCGTGCCGAGGATGGCGACGGCGGAGGAGAAGATGAGGGCCGCGCGCGGAGTGATGCGGCCGGCTGGGAGCGGACGCGTACGGGTGCGGTGCATGCGCGCGTCGTGCTCGCGCTCGACGTACTGGTTGAGGGCGTTCGTGCCGGCGGCGACGAGCGCGGTGCCGAGGAGCGCGTGGAGCATGAGCAGGCCGTCGACGGAGTGCGCGCCGAAGAGGTAGCCGGCGGCGGTGGTGATGAGCACCATCAGCACGATGCGCGATTTGGAGAGCTGCAGGTAGTCGCGCGCGATGGCGCCGAACGAGAGTTTCGGGGGTGTTTCGAGGATGGCGCTGGTCATGCCGCGACCTCGATGAGCGTGGCGTGCGGCGGCGATTTGCGCCACGAGAGCGTGCGCGCGGAGAGCGTGAGGACGAGGGACAGCGCCAGCGTGGACGCGCCGAGCATCACGTGCAGGCTGGTGATGGTCGGGTTCCGGCCCGTCCAGATCACGTAACCGCCGAGGAGAATCTGCAAGGCCACCACGGCCACGAGCAGATGGGCCACGGCGCGCAGCGGATGGTTGCGGTCATAGCGCAGCAGGCGGATGGCCATGGCGATGACGGCCGCAGCCACGACGAAGCCGCCGGCGCGGTGGACGTACGCCGCGATGATCTCGTTCGTGAGGAACCGCGGCACGACGCGGCCGAACGACAACGGAAAGTCAGGGATGGCCAGGCCGGCGCCGAGATGCCGCAGCACCGCGCCCGCGAGAATCTGCAGGTAGACGATGGCCGTGACGCTCCAGGCCAGGCTCACCGGCGCGTCGCCTTTCTCCATGGTCCGCAGCTCGTGATACCAGCGGGAGGTGAAGAAGGCGATGGAGACGTTGAGGCAGAAGAAGATCTCGGCCAGCGCGGCGTGCGAGATGGAGACGGCCTTGGGCAGGAGCAGCAGCACGGTGATCCCGCCGAGGAGACCCTGCACGATGACTGCGCCGAGGGAAAGCCAGCCCAGTGTGCGCACGAACTTCTTCGGCTCGCGGCGCTGCAGCCAGATGGCCTGCACGATGGTGAGCATGCCCACGAGGGAAGCGATCATGCGGTGCCCGTGCTCGTAGAAGATCCCGCCGACCATTTTGGAGAGCGGGAACGAGAACATGAACTGGCCGTAGGTGTTCGGCCAGTCAGGAACGGCCAGGCCGGAACCGGTGGAGGTGACCATGGCCCCGGCGAAGATGAGGAAGAGGGTGGAAACGGCCACGAGCTTGGTGAAACGGCGCAGGCCGGCGGGCGACTGGCTCGCGTATCGGTTGGTGATGGGTTCGAGGGCTTTCATTCGAGTCTGAGTCGGTGGTCGGCGGTCGGCGGTCGGCAGTAGAGAAACCGACGCGAGCGCGTTCTCGTTCCACTGCCGACCGCCGACTGCCGACCGCCGACTGATTATCCGGAAATGCTGGCTGCCACCGGCGTCTGGGAGGCCATCCACTTGTCGAAGTCTTCCTTCGTCTGCACGTGGTACTGGCCTCTCATCCGGTAGTGGCCGAGACCGCAGAGCTGAGCGCAGGCGATCTCCCACGTCTCGTCACCGCTGGTCTTGACGGGCGTGAAGTGTACAGGAACGACCATCCCGGGGATGGCGTCCTGTTTGACGCGCATGTAGGGCAGGCCGAAGCTGTGGATGACGTCCTTGGAGCTGATCCGGACGATGACCGGCCGGTTCACCTGCAGGTAGAGCTGGTTGAGGGTGGCGATGTCGTCCTTGGCGTGCGGGTCGGTGATGTCGAGGCCGAGCGGGTTGGCGGAGCTGACCAGCTTGACGTCGGTCTTGCCGAAGATGTGGTCTGCGCCGGGATAGTGCACGTTCCAGGCGAACTGTTCGGCCACGACGCGCACTTCCAGCGGATTCTGATCCGGGCCGGGAGGGCTGGTCCAGCGCGCCCAGAGCGGAATGGAGAAGACCACCAGGAGCACGATCTCCACGACCAGGATGCCGAACTCGGCGTAGGTCGACAGGTGCGACTTCGTGCCGTGATAGATGGCCTTGGGATGTTTCGCGGCCCGGAAGCGCATGATCATGTACAGGAAGACCAGCCCCCAGCCGACGAAGAGGATCAGCATGAGCCAATGCACATTGGCATTCAGGCGATCGAGCTCCGGCCCGTGGGCGGAGTAGTCCGGCGGCATGTAATACGCGAGCCAGTCCTTCATGAAAACGGTCCCTCCCTGTCATAACTGTGAATCACGCGGAACGAGTCGCGGAAACGTTTCTGCTCGCGCGCACGCCGCCAGAAGCTCCAGAACAACGCCACGAACCCGACCTGCACCAACCCCACCAGCGAGAGCAACACCCAGATGCCGTTGTTGACGCCCTTCACCATCGGATCGTCGGGCGCGCCGAAGCAGACGGGACATGCAAACACGGCTGGCGCAAGCAGGATGAGCATGGCAAGGGCGACATACCGGGAGGGCAGAGCGCAGAGGGCAGAGGGCAGAAAGCTCCCACCCGCTCCCGCGGTCTTCTGCGCTCTGCGCTCTGCCCTCTGCCCTCCGATCACGGCAGCTCCTTCAACTTCGCGAACGCTTTCTTCCCGTAGATCATCCCGCCCACGGCGGTGATGAGGAACAGGATGGCCAGGACCAGGCCGGTGCTGCTCCGCTCCTGCGCGAACTCACGGAATCCCCACAGCGCCACGTACAGCGACAGTACGACGGTCACGATGATGAAGATGATGTGGAAGGCGCGCAGGGACATGGGGAGCTCCTAATGAGACGAGCCGTGGGTATCGGCCGGCGCGGCCGCGGCCGGCTTGTTGGTGGCGTCGTGCCCCGGCCATTCCCGCTCCGCGTCGTAGTGGTGGTGCCAGGGGCCCCACAACAGCATGGCGAAGAAGAAGACCGTGAACAGCAGCACGCCGTAGATCAGTTTCCGCTCCGAGATGAGATGCATGAAGAACATTGCCACCAGCGATCCTTTGATGATGGCCACGGTGAGACCCAGCGCGATGGCCTCCCCTGTCGGCAGCTGCAGCCGGGAGATGCCGACCGTGATGAGGGTCAGGATCCCCAGCGCGCCGAGGACCATCAGGTATCTCCTGACCTCTTTCTTGATGGCCTCGGGGCTGTTGTCGTGACCGTCATGGACATGTCCATGGTCACCGGAAGGTTCGTGAGAAACGTGCTCAGAAACGTGCTCTGTCATGCGCTCGCCCCTACAGGAGATACAGGATCGGGAAGAGGAAGATCCAGACCAGGTCGACGAAGTGCCAGTACAGCCCGGTCACCTCGACGCGGTTCGTGAATTGATCCCGCTTCTCCGCGTACCACTTGTCCGCCGTCAGCAACAGGTAGGCGAACACGATCATGCCGCCGATGACGTGCAACCCGTGCAGCCCGGTCATCACGTAGTAGGTGGCGAAGAAGTTGTTCGTGCTGGGGAACTGGTGGTGCGAGAACTTCGTGCTGTACTCGACGGTCTTGATGCCGAGGAAGCCGAAGCCGCAGAGCAGCGTCATCAGAAGGAAGAACTTCCCCTTCTTCAGCTCGCCGAGCCGCAGGTACGCCCACGCCAGGACCACCGTCACCGAAGAGGCGATCAGCACGAACGTGTTCACCGTCGCCAGCGGCACATTCAGGATGGTCTTGCCGTGCGGCCACGACGGAGCGCTGGTGCGCAACAGCACCAGCGTGGAGAAGAGGGCCCCGAAGAGCATCACCTCCGAGGCCAGAAAGAGCCAGATCCCCAGCTTGCCGTTGTAGAGGCCCGTATCGGGGCGCGAGTGGACCGTGTACGGGATCTCGATCTCGTGCGCGTGCGCATCGTGCCCGTCGCCGTGAGGGAGTGCGTGTCCGTCCATGTGTACGTCCATGTCTGCTCAGCTCTCCTTCTGCGCAACGGCCGTGGCCGGAAGCATGCCGCCGCCGGTGGGGGGCGTCATGGCGGTGTCGGCTTCGTTCTGCGGGACGTAATCCGACGCGTCATGACCGGGCACGCTGTATTCGTACGGCCCGCGGTAGACCACCGGCAGCACTTCGAAGTTGCCGTGGCCAAGAGGCGGCGACGTCGTGGCCGCCCATTCCAGCGTCGTGGCGTGCCAGTGGTTGGCCTCGACGCGCTTGCCCTTCCGGATGCTGTAGAAGAAGTTGATGATGAACGGCAACTGGGCCACCAGGAGCAGGAACGCCGAGGTGGAGATGAACACGTTCGTGTGCAGCACCGGCTTCGCATGCGCGTACTGCGCGCCGCCGTCATAGAGACGCCGCGAGACACCGGCCAGCCCCTGGATGAACATCGGGAAGAACACACCGTTGATGCAGATCAGCGATCCCCAGAAGTGGACCTTGCCCCAGAACTGATTCATGTTCCGGCCGGTGGCCTTGGGGAACCAGTAGTAGATGCCGGCGAACATGGCGAAGATCGTTCCCGGCGCGACCACGTAGTGGAAGTGGCCGATGACGTAGTAGGTGTCGTGGAGGTGGATGTCGGACGCGGCCAGGCCGAGCGGCAGGCCGGTCAGTCCGCCGATGCCGAACATCGGCAGGAAGGCCAGGGCGAACATCATCGGAACCGTAAAACGAATGGACCCGCCCCATAGTGAGATCAACAGAGCCGTCAGGATGATGACCGACGGGATGGAGATGATCATCGTGGTGGTCTGGAAGAAGGCGCTGATGACCGTGCCCATGCCGGTCATGAACATGTGGTGCGCCCAGACCACAAAGGACATGAAGCCGAGGAAGATCCCGGCGCCGACGAGCGAGCGGTAGCCCCACAGCGGTTTCCGGGTGTTGTTGGCGATGACCTCGGAGATGATGCCCATTCCCGGCAGGATGAGCACGTACACCTCGGGGTGTGCCAGGAACCAGAACAGGTGCTGCCACAAGAGAGGGTTTCCGCCGCCGGCGTTCGCCAGTGGCGTGCCGCTGACCACGAGACCGCTGGGCATGAAGAAGCTCGTGCCGGCCACGCGGTCCATCAGCTGCAGGATGGCCGCGGCCTCGAGCGGCGGGAAGGCCAGCAGAAGCAGAAACGAGGTCACGAGCTGCGCCCAGACGAAGAAGGGCAGGCGCATGAACGACAGCCCCTTGGCGCGCAGCTGGAAGATGGTGACGATGAAGTTGATCGACCCGAGGAGCGACGACGTGATCAGGAAGACCATGCCGAGGATCCAGATCGTTTGCCCCTGCCCTGCTATGACCGACAGCGGTGGATACGACGTCCACCCGGAGTTTGGTGCGCCGCCGGGAACGACGAAGCTGAGCAGCATCATCAGGCCGCCCGGCAGGTACACCCAGTAGCTCATCATGTTGAGCTTGGGGAAGGCCATGTCGGGGGCGCCGATCTGCAGCGGCACGACGTAGTTGCCGAACGCGCCGACGGCCAGCGGCACGATGGCCAGGAAGACCATGATCGTGCCGTGCATGGCACCGAGCTGGTTATAGAACTCGGGGAGCATGATCCCGCCCGGAGCGTTCGTGGCGCCGAGGAGCTTGGCGATCCATGGATGAAAGGGCTTGCCCGGCCAGGCCAGCTGATAGCGCATCAGCAGCATGAACGTGAAACCGAGCAGGAGGAAGCACAGCGCAGTGACGGCGTACTGGATGCCGATCCACTTGTGATCGGTCGAGAAGACGTACTTGCGAAGGAAGGGGGTGTGGTGCCCGTGCTCCCTCCCCTCCTCCTCCGACACGCGGATGGCCTCTTCCAGCACGCGCTGTGCGTCGCGCGCGCGCATCCATTGGTTGCCGACTCGGACTTGCCGTTTTGGTGGCATCGTCGCTCCCCTCGCGGGAGTCGCAAAGTCTCAAAGTCTCAAAGTCTCAAAGGAGAAGCGAACTGTTGGTTTCCTTTGCGACTTTGCGACTTTGAGACTTTGCGACTCTCCTCAAACTATCCCTTGAACGTAAACGTGACCTGCTTCTGCTCTTTCGGACCCACGGTGACCTGTTGCTCCTGCTGGCCGTACTTCTCGTGCCACGCCACGAGCGTGTAGCTGCCCGGGGGGAGGTTGGCGATGGAGAAGGTGCCGTTCATCTGGGAGACGGCGTGGTACGGGTGGGGCAGGACGGCCATGTACGACTTCATCCAGCCGTGGACGTCGCACTTGATGCGGAACGGCTTCATCTCCACTTTGTCGAACTTCTTGGTGGAGGTCATGTTCTGGACCGGCTGGCCTTCGTTGAACTGGGCGTTCACTTCCGGCATGGCGTGCACGTTGTGCAGCGTGGCGTCGCTGTTCTTGATCTCGATCGGCTGGCCGACCTGCACGGCCGAGACGTGCGGGACGTAGTGGCAGCCCTTCTGGTCGAGGACGGCGGGGGTCGTGGGCGTCGGATAGCTGCCGGCCACGTCCTTCACGAAGACGATGACGTTGGCCAGCTCGCCGGCCGGCCCGATCACCACTTCCTCGTCCATCTGCGGAGTGGGATGCTGCGACGCGCAATAGGGATCGGCGCCCATCTGCACCGGCGCCATCTTCGCCGCGGCGCCTTCGAACTTCACGGTGCCGCCGAGCGTGGCCGCATCGGCGACCACGGCCGCTGCGGCGGCAGGTGCGCCGTTGCCGACTTCCTGGCCAGCAGCCGTCGCGGCCGGTGCGGCGTGATCGTCTTCGCCGAGCTCTTTTTCATCGACGACTTCCTTCCCACCGCCACAGGCGACAGCGAGAACGAGGGTGAGTGCAAACAATCCAGTGAGGTACTTCCTGAGCGACATCGATCTATCTCCTTGAGGTATTCGGGGCGGGCTTCGCGGCGCTACTGCCGACCGCCGACTGCCGACCGCCGACTGTTTGCTGCTCTCCGACCTGCGTGGCAGGCGGGGTCACGATGGGTTGATTGGGAATGAGCGGCACGGTCTCGATGCCGGCCGGGCGCATGCGGTCGACGCCGATGCTCCAGATGTAATCACGCAGGTAGTTGGTGAGCGCCACGGCATCGCCCATGGTCTTCTTGAGAGCCGCCTCGTCCTGGAAGTACGGCAACAGAGCCGTCCTGCTGGAGGCGAACTGCGGTGAGTCGAGCGCCTGGGCCAGCGGCGACTTGAAGCCGCCGGTCTCGGGGTCGCGGGGGAAGTTCGTCGGCATGCGCGTGCCGGGGATCATCTCATCCGGCCGGCGGATCCAGTCGGCGATCCAGTCGTGGCGCAGGCGCAGCTTGGAAAGCGTGAGGTTCGGCGCCAGCGACTGCGTGTCGGCGATGTTCGGGATGGGCGGATTGGCCGGATCGTTGACCGGCGTGACGGAGTGGCACTGCCCGCAGCGCAGCATGCTGAACACTTCGCGGCCGATGGCCACGTTCTGCGACGACGGCGTCGCGAACTGGTGCGTGTCGAACTGCGGCTGGTCTCCTTCCGCGGCGAAGCCGGCCACAAGAGCGGAGGCGGTCGGATCGCTGAAGTGGAAGGTCGGCATCCGCACCTGCATCCAGGGACGGATCTTCATCACTGTCGGGTCTTTGAGGAACTGGAAGAGCCACGGCGACTGCGCGCGCCCGCCCTGCGGCGTGAGGTCCGGCGGCAGGAAGTTCGCGTCGCTGATCAGCGCGCCGATGGCCCGTCCGCGGCGGTTGACGATGTGGCATCCGCGGCAGTTGCTCTGCGAGATGATCTTCCGCTCCTGCTCCACCTGCCGCAGGCGCGGGTTGTTGGCGGCCATCTTGTTCGCCGCCACCTTCTCCTTCGTCAGTCCCAGGACGACGGTCGTCACGAGCCGCGCCTCCTCGGGGGACAGGTGGAAGTTGGGCATCTTCAGCTTGTCGTTGTACGGCTTGGTGCGGCGGTCGTCGTACACGCGCGGGCTGCGGACCTTGTTGTAGACCCACGACGGCACGCTGTGCTCGACGTGTTCCGTGGACTTGTCCCAGTTTTCGTAGCTGTGCGTATGCGTGGAGTCGCCGAAGAAGCCGAAGTCGAAGAGGTGGAGCGTCTTCGAGCCTTCCGTGGTGAGCTCGGTACCGATCGGCTTGAGGCCGTCGAAGCCCTGGATGTCGTGGCAGGAGTAGCAGCCGTACTTCTCGATGCTGCGCTGCCCGAGGTAGACCAGCTGGTCATTGAGCGACATCGAGGCCAGACGCGCGTCGGCGTCGTTGAACGTGAGCGAGTTGACGAGATACCCCTTGGCCAGCTCGCGCACGACCTTCGGGTCCGGCGGCCGGATCGGCTGATTCATGAAGGCCGGCTTCTGCAGGGTGAGCAGATGCGCGGTGATGTCCGCCGCTTCCTGGTTGGAGAGACGCAGGCTCGGCATCGGCGCCTGCGCGTCGTACGCCTTGGGGTTCTTCACCCAGTTGTAGATCCAGTTCGCGTTCGTCTTCGAGCCGACGCCGGTGAGGTTGAAGCCGAAGTGGCGCTCCAGCGGGAAGTCGTCGCGCCGGGCCACGCGGACGACGCCCTTGTCGTCCTTCACCGTGTCCTGGGCGATGTGGCAGGCCATGCAGCCGATCGACTCGACCAACTGCTTGCCGCGCGCCGCGTCTCCGGCCGGACCGGCCGGCCAGGCGCGGTGCGTCGACTTGGCGAAGAGATAGGTGACGATGGCGTGGATCTCGGCGTCCTGATATTTGACGTTCTGCGCGCGCTCGTTGGGCGGCACCGCGGGGCCGACCATGTTGCGCTGATAGAAGAACGACGGCATGCGCGTGGTGGGGCGGAAGCGCATGGGGTTGGCGATCCAGCGGAACGCGAACTCGGGCGTGGTCTTCTCGGCGATGCCGCCGAGCGCGGGGCCGGGCTTCTGCAGCTCGGCGAAGCGCCAGTTGTCGATCTTGTGGCAGGCATGGCAGCCGTACAGCTCCACCATGTGCTCCGCCTTGTTGATCTCCTCGCCGTCGCGCACTTCCATCTGGCCGGCGTGGCACTTCACGCAGCCGGCCTGGTAGTACTGGCGCGGATACATCGGCGTGTCGAGGAACGGATTGACCTCGCGACCCCAGTGGCGCTTCTCGTAGTCCCACGGACCGGGCAGCAGCGAGACCCTGGCCGACTCCCAGCGCATCTCCATGCGCTTGCTCATCGGCGTGTGGCCGGCGCGCCCGAATTCGGTGGCCCGGTCCTGTCCGCGATGGCAGACCGTGCAGCCGTACTCGAGGATGGGATGGGGTGACGCGGAGCCGACGAAGGTGTCGAGCTTCGGATGCGTGCGGAACGGGTTGAGGATGTCGGTCTTGCCGTTGACGATCCTCTCCAGCTGCGCCACGCGCTCCTCGGTTTCTTTGCGCCGCGACGGCTGGATGAGGGCCTTGTCGAGCTTCGTGCGCAGGTCGGCGATGAGGCGCTCGGCCTCTTTCTTCGATTCGAATCCCGGACGGTCGATGGCCCGGTGGCAGGTCTGGCAACGGTCGACGCGCGGCACCGACATGTAGTTCATGTCGATGAAGAGATCGTTGAGCACCACCTGATCGATCTTCAGCGTCGGGTTGACGAAGTCGAGCATCGGCGCGTTGAGGATGAAGTTGTTCGACCCCATGGCCACCATCGTGCGCTGCTTCTGCAGCAGCTCGGTCGCGGCGGTGAGCTCTTTCCTGCGGTCCTCGATCTCTTTGGTGCGGGCCTGGAACTTCCCGAGGCGCGCGCGGGCGGCGTCGCGGTCGCGCGTCACCTGCTGCAGCGTGTGATTGAGCTTATCGACGCGGGCCGTGAGCTCGTCGAACTCGCGCTGCTTCTCGGGCTGGTCGTGGCGATGCTGCACGATGGCCGCTTCCACCTCGTACCGCTTGGCATCGAGGAGAGCCTTGGCGAAGCGGTAGTCCTGGTCGGCGGCGTAGTGCACGCCTTCCCAGTGATCGAGCGCCTTCTGCGCCTCCACGTAATGCTCGCGGTTGCGGGCGATCTCGACCTGCCCTTCCTTCATCTCCCGGTCGAACTCCGCCAGCTGCTTCTTCATCTCCGCGTCATTGCGCGCGGTCAGCTCGCTGTCGATCCGCTCCTGCTGCAGCCGGTTGAACTCCAGCTGGAACCACTTCCAGCCGCGCACATAGTCGTAGAACACCATTGCGCCCGTCACCAGCAGCAAGCCGAGGCTGCTCAGCGCGAAGATGAGGTTGAGCTTCCTCATCGGGTAGTTGTGCGGAATGGGTTCTTGCGGCTTCATGGCTTCGCCTCAGAGGGCAGAGCGCAGAGGGCAGAGGGCAGAAGAAACCCCGTCGTTGCTGCCTGATCTGTCATCACTCGTCTCATCGGTATTTTCTTCTGCCCTCTGCGCTCTGCCCTCTGCGCTCTAAATATTGAGGAAGATCTCCTGAATATGAACCAGATACTTGAGATTGAACAGCCACCGCAGGACCATCTTGATCGGCAGTGACAGCATGGTCAGGAAGAGGTAGGCGCCGACGTAGTAGCGCGCCGGTCCCATCTTCAGGAAGAAACGTTTGAACGGGCCGAGGGCCAGGGCGATCGGGAGGCCGAGGTAGGCCAGCACCAGGATCAGGCCGGGGGCTTCGCGGATGAGCCAGAGCTTGGGCAGCGGCATGGAGAACAGCTTCACCCAGAAGAGCTCCGAGAGGTCGATGTTGACCAGCGGCTCGAGCTTGTTCGGGTCCCAGTACTCGTACGGTCCGTAGAAGCTCCAGTTCGGGCCGCGCAGGAATGTGCCGGTGATGATGAGGAACGACCAGAGCACGAGGAAGCCGTAGAGGAAGACGCCGATCTCCCACTTGCGCTCGCGGAAGGAGTAGTAGCCGTTGCCCTTCGGATTCGTATCGATGTACGGGATGGCCATGAGGCCGACGATGATCAGAGTCGGCAACACCACGCCGGCCAGCCACGGATCGAAGTAGACCAGCATCTCCTGGAGCCCCAGGAAGTACCACGGCGCCTTGGCAGGGTTCGGCGAGGAAGTCGGGTTAGCGGCCTCTTCGAGCGGGGCGCGCAGGCCGATCGACCAGACAATCATCACGATCGTCAGGAGGATCATGCACAGCATCTCCGTGTAGACGAGGTCGGGCCAGGTGAAGAGCTTCTCGTCCGATTCCGTCTTCTCGTACGGAATGCCGCCCGCGAGAATCGCGCGGTCGTTGTAGTACGCCTTCCGCAGCGCGATCCAGGTGAAGATCCCCAGGAGGAAGATCATCGCGGCGATCGGCACGTTGTCCGGCTTGGCGGCGATGGACTTGAAGCTCGGATCTAGGAACGACAGCGCAAAACCGCCGAACCCGAGGATCAGCATCCACATCCCGACCTTGCCGTCCCAGATACGCGGGCCGAGGCTGGCCAGCGCCCACAGGATGAGGAAGTAGGCCACGGCCAGATACATCAGCGACGGGACGAACAGGCCCGCCACCGCCAGTATCGCGCCGAAGACGATGAAGCCGATCCCGCCCTTCGACTTGACCCGGCCGTCGAGCAGGTTGAAGTAGACCAGGAGCGCGAAGACGGCGGAAAGGAGGATGAACGAGATCGACGCGACCGACAGTACGTTGATGAAATTCTTGAGGAATGTCATCGCCCTAGCTCCGGTCGCCGCTGGAGTCCTGGCGGACTATAGCGGTCCAGAGATTCCTCCGTCCTTGCGCACGCGCCAGAAGTGAATGGCCATGAGGAAGCCGGCAGCCAGGGGGATGACCATGCAGTGCAGCACGTAGAAGCGCAGCAGCGTGGCCGCCCCGATCGATCTGCCGGCGATGAGCGCGAACCTCGCGTCATCGCCCGCATGAATGAGCGGGATGTCCCCCAGTTTCATGAGACTGGACATGGGCCCCTCGGTACCCGCTCCGGGGGAGGCGCGGGCCATGTTGGAGCCGACCGTGATCGCCCAGATGGCGAGTTGGTCCCACGGGAGCAGATATCCCGTGAACGAGAGGAGCAGGGTGAGGACGAGCAGGATGACGCCGACGTTCCAGTTGAACTCGCGCGGCGGCTTGTACGAGCCGGTCATGAAGACCCGGAACATGTGCAGCCAGACCGCGATGACCATGGCGTGCGCACCCCAGCGGTGCATCTCGCGCATGATCCCGAACGGCGCCTGCTCGCGCAGGTCCATGATGTCCGTGAAGGCGTATTCGATCGTGGGCCGGTAATAGAACATCAGCAGCAGGCCCGTCACCGTCTCCACGAGAAAGAGAAAGAACGACGTCCCGCCCATGCACCACGTGTAGCTCATCCGCACGCCGGAACGGCGGACCTTCACGGGATGCAGATGCAGGATCAGAGAACCGAGGACCGCCAGGACGCGTTTGCGATTGGTGTTGGGGATGCCGACCCGGAAGATCGACTTCCAGACCTGCGAGTTGACGATGCCATCCTGGACTTGCTTCAGGGTCATCCACTCTCCCCGACGATTGATTTACACCTTGAGAAACGATTCCGGATTCGTCCAGTCCCCGCGTTCCTGATGGAACTGCACCGACTTGTCGACCACGATCTGGCCGTCGGCCGGATCGACGAAGATCTTGGCCCGCTCCAGCGGGCGGGGCGCAGGTCCTTCGAAGTTGACGCCGGTCCGGTAATAGCCGCTGCCGTGGCAGGGGCATTTGAACTTGTTCTGCGAGGGAAGCCAGTTCGGCGTGCACCCCAGGTGCGTGCAGGTGGTGATGAGGGCGTACATCATCTCCTCATTGCGCACCATCCAGATCCCGTACTTCTCCTTCCAGCGCTCGTCGACCTCGCCGACCGAGTAATCGCCCGGAAGACCGGCCTTGAACTTCTGCACCGGCTCGAAAAGGACGTTCGGGAAGAGGAACCGCACGAACACAGCCGTCAGCCCGCCCAGGGCCGCGGTCAGGCCGACCCAGGCGGCCGTCAGGACCACCGGAAAGCTGCGGCGGGAGATCTCCCCCTGCTCGCGAATCTCCGCCGCGGCACTCCCCGCCATGGGGGTCTTGGGGGTCACCTGATATGGCGTAAGTTGCTCAGACATTGAGGAGTTTCTGAGACCCGATGCGGTGGGGCGTACTATCGGTGAAAACGGAAAGCGTGTCAACGGGAATCAGAGACGGAAAACAGAGGGAGAAGTGAGTGGTGTTTCATGCGCCCGCGACGCTCATGTCGGTGAGGCGCCGTAGGCGGCGGTAGCCAAAATCTGTCGCCCGCTATGCGGACTCGAATCCACGGCGCATTTCCACCCGGCTGAAACCGGGTGCTATTGGCCTCGTGCCGCCTACGGCGCCTGAACAACCTCAATCCGAATCGGTTTACAACGGTTCCAAAACTTGCTGTCCCGCCTTCATCCTATTAGACTCCTATCATGAAAACTATTGCGATCTCCATTGACGAGCCAACACTTGGCGCTCTGGACCGGCTGGCCCAGCAAGGAGACGCGCGAGGAAACCGCTCCGAGTTGGTCCGAGAAGCGCTCGTCGAATACCTGGCCCGGCGCGAGAGTCAGGAACAGGAAGCGCTCGAGCGGGCCGCGATTGCCAAACACCGCGTCCTTCTGGCTCGCCAGACCAAGGCAATGGTCGCCGAGCAAGCAAAACCATGACGCGCGGAGAGGTTTACCGGACCAGCCACCGCATGGCCGAGCGGGGCGACAAGCCGGGCTACTACGTCATCGTTTCCCGCAGTTTTATTGCCGGCAACGACGACATCTCGACCGTCATCTGCGCACCGGTATACGGTGAGATTCTTGGGCTTGCCACGGAAGTCGTAGTCGGTCCAGAAGAGGGCGTTCCTCGCTCTAGCGCAGTCCGCTGCGACTTCCTCATGCTGATGTTCAAGGACAAGCTCACGACAAGGGCCGGTCTGCTGTCAGGCTCAAAACTCGAGCTACTCAATCAAGCTCTGGCTAGGGCTCTGGATCTGCCAACCACAGCGAGAACGTAGCAGCTCAAGTCAACCGAACATCCGCTCCCGTCACCGCTTCGAAAGCGCTTCCGCCGCCGCCGATCTCACCTGCAGTGAGGCATCGGTTTTCGCGAGGGGCCCGAGGATCCCCTTCGCTTCCTCGGGGGCAATCTTCACGAGGGCGGGGATGGCGGCGAGCATGGCTGCGTCTTTTTGTTCGGGGCGCATGCCGGCCACGCGGTCGAGGCGGGAGCGGTCGAGCATTTCCCGGAGGACGCCGATGGCACGCGTGTCGCCGTAGCGGGCCAGAGCGATGGCGGCGTTGTAGCGGATGTCGGGGATGGGGTCGGAGAGCGCACCGGCCAGCGCCGGCAGTGCGCGTGGATCGTGGATCTCGCCGAGGGCGTACGCGGCGGCCTTGCGGACATCGCGCTCGTCCGTGGAGAAGACCTGCATCAGAGGAGGGACCGCGGCAGGGTCGCCGAGGCGGCCGAGCGCGAGGGCGGCGTAGATGCGCGTCTCGGGAGCGCGGTCGCCAAGCGCATCGACGAGGAGAGGCGTGGCCCGGCGATCGCCGAGGTTGCCGAGGACCATGCTCAGGTACTGCCGGATGCGTGGATCGTCGTTCTTCGCGCTCTCGTACACGCGGATCACGTCGTGGATCAGGTTCGGATACTTCCTGGCCTGGCCGGCGTTGATGAGCTGCGAGAGCTGATAGGCCGCCTGCCACCGCTCGCGCCGTCCGCCCGACTGCACCTCGTGCAGATAGTCGGGAACGGTCTGCTCGTCCGAGGCCATCTTCCCGAAGAGAAAGAAAATGCCCACGGCGATGGCCACCACGCCCAGAGGGAAGAGGACGAACTGGAAGAGGATGGTCTTGGAGGATTCTTTGGGGATGTCGTTCGAGTGCTCTGACATTACCGCCCGGTTCCGATCACCACGAAGTCCGGCAGATAGCCCTTGAGCTGCGTCGGCGCGTCGGGGACGATGATGGCGTCCTTGTCGCAGACGCTCTCGCACAGCCGGCAGGCCACGCACTTGTTCTTCTCGACGAAGGCGATCTTGTAGTGGTTGGCCAGCGTCTCGTCGTCGGCATCGATCATCTTGATGCACTCGAACGGGCAGATGTCGACGCAGAACTCGCAGCCGGTGCAGAGGTCTTTCACGACCTCGGCCTTGGGGATGTCCTTCGGCTTGATGCGCGGGATCAGCTCACCGTGCTGATTCTGGATGGCGTCGACCGGGCAGTAGATGCCGCACACCGAGCAGTCGATGCAGCGCTCGGGGTGGATGTAGTACTGGCCCTTGGCCTCGCCCCAGATGGTGTTCGTCGGGCACTTGATCTCGCAGACGGAGCACCCGATACACGCGTCGGTGATGAAATGTGGCATGTGTCGGGCGTCAGTGTAGCGTAGCCGTCAAGCGTGCAGTTTGACGGTGCGGTTGAGCTCTTCGTCCGCGGCGGAAAGCGCCAGACTGTGCGGCAGTGGGAGGAGGTCGTAACCGTAGGTGGACCGTCGCAGAGCGGCGTAGTCGGCCACGGCGTCGAGACGGACGCGTCCGCTGCCGCCGTTCATCGGATGGACGCCCAGCCGGACCGAGTTGCGCTGCAGCAGCGCGTACCCGAGGACCGTGTAGATGTCGACGCCGGTGCGGTAGTCCCAGCGCGAGAAAACGTGGCGCAGTACGCGCCGGGCCACGTCGCGGGTGTTTGCGTACTCGCGGTAGCAGTGGACGAGCAGTTCCATCAGCTCGTCATCGGAAAAGTGCGGATGACGCCAGGTCGGCAGCGTGCCGTCGAGGCGGTCGAGGTTGTCGACGGTGATCAGCCCGGCGTTGAGGAACTCTTCGTACTGATCGGTGCCCGGGATGGGCGTGAGGATGTAGAACGAGGCGATGTCGGGATCGAGCTTGCGCAGCCGGCCCAGGTGCTCGAGGACGTCTTCGCGCGTGTCGGTCGGGAAGCCGATGATGTTCGAGAAGTGCGCACTGATCCGGTTCTTGCGGCAGAGGTCGATGATCCGGCCGTACGTATCGGGATGGTTTTGAAACTTGTGCGCCGCCAGGAGCACCGAGCGCGAGAACGACTCCACGCCGACGAAGATCTGAAAGCAGCCCGCCCGTCCCATCAGCTCGACGAGATCCTCCTGCCGCGCGATCTGCGTGTCGACCTGGCAGAAGAACGGCAGCTCGATCTTCTCCTCGATCATCGCCTCCAGCAGTTGCCTCACCTCGGCGTACTTATTGAGGTTGTCCGAGGTGAAGAGGATCGACTGCACCCCCGCCGCCTTCGCCGCTTTCAGGCTGGCGATGGTTGTACCGACCGGCTGGCTGCGCACCTGCCGCCCGGCGATCTTGATCACCGAACAGAAGTTGCACGTGTACGGGCAGCCGCGCGCCGGATAGACGCCGAGCATGCGCACGGCGTAGCGCTTCAGATCGCGCGGCGACGGCGGAATGAGCGGCGGCGGATCGAGCTTCGTCCCCCAGCGGGCGTCCTCGCCGTAGACCGGCTGCAGCTCGCCCTCCAGCGCATCGCGCAGAATCGCCGTCCAGACGATCTCCGCTTCCGACAGCGAGAAACTCACCCCGCAGCCGTGCAAGAGCGACGTATCGCACGTCATCGGATGCGGCCCGCCGATGACCACCGACTCCACGCCGTGCGAGCGCGCGAACGCCGCCAGGTCGAGCGCACGCTGGAACTGATGACTCTGGACGCCGGCGAACGCGAGGAGCGTGCGGCGGTTCGGATCGCGCTGCAGAAGATCGAGGTAATCGAGATCGGCGTGCACGTACTCGTCGACCGTCGTCACCTCGCAGCGAGCCCCCTCGAACACAGCCGGCGTCAGACTGGCCAGATACGACAGCGTGCTGTTGGGCATGAACCCGCGGCGGAAGCGCTGGACATAGCCATCCGCATCGTACTTGCCCGGCTTCAGGATGATGACCCGCAGCGAAGTCGACATGGCTCGAAACCCCTACCTCGTTCGTCTGGAGATGAGGCGATGATACACGGCATCGCGTGCGGTTCGTCCTCGGGTGTCCGGCTCGGAAACCACGTGCTGCCCAAACCGCGCAAGGTTGGTCGGCCCCGCGTTCATGGCAAGCGTGTATTCAACACAGAGTGCACAGAGAACACAGAGGGGATGCGGAGGAAGCGGTTTTTTGAATCACAAAAATTGCTTTTCTCCGCATCCCCTCTGTGTTCTGTGACCTCTGTGGTTAATACACGCTGGTGATGACGCAGCATGACTTGTCACGCCTTGCGTGAGAGCCGAAGCGGGTTATCCACCGTCACGGTTCCCCGAGTGCCTCGCCGATCGACGCCGCCGTGAGTCCCTGACGCGCGAGTTTCTGCGCGAGTACCGGGTCTGCACGGATCAGGTCCAGCAACAACTCCAGCGGAGAAACGCCGAGGTGGCCATGTCGTTCCAGGACCGCGTCAAACACTCCCTTCACGCCCGGATCGAGCGGCCGAAGTGGAACGCTGGCCCGGTGCGCCGGCGAGGCGAATTCAAGACCACTCGCGGCCAGCTCTTCCCTCACTCTGCGCTCACACTCCTCGAACGACAGCGCACGCGGATCCTCGACCGCATCGATGACACCCGCGGGCGCAATCTGCAGACGTTCGCACAACTCCCTCAAGGCTCCGGTGCGAAACAGTGCAACCACGATCCGGTTCCCCGTCAGGTGCGTCTCCCCCGCACACTGCGCCGCAGCAGCGGCCCAGAACATCGCCAGCTTCGTTTCGGACGAAGAGCGTTGGTCGCTCGGCATTGGGTCCTTCCCTTCCTGAAAGATAGTTTCCTCCAGGGGCTGGCACCACCTTTTGCGCTGCAGCCGCTCGCGAACGGGACCGGGCGTCGTACGATGCCCGCCGTGAGATTTCGCATCATCTTGCAGTCCGAATTCGATCGCCGCGTGGCGCGCAACCCGCGGTACTCGATGCGAGCGTTCGCGCGGACGCTCGGCGTCTCGCACTCCACGCTGTCGCGGTTCTTCGCGGGCAGGCGGCGCTTGACGGCGCGCGCCATCCGCCGGATCGGCGTTGCGCTGCGCATCGACGTCGAGGCGCACTGCTCGGCCGAAAACGACCGCGCGCTCCTCGCGCTGCTTCCGCACCCCTCCTTCCGCGCCAATTCGCGCTGGATGGCCACGATGCTCGCCATCCCGATCGACGACGTGAATCTCTCGCTGCAGCGACTCATCCGCGAACGGCGCCTGGTGATGGCGTCGTGCGACCAATGGCAGGAGGCCGTGCATGGGTAATCCAGTAGTGCAGTGGCAGATCGTCGCCCGCGAGCCCGAGAAAGTGGCGCGTTTCTACGCCAAGACCTTCGACTGGCAGGTCCGCACCGACAACGCCCTCGGCTACCGCGCCATCGAAACCGGCAACGACCGCGGCATCTCCGGCGGCGTCTGGCCCTCTCCGCCGGAAGGCCACAATCTCGTCCAGCTCTTCATCGAAGTCGACGACGTCGACGCCTACGTCGCGAAAGCAACCGCGAACGGCGCGACGGTGATCATCCCGAAGTCGCAGCTTCCCGACGGCGACACAATGGCCATCCTCCTCGATCCCGCGGGACTCTCGTTCGGGATCTACTCACCCGCGACGTAGAGCATTCGCTCCGTGGCACAGGCCATGTTTTTCGTAGCGTGGTCAAGGTAGTGGTGAAACCTCCGTCGAAACCGGAGTGCATGGCCGGTAGTTGTGTTTTGCGGCATGACGGTTTACACGAGCTCAGGTCTGTTTTCCGGAAGTCGTCTCCGCGGCAGAGGAGAGGCTGCCCGGCAAGTGCCGCCGTCGCATAGGTCATGCAGTCGCCGAAATTCAGGGCAGCGGGGTGGCGGCCCTTGCCGAATCGCGTGTACGCGTCGATCGCGCGTTGCCAGTGAAGATCGGTAAACGGCACGATCTCGATGCCTGTTTCCTGGAAAAACCAAAGCAAAGACCCCGTGGCGTTGTGCTTCAAGCGGCCAGTCAGAACCAAGCCGGTTTCGGTGGCCGTCGGTGAGCCGATCCCGGCGAAGTCCGCCTCCAGAATGGTCGACAGCACGTCCTCAGCGCCGGCTTCGCGAAAGAAGACGGCCAGAATCGCGGAGCTGTCGATGATCACACTCCACCTTTTCCGTATCCGAGAATTTGCTCGCGTTCTCTTTTGGTCACGCGACGTCCCAGAAGCTTCGGGGGAATGTTGGGCCAGATCTCTCTCTCCAGGAAATCCAGAGCCCGGGCTAACTGAGGCTTTCCAGACGGTCCCATGGCGATGCGTTCCCTGCGCTCTTCCAGAGCACGCAGGATGGCAGCAGTTTTGGTCTCGCCGGTCATGTGCGCGAGCTCCTCGGCCAATCGCTCCACCTTGTCATTCTTGATATTCAAGGCCATGGTGGAAAGATTCTACCAAAGCACAATAAGAGAAGGCCCACGGCACTGCCCGGTTGTCCTCCAAAGCGCTGCGGCGCGGAGATGGCCTATTTGCTCCCTATCCGTTCACCGCCCGGACCAGCAGCTCCTCGAATCTCGTCACCGCCGGCCGCGCTTTCGGCTCGCGGCGTAGGGCGCTGAGTACGACCTCGTCGAGTTCGTGCGGGATGGTGGGGTCGTGGGTGCGCATGGGTGCGGGGTCTTCGGTGAGCTTGAGCATGGACAGGACGTGGCTTCCGTCATCGAAGGGCAGCGTGCCGGTGAGCATTTCGTACACCATCATGGCCAGGCTGTAGACGTCGGCGTGGCCGTCGAGGGGCTGGGCGCACATTTGCTCGGGGGCCATGTAGATGGGCGTGCCGAGCACGACGCGCTGCGAGGTGACGGCCGATTCCGACACCGGCTCGTTGAGCAGTTTGGCGATGCCGAAGTCGAGGACCTTGACCACTTCGCCGGCCGGTCCGTTGTGCAGGAAGACGTTCTCGGGTTTGACGTCGCGGTGGATGATCCCTACGGCGTGGGCCATGGCCAGCACCTGACACACCGGCTGCACGATCTCCAGCATCCGCGCCGGGCTCATTTTCCCGCCGCACGCCTGGAGCTCGCCCCAGACGGTGCGTCCGTCGAGTAGCTCCATTACCAGATAGGCGATGCCCGCCGAGGAAACGCCGGTGTCGATGATGGCCAGGGCGTTCGGATGATTGACCCGGCAGGCGGACACGCCTTCCCGGCGGAAGCGCTCCAGGTCGGTGCGATGGGCATGTCCGGCCAGCGAATGGAACACCTTCACGGCCACCGGCCGGGCCAGGTTGAGCTGCGTGGCGCGATAGACCGTTCCGAATCCGCCGCTGCCGATCTTGTCCTCGAGCCGGAATTTGCCGTCGAGGACCGTCCCTGGCAGCACGTCGGAGAGCGTGGTCAGGATGCGCTCCTGCCGCTGCTGGGAGGCGCTCAGCTCCTCGTTCATGCGCAGCAGCTCGGCGTTGCGCTGTTCGAGCTCGCGCTGCAGCCGCTGGATGCGCAGTTGGTTGTCGATGCGCGCCAGCACCTCCCCGAACTGGAACGGCTTGGTCACGTAGTCGGCGCCGCCCGACTCGAAGGCGCGCACTTTATCGACCACTTCGTCGAGGGCGCTGATGAAGATGACCGGAATCCCGCGCAGGGCGTCATCGGCCTTGAGTTGCCGGCAGACGTCGTAGCCGCTCATGCCGGGCATGGTCACGTCGAGCAGCAAGAGGTCGGGACGCATGGCACTGACCGCGGCCAGGGCGCGGGGTCCGCTCGTGGCGACGCGCACGCGATAGCCACGGTCGCGCAACATGCCGCAAAGCAGATCGAGGTTCGCGGGCGTGTCGTCGACGATGAGAATGTCGGAGGCGGTGTCCATCACCGGGGTCACTTCGTTGGGCACGGCTCTGGTCATTGCAGCAGCTCCTGCACTTCGTCGAAGCGATAGGCGCGGAGCATCTCCGTCAGCCGTCCGCGAAGCTCGACGGCGTCGATCCGCTCCACGAGCCGCACCGCTTCGGTGACGTCGCCGCGCACGATGGCCGAATCGAGCGCATCGCGTACGTCGCGCGGCAGCGCGGCAATCGGAAGCTTGCCTTCCGGCACCCTGGCCGCCGGCCCCTCGCCGGCGTAGCGCCATCTCACGCCGAGGTGGCGCGAGAGCGTGTCGAAGAGCGTCTGCTGGAGGAACGGCTTGGCCACGAAGTCGTCACAGCCCGCGGCCTCGATGCTGGCGCGGTCATGCTCGAACGCGCCGGCGGTGAGGGCGATGACGATCGTGCGCGGCCGTCCGTTTCCGGCCTCCTCCGCGCGGATGGCGCGCGTGGCATCGCAGCCGTCCAGAACGGGCATCCGGACGTCCATCCAGATCGCGTGAGGCTGCCACTCCCGCCACGCTTCCACCGCTGCTCTGCCGTCCGGCACCGACCGCACCGCAAAGCCAAGCGCGCCGAAGAGCTCCTCGAGGATCATGCAGTTCTCGTCCGTGTCGTCAGCGATGAGGAGGCGGTAGGCGGGCTGTCCCGGCTCGAGCCCGACGATCTTGCGGCGCGGCCGTTCCTCGGCGGCGACAGCGCTCTCGACAGACGGGAGCGGGATCTCGAACGAGAAGAGGGAGCCGCGTCCCGGTTCGCTGTCGACGCGGATGTCGCCGCCCATCAAGGCCACGAAGCTGCGGCTGATGGCCAGGCCGAGGCCCGTTCCTTCGCGCGATGGATCGCCGCTGTCCATCTGGGTGAAGGCCTCGAACAGCCGCGCCACGTCGTCCGCGGCGATGCCGGCGCCGGTGTCTTCGACTTCGAAGGAGGCCACGCCGTCGCGCCACCCCACGCGCAAGGTGACGCGTCCTTCATCGGTGAACTTGATGGCGTTGCCGAGGAGGTTGATCAGCACCTGCCGCAACTTGGCCTCGTCGCCGTGTACCGCCGCCGGCAGGGACGGCGCGAGCTCGACGGCCAGCTGGAGCGACTTCGCGCCGGCACGCAGGCGGAACATCTGCTCGATGGCGCCAATCATGCGCTGCAGATCGAAGTCGATCGCTTCGGTGGTCAGACGCCCGGACTCGATCTTGGCCATCGACAGTACGTCGTTGATCAGCGTGAGGAGGTGCTCGCCGCTGCGGGAGATGACCTCCAGGGCCCGGCGGTCGTCCTCACCGCGCCCGGCATGGCGTTGCATGAGCTGCACGAAGCCGAGGATGGCGTTGAGCGGCGTGCGGATCTCGTGGCTCACGTTGGCCAGGAATTGCGACTTGGCCTGCGTGGCCGCCTCGGCCACTTCTTTGGCGTTCTGCAGCTCGCCGTAGAGACGCGCGTTTTCGATGGCGTTGGCCGCCTGCCGGGCGAAGGCGCCGGCGATCCGCAGATCCTTCTGTGAATAGAAGCCGGGCTGGTGGCTGTCGACGGTCAACGCGCCGATGATGCGGTCGCGTACAACCAGTGGGACGCCGACGTTCGAGCGGATGGGCGCGAACGCCGGGTCGTGCTTCCAGCCAAATTCGTCGGTGGAGGTAGTGAACGGCTCCGGGTCGATGGCTAACCGCCGGTTGTATGGAAACTCGTCGAAGGAGCGGACTTTCCCCAACTCGTCCTCGGGCACGCCGCGCACGGCCAGCACGCGCATGCCGTTTCCTTCCACCATTTGCACGCTGGCGCTGTCGTATTCGATGACCAGTCGGAGCTGGTCGAGGATGGCGTTGAGCACGACCTGCAGCTCGAGACTCTCGTTCATCACCTGGGCCACAGCCTGCAGCTGTTCGGCGAGCTGGCGCGAGCGGTGCTCCTCGTCGTAGAGGCGCGCACCTTCGACGGCGCCGGCGATCTGCCCGGCGATGGTCTCGGCGAGGAAGACGTCATCCGCGTCGAACTGCCGCTCCGGGTCATCGGTGTCGATGCCGATCGTACCGATCACTTCTCCGCGCGCGAGAAGCGGCACCACCATCATCGACTCGATGCGCAGCTCGCGCATGAGGGCGTGCGTGTCTGCCATGCGGGGATCGGTCTGGGCGTGCGGAATCACGACCGTCTTCCGGGTGCTCAGCACGAGCCCGGAAGAGCTCTCGGCCTGAACCGGAATCACGAGGCCCAGGACGTTCGGCGCGTCTGCGTGGATGGCATGACGTGCCACGACACGGAGCTCCGTCCGGGCCTCGTTGAGCAGGGTGATGCCGCTGCTGGAGGCGTCGAAGAGCGTGACCATCTCCCGGGCGACGGTCTGGAGCATGTCGTCCAGGTCGTGCATCGACGTGATCGACTGCGTGACGCGGTTGATCACCGCGAGCTCCTCGGCGCGCTCTTCGAGCTGCCGCATCGTCACGTCGATCTCGGCCGTCCGCTGGCGGACCTTGGCGTCGAGGTCGCGCAGGAGCGCTCCATGGTCGATCGCGGCCGCGGCCTGGCTGGCCACCGCCGAGAGCAGCACCACGTCGTCGCCGGTGAATGCGTTCCGCTTGCCGGACTGCACCGACAGCACGCCGACCACGCGGTCGCGGGCGATCATGGGCACGCCCAGCCATGAAGCGTCGAGCGCGGACGTTGCGTCGACGGTGGAGATCGATGCCCGCGACGAATGCACCGGACGCTGCATGGAGATGACGCCCAGGTACGGCTGGCGGAGGCGGGCGCGGCGTTTCGGCTGTGGAACACCGTCGCGCATCTCCAGCACGAACGACAGCTCACCGGCGGCGGCGTCATAGAGGCCGATGGAGAAGTTGCGGACGTCGACCACTTTCGCGCATTCGGCGTAGATCGTGGCCAGCAACTCGTCCTCGGGCTGATCGAGCGAGATGGCGTTGCCGATCGTAGTGAGCGACGTGGCGCGCACGAGCTGGCGGCGCGCCGCGTCCGTCGCGCTGGCCAGGCGGCGCATGATGCCATTCGTGAACGCACCGATGAATGCCAGACCCAGGAGCAGGCCCCATCCAACCGTCACTTGCGCGGACACGAGGGCGATGGCGTAAGGAAGACCGACCACGAGGAACATCGTGTCGGTCACATTCAACGCAATGACTTTCCTCAGCGAGTACCCGTACGTGAACACGACGGCGCTCATCACCAGGGAGTTCGTGAAAGAGAGCAGCACCCCGGTCAGGACGATGCGGAATATGTCGGTGACGGTCGTGGACGACAACGGCGTGACGCCGTCCATGCGTGCATAGGCGGCCGCTGCGATGAGTGCCGGCACGCCGTACACGACAAACTGGCCGACGATGCGCGCGTACTCGACGGGACGGTCGTCGTCGACAACCTTGATCGGGCCGATCCCACGCAATGCGAAGAGCCTGGCCGTGACCGACGCCAGAACGGCAATCCAGGCGGTCACCACGCCCCCCAGGAGCGGAATCATCGCCGTGGAGCTGACGAGGATGAAGGAGATGAAGACTTTGTCGCTAAGGTGGAACTTCAGAAACGCGCTGGCGAGCGTCAGGGCCACGAAGATGGTGACGACGAATGGCGCGTCTTCGACCCGCGCCAGCGTCGCCGCCGTCTGGTCCCATTGTGCGATCGTTTGCCAGATCAGAATCGCCGCGCCGGCGATGCCGAAGGTGATGAACACCCGCAGCGTCCACTCGCGCCGCGGCTTCTCGTGATCGTGACCAACGATGGGCATGGCTGCCACCCGGAACCGAATTGTTTGCTGAGCGATGGCATTGTAGCGCGCCTACTCTCCATAGTTCCGGCGACAACGCCGACGGCGCACCCAACGCGCTGCGGCGCAGAGGGCCCTACACCGAAAGCAATTCGCTGATCGTCTTGATCAAATGCGACGACTGGATCGGCTTCGAGATGTAGGCGTTCGCGCCGAGGGCCAGGCCGCGTTCGCGGTCTTCCTCGGCGCCGGACATCCTCACAAGGTTTCACGGGAAGACGTTCAGGAAGTATTCGACGGCGTCCTCCACCTTCGGTTTCGGCGTGGCCTGGGTCGACAACATGGCGAAGACCAGGAGGATCGACCTGCTGAATGAATCAGCCGGAATTCCGGCAGCATTGGCCTGCTTGGTCAGCTGCTTGTCGAACCGCTTGAAGATGGCTTCATCGAAGTCGACGAGCTCCTGCGGCGTCGGATTCAGAATGTCTTCATGATCGATGCGGAACGCGATGCGAAGCATGTCGCCAGCGTAGTGGGCCATGACTATCCCCTCAGCGCACCAGGCGCACTCCGATGCCGTACTCGGTGTAATTTTTCTGGTTGCGGAATTGACCGTGCGGATTGATGCCCCGATAGAAGCGGACGAACGGCGAGGCACGTCCCAAGCTGCCGCTGCCCGATACGTGCGTCCCCACGATCAGATTGATGGACGCCTGGCGCTCCTCCGAGGCATCGGGATTCAGCTTGTGATACTCATAGCGTGAACGCCACCGCACCTCACTCGACGCGTACGTATCCCAGTCCTTCCCGAAAAGCCGATAGGCCTTGGACCATCCGGCCTCGATTCCGGCGTAGGGATCGAACCAGTTCCTCGAGAGTGTCACTGATTGCGGCGATTCCGTGATGCTGCCCGGGCCAATCTGGTAGTAAGCGTCATGGAAGGGAACCGTGCTCGTTACCCCGGCGCGCACGGACCACGAGCTCACCCTCGAATCGGGTTGCGACTCGTAGAGCAAGCCCAGGTCGAGATACTCCCAGCTGACGTTGATCCGCTCGAAGGTGGTGCGGTATTTCCGTTGTCCGCGGATCGAAAACTCGTCGCCGAGGTGAGTGCTCTCGTGGCCGAAGAGCAGACGCGCAGATATCCATCGGTTCGACGGCAGTCCGTATTGCGCCTTCAGCATCCCGCCGAATCGATAGTCGGTGTTTACGATCGGCGCCGACTCGTCAACGAAGTCTTCGATCATGTGGAAATCGACCAGCAGCCACGTTCCATATCCGAAGTTTCCTTCAGCCATTCGTTCGCCGGTGGATGTCTGCTCCCATCCGATGATCGGCAGTTCGCCGCCGACGTCGATGTCCCAGACGCGGCGCGGACTATCGTTCTCGATCATGAAGTCCATGCGTGTCGCGCTCGCAAGCGCAAGCGCACTGATGTGCGCGTCGCGGACACCGGCGATGAGCGGGTCGTAATAGCGGCGACCTTCGAATGTCCAGACCCTTCCGGCCGCAGCCGGCAGCGCAACAGCGAACAGCAGCAGGGCGCAAACAGTCTTCATGTCGCCTCCCGAGGAAGAGAGGGACAGACGTCGAAAAATCTCTGGGCCCTACACCGACAACAATTCGCTGATCGTCTTGATCAAATGCGACGACTGGATCGGCTTCGAGATGTAGGCGTTCGCGCCGAGGGCCAGGCCGCGCTCGCGGTCTTCCTCGGCGCCTTCGGTGGTGATGATGATGATGGGGATGTTCTTGAGCTGGGCGTTCTGGCGCACGAGCGAGACGAGCTTGAGGCCGTCCATGACCGGCATGTTGATGTCGGTGAGAATGAGGTCGATGCGGTCGGGGCCGGACAGTTTCTTGAGCGCGTCCACGCCGTCCACGGCTTCGATGATCTTGGCGTTCTTGAACCGTTTCAACGAAAACGAGATCAATTGGCGCATGGTCGGCGAGTCTTCGACGACCAGAAAGTTCGCGTTCTCCATCCCCACTGGTATGCGACCTCTTCCCTAACTAAGTTGACGTGGTGAGCAGATCGAGGAAGCTCTGAATGGTGTTGAGCTTTCGTTCGGACTGCGAGTAGAGCTTCGACGAGAAGATGGCCGTGGCGGCGTGCGCGGCCAAAAGCGAGAACAGCTCGTAGTCCACCGCCGAGAAGGCGTCCTTCTGCTGCAGGAGCCGGTAGATGACGATCAGCCCGATGACGTGCTCCTTGATCTTGAGCGGTACGGCGGCCAGCGGTTTGTCGATGGAGATAGCGCTGCCTTCGACGTCCTGGTTGATGTAGTAGCTCTCGCCGGTCTTGGCCACGGTACCCAGGACGCCTTCGCCGAGGCGCGTGGAGATCGTGTCCACGCCGGGCATGGCGTCCTCGCCCTCGTAGGCGATGGCCTTGAGCTCGTTCGTCTTCTCGTCGAGCAGGAGGATGGCGAACGACTCCGCGCCGATGAGGTTGATGATGATCTCCTGGACGATCTGGATGACTTCCCGGAAGTCCAGGGTGGAGTGGAGCTGGTAGCTGGCCACGTAAAGGTTGGCCAGGTTGTTGTTCTGCTCTTCGATCTCGATGTAGCGGTTGGCGAAGTCTTTGTTCTCTTCCTCGACCTCACGGAAGCGCTGCTGGATGCGGCGGTTCTCGTCGGTCAGGTGGGCGAGCTGCTCGCGCAGCCGCTGCACTTCGTCGGAAGGCCCGCTGGCCGCTTCGTTCTCCAGCGAGAGCACGCGATAGCGAAGGCGCTGGTTCTCACGGAGCAGCTCTTCCGTGAACTCCTTGCCCTTGTTGAATATCTCGAGAAACTTCTCGGCTTTGGATTCTTCACTCATTGCGGACCCGTAAGGTGGGTGAATGTAGCACAGGGTGCGCGTTTCGCGGTGCGGCAGAAATTAACCGCAGAGGCGGCGGAGCGCGCCGGGGATCTGGCCTAGCGCCAGCACTTCGTCGACAGCGCCAGTCCGGATGGCCTCGGCGGGCATGCCGAAGATGATGGCGCTCTCGGACGATTCGGCGATGGTGCGCCCGCCGCGCTCGCGCACGCCGCGGATGGCTTCCGCTCCGTCGTCTCCCATCCCGGTCATGATCACGGCGATGAGCCGTTCCTTGCAGGCCATGCTGGCGGTGTTGATCAGGCGGTCGACCGACGGGGCGTAGAGATCGCTCGTGCCCGCGGGGAAGACGCGCAGCTGCAGTCCCTCGGGGATCCGGCGGATCTCGGTCTGCAGGCCGCCGGGGGCGATGTAGACCGTGCCCGGCTCCAGCATCTCGCCGTCGCGCCCTTCCCGCACGTCGAACGTGGTGAGCTTGTTGACGCGCTCGGCAAAGAGGCGCGTGAAGGTGGGCGGCATGTGCTGGGCCACGACGAACGGCACCGGCATCCGCGGCAGCGATTGAAAGAGATGCTGCAGCGCGGGCGGACCGCCGGTGGAACAGCCGATGGCCACGAGCTCGATCCCTTTGGGACAGACCTCGGGGGTGGGGACGAGCGTGGCTACTTCGTCGTGCTCTTCCAGGCGACGGCTGAGGTTCTCCATCCGCACCTGCGCCGTCTGCAGGACCTTGGCGACGAGATCGCGCTGGATCTCCTCGAGGCGCGGCGAGACGCGTCCTCCCGGCTTGGCGATGAAATCGAGCGCGCCCAATTCCAGGGCCTTGAAGACGCTGCGGTCGCTGGCGCGCGAGGAGACCGCGATCACCGCCGTGGGCAGGTTCACCATCAGCCAGCGCAGGAACGCAAACCCGTCCATGATCGGCATCTCGAGATCGAGCGTGATCACGCTGGGCTTGTGCTTCATGACCTGCTTGATCCCGTCCTCGCCGTTCACCGCCGTCCCCACGACGGTGATGCCGGGATCGGTCTCGAGCATGCGCGTCAGCGTGACCCGGTTGTACGCCGAGTCGTCAATCACGAGCGCGCGGATGGGCGGGGTGGCCGACACTGCGCGCATTCTACTGTGCAGTCGGTGCTGAGTCGGCGGTCCGCAGTCGGCGGTCCGCAGTGAAAAACACTTCCTCCGTCCCCCTCTGCGTCTCTGTGTCTCTGTGGTGGACCGTTCCCTGCGGCAACCCACGAAAGGCTCGCCTGTGTGAAGGGTCCTCTGAGGTCACCGACGAAAACCCACCACAGAGACGCAGAGACGCAGAGGGGGACCGAGGAGAGCCGGCCGCTCGCCGCGTTCCACTGCCGACCGCCGACTGCCGACCGCCGACTGTCACCCCATCTCGATCCCGTTCGCGGCGAACATCGAGGCCAGCCCGGTCTTGTCGACCGCCTTGGCGTAGGCCTCCTGCGGTTCGACGACTTTGCGGCGCACGAGGTCGAGGAGGCTGTCGTTCATCAGACACATGCCTTGTTTGCGCGAGGTCTGGATGGTGGAGGGGATCTGGAAGACTTTGGCCTCGCGGATGAGGTTCTGGATCGGCGAGGTGCCCATCATCACTTCGAGCGCGGGCACGCGTCCGCCGCCGGTCTTTCTGCAGAGGGTCTGGCTGATGACTCCCTTGAGGCTGGAGGCGAGCATGACCCGGATCTGGTCCTGCCGGTCGGCCGGGAACTGGTCGATGATGCGATCGACGGTCGAGGCCGCGGAGGAGGTGTGGAGCGTGCCGAAGACGAGATGGCCGGTCTCGGCGGTCTCGATGGCGATGGAGACGGTCTCCAGGTCGCGCATCTCGCCGATCAGGACGACGTCCGGATCTTCGCGCAGCGCCGCGCGGAGCGCATCCTTGAATGAGCCGGTGTGCTCGCCGACCTGGCGCTGATTGATCAGGCACTTCCGGTTCTCGTGCACGAACTCGATCGGGTCTTCGATGGTAATGATGTGATCGGTGCGGTTGCGGTTGATGTGGTCGATGAGGGCGGTGAGCGTCGTCGACTTGCCCGAGCCGGTCGGTCCGGTGACGAGCACCAGGCCCTTGCTGAGGAAGCAGAGCTCGAGGATTTCCTTCGACAGCCCCATCTCCTCGGCGGTCAGGATCCTCGACGGGATGACGCGGAACACGGCGCCCATGCCCTTGCGGTCCATGAAGAAGTTGCAGCGGAAGCGGGACAGCCCTTCGATCTCGTAGGCGAAATCGGTGTCGTGACGCTCGCTGAACTCGTCGCGGTTCCGCTGCGGCGCGATCGGCCACAGCACGCGTTCGAGCTCGGACGCGGACATGGCCTCGTGGCCGGGCAACCGCTTCATCTCGCCGTCATGCCGCATCATCGGAGGAGATCCCGCGGAGAGATGAAGATCGGAGGCCTTCACCTCCACCATCTGCCGGAAGAGCGCGTCCATCGCCCCGGTCGGCGAAGGTTCGGTCGTGACCAGCGCCAGACGCGGAGCCGGCAACGGGCTCTCGTCAACGGCAGGATCGCCGAGGAAAAACGACGCGCTGGCACTCCCCTCGCGCTGCTCCGCCACGACGCGGATCCGTCCCAGTTGCGCGTGCCGGATCGTCCATTCCGCGCGCCCGCCCGCTAGCGCTTCCCGCGCCGCAGGCGACACCACCGGCGCGATCACCTGCTGGATGAGCTGCTGCGTGACCTCCGGACCCTGGAGCACCCGCTCCCCGTCCGGCGTCACGACTCTGATCTTGCGTGCAGTGGCGAGATGAATCTCACTCCCCCCTGCACCAGCGGCCTTGCGAAGAAGATTCTCGAGTGACATGCCCGGACCGTTCGCAATCCGGAGACCAGCGAGGGTGATTTTGTTTTCAACGAGTTACGCGTTTGGTTCGTTGGAGAGCATGGACAAGTGTTCGGATTTTGGACATTCAGTTTATCCCGAGCGCAGCGAGGGATCTCCGGGAGTACCGGCACGACTGCAGCGACAGGCCAGGTGTCGCTGGTTGCACCGGAGATCCCTCGCTGCGCTCGGGATAAACTACGAGGGATCAACTCACGACTCAGGCGGCGGTTCCCCGAGCATGGACGCGTTCTTGTGACGAAAGCGCCCGCTGGCCAACAGCGCCGGGAGCAAGGAGATCGAGGCCAGGCAGCTGAGGGCGACGCCGAATACGGACGCAAATCCCAACGACCGGACGCCGGGGGAGTGGCTGATGCCGAAGGAGGCGAAGCCGACGATGGACATGAGGGCGGCCAGGGTGACGGCGCGGGCGGTCTCGACGGCGTTTTCTTCGAAGTGGTCGGGGGCTTCGTCGTAGCGCTGGAGCATGTAGACGGCGTAGTCGGTGGCGGTGCCGACGAGCATGAGTCCGACGAAGATGTTCATGAAGTTGAATTCGAGCTTGAACGTGGCCATGAAGCCGAGCATGCAGGTGCAGCCGGCGACGAAGGGGACGAAGACGAGACAGGCGCGCGAGAAGGAACGGAAGCCTCCCCAGAGCAGGCCGAAGACGATGAAGAAGCCGACCAGGCTGGCCCGCACGGCGTCGGCGCGGACGATGGTGCGCAGGGTCTGCGAGACGAGGTTGACGCCGGTGAGCATGCCTTCGGGGTGGTTGCGGCGGAAGGCCTGCAGTTCGTCCGGGAGGAAGCGCGGCCAGGTGCCGGTGGTGGGATAGAGATAGACGATGGACATGTAGCCGGTGGGCGTTTTCTTCATGAAGCGCTGGACGCTTTCGGCGAGTCCGATGCGCTCCAATGTCTCGATCGTCAGCGGCTGGCGTTGCTGCAGCGCCTGCGCGAAGAGCGGCAGGAAGTCGTCGTAGGCGTCGGGCTTGAAGCCGTTGTCAACCAGCGCCTGCCGGAATGTCGCTTCGATCCGCGCCATCGAGAAGCGGTCGTTCGCGCCTTCCCCAAGCTTGCGGATCACCTGCTGTTGCTGCGTTTCGCTCGGCAGAAACGTGGCGATCGATTGATACGACCCGATGATCCGTTTCTGGGCGACGGCTTCCAGCTCCGGCAGCGCGGCCTCGGTTTTGGCGATCGCTTCGCTGGCGGTCTTGCCGCGCACGCCGTACATCATGAACTCGAACGACTGCCCGAACTTCTTGGTCACGTACTCCTGCAGCTGGACGCCGTTGTTGCCCTTGGAACGCAGGTTTTGGATGTTGTCGCTGAAGCGGACGCGCGTGCCGGCGATGCCGGCCACGATGACAAAGACCACCCAGGTGATGATCACCGCACGCGGCCGGGCGATGCTGAGCCGCAGGATCGGCGTCGAGCCGACGGAACTCACGCTCACCGTCCGCTTCCCTTCGCGGCGGTGCTCGATGATGACCACGAGCGCAGGCAGCACGAAGACGACACAGAGGAGAAAGACCATGATGCCGCTGCCGGTGAGGAATCCGAGCTGCGTCATTCCTCGGAAGTCGGTGGCCAGAAAGGCATAGAACGTGGCCGCGGTGGTGAGCGCGCCGACCACGACACCCGGCAGCGCGTGCTTCATGAAGATCCGCACGGCCTCGGTCACCGAGGCGCCGCGTTGGCGTTCGTCGACATAGCGCTCGTAGAGGACGGTCATGAAATCGACGCCCAACCCGGCCAGTAGCGCGGCGAAACCGGTGCTGGCCGCTGAAAGCGTCCCGTACGCCATCGCGCCGATGGCAAAGGTAATGATGATGGCGGCGATCATCGGCACGGCCGCGTAGAGCAGCGCCGAGGGACGGCGATAGGCGTAGAGGTAGAGCAGCAGCACGCCGATGAACGACGTCACGCTGTTGAGGGCCATGTCCTGGCGGATGATCTTCTCGTCGGCGGCGGCGATGGCGTAGCCGCCGGTGTAGCCGATCGTGGGAAGGGCCACGTTCGGATTGGCGGTCTTGAACTCCGCCTGCGCCTGGGCCACGAAGCCTCGCGTCTCCTCCATCACGGCGCGGCTGAACGGCAGATCCTGCGCGGCCTTGAACGGCTTGGCGATGATCACCGCCGAGCTCTGGTCGGTGGAGACGTAGTAGCCGCTGGAGAAGTCGGCGTTGAGGCCGCCTCCGGCGCGCTTGAGCTTCTCGACGTAGATCGGCAGCAGGTTGAACGGATCGACGCGGACGAACTGCTTGGCCACGGTCGATTGCGGCGTCTGGAGGAGCGTCCGGTTCCGCTCCACCGAGGCCCGGATGCTCTCGTCCGTCAGCTTCGCCGCCACGTCGTCGATCTGCTGCGGGGTCAGCACCAGCATTGAGTACGGCATGACCTTGTCGATGACGGTGAACGGATCGGGGATGCGCCACGTGGCGTGCTCGATGCGCTTCGAGGTGCGCAGCTTCTCGCCGATGGCGTCGATGAGAGGACCGTACGCGGCCGGCTCGGCGTCTTTCGGGAACTGCAGGACGATGACGTGGAAGTCGAGCGTGCCGGTCTCGCTGAGGACGGCCCGGAACTCGTTGACCTCTTTGTTGTTCTGCGGGACCAGCTTCAGCACATCGGGATCGAGGCGCAGGCGCGAAGCCACGATGGCGCAGACGCCCACCACCAGCAACGTCACCAGCATGATCGCCCGCGGACGGCGCAGCACGAGCTCGGTAATGCGTTCGATGAGACGCGAAATCATGTCGCGGAGCGGTATATCACGCGTCCTGCCAGGAGGACGTAGCCGGCGAGTGGGATGGACTTGGTGGACGTAGGTGGACTTGGTGGACGACGTGGACACCTTCACGAAGTCCAATGCGTCCACTGATGTCCACGACGTCCACCAGCTCTCCTCCTTGCTGGCGCCACAATTCGCACTTCACTATTCCTTGAAGCGGTCATTGCGGACGCAAATCTTCGGCGTTTCATGGTCGGCATGAGCAGACCGAAGGTTGCAGCGCTGGCGGTGGTGGCATTCGTGGTGGTCGTTTTCGGGGCGTTGGTCACGAAGGGACTGTCCGGTCCCGAAGAGGTGGTACGCGTCCACGAGGTGCGCGTCGACCGGCAGTACCGCGCGTCCGTGGACATCGTGTTCAGCCGGCCGGTGGTAGCGGCGGAGCACGTGGGCGAGGTGGTACTCGATCCTCCGGCTTCGGTGTTTCCGCTCATCAACGGCGTGTGGCGATGGGTCAACGCAAACACGCTCCGCTTCCAGCCTGCCGGGCGCTTCCCGATCGCCAGCCAGTACAAGCTGACCGTCGTGCCGGAAAAGGTCGGCACCGCCGAGGTCCCGTTCGCCGGGCAACGCGAATTCGTGATCAAGACCGATGAGTTCGTGGTCCGCCAGGTCACCTGGGGTGAACAGCCGGCGGGAAACGGCTTCGTCGTGCTGACGGGACAAGTCAGCTTCAACTATCGCGTCGATCCGGCAAGCCTGGCGCCGAGGATCCGGCTGCAGGACGGCGTGTTGAAGAACGGCAAGGTCGAGCTGTTCAGCTCGTGGGAAAGCGAATCGATCTCCTGGCGCACCCCTCCCCTGCGCAAGGAAAAGCAGCAGCGCGAGGTGTCGCTGGTCATCGACAAGGACCTTTTCCCGGTCGAGGGAAACGTCACGCTCGGCTCCGACTTCGTGCAGACGATGACCATCGGCTCGAGCGAGCGGCTGGCCGTCCGCAGCGTGACGCCGAAGGCTGCGGAGCGGGAGACCACGATCCGCATCGAGTTTTCGTCAGCGGTCACGGCGGACGCGCTGCGCGGCAAGCTCTCCGTCGTCCCGGAGGTGAAGTACAGGATCGAGACGGAAGGAAACGAGGTCGTACTGGCGGGCAAGTTCCAGCCCGGCAAATCGTACGACCTCGAGATCACGGAAGGTCTCGTGGCCGCCGACGCCGCGCTCCTGCCGGAGAAGTTCCGGGCCACCGTGGCCGTTCCCGATCTCGAGCCGCTGCTCGCTTTTCAGAGCGAGGGGATGTTCCTCAGCGCCAGCGGCCGGCGCAACGTGGCCGTCGATACGATCAATGTGCCGGCCGGCAAGCTGGTCATCGACCGCGTCTATCGCAACAACCTCTTCTTCTATCTGCAGTCGGCCGGCGATTCGTACGGAGGCTATGACGATGAGCGACAGGGCGAACCGTACTACCGCGCCTACTACAGCTCGAATCGCGTCGAGCATCACTACGGCGACCGGATCGTCGAAAAGCCGCTGACGTTTCCAACGACGCCGAACGTCCGGGCCACCAGCACGATCCCGATCGGCTCGCTCGTCAAGAGCTCCTCGCCCGGCCTCTACAAGGTCTCGGTGTTCCGCAACGAGGACGAGTGGAACGGCAGTACTCGCTGGATCCTGATCACGGACCTGGGCATGGTGGCCAAGCGTTCCGAAGGCGAGATCGTGATCTGGGCGGCCTCGTTCAAAGACCTGACCCCGATCGCCAACGCGCCGGTGACGCTGGTCGACGACCAGAACCAGACGCTGGCGCGCGGCCGCACCGACGAGAGAGGGTTCTGGACCGCGCGCTGGGATAAGAACAAAGCCACGCCATTCATGATCACCATCGAGCGGGGTAAGGATTTCAGCTTCCTGCTCCTCGGCGACAGCCGCGTCGATCTCTCGGCCTTCGACGTCACCGGCGCCACGCTGCCTCCCAGCGGCTATTCGGCGTTTCTGTATGGCGAGCGCACGCTTTACCGTCCGGGCGAGACGCTGCAGGGCGTGGCCTCGGTGCGCACGACCGGTTTGCGCTTTCCGCCGCAGATGCCGCTCGTTCTCCAGCACATCGATCCGACCGGCGAGCCGCGCGGCACTACGCGACTGACCGCGGACGCGAGCGGCATGGCGGCGTATGACATCCCGCTGCCGGCCTACAGCCGGACCGGTCGGCACACACTCAATCTCCTGGCCGGCGATGCGGTCATCGGATCGACGGCGTTCCATGTCGAGGAGTTCGTGCCCGATCGGATCAAGGTGGAGATCTCGGCTTCAGAGGGCGGAGCGCAGAGGGCAGAGGGCGGAAGCCTGAAATTCGAGGTGAGCTCGGCGTATCTGTTCGGGGCTCCGGCCTCGTCGCTGGCGGTGGAGACTCGGGTGCGGCTGGTGCCGTCCGTGTTCGGGGCGAAAGGGTTTGAGGACTTTACGTTCTATTCGCCGTCGCGGAAATTCGATCCGCGCGAGCTGGCGGTGGACAACGGCACGCTCGACGATGAGGGCAGGAAGCAGTACAGCATCGACATCCCGGAGAAACTGGCTGTGCCGTCGTCGCTCGATGCGGTGATCACGTCGCGCGTCGAGGAGCAGGGCGGGCGCGGCGTTTCTGCCACGACGCGGGTGCCGGTGTATCCGTATCCGTACTTCATCGGCGTCCGCGAGCTGCCTCGGGAAGACGACGGCCCGCGGCGTTTCGAATGGGTCTCGGTCTCGCCCGACGGGAAGGAAACACCGTCCGCTGCGCTGCGCGCGGAGCTCTACGAGGAGCGCTGGCACACCGTGCTGCGGCAGTCGTCGGGCGGCGGCTATTCGTATGAATCGACGCGCGACTCGGAGCAGCTCAAGCTGGTCTCGATTCCGGCTGGCAAGACGCGCGGCGTCATTCCCTTCCGCCCCGGCGACTGGGGATCGTATCGGCTGGTGATTACCGATCCGGTGTCGCTCGCGGCGACGGAGCTGACGTTCGATGCCTGGTCCGGCAACGGCTATTCACCGTGGGCGATGAAGAACCCGGGGCGGCTGGAGCTGACCCTCGACAAGCCGGCCCACCGCTCCGGGACGTCGGCCACGGTCACGATCAAGTCGCCGTTCGCCGGCAAGGCATTCATCACCGTCGAGCGCGAGAAGGTGCTGTACACGAACGTGGTCACGCTGGCCTCGAACAGCGCGCGCGTCGACGTTCCTCTCCCCGCCGCCGCCCGGCCCAACGCCTACATCACGGCCACCGTCGTCCGTGCCGCCGAGGACCTCGAGCCCGGCGAAGCGGGACGTGCGTTCGGCGCGATCCGTGTCGACGTCGACCGAGCCGAGAACGAGCTGCGCCCGGAGATCCGCGTCGTGGACGAGATGCGCTCCGCGCGCGCCCTCAAGGTGACGGTCAAGACCACGCCGCGCGCGCGCGTCACGATCGCCGCGGTCGATCAGGGAATCCTGCAGCTCGTCAGCGAGAAACGTCCCGATCCATTCGCGTTTTTCTATCAGCACCGCGCGCTGGAGGTCATGACGCACGACATCTTCGCGCTGCTGCTGCCGGAGATCGCGGCCAAGAACAAGGCCGTGGCCGGCGGCAGCGAGAGCGGCGAGGGGATCTCGCAGTTCCTGCGTACCGACGGGATGCGTCGCGCCAAACCGGTGTCGTTCTGGTCGGGCGTGCTGACCGCCGGCGAGGACGGTCTCGTCAAGACCTCCTTCGACATCCCCGACTTCCAGGGAGCCGTGCGTGTGACCGCGGTCGTGCACGCCGAGGAACAGTACGGCAGCAGCGACACGCTCGTGCGGGTGCACGATCCGATCGTGCTGATGCCCACCGTGCCTCGCTTCGTCTCGACGGGCGATTCATTCTCGCTGCCGGTCACGGTCCGCAACGACACGCCGAAGAACGGGACGTTCGACGTCACCGCCGATGTGACCGGCAACGCCTCGCTGACGGCGGACGGAACCCAACGCATCGCCATCGAGAAGAACCGCGAGGCCACAGTGCTCTTCACGCTGCGGGCATCCGGGGCTCGCGGCGGCATCGCGCTCGCCTTCCGTGCCACCGGCAACGGCGAGCGCGGTGTCGCGGCCGCGGCCATCCCCGTCTTCCCGGCGCTTCCCGACGCCACCGACGAGCTCACCGGAACGATCGCCGGCAACGCCATGACCCTGCCGGTGCCTCCGCCCGGCCGCTTTCAGGAAGGGAGCACGCGGCGCGACGTGATCCTCAGTCCGCTGCCGATCCTCCAGCTCCGCGCGCGCCTCGATTACCTCGTGCAGTATCCGTACGGCTGCGTGGAGCAGACGACGTCGACGGCGTTCCCGATGATCTACCTCGGCGAGCTGGCCGGCGAGCTCGATCCGGAAGCGTTCAAGAAAAAGCCCGCCGCGGCGTACGTGGCCGAAGCCATCCGCCGCCTCGGCACGATGCAGACCGCCAGCGGCGGGTTCGCCATGTGGCCGTACGGCAGCGACGTGAACGTCTGGGGCTCGATCTACGCCACGCACTTCCTCACCGAGGCCAAGCGCGCCGGCCACGGCGTCGACACGCTCCGCTACAACCGCGCTCTCGATTTCCTCCTGCAACTGGCGAAGGCCCGTCCCGAGTACGACCAGTGGGGCTTGCAACAGTCCGTCTACGCGCTCTACGTGCTCGCCCGCGCCCAGCGCGCGGACCTCGGGACGATGGACTACATCCGCGAGAAGCACGCATCCGCGCTCACGTTCGAATCGCGTGCGCTCCTCGGCGCGGCCTACGGCGCCGTCGGCAATCCTTCGGCCGTGAGCGCGATGCTGGCGGACATCGAAAACGAAGAGCAGGTGGCCCGGCAAACCGGCACGAACTACAACTCCACGCTGCGCAACCGCTCGCTGGTCGTGCTGGCGCTGCTCGATGCCGCGCCGAACGACCCACGCCTGCCGCGCCTCGCCGACCGCCTCGCGCGCGAAGTCCTCAGCGAGAAGTACTACACGACGCAGGAGAGCGCCGTGGCCCTCCTCGCACTCGGCCAGTTTTTCCAGATGCGCAAAGCCAACGCGACCTACAAAGGGACGCTCCTCCACGACGGCAAAGTCGTGGGCACCTTCGACGGCAAGACCACGCGCTTCCCGAAACTGCCCTCGGCCGGCGCACTCACGGTGCAGATGGAGAACGGCTACAAGCCCGACGCGGCCTACTTCACCGTCCGCGTCCGCGGCACGCCCACCGAGGCCGCGTTCCGTGCGTCGGCGGACGGAATCAAGCTCACGCGCACCTTCATGGACCGCAACGGAACGCCGCTCGCTGCCAATGACATGAAGCAGGGAGAGCTCGTGGTCATCCGGACCGAAGTCGAAAGCACCACCGGACCGCTCGACAACGTCGTGATCCAGATCCCGCTCCCCGGCGGACTGGAAGTCGAGAACCCGAGACTCTCCACCACCGAATCGCTGCCCTGGATCCAGAGCATCTACACCCCGCAACACGCCGACATCCGCGATGACCGCGTGCTCTTCTTCGTCGACCTGACGAGCGGGAAGCTCGCGTTCTACACCGTGGCCCGGGCGATCACACCCGGCGAGTTCCGGCTGCCACCGGCACAGGCGGAGGCGATGTACGCACCGGCGTATCGGGCCACCGAAGGGCTTGGGAAATTCAGGATCACGCGATGACTCATTTGGAGTGCGGTAGCCGCAGCTACCGCTTTCGTATGCCACAGCGCATGGCACGAACATACAAAAGCGGTAGCTGCGGCTACCGCACTCCAAAAGTTCTCCTGTTCATCACGATCATGGTCGCAACGCCCTTCCTCCTTGATCGCCTCTTCCCCTTCCCCCACGCCCGCCTCCACCGCCCGCCCGCCACGATCGTTTACGACCGCGATGGCGAGCCGTTGAGGATGTTTCTGCCGGCGGATGAAAAGTATCGCTTTCCGGTGACGCTCGAGGAGGTGCCGCCGGAGCTGGTGCGGGCGTTGATCGCTTCCGAGGATCGGCACTTTGAGCGGCATCCGGGCGTCGATCCGGTGGCCATGTTGCGCGCGAGCTGGTCGAACGTGCGCGCGCGGCGCGTGGTGTCGGGAGCGTCGACGATACCGATGCAGATCGCGCGGATGGCGGAGCCGCGGCGACGATCTCTCCGCGCGAAGCTGATCGAGTCTCTGCGCGCGCTGCAGCTCACCGCGCACTACTCGAAGCGCGAGCTGCTGGAGATCTACGTCAACCTGGCGCCGTACGGCAGCAACATCGAAGGGGTCGGCGCGGCGTCGTATTTCTACTTCGGCAAGGAGCCGCGCCGCCTCTCCCTCGGCGAGATCGCTCTCCTGACCACGTTGCCGCGCTCGCCGAATCGCTACGATCCGTTCCGCGATCCGACGGCTGCACGCAACGCGCGCGATCGCGTGCTGACGCAGCTGCACGAACGCGGCGCGTTCACGTCGAAGGAGATCGCGGAGGCGCGCCGCCAGGAGCTTCCCGGCAAGCGCCGCCGCGTGCCGTTCTCCGCACCGCACTGGTGCGAGCTCGCCCGGCGCGAGGCGCCCTCGGCTTCGCGGCTGCGCACGACGCTCGATCCGCGCGTGCAGCGCATCGCCCAGCAGCGCGTCACTGCGCGCGTGGCGGAGATGCGGTCGCGCGGTGTGGAGAACGCCGCGGTGGTGGTGATCGACAACGCCACGCGCGAGGTGCGCGCGCTGGTCGGGTCGGCCGATTTCGGCGCGCGCGGCGACGGACAAAACAACGGCGCCATGGCGCGGCGCTCGCCGGGATCGGCGCTCAAGCCGTTCCTCTACGCCAAGGCGATCGACGACGGCCGCCTCGTTCCCGAGACCTACCTCCTCGACATCCCCACGGACTACAGCGGCTACGTGGCCGAGAACTACGACGGCACGTATCGCGGCCGCGTCACCACGCGCGACGCGCTCATTCAATCGCTCAACGCGCCGGCCGTTCATCTCGTCTCCGAGCTCGGCGTCGATTCGTTCCTGACCACGCTCCGCCGCGGAGGGTTGCGCACGCTCGACCGTTCCTCGGCCGACTACGGCCTGCCGCTCGTCCTCGGCTCCGGCGAAGTGCGCCTGCTCGATCTCACCAACCTCTACGCCACGCTCGCCGAGGGGGGCGTGCATCGGCCGGTCAGGCTACTGAATCAGTCGGCGGTCGGCAGTCGGCGGTCGGTAGGAGAGAGGCTGTTCTCCCCCGAAACTACTGCATTGATCACCGACGTCCTGTGCGAGCTGCGCAGGCCGGACATGCCGCAGGGATGGGAGCTGACGGCGGACACGCCGCGCATCGCCTGGAAGACCGGCACGTCGTACGGCCATCGCGATGCCTGGAGCATCGGCTTCACTTCCCGCTACACGATCGGCGTCTGGATCGGCAACTTCGACGGGCACGGCGTGAAGGGACTGTCGGGATCGGAAGACGCGGCTCCGTTGCTCTTCGACCTGTTTCGCGCCATTGATCGTTCAAGTGTTGCGAAGCGCGCCACGCCGCGCATCGAGCCGATCGAAGTCTGCGCCCTCAGCCATGAGCTTCCCACACCGCACTGCCGCGAGCGCGTTTCCATCGCCCGGATTGCCGGCGTGTCGCGGCTGGGCTCGTGCACGATCCACCGCCAGCTCATCGTCGACGCCAGGACCGGCGAACGCCTGACCGGTGCCTGCATCGGGACGCGGCCGAGCGTCACCCGCGTCTTCGCCATCGACCCGCCGGAGCTCGTCAGCTACCGTCGCGCGAACGGCGAGCAGGTGACGATGCTTCCGCCCGTCAGCGCCTCCTGCCGCGACGTCGACGCCGAACAACGCCCTCGCATCGTCTCGCCCGATCCGGCCACGCCGTATCGCATCCGCCGCGACGCGCCGCTGCAGTACCAGGAGATCCGCCTCGCTGCCGAAAGCGGCTCCGACGTGGCCAGCCTCTACTGGTACCAGGACGGCGTCCTCATCGCCACGCAGCGTCCCGAGCGATCCGTCTTCGTGCGCCCCACCGCCGGCCTGCATCGCATCGCCGTCGTCGACGACCTGGGCCGCGCGCACTCCGTCACGTACGAAGTGAAGAACTAAAAAAAGAGACCGGCGGGAGTCGTCGCCCGCCGGTCTCGTCACACCCTGCGCGTACTCGGGGGAACACGCGCCACATCCACGGGCCTCGCTGACCCGTTACTCGGAGATCACTTGTTCTTCTGCACGATGACCAGCGTGGCGGTCTTCGTCCCGTCCGTAGCAGTGCTGGCCTTCACGTGGACGCGCCAGCCCGGCTGGATGTCCGTGGCCGCCACCGGCGTGTTGCCCTTGCGGATCACCGTCGCGGCATCGAGGACAAACGTCTCTTCCGTCTTCTTGGAAGAGAAGATCGTCAGTGACGTTGCGCTCGCGCTCACGACCGTTCCTTCGTACTCGCGCACCGCGGGCTTCTCGCCCTCATCGTCGCCGCCGTCATCCTGGCCGTCGTTCTGCACCATGATCGAGACCGCGCTGAACCCCTCGCCCACTTTCAGCGCCTTCACGTGGATGCGCATGCCGGCCACGAGATCGGCCGCCGTCAGAGGAGTGTTGCCATGACGGATCTCGGTCGTCGGCGTCAAGGCAATGACGACGCCCGGCTGATGCGAGCTGTCCATCACGAGCTCCGTGGCGCTCGCACTGGTGATGATGCCCTCGAACTGATAGAGCTTCGAGCCCGCGGCGCGCCTCCGTCCCGGCTTCGCCGAGGTCTGCGCCAGATCGACGATCACATGACCGGCGGACTGGATCCGCATCGTGGCGTCGATCCCGTCGCTGGCGCGCTGAAACACGAGCTCCGCTTCTTCCGGGACGCCGGCGAACGCGAACCGTCCGTCAGCAGCCAGGAGAGCAGACATGCCCGTACCCTTCACGGAGACCTCGACGCCGGCGGGACTCACACCCGCCGCCATCACCACCTCGCCGGTCACGACCGCCGAACCGTACGCGCCTGTTGGCGTCGAATGCTCTCTCCCGGTACAAGCACCGAGCACGAACAACGCTACCGCTGCCAACACCAAAACCGACTGTCGTTTCATCGAGGCCTCCGGAAAAACAAAAGGGGGGCGTACAGGTACGCCCCCCTTGGTGCCAACTGCTGTTTGCTTTGCGGGTGGATTCTACACGGCTCGCGATTCACGAACGTGAGCTGGATCACAGGGACTGCTACACTCTGCCGGACCCAACCAACATTTCCGAAATGCCGGAACAACCGCTGTTCCATCTCGTGCCGGACGGCGACGCGGGCGACGACGCGCGTGCAGCCGAGGTGTCGCGGTTGCGGGCGGAGCTGGAGGCGCGGAACCGGCAGGAGATCGCCATCGCCGAGCTCGGTCAGGCGGCGCTGACGGGGGTCGATCCGCTGATGCTCCTCGGGCAGGCGTGCGCGCTCGTGGAGCTGACTCTGCAGGTCTCGCATTGCCGGGCGCTGGAGATCACGCCCGGCGGGCACATGACACTGCGCGCGGCGCTCGGCGCGAACGATACGTTCCTTCGGTGCAAGCTCGATTCGGACGAGGATGATTCGCTGGGGATGGTCACGCTGCTGGCCGAGGCGCCGTTCACGTTCGGCAAGCTCGATCAGGAGACGCGCTTCAAGGCCTCGCATCTGCGCGCCCACCATGGCGTGCGCAGCGGTGCCGGGGTCGTGATCCGCACCCGTTACGGACCGTTCGGCGTGATCCTCGCCTACGCCGGCGAGGAGCGGACCTTCACCGACTACGAGCTGGCCTTCCTGCGCGCCACGGCCAACATCGTCGGCGAAGCGTTCTCGCAGTCACGGATCGAACAGGCGCTGCGCAAATCGGAAGCGCGGCTGCGGCAGTTGATCGCCTCCACCCTGGATGCGGTGGTCACGGTCGACCGTTCGCTCACCGTCCTCGAATGGAACCGGCAGGCCGAGGCCATTTTCGGGATCCCGGCACGCACGGTCCTCGGGCTGCCGATCCGCGAGAACCTCCTTTCGGTCGGAGAGCTCCGGATCCTGAAGGCGCTCCTGAAGCGCTACCGCAGCGGACGGCCGATGCGCCTGTTGCGCCGCCGCCTGGAGACCCTGGCCCGGCGCGTCACCGGCGAGGAGTTCCCGATCGAGATCACGCTGGCACCGGCCGGCAGCGGCGCGGACACGACCTTCACCGCGTTCATCCGCGACATCTCCGAGCGCAAACGCTCCGAGCGCGAGCTGGCGTCGCGCGAGAAACGCTTCCGCACCATCGTCGAGAAGAGCTGGAGCGGCGTGGTGCTGCTCGATGGGGAGCTGCGCTTCTCCTTCACCGGCTCGTCGACCGAGCACATCATCGGCTACGAAGAGCGCGAGCTCCTCGGCCGCTCGCTCTTCGATTTCGTGCATCCGCGCGACCTCGATCGGGCCCAGAAGGAGCTGTCCGAGGTCGTGCAGGGTCTGCATCAGGAAGCGCATGGCGAGCTGCGCTTCCTGCACAAGGACGGAAACTGGATCTGGCTGGAAGGCTTCGGCCAGAACATGCTGCAGGAGCCGAGCGTCGGTGCGATCGTTCTGAACTTCCGCGACGTCTCGCAGCGCAAGCAGACCGAAAAACAGCTCGAGTACCGCGCCTACTACGACTCGCTGACCGGCCTCCCCAACCGCCTCCTCTTCCGCGACCGCCTGGTCAACAGCCTGGCCGCGGCCAAGCGCAACCGCGTGGGCGTGGCCGTGATGTACCTCGACGTCGATCACTTCAAGCTCGTGAACGACGGCCTCGGGCACTCCTTCGGCGATCTTCTGCTGGCCGACGTGGCCCGCCGGCTGTACGACTCGCTGCGCGCCTCCGACACGATCTCGCGCATCGGCGGCGACGAGTTCAGCATCCTCCTGCCGGAGATCACGGGCACGGAGGCCGTGGCCGGCGTGGCGCGCAAGATCCTGGAGTCGCTGGCCAAGCCGTTCCGCGTCGACGGGCACGAGCTGTACATCACCGCCAGCGTCGGCATCAGCTGCTACCCGAACGACGGCGACGATGCGGAGGCGCTGCTCAAGTGCGCCGACGCGGCCATGTATCGCGCCAAGGAGCTCGGCCGCAATCAGGCCCAGCTCTTCACCGCCAGCATGAACGAGCGCTACGTGCGCCGCCTGGCGCTCGAACAGCACCTGCATCACGCGCTGGAGCGCGAAGAGCTCGAGCTCTGGTACCAGCCGGTGTACGACCGGGCCCGGCGGCGCATCGTCTCGCTCGAAGCGCTCCTGCGCTGGCGCGACCCCAGCCGCGGCCTCGTCCTGCCGTCCGAGTTCATCGGCCTCGCCGAAGAGACCGGAATGATCATCCCCATCGGCGAATGGGCGATTCGCACCGCCTGCCGCCAGCTGCGGCAATGGCACGAACAGGGACTGGAGACCCTGCGGCTGGCGGTCAACATCTCGGCCGTGCAGCTCCAGCAGCGCGATCTAGTCGACACGGTGCGCGTGGCGCTCGAAGAGAGCCGGCTGGCCGCGCACTATCTCGAGCTGGAGATCACCGAGAGCGCGGCCATGCACAACTTCGAGCTGACGATGAAAGTGCTCCGCGATCTACGCGCCCTCGGCGTCGGCGTCGCCGTCGACGATTTCGGCACCGGCCAGTCCTCGCTGACCTACCTCAAACACTTCCCCATCGACACGGTCAAGATCGACAAAGAGTTCCTGCGCGACGTCACCTTCGACGAAACCGCCGCCGCGATCGTCTCCTACGTCATCAACCTCTCCCACACCCTCCAGCTCAACGTCGTCGCCGAAGGCGTGGAGACCGAAGAGCAATACACCTTCCTCCGCCACTACGGCTGCGACCAGATGCAGGGCTACCTCTTCAGCCAACCGCTGCCAGCGGACGAGATCCTGCCGTTCCTCCGTCAGATGCCGGTGAGGCCGAGGACGATCGAGACGCGGCGGCCGGAGTTGTAGAGACAACTCCAAGAGTGACTGTCCCAAAATACGCAAACCGTGGCATAGGCCATGTTTTTCGTATTTTGAGTTCCTTTCGCTCCCTCACACCCACCCGCCCTTCGCTTCTAATGACACGCATCGCGAGAGGGCCCCTCATCCGCCTGCGGCACCTTCTCCCCACCGCGGTGAGGCTGCGGTGGGGAGAAGGCTACCTATTGGTGGTTCTCGCGGAGCGCGTGAATAGGTAGCCTTCTCCCCTCCGCAGAGGGGAGAAGGTGCCGCAGGCGGATGAGGGGTCGCCCTCGTGGCAGAACTTAAGGCTTGTCATCCCATCACCTGTGGCGAAAGCGCCATTCCGCGGCTCAGGATGACGGGGGATCACGTGTGCGTGATCATCAACACATACCCATCCGGATCGGTGATCCGAAACTCCCCTCGCGCGTTGTAGAACGGGTACGTGATCTCGCTGACGGTGACACCGGCGGCGGCGAGCTCGGCGTGTTTGGCGGGGACGTCGTCGACGTAGAGGTAGAAGAGGACGGCCTGTTGCTCGGCGATGACCGGTTCGCTCGCTTTGGAGATCATCAGAGACGCGCTATCGCTCTCGAGCCACGCCCACGCCGGCTCAGTCTCCGCGGGCGGAACGAAGGTGTTGGCGACGCGGAAGCCGATCGTTTCGTAAAACGCAATCGACACGGGCATGCGCTGAACATACGCAAGGGCGGTGATCGCGCGGAACGGGATGGTCATCGGGATACCGATTCTACGGCGTCACGCCAGAACTCGCTCTCCGGCCAGCGTGGCGAAGTGGCGACGTCACAACTTCTGTCCTTTTGCAGGCTGACCAGAGAGCAGGAAGGTTTTGGGATATCGCCCTTCACCGCAGATCTTGAACGAGCCAAAGTCCTTGAACCACAGTCCATCCGGTGCTTCGGGATCCGACTCTCTCCAAAGCTTGAGCTGGTAAAGGTCCTCGGCCGTGATCTGGCGATCCCGCAGCCGATCAAACAAATGATCGCGAAGGGCCCGCGGCAGTTCCGTCCACTGAATCCTCGGCACTATTCACCGAAAGTCATTCGGGCCAGTTGCTCTTTCAGACGCTTTTGCTCAGCAGCGCTCGAGGACTGAGCCAGCCGCTCGGCAACCTCGAAGAACTCCCGCTTCTCACGCTCCCGGGCCTCGAGACCGACTTCGATGAGCTCGATGATCACCCGGTTCGCGCTCGTACGTTGGCGCGTTGCCAGGGTCCTGACTCGGCGAGCCAGGCCCGACGGGAGGCTGACACTTTTGCGCACGACTTTTTCCGGCTGAGCCATGACGTCATTCTGCACCACTCCGCACCAAAGTGCACCACTTCCTGAATCGCAACCTCAACCGCTCCGAAACCACGTTGATGACGAGCAGGTCGAACATCGACGCGGATTCTACGGCGGTCACGCCGCGAGCGATTCCTCCTTCTTCCTCGTGAGCACGCGCACGACGGCCATGATCACCAGGGCCACGCCGAAGGTGCAGACGATGGTGGCGCCGGTGGGGAGGTCGAGTTGGAACGAGGCCAGGATGCCGGCGGCGCTGACGATGGCTCCCATGGTCCAGCCGATGGCCAGGCGCCTGCCGATGCTGCGTGAGAAGAGCATGGCCGCTACGGAGGGGACGATGAGGTAGGAGAAGACGAGGAGCACTCCGGCGATGGTGACGGAGGAGGTGACGACGAAGCCGAATGAGGTGTAGAAGAGGAAGTCCCAGAATTTTACGTTCATCCCGGACGCGGCCGCGGCGCTGGCGTCGATGGAGATGGCCAGGAAGCGTTTGCGGAAGACGTAGTGAAAGATGCCGACGAGTGTGTAGAGGATGAGGGTGGTGATGATCTCGCGCCATGACACGGTGAGGATGTTTCCGACCAGCATGTCCTTGAGGTGCTCGGTCCCTTCGGGTGCTTTGCTCATGGCCAGGATGGCCGCCGCGGCGGAGACGGCGTAGACGATGCCGATGATCGCTTCCTGCGGAATGCGCGTCTCGTGATGGACGCGCGTGAGGGCGAAGATGGCCGCGCCGACGATGGTGAAGCCGAGCGACCAGAAGTAGGTCACCGGATCGTGGAGGTCGTGGCCGGCCAGGTAGGCCATGGTGGTCCCCAGCGCCGCGATCTGCGCCAGCGAGAGATCGACGAAGATCACACCGCGCTCCACGACGTGCACGCCGAGGTACGCATGAATGCCGGTCAGAATCAGACCGGCCAGGAACGGCATCAGCAGAAAACCAAGAATGGACATGCTCACCTCAATGCCTTCACGAGCTCGGTGATGTTGCGGTCGAAGAGCTTGAAGTAATCATCGAGCTCCGGCCGCGCGCCGACCGACGGATACATGACCAGCAGATTCGCGCCGGTGCGCTCGGCGATCGACTTTGGCGTCTTCAGGTCGAAGTACGGCTCCACGAGGATGGCCTTCACCTTCTGCGCCTTCATCAGGTTGATCAGCTCGAACGTATGCGACGGCGACGGCGGCACGCCCGGCTTCGGCTCCACGAACCCGACCACGTTGAGACCGTAGCGGCGCGTGAAATTCGGCCAGGAGTTGTGGTACGTGACGATCTTCGCGCCGCGGTACGGCGCCAGCATGGCCGTCCACTTCTTGTTCGCTTCGTTCATCCGCTTCTTGAACGTCTCCAGCCGCCCCGCAAAATAGACGGCATCCTTCGGCCGCAGCTGCGACAGGCGGTTCGAGATCTGGATGGCGATGCGGATGGCGTTGGCAGGATCGATCCAGTAGTGCGGGTTGCCCAAGGCGTGCACATCGCCCATGGAGCGGTTCACGGTGCCGGTGGGCCGGTCGAGGATCTCGACGCCGGTCGAGACGTCGAGATATCCCGTCCCGCCCGGACGGATCTGCGCATTCCGGCTCTGGTCGAGCAGAGGCGGCAGCCAGCCGATCTCCAGATCGAGCCCGACTACTTCGAGAAGATCCGCCTTCCGGAGCAGCAGCAGGAAGCTCGGTTTCGGCTCGACGAAGTGCGGGTCCTGATAGCCGCGGGCGATGGCCGTGACGTCGACGCGGTCGCCGCCGACCTCCTGCGTGAGCGAGGCCAGGTCCGCGGTGGTGGTGACGATGGTGAGCTTCTGGGCGAAGGCGCTTGCTGAAAGAGCCAGCGAGAGCGCCATGAGTGCAATCGCGATGAACAGTCGTTTCATGGTCAGGTTCCTCAGAACGAATGCGCGCCGTGCGCGCCGATGGAAAACAGGACTTGCAGGAGAAGTTCGTTGACACTCGGGCCGTTGCCGTAGCGGATGCGGCGTCCCTGCGCGCGCAACTGGCTGAACTCCGAGGGCCAGAACGTGAGCGTGAGCGAGGCGCCGCGGTCGGTGAGATCGGGAGCATCCGCGCGATCGGCTTGATCGAGACGGATGCCGGCAAACCACCGCTGCGCAAACTGGTAATCGGCGGAGGTGTAGAAGCCGAACGCGTGATCGTCGCTGCCGGAACGACGGTTGGCGATGAGCTCCGTGCGGCTGATGAACGAGCGATAGAGCCCGCGCTCGAGCGGTTTGTAGCGGTACGTGACGTCGAGGCCGCCGAATTCGCTGGTGCCCCCGGTTTCCGGCGCCGTCCCACGCGCGAAGCTCGTCCCGATCTCCAGGTTCGATTGCTCCGAGAGGTCGTGATACGCCTTCAGATGGCCGAGATAAAAGAGGTCGTTGCGGTTCTGCGATTCGAACACGCCTTCGGCGTTACCGCTGTAGACCTCCCCCGTCGCTTCGACAAAGATGTTGTGGCGATTCGGAAAGATGCGGCTGACGGAGACTCCGGAGTCAGCCAGGCCTTCGCCGCCGAAGAAGTTGCTCAGCACGAGCGGCGTGTCGATCCACGGCCGCACGTGCGCGTGCATCAGGTTGACCTTGCCGAAGCTGGCCTTGAGCTTCCCGACTTTCGCCGTCAGATCGTGCGGCAATGCGATGAAGTTGATGAATCCTTCCTCGACTTCGGCGCCCTCGGGGCCGACGGCCACGAAGAACTTGGCCTGCGCATAAGGGTCGACGAAGGCCTGGAACGAGATCTCTGACTCCTCGAGCGATGCCGAGGGACGGTCCTCGAATTCGTTGAGGTCGCCGGCTTTGCTGAGGAAGTTGCCGATGACTGCGATGTCGGGATTGAAGACCTTGCCTCCGCCGGCAGCGGGCTGGTTCTGAATGACCTCGACGACCGGCTCGGCCACGGGCTCCGCCGGCGCCTGGGCGACGTCGATCTTCGTCAGGTCTTCCGCTTCAGCCGGAGCGGGAGCAGGTGCCGTCTCGGCTACTGCGCCGAGGTCGCGTTTGAGGGTGTCGATCTCGCCGCGCAGTGCATCGTTCTCGCGCTGCAGCGCATCGAGACGCTGTTCGAGTTTCTGGAGCCGCTCCGCCGCGTCGGCGGGTGTTTGTTGCGCCTGCAGCGGAAGCACGGCCGGGCCGAGCATCAGCAGGATGCAGGCAATCCGAAAAGACTTTGATTGCATGATACTTTCTCCCATGAGGCGAATCGCGACGCGGCAAAACACGTCGCAATGCGATGCGCCCGCGAGACGCGGGACGCACGAACAGGAGGGGCTACGCCGCGGCGGGAGGAGCGCGCGGTGAGCAGGGACGGAAGAACACAGGGAGCGCGTTCTTCGTCAGGGCGGGTACGGCAACCGGAGTGATGAGGACGCGCGGCGCGGCGACTTCCGTGATGACGATGCGCGCCGGATCCGTGGCGCGGCAGGCCACGCAGTCCGCCGTCCGCCCCATCGGGTCGAACGACTGCGGCGCGCCGATGCCCAGCGTATCCGCCGGCGCCACGAGCCGGTGGTGATGGCCGGCGGCTATCGCGCCGAAGATCAGAAGCGCGACGACAACGAACCCGGAAAGGCGGCGCTGCGCGCGCATGTGGGCAAACGCTCCCATGTGCCCGCGCAGCATGCGGTATCCCGGACGGAGAGGCAAGGCCTCGGATGAAATCGACACCAATGTGTGTGCGCGTACAATGACCGTGGTCCCGGAATTCCATCCACGAATCCATGTGAGGTGAGCCGATGTTCGTCCGCCGCGTCATCCTTGCGTCGCTGCTGGTGCTTCCGTCGTTCCTCGTCCCCGCGCAGAACGCCAAGCCGAACTACGATCCCGCCACCGAACCGCAAGTCATTGCCGCGAAGGGTTTTGAGAATGGCGGCTCGGCGGGAATCGGCGACCGGCTCGAGGTGACCGTGCGCAACTTTCCCGCGCTCCTCGGGAAGGTCTCCGGGAACTGTCACGCCATCGTCCTCTTTCTGGATGGCTTGCCGTTGCGCCAGATGCCGCCGGAGTCGTGCAACCAATACGACGGGACCGTGCGCTACCTGCTCGACCGCGTCCCCGAGGGGAACGATCAGGAATGGCATCGGCTCCTCGGCAGTCCCGACGGCTTCGTCAAAAAGGTCCGTGTCAGCGTCGGCGCGAACGATCAATTCGCCTACCTCACCACCGTCCAGACGTTCCCGCTCAGGATTCTCCTCCCCCGCCGCTTCTACACCTTTCTGGCCCTGCTCGTTTTCTTCCTGATCTCTTTCGTCTACCTCTGCCGCAACACAGGCATCATCCGCGCCCCCGGTCATCCTGCCGCCCCGGGCGTACGTCCCTACAGCCTCTCGCGCTTCCAGATGGCGTTCTGGTTTTTTCTCGTCATCAATGCCTATCTCTTCATGTGGCAAATCACCGGAGAGCTCGACACGATCACCGACTCGGTGCTCGCCCTGATGGGGATCGGTGCCGGAACGGCACTCGGCGCCGCTCTCATCGACTCTCAACCTGCCGGAACGGCGACGATGACGACCGCCACCGCAACGACCGCCATGACGGAGACCGTCACCTCCGTCTCCGCGCCCGTCCCCTCCGCGCCGCCCCAGCCCTCGCAGGGCTTTCTGACCGACATCCTTTCGGACGCAGGCGACGGCATCAGCATCCATCGCTTTCAGATGTTCGCCTGGACGCTGATCCTCGGCGTCATCTTCGTCGGTTCCGTCTATAAGGACCTCGGCATGCCGGAGTTCAACGTCACGCTCCTCGGGTTGATGGGCATCAGCTCGGGAACGTACCTCGGCTTCAAGCTGCCGGAGAAGAAGCAGGCCGATCAAGCCGCGGCGGCGCAGGCGATGGGCCAGCCCCAATCCTGAGGAGCGCAGCGACGAAGGATCAACTTAGCATCAGCGATACTGCTGCGCAGGTGCTAACTTGATCCTTCGCTACGCTCAGGATTGGGGGCGCGCTACTTCCCAGCCGAACGAGACCGCCCGCCACCACTCGCCTTTTGCACGCGCAGCGCGCCGGTGAGCATGGCCTTCTCGTTCCCCTTGTGCACGACCACGACCGCCGAGGTCGGGGAGGCGCTGCTGTCGAGCGCGTAGGAAGCCTGGATGTAATTCGCCGCCCGGACGAAGTCGGACGTGCGGCGGAAGGCGGGATTCATGACCTCGAACGTGGTGGCGTTGGTGAAGCCGTCGCCGCCGACGGTCACCGTGACGGTTTCGCCGGGGTGCACCGTGACGGGCGAAGCGGAGAGGCTGACGTCGCCCTTGCCGACGGGCGAGACGCCGATCCAGCGCGGGTTCAGCGTTCCGGAGCCGGTCGAATTGAGGACGAGGTTTCCGTACACCTTGCCGTTCTCCACGTCGACCGGTTGCGAGAAGAACTCGGTCGGAAACGAGACCAGCGTGGCTTCGCGCCAGCTCCCCTGCAGGGCGCCGATGTCGACCGGTCCGTCGAGCGGCTCGGCATAGAGACGGTAGCGTCCCGCAGGAATGGCCGCGAACGAAAACTCGCCCGCTGCGTTCGTAAGCACGCTGCCCACCGGCTGCCCCTTGTCGCTCACGGCCACGACCTGCGCGGCGAAGATCCCGCCGTGATCGCCCATGACGCGCCCGGTGAGCGTGGCGCCGTTCAGCGTCTGATCGTGCTTCGGATAGATGTTGGCGATGGCGATGCGGTCGTCGAGCTCCAGCTCCGACGGTTGATTGCCGCCTTCGACATACGGATACATGATCGAGGAGAGGACCGCGGAGTGATCGAGCCCCAGCGCGTGTCCGATCTCGTGCTCCAGGGCCATCTGCGAGTTGATGCTGCCCTCGAACAACAGCCGGTCGACGGTGATGTCGGCGTCGAGCATCCGTCCGGTCTTCGTGTCGTAGGTGTAGGACGTCACCGCCGCCGCACCCTGATCCTGGAAGAGCTCGTCGGCCAGCGTCACGCCGATCCGGTTCGTGGCCCGGCCCGCCGAGCTTGCCACCACGCCGCTGGACTCGAACCGCACGTTGGCATCAGGGATGGCCGCCCAGGCCGCAAAGGCGCGGTCCACGATGGCCTTGGCCTCGGGATTGACCTCCGCCAGCTTCTGATCGATCTCGTAACGCAGCGGAAACGCCGCCGAGGACCACTCGATCGGCACCGCAGCTCCGTTGATGTCATACGTCATCCGCGTCGCCGCGAACAGCGAGCCGGAGCAGAGAACTGTGAGAGTGAGTGCTGCCAGGAACCGGGCCATGATCTCCGATTGGTAGCAACGCAGGTGCCACGAATAACTAAGCGAGGGCAACCAGATCGATCTCGACCGCTCCCCCCTTGGGGAGCTGGCTGACGCCGACGGTCGTCCGCGACGGCTTGTGATTGCCGAAGTACTCCGCGTAGATCGTGTTGAGGGCCGTGAAGTTGGCCAGATCGGTGAGGAAGACCGTGGCCTTGAGGACACGGTCGAAGCTGCTTCCGCCCGCGCGCAGCACCGCGTCGAGATTCTTGAACACGCGGTGGACCTGCTCCTCGAACGAGCCGGTGACCAAGGTGCCGGTGGCGGGATCGAGCGCGATCTGCCCCGAGGTGTAAATCATGCCGTTCGCCTTCACGGCCTGAGAGTAGGGGCCGATTGCCTGCGGCGCATCAGGGGTGGCGATGAGTTCCATGGGCGCTTTATATCAGAGGGCAGAGCGCAGAGGGCAGAGCGCAGAAGTAGAACCCGACGTGTTCCTGGTCGCTTTTAGCTTCTGCCCTCTGCCCTCTGCCCTCTGCGCTCTGCCCGTATAATCCGCGCGTGAATTATCCAGGCAACGCCTCGCTGTCGTCCGCGGTGAAAGAGCGCGTGGTCTCCACGTTTCAGCAGACGCTCGCGCTCTACCACCAGAGGCGGACCGATGAAGTCGCGGCCGGTTGCACGCTGATCCTGCAGATGGATCCGATGTTCGACCCGGCCCGGAAGCTGATGGACAAGGTGCGCAATCCGTCGCTGCCGATCGACGTCGACATGCTCATGCCGCAGGCCGGCAGTGCCTCGATGCAGCAGGCGCGCGAGGCCATGGATGGGCGCGACTTCGAGCGCGTCCTGCAGCTGACCTCGGCGATCCTGAGCGAGGACCTGCTCAACGACGACGCCCGCGTGCTGGCCGACGAGGCCCGCGAAAAGCTCGAGGCCGCGCCGTTCGTCACCCAGTTCACGTCACGCTGCGACCAGAGCCTCGCCGCCGGCAACATCGCCGCGGCCAAGATGGATCTCGAGAAGGCGCGCGCACTCGATTCGACCCATCCCGACGTCCTGCGCATCGCCCGCACGCTGGCCTCGCGCGATGCCGCGCCGCCGGCCGCCGCCGCGCCCCCGCCGTCGTTCGTCATCGATGCGCCCGCGGCATCCGCGTCCGGCCGCTCCGCCGCCCAGGCCACCGACTTCGGGTTCGCGTTCGAAGAGGAGAAGACCGAAGACGTCTCGTTCGCGAATTTCTCGTTCGACACGCCCAGCGCGCCTGCGGCCGCACCGTCCGACGCGTTCAGCGGATTCTCGTTCGACTCCCCCGCCACGGGAGCGTCCGCCGTCGATCCCGATCCGTATACGCCGGGCGACGAGTTCGATTTCGCCACCGCGTCCGTGGCCACGAGCTCGGACGATCAGTCCAAGATCCGGCAATATCTCAACGACGGCGACCGCGCCTTCGCCGGCGGCGACTATCAGCAAGCCATCGATCTCTGGTCGCGCATTTTCCTCATCGACGTCACCAACGACGAGGCCTCGGATCGCATCGAGAACGCCAAGGCCAAGCGGCGCGAGATCGATCAGGCCGTCGAGCCGCTGCTGACGTCCGGCGTGGCCGCGTTCGAGCAGGGCGACACGGCGCAGGCGCACAAGGACCTCTCCGAGGTGCTGCGCCTCGATCCGCAGAACAGCACCGCGCAGCGCTATCTCGACCGCCTCGGCGAGACGGTCGTCGAAGGCGGTGCAGCGGCACGATCGAATCCGTACGTGGCGCCGTCTGTCCTCGACGACGACAACCTCGAGCTCGGCTTCCTCGACGAACCGCTGCCGGCGGGCGCGGAAGCACCGCTCGTTCCGCCCTCACCGGGATCCGCTGCCGCCGCGGCGCCGCCGAAACTCACCGGCAAGGTCTCCAAACCGAAGATTGCCGCGCCGCCGCGCAAGCTTCCCATCGCCATGATCGGCGCGGTCCTCGGTGCGATCGTGCTCCTGGCCGGCGGGTGGTTCGCCTGGCAGCGTTTCCAGAGCACGCCCGCGGTGGAGGCCGGCGCCGGACAGGCCGTCATCACCCGGGCCACCACGCTGGCCGGCCTCGGCAAATACGATCAGGCCATCGCCCTGCTCCAGGACATCAAGCCGGACGATCCGCAACACGATCAGGCGCTGGTGATGATCGCCGACCTGCGCAAGAAGAAGAACAGCGCCGCGCAGATGGTCGACGGAGTCCCCGCTGATCAGTTCTATCAGGAGCGCCTGACCGCCGCGAAGACGGCCTTCGACGCGCACGACTACGCCGTGTCCAAAACCGCGTTCGAACAGGCCATGCGCGTGAAGCCGCTCTCGCCGGAGATGAAAGAGCTGCACGACGCCGCGGCGCAGCAGGTGGCCAAGCTCGACTCCGCGAAAGCCCTCTTCTCCGAGCGCAAATTCGCGGACGCCATCCTGAATCTCCAGCCCCTCCTCGAGCAGGACCCGCAGAACCTGGCCATCCAGAAGCTGATGATCGACGCCCACTTCAACAACGCCGCCCTGGCGCTGCAGGAAGAGCGCATCCCCGACGCCATCCGCGAGCTCGACGAAGTCCTCAAAGCGAACCCCGACGACGACATCGCCAAACGCACGCGCGAGCTCGCCCTCCGCTACGATGGACAACCGAAAGACCTGCTGTACAAGATTTACGTAAAATATCTGCCGTTGCGACAGGTGACATAGAAGAGGGCAGAGCGCAGAGGGCAGAGGGCAGAAGAACATCGTTGTTTTTCTTCTGCGCTCCGCGCTCTGCGCTCTGCGCTCCGGATTGGGAGGGTGTGATGCGCTTCGATGAGGTCGAGCTCGAGTCGGTACCGTTGGGCATCGAGGAAGAGGCGCCGATGCTGGTCGCTGTCGAGGGAGACGGCCCTGCGCGAAGGGGCAAACGATTCCTGGCCCTCCTGACCGACCTCTCCCTCTTCGCCGCCCTCGTCCTGGCGCTCTCGCCGCTGCTACCCGAGCCGCCGCAGTGGCCTCATCTGGCCGCGCTGGCCGGATTCGTGGTGGTGCTCTCCTACTACTACTTCGTCGTCACCTGGATGCTGTGGGGCAAGACCATCGGCGGAGCGATCTTCGACGTGCGCGTCGTTCCCGGCGCGGAAAGGGCCATGTCGCTGCGCGACGCCTCGCTGCGGTGGGTGGCGGTTTACCTCTCGCTGGCCACCGGGGGACTGGGGTTCCTGCTCGCGGCGCTGCCGTCGCGGAGATCGTTGCCGGACCGGTTGTCGAACACGCGTTGCGTGTAGTGCGCGGTCTACCCCTTCGCGCTGGCCTTCCCCGCCTCCACCCAAGCGAAGCGCGTAATCAACGACCCAGCCAGCGTGGCCACGGCGGCGCCTTTGCGCGAGCCCATGAGGCGCATGAACAGCGGGATCGGTCCGGACAGGAGGCTGCCGAGCCGGATGAGCGTTCCGCTGCGACCGTCACGCAGAGGCGCGGAGACCGGGTCGTGGCCGGTTTCGAGGGCCACGGCGGCGGCGGTCTCGAACACCGCGGCGCCGAGGGCGAGCGCGTTCAAGGCCGGGTGACGGTGGCCGCGCAGCTGGAGCAGCGAGGCCGCCGAGGCGAGCGCGGAGGCGCCGAAATGCATCGGCAGCAGACGCACGTGCTCCTTCCAGACCGGAATCGCCGTCGCGCCGAGGAGCACGCCGGTGTAGGTAGCCATCACCAGACCGGTGGCCGCCGCGCCGAGCGCGGCCACATCGCGCACCGGCTTGAACGGCACCAGCGCCGCCGCGGTGGATGCGCCGCCGAACCCCGTCAGCGTCCAGACGCCGACCGACATCGGCGACTGCGGCTTGAACACACGCAGCATGTTGAGGAAACGCTCCGGCCGGCCGAGATCGGCGATGAGCAGAGGCGCCGACAGCACCGCACCGCTTGCCGCAATCCAGCGCGCATCGCGCACGAGCGCTTCCTCGCCACCCGTGATCTGCGCAACCACGCCGAGGAACGACGCCGCGCCCGCAGCCCCCCCGATGAAAAAGTACGTTGGCACTTCCCATGTCCACACGGGAGGCTTGAGGAGAGGTAAGTCGTAGTAGGTAGCCGTCATCGCTTGAGGAGCGCAAATCCTAGCAACGCCGCTCCGAACAATATCCCCGCCGCACCGGCCGCCGCGTTCCAGGCCGGTTTCAGCAGCGTCGTCGGGACCTGCGGGTTGGCCGGGAGGTTGTACAGCGCGGGATCGCCGCGCACGAGGAAGAAGGCGTGCGTGCCGCCGACGGAGCTTTCTTTCGGGTTGTAGATCTGCGCGTCGCGCATGCCGGCGGCGTGGAGCTTGGCGATGCGCTCGTCGGCCACGCGCTCCAGCTCTTCCAGATCGCCGAAGAGGATCGACTGCGTGGGACACGCTTTCGCGCAGGCCGGGGTCTCGCCCGCTTTCTGGCGGTCGTAGCAGAAGGTGCACTTGAAGGCCCGGCCGTCGGTGGGGCGGCGGTCGATGACACCGAACGGACAACTGACCACGCAGTAGCCGCAGCCGTTGCAGATGTCGGGCTGCACGTAGACGCCGCCGAATTCGGTGCGGATGATCGAGCCGGTAGGACACGACTCCAGGCAACCCGCGTTCTCGCAATGCTTGCAGACATCCGAGGAGAACGCCCACGTCATCAGGCTGGGCGCGTTCCCGCCCGAACCGATCTCCGTCTCCCCCTCCACGAACTTCACATGCCGCCACGTCGAATGCCCCAACGCACCCGTGTTGTCGTACGAATTCCCCGTCCATGCGAACCCGTCGCTCGGAACGTCGTTCCACTCCTTGCACGCCACCTCGCACGCCTTGCAGCCGATGCAGAGCGTGGCGTCGGTGAAGAAACCCGTGACTGTCATGATTTCGAATCCTGAGCGCCGCGAAGGATCAAGTTAGCACCTACGCCGCCTGTGGCATGTGCATCGTAAGTGCTAACTTGATCCTTCGTCGCTACGCTCCTCAGGATTCGACCAGGCGCTCCAACCTGCACGTCAGCCCCTTCGATTCAAAAATCTTCACGTTCGGTTCTTCCGAGATGGCCAGGAGGTCGTTGACGGTGTCGCCGGTGACGAGGCCGCGGCTGCCCCAGTGGTAGGGCAAGCCGACTTGATGCACGCGTTTGCCGTCAATGTCGAGCGAGCGGATGCGCGGAGTGACGAGAGCACGGGCGCGGATGGAGCCGCGGGCGGTGGTGATGGAGACGGTGTCGCCGTTGGCGACGCCGGCTTCGACCGCCAGCTCGTGCGAGATTTCGGCGAAGAGCTCGGGCTGCAATTCAGCGAGATGCGAGAGCGTGCGCGACATGCCGCCGGCGGTGTGATGTTCCGTCAGGCGATAGGTCATGAGCACGTGCGGGAAGCGTTCGTCGGGCGAGGCTGCGTAGGGGTTGTCGGGACGCTCGAACTTCTGCGCGTAGGGGTTCGTCTGCTGGTCGTACAGAAAATTGCGCACGTTCGATTCGAGCGGTTCGTAGTGCGTCGGCAGCGGCCCGTCCTTGAGTCCGGCCGGCACCCAGAGCCAGCCGAGGCCGTCGGGATGCATGATGAACGGCGCGTCGCCCGGAATCGCTTCATCTCCGCCAACATCGGCCTGCGGGCGATAGCCGGGTGCCTTGCCGCGCGTGAAATCGGCAACGTCGTGCCCGACCCACTCGTCTTTAGCCTCATCCCACCAGACCAGCGCCTTCCGCTCGCTCCACGGCGTTCCGTCGGGACGCGCCGAGGCGCGGTTGTAGAGAATGCGGCGGTCGAGCGGCCACGCGTATCCCCAGCCGTGTCCGTAACGCCCGCGCGCCGCGCGCTGGTTCGCTTTGTTCGCACCGTCGAAGACGCCGGAGTAGATCCAGCAGCCGCAGGACGTGCTGCCGTCGGCGCGAAGGTCACCGAAATGGTGGATGTTCGGGGCGCCATGGATCTCGCGAAGCACCGCTTCCGCATCGTCATCCGCGTAATCCCACGTCACCGCGCGCAGTGCCGCGTCGCGCGGTGCGCCGGTGGCTTTCGCTTTCAACTTCCGCCCCAGCTCGATCATGAATTCGAGCTCACTGCGGGCGTCGCCGGGCGGGTCGACGGCTTTCTCGCGCCATTGCAGGAGACGTTGGGTGTTCGTGAACGTTCCTGACTTCTCCACGTGCGACGCCGCGGGAAAGAAGAAGACCTCGGTGTCGATGTTGTCCGGATCGTCTTGCCAGAACGCGGCGGTCTCCGTCTCCACCATCTCGCGCACGACCAGCCATTGCAGCTTGCCGAGTGCGGCCCGCTCCAGCTTTCCATTCGGCGAGCCGACGGCCGGATTCTGGCCCATCACGAACAGGCCCTCGAGCTTTCCGTCCGCCATGTCCAGCCAGTAGCCGAAGTACGAGTGATCGCCGGTGAGGCGCGGCAGCAGGCCGAAGGCAAAGTCGTTCTCCGCCGTGGCCGCGTCGCCGTAGTACGCCTTGAGCAGCGACACCATGTAGCGGTCGATGTTGTGCCACCAGCCCTTGGCCGCCTTGTACTTTTCAAAGTACGTGGCCAGATCGCGCTCGTCGTCCTTCGGCATCGGCAGGTAGCCCGGCAGGATGTCGTAGAGCGTGGGGATGTCGGTCGAGCCCTGGATCGAGGCATGGCCGCGCAGCGCCATGATGCCGCCGCCGGGACGGCCGATGTTGCCGAGGAGGAGCTGCACGATCGCCGCGGCCCGGATGATCTGCACGCCCGTCGAGTGCTGCGTCCAGCCGACGGCATACGCGATCGCAGCAGTTTTCTCCGGTCCCGACGCGCTCGTGAAGACGTCGGCCACATTGAGAAACGCATCGCGCGGAATCCCGCACGTCTGCTCGACCAGCTCCGGCGTGTAGCGCGAGAAGTGCCGCTTCAGCACCTGGAACACGCAGCGCGGGTGCTGCAGCGTTTCATCGCGTTGCGGTTCGGCGCCGGCGCCGGTAGTCCCCTGCCCCTCGCCGCGCGTGCCGGTGTCGTGCGCTCCCTCCTCCGGCTCGCCCGCGTACTTCCATGTCTCCGGGCCGGAGAACAATCCATCCAGGTCCTCGGTATCCCAGAAGTCTTCGCGCAGCAGCACGGACGCGTTCGTGTAGCGCACCACGTACTCCTCGAAGTAGCGCCGCTCTTCGAGGATGTAGCGGATGAGCGCGCCGAGGAACACGAGATCGCTGCCGGCGCGGATCGGCAGCCAGTAATCCGCCATCGCCGACGTGCGGTTGAAGCGCGGATCGACATGGATGATCTTCGCGCCGTTCTTCTCCCGCGCCTCGATCACCCACTGGAAGCCGACCGGGTGATTCTCCGCCATGGACGAGCCCATGATCAGGATCGCGTCGGCGGAGGCGAGATCCTGCAGCGCGGTCGTGGAACCGCCGCGCCCGAGGGAGGTGCCCAGACCGGGCACCGTGGAGCTATGTCATATCCGCGCCTGATTGCTCAGGCAGACCATCCCCAATCCCGCGGTGAACAGCTTCTTGATCAGATAGTTCTCTTCGATGTCGAGCGTTGCGCCGCCGAGATGCGCGATCCCCGTCGTGTGCATCGCGGACTCGTCGAACGTCCGCTCCCGCGTCGCCCACACGCGCTCGACGACCATGTCCATCGCGCGCGCGAGATCGAGATCCACCCATTCGCGCGAACGCGGCGCGCGGTACTTCACCTTCGTCATGCGCCCCGGATGCGTCACCAGCTCGAAACTGGCCGCACCCTTGGGACAGAGATGCCCGCGCGAGATCGGCGACTCCGGATCGCCTTCGATGTTGACGACGCGATTCCCGCGATGAGAGACCAGCTGCCCACAGCCGACCGCGCAGTACGGACAGACCGAACGCGCGACGCTGGCACCGGCGTTTTTCTTCCCGAGCGCGCGCGTAGCCTCGCTCATCGCGTCGGCACCCGTCCCGTCGGACTTCCCGCGCAGTTGACGGATGAGAGGCCAGCGCAAAAGTAACTCGGCGAGCATGACGAGGAGTGTAGCTTTTTTACGTACTGCTTACCCCACAAGTCCCATCCCAGGCCTACCTTCGAAAGCAGAAGGGAATTGCCATGAAATCGATGATGACGCTCCTCAGCATGCTTCTGACGATGACGCTCTCGGCTTGCGCGCAGCCGGCGCCCGCGCAGCCGAAACCACGGCCGCAGCCGAAGCCGGTCATCCAGCTGGCCATCCTGCTCGACACGAGCAACAGCATGGACGGCCTCATCGACCAGGCCCGCACGCAGCTGTGGCGCGTGGTCAACGAATTCGGCAAGGCGCGGAAGAAAGGCGTCATGCCGGAGCTGCAGGTCGCGCTGTACGAGTACGGCAACACGCGCCTGCGCAGCGAGGACGGATACATCCGCCGCGTGCTCCCGTTCACGACCGATCTCGACCGCGTGTCGGAAGAGCTGTTCGCGCTGCAGACCAGCGGCGGCGACGAGTATTGCGGCCAGGTCATCGACGAGGCCGTGCGCCGCTTGGACTGGAGCGCGTCAGCCAACGACCTGCGCGTGATCTTCATCGCCGGCAACGAGCCGTTCACGCAGGGGCCGGTCGACTTCAAGACCTCCTGCGCCAGCGCCACGAAGCGCGGGATCATCGTCAACACCATCTTCTGCGGCGACCAGGCGGAGGGTCTCGATACGCATTGGGCCAGCGGCGCCATGCTGGCCGAGGGAAGGTACATCGCCATCGACCAAAACGCCGAGGTCGCGCACATCGCCGCGCCGCAGGACGACCAGATCGCCGCCCTCGGCATGCAGCTCAATACCACCTACATCGCCTACGGCGCCAAAGGCTACGAGGGACAGCACCGCCAGTCCGCGCAGGACTACAACCTCTCCGGAAAGACCGGAGCCAACATCCAGCGCCAGGTGGCCAAAGCCTCCGCGAACTACACCAACGCCAGCTGGGACCTCGTCGACGCCAAGAAAAGCGGCAAAGTCGACATCGAGAAAGTCAAAACGAAAGACCTCCCGCCCGAAATGCAGCGCATGACGGTAGACCAGCGAAAAGCCCACATCGCCACGATGGAGAAAAAACGCCTCGAGCTCCAGAAAACCATCGCCCGGCTGCACGAAGAGCGCAACAAACACATCGCCCAACTGAAGAGAACCATCCCCCCGGCCAAGAACACCCTCGACGAAGCCATCATCACCGCGGTGCGGGAGGCGGGGAAGAAACGGGGGTTCACGTTCTGACGCGACCAATCGCCCAGATTGGTCAGGTGTGGTTTACCGCACCGAAAGGCGCGCATGAGATTCTCGCGCCGCGCCTCGAAATCGTTCGCCAACGCACACCCCCATCCCACATCCGGTCACTCCTCAATCCCACCAGCAAGCAACATCAACCACTTACGCATGGCACCCCCGTTGCGACCACCGCCCGCCATGCTCGAACATGCTGTACGCCGCGTGCGACGCCATCCCGCGCGCGCTCTTCTCGTGATCGTGACGCTCGGACTCGGACTCGGCGCGACGACGGCCATCGTCAGCGCCATCCGAGGGGTGCTGCTCGTGCCGCTCCCCTACCCGCATCCCGAGCAGCTGGTGATGGTCAAGGAGATGGACGACGCCGACTCCGACACGGTCGGCTTCACGACCTACGACGAGTGGCGCCGTTCCGCGAGATCGTTTGCGTCGCTGGCCGCCGTGGCCACACGCAGCTACACCCTCATGGGCAGCGGCGAGCCCGAACAGCTCTCGCTCCTCGGCGTGACGCACGAGGCGTTCGAGACCTTCGGCGTCCGCCCGCTCCTCGGGCGTGAATTCACTCCGCAGGACGACGTGCGCGGCGCGCCGCGCGTGGTCGTGCTCAGTCACGAGCTCTGGTCGCGGCGCTACGGGCGCGACCGGTCCATCCTCGGCCGCGTCATCCGCATGAGCGACCTCGAATTCGAAGTGATTGGTGTAATGCCCCCGCGCATGCGCATGATCGATTCCGAATGGCGCGACGAAAAGATCGACGCATGGGTCCCGCTCCGCTACAACACCACGCTGGAATGGGCCTGCCGCAGCTGCCGCCATCTGCGCATCTTCGGCCGCCTCCGCGATGGCGTGACACTCGACCAGGCCTCTCGCGAGATCGAGCAGCTCACCGCCGCCATGCGCCGCGCCTACCCCCGCGACTATCCGGAGCGCGGCTGGACCACAGTGCAATCGTTGCAGGACGTCATCGTCGGCCGCAACGTCGCTTCCTCGCTCTGGATCATCCTCGCCCTCGCCGCAGTCGTGCTTCTCGCCGCCATCACCAACGCCGGCAGCCTGAGACTCTCCGAGCTGTTCGTCCGTCAGAACGAGCTCGCTGTGCGCCAGTCGCTCGGCGCCACGCCGATGCGCGTGGCCTCGATGCTCATCCTCGAATCAATCGTCCAGGCCATCGCCGCCTCGCTCCTCGGCATCGGCATCGCCTGGGCCGCCGTGACCGGTTTGCGCCTGCGCGCCGGCTCCTTCCTCCCCCGCGCCGCCGACCTCGTCGTCGATCCATTCGTCGTCGCCGTCTGCGTCGCCACCGCCGTCCTCTCCGGTATCGCCATCGGCCTCATCCCCGCCTTCCGCGCCCGCCGATGGTCGCTCGTCGCCACCGGCCGTAGCGTCATCTCCTCCCGCTCCGCCGCGCAGAGGCTCCTCGCCGGCATCAACGTCGCCCTCTCCGTCATCCTCCTCGTCGGCACCGTCCTCGTCCTGCGCAGCGTGCGCAACCTCTTCGCCACCCCGCCCGGATTCGAAGCCGCCAACGTCATCTCCTTCCGCGTCGCGGTCGCCGGTCAGCAATACGACGACCCCAAACTCCTCAACGGCCTCTACGAACGCTTCACCCGCAAAGGCCAGCAACTCCCGGGCGTCCAATCCGTCGCCCTCACCTCCCAGCTCCCCTTCGCCGAAGACCAGGACAACGCCGGCTTGACTCCCGAAGACCGCGCCGCCACCGCCAAGCCCGGCGACTTCCCCGACGCCCAACGCTTCGCCGTCACCGCCGGCTACTTCCAAACGCTCCGCATCCCCATCCTCCGCGGCCGCGCCTTCACGAATGCCGACCTCGCCGGCAGCGAGCCCGTCGTCATCCTCAACGCCACCGCCGCCCGCGCCCTCTGGAGCGACGGCAACGCCCTCGACCAACGCGTCCGCATCGCCGGCGGCGAAGGCAACCCCTTCCGGAGAGTCGTCGGCATCGTCGGCGACGTCGCCCCCGGCGACCTCGGCGCCCGCGCCAAAGCCCAGGCGTACCTCCCCATGGCCCAGTTTCTCCCAACCGACGTCACCGGCATCGCCCGCATGACTTCCCCCGACGCCTCGCCCTTGCGCGCCCTCATGCACCGCCTCGACCCCGACGTCGCCATCTACCGCATCGCCACACTCCCGTCGCTCGTAGCCGGATCCGAAGCCCGCCGCCGCTTCATCCTCGCCTGCCTGACATCCTTCTCCATCGTGGCCCTCATCCTGGCCATGATCGGCGTCTACGGAATCCTCTCGCTCTTCGTATCGAGCCGCACCCGCGAGCTCGGCCTCCGCATGGCCCTCGGCGCCTCGGCCACTGGCGTCTTCCGGCTGGTGCTCTCGCAGGGATTGCGGCTTGTGGGGGTGGGGTTGTTGATCGGTATCGCCGCTTCGCTGTTCCTCGGACGATTCCTGGCCACGATCCTCTTCGGAGTCGCCACCGCCGATCCCGCGACGATATTGCCGGTGCTCGCGCTGTTGCTCGTGGCCTCGGCAATCGCATGCGCGATTCCGGCGTGGAGGGCGGCGCGGGTGGCGCCGGATGCGGCGTTACGGGATGAGTAGAGGAAGTGGAGCGCTCAGCTGCTCGGGTGGCGTCTGGAAGATAGTTTAGCGCTCAGCCGGGCCGCTACACTCCGTGCGTTAGGCGCAGACGAAACCTTCTGAACTGCGACGGGAGATAAGGCTGTATCCTTCGATCGATAGGTGCTTTCAAGTGGCACGTACAGACCGCGAGAGGGAGCTGATCGAGCGCTTTATCCTCGCCTACAACGTTGAGAAGAACGCTGACTATACTGTCACTGAGTGGCCAGACGAGGACTCTTCCGCGCAAGCTATCGACGCCGTTGCGGCCGACAATGACCTGGGAACTCTCGCGATCGAGCACACGCTCGTTCAACCTTTTGAAAACGAACGCGCCGATTCGGCCATTTTCAGTCGGTGCTTGGCACCGCTCGATCATAAACCCGCGCTCCTCAAGCCTGGATTCGACGTGACGTTGACATTCAAGGTCGGAGCCGTTCCGAAGAAAGTGGACTGGAGTGTCGTTCCGAAGGCGGTGGAAGACTGGTACCTCGCAGCGTTTGAGTCTCTTCCATTTGGCAATTTCAATCGTGTCGTTGACGGGCTTCCGTTCGAGTGTGAAGTAAACGTAGATAAGGAGACGACAACTGGGGAGCCGCATCTATTTATCGATCGTTGGATGCCCGGCGAAACCATTGATAACGTCGTCAGCACTTCGCTCGCTGCCAAGGTCCCGAAGCTAGCCGCAGCGCCCGGCAACACGCGCGTGTTGCTTCTCGAGAAAAACTCACTTCCGCGGAGCCCGGACGAGATCGGGGAGGCGGTCGAGCGAAATCGTGAGCGGTTTCCAGAACTCGAACGCATCGATGAAGTCTGGGTGATTAACACTGTGGTGTGGCCGCAGAAAGACTACACGCCGGCGTATTTCGTATGGCCGCGTTCTCTTGCTCGGTCATGGCGTCGCTTCAGGAACCTTGCGAGCCGCAGACGACGCCTAGCACAGTGAAACAGCCGCGAGGAGATCGAGCGGCGGTCGCTGATCGCTTCGGAAGAACGTGGAACGGATTGGCGCGCCGCTCTCGAAGAGATCCGGACGGAAGTGCTTCGCCGTTGAAACTGCTGCTCAGATAACGCACTCAGGGATCACAGCGACGCGTGGGCTCGCCTGAGAAACCGCAGAGCGTCAGCGTGTTGCAACGTGCCGAATGTCTGACTCCGGCTCGTTCGGATCGAGGGTCACTACATCTTCAATGTGTAGTCTTTCGCGCGCGCGCATGAACTCGAAGAAGGCGTGGATGTCCTCGCCACACTCTTCGACGATCTCTTTCCTCGCTGCACGCGTTTCTTCGACGATTGGATCGCGCCACATCTTCAGGCTCCCATCAATTCTTCGGGCGTACAGATCACGGGCGGCTCGAAGCCGCGCTCCCGGCATGTCTTTACAACCGTTCGTCTCACGGCCGCATTCGCGATGTGCTTGCAGTTCCACGTGAGAAGGTACTGCATGCCGTGAATGGTCGCCAGAGCAATGTGAGCCATGTCGGCTAGCGCTTTCAGGGGCAGCCCCGTCGCTCTCAGAAGCGCCGGCACAAGTTGCTCGGCGACTTCGCTTGCCGACAACTGTCTCGTCTGCCGAAGGATCTCGCGTCTGGCACGCGCAGCGTCGGGATCGCCGCGTTCCGCCTCCGCAGCAACGACTTCCGAGGTGAACAGCTCGAACTCGCTGCGGCGAAGCTCCCACCACTCACGCGTAAGCTGTTGATGCGCCAGAACTACGACGTCACGAGCAGGCCGCGAGGTTATGTAGCTCACGACACTCGTTTCGAGATAAACCTTTGGCGCCACCGATCAACCGTAGCGGAACCGTCCAGGAAAAGGAAGTGCGGCCCGAGACCTTCCAAGGCCCGAGCCGGAGGGGCCTTACCGAACGAACAGCGGGGTTGATGCGCAGCTCGGTTTCTAAGAACATGCGCTCGATGGTCCCTATCGATGAAGACGAGTTGCGACAGGAACGCATCCTCGCGGATGAGGGAGGTGTCTGGGTACGGCAGCTCGATCCCGGCAGGTTTTGTCAGCTCGCCGCGGAACGCTTTCCGCACCGGGCAACAGATCTTCGCGAGCATGACGGCCTCCTGCATCTACAGGTTCACTCTCTTGGCGACGAAGTCTTACGGTGCATCGAGAAGAATGACGCCGCCTCTGCGCTGAGCGTGATGCACTTTCTCGATGAGGTTCTCGCGGGGCATCGGCAGGCGCCGGAGCTCGAGAACGCGCTTCAGATTTCGTTCGTCACACGTCGTGAGCTCACCGCTTCGGACGCAGGACGTGCAGTGCTGCAAAGCACTCCGGAGCGCGTTCTCCGATTGCTTGCGTAGGGCGGATGCGCCGGACACGCAGCAACTGCCCGTCGACACGCTGCATGCGGAGTGCAAATCGCGGCGAGGCGAGAAGCCACCGACGGATATCTGACGTTCAGAGATCGCTGCTCCCATCGAGGCACGCGTGGCCACGATCCCGCCACCGATCTCTGACGCTCAGATATTCATCACTCCGATTGCGGATTTTGGCGGCGATCGAGGGGGTGGATTTCTGACGCTCAGATATTGACGGGTTCGTTCGAGCTGCTCGTGGCAAGGATCGCGTCATCGATATCTGACGCTCTAATATTCATCGCTCCGATCCAGCGGATTTTGGAAACGATGAACGGATCGATATCTGACTGCTCAGATATTCGCCGCTTCGTTCGAGCCACGTGCAGAAAGAATCGTGTCGCCGATATCTGACGCTCAGATATTCATCGCTCCGATCGAGCGGATTTTGGCAACGGTCCACGGATCGATATCTGAACGCTCAGATATTCGCCGCTTCGTTCGAGCCGTTCGTGGCGAGAATCACGTCATCGATATCTGACGCTCAGATATTCGTCACTCCGATCGAGCAAATTTTGGAAACAATCCAGCGATCGATATCTGACCGCTCAGATATTCATGGCTTCGTTCGAGCCGCGCGTGGCCAGAATCACGTCATCGATATCTGACGCTCAGATATTCGTCACTCCGATCGAGCGGCGTTTGGCGCGGATCAACGGATCGATATCTGAACGCTCAGATATTCATTACTCAGTTCTTGCGGCGCGTGGCAACGATCTCCTGAGCGATATCTAACGCTCAGATATTCATCACTCCGATGAAGCGGCGTTTGACAGCGATCAACGGATCGATCTCTGACGCCCAGAGATTCACGCTCCGTTCATGCCTCCCGTGGCAACGATCTCCTCAGCGATATCTGACGCTCAGAGATCCATCACTCCGATCGAGCGGCCCGGGACCACGATTCCATGACTGGTGTGTAACACTCAGACATTCTCCGCGCCGCAGCGCTTTGGACTGCGTGTGGCTTGCCACCGCTTTGGGTAGCGTGGCAAGTACCGCTCCGTGGCACGTTACTCAAAGCGGCGGCGAGCCGCCGCACTCCAAAGCGCGCCGCGCGGAGAGGGAGTCAGGTGTCAGTACAATCGCGCGCCATGGAACCGGTCACGCGCGTCGATGTGGTGCGCTTCGGCGACGGCGGCCGCGAGGATGCCGAGGACGCTGTCGTCGTGGAGGAGCCGCTCGAGATCCGGCTCGGCGAGAAGCCGGTGTCGGTGACGTTGCGGACGCCGGGTGAGGACTTCGATCTCGCGGCGGGGTTTCTGATGAGCGAGGCGATCGTGCGCGATCCCGGCGACATCGCGTCGATCCGGCACTGGGGGTCGCCGAATGTGGTGCGGGTGGATCTGCGCGAGGGTGTGCAGGTCGATCTGCAGCGGTTGCAGCGGCATTTCTACTCGACGTCGTCCTGCGGGGTGTGCGGGAAGACGTCGATCGATGCGCTGCGCGTGCAGACCTCGGCGATCGTGTCGGATGTGCGGGTGACGCCCGCGGTGATCGTCACGCTGCCGGAGAAGCTGCGCGCGCAGCAGAAGGCGTTCGACGCGACGGGCGGGATTCACGCGGCCGGGATCTTCACGGCGGACGGGACGCTGCTGCGGTTGCGCGAGGATGTCGGGCGGCACAATGCGGTGGACAAGGTGTTGGGGTCGTTTTTTCGCGAAGGGGTGGCGCTCGATCAGCACATCCTGGTCGTGAGCAGCCGGACGAGTTTCGAGATCGTCCAGAAGGCGATCGTGGCGCGGGTGCCGGTGCTGGCGGCGGTGGGGGCGCCGTCGTCGCTGGCTGTGGAGCTGGCGCGGGAGTTCGGGCTTACGTTGATGGGGTTTGTGCGGGATGGGCGGTGCAATGTGTACTCTGAGCGGAGCGAAGAGTCACGTTAGCACCAACGGTGAATGCGCCTTCTGCGCAGGAGGCACACCTACCGTTGCTGCTAACTTGACTCTTCGCTCCGCTCAGAGTTTGGTTAGACGAACCACCCCGCTAAAAATCGTCTCCCGATTCGGCTTCGACCAGTAATCCCCATCCGACCCATACGCCGGGCGGTGTGCTTTGGCGGCGATGGTGAGGGGCTCGGCGTCGAGCCATTCGTAGCCGTGGTCGCGGACGAGGACGTTTTCGAGCATGGTGGCGGTGGCGCCGCCGGGGACGTCTTCGTCGATGAAGGCGATGCGGTTGGTTTTCTTGAGCGATTCGGCGATGACGCCCGGCAGGTCAAACGGCAGGAGGGTCTGGACGTCGATGACTTCGGCGTCGATGCCTACCGTGGCCAGGAGGTCGGCGGCTTCGAGGACGATCTTGAGGGTCGCGCCGTAGGAGACGAGGGTGACGTCTTTGCCTGGGCGGAGGATTTCGGGGACGCCGAGGGGGAGGGTGAAGTCGGCGATGTTGGCGGGGAGTTTTTCCTTGGTGCGGTAGCCGTTTAGGACTTCGATGACGATGGCCGGGTCATCGGAGCGCAGGAGGGTGTTGTAGAAGCCGGCGGCCTGGGTCATGTTGCGGGGAACGCAGACGTGCATGCCGCGCACGAGGTGGATGATGCCGGCCATGGGCGAGCCGGAGTGCCAGATGCCTTCCAGCCTATGTCCTCGGGTGCGGATGATGACGGGGGCTTTTTGTCCGCCGGCGGAGCGCCAGCGCAGGGTGGCCAGGTCGTCGGAGAGGATCTGCAGTCCGTAGAGGATGTAGTCGAGGTATTGGATCTCGGCGATGGGGCGCAGGCCGCGCATGGCCGCGCCGATGGCCTGGCCGACGATGGTGCACTCGCGGATGCCGGTGTCCATGACGCGCGAGACGCCGTACTTTTCCTGCAGGCCGAGGCAGCCCTGGTTCACGTCGCCGAGCTTGCCGACGTCTTCGCCGAAGATGATGAGGCGCGGGTCGCGGCGCAGGGCGTGATCGAAGCACTGGTTGAGGACTTCGAAGCCGTTGAGCACCGGGGCGTCGGCGGCGTACTCGGCTTTCACTTCCGAGACCTTCAGCGCGGCCGCGGAGCCTTCGCTGTGGAGGTGCGCGCCGTAACGCTCGTCGCCTTCCTGCTGGCGTTTGGCGAGCCATTCGGCGGCGGCGGTGTTCGTGTTCCTGGCATCGGCGATGAGCGCCGAGGCCACGGCGCGCACGGCGTCGCGCCGGTACGGCGCCTGGTTGCGCTGCAGCTCTTCCTTCAACTGCCGCGCGCCGAGATTGTCGAGGATGCCGATCGCTTCCTGCACCTCGGCGTCGATGGGCTGGCGATAGGCTTTCCAGGCGCGGCGTTGGGCGTCGCGCACGGCGCTCAAGTCTTCTTTTTCGAAGTCGTCGAGCTCCTGGGCGGTGGCGATGCCCTGGGCGATCATCCACTCGCGCATCTTTTTGATGCCGTCGAACTCGACTTCCCACTCCAGCCGCTCTTTCGATTTGTAGCGCTCGTGGCTGCCCGAGGTGGAGTGGCCCAGCGGCTGCGTGACTTCGACGACGTGGATGATGGCCGGCACGTGCTCCATGCGCACGACCTGGGCGGCGGAGATGTAGGTCTCGCAGAGCGCCGGGTAGTCCCAGCCCTTGACGGTGTAGAGGTCGTAGCCTTGCTTCGATTTCGGCTCGCGCTGGAAGCCTTTGAGCAGCTCGGAGAGATTGCCCTTGGTGATCTGGAACTCGTTGGGCACGGAGATACCGTAGCCGTCGTCCCAGATGGAGACGATCATCGGGATGCCCAGGACGCCACCGGCGTTCAGCGACTCCCAGAACATGCCCTCGGCGGTGCTGGCGTTGCCGATGGTGCCCCAGGCGATCTCGTCGCCGTTGTGCGAGAACTGCGCGGATTCCGGAATGCCGAGCTCGCGGTAGAGGCGCGAGGCCCAGGCCAGGCCGACGAGGCGCGGCATCTGCGAGCCGGTGGGCGACATGTCGGCGGAGACGTTGTACGCGTCGGTCTGACTGAGCCAGTTGCCGTCGGCGTCGAGGTAGCGCGAGGAGAAGTGCGCATTCATGGAGCGGCCGGCGGACCAGGGATCGTGCGTGACGTCCGCGTCGGCGTAGAGCTGCGCGAAGAACTCGTCGAGCGTGGCCGCGCGGAGCGAGAGCATGAGCGTCTGATCGCGGTAATAGCCGGAGCGCCAGTCCCCTTTGCGGAACGCGCGTGCCCAGGCCAGCTGCGCCACTTCCTTGCCGTCGCCGAAGATCCCGAACTTAGCCTTGCCGGTGAGGACTTCCTTGCGCCCGATCAGGCTGGCATGGCGGCTGCGCACGGCCACGCGGTAGTCGTCGATGATGCTCTCGCGCGTGAACTGCGTGCGCGTCTGTGTTTCTGGTGTCGACACGTCGTCTCCGAGAATAAAGATGGAGTCGACGCCCGGGAGTTGGGTCGCCGCTTCAGGTGAGGATCGTAGCACGCGGGGCTCAGAGGCTCAGAGGCGCAAAGGCTCAAAGGAGCAAGCCGCTCTGAGCCTATGAGCCTGTGAGCCTCTGAGCCGCCCTACCTTTCGTCCATCCTGGCCAGCACCCGCAGCGTGTTCCGGCTCATGTGGGCGCCGAGGGCCACCAGGCCGAGGACGATGGGCATGTAGATCAGGCCGGTGCAGCAGATGATGAGCAGGTGCAGGGGGTTGCGGAAGTCGCTGAAGTAGATGATGCCGAGAGTGAAGAAGGCTTCGAAGAGCACGGCCCCGAAGAGGGCCGCCTTGAAGTTGCGCTGGACGCGGTCCATCTGCTTGAGGGCGTGGGCGCGCATCTGTTCGAGATCGTTCATGGTGTTCATCCTTATTCTTTACTTGGTCAGCACTGCCACGACGATGGCGATGCACACCAGGAAGTCGATGGCGAGGAAGAGGATCAGGTCGCGTTTGCTCAGTTTCATGCGGGGTTCTCCTTTCGCAGTTGGGTGAGGCCGTACGACAGGCGCGATTTGACGGTGCCGAGGGGCAGATCGAGGACCGCGGCCACGTCGCCGAGCGGCATCTCCTCGAGGTAGTGCAACGTGACTACGGCCCGGCTGGCCGGCGAGAGCTGTTCGAGCGAGGCCAGGAGCCGTTCGCGCTGCCAGGGATCGGGGGGCTGTTCGACATACGTCAGGTCTTCGACGGGCTCGACGTAACGGCGGCTCTTACGCAGCAACCGGAACGCCTCGCGCGATGCGATGCGATACGCCCAGGCCCGGAACAGCGACGGGTCGTTGAGCCAGGAGATCTTGCGCACGATGGCGATGAAGGTCTCCTGCACGACGTCCTCCGCCAGGGCCGGGTCGCCGGTGACGCGCGTGACGTAACGGAGCAGGTGCGGCCCGAGGTCGAGCAGCAGCTGATCGAACGCCTCGCGGTCGCCCGACTGCGCGCGCAGGACCAGTCTTCGTTCCTGTGCGTCGGCCATCGTTCGCTCATCATGCAGCGGCGGCGGCCAATGCAGGAGCCTGGCGCGTGCGCTCCCGCGCCAGGAGGAACATCGGCAGCGCGAACGACAGCCCGACCAGCAGCGTCATGGCCACATACAGCCACCGGTGCCGCACCGTCCTTTCCACGAACACGAAGGTCCAGAACACCAGGCACGAAACCAGGAGATCGAACGCGAACATCGACGAGACCGGATTCACGAACGGTTGCGTGAGGAACGACACGACGTCGAATCCCGACTGGCGGAAGAAGGGCAGCAGTTGCGACATCGGAAGATCGAAGCCGAGGACGGCCAGAGCGATGTAGAGTTTTTTCATCACAGCCTCCGGGACGTGAGAGGCGTGAAACGCGGAAAGGGTTCGGTTGTACTTTCGGCGAGAGCCGCCTCCCCCGTCATCCTGAACGAGGGGGCTGGGCGGGTGTGAGTGAAAGGATCTCAAACGACGAAACACATGGCCTGTGCCATGGTTTGCGCATTTAGAGATCCTTTCGCTCACTCACACCCACCCGCCCTGCGCTCAGGATGACGGGGATCAGGATTGTGCGTCGAGCTCCACAATCGCCCGATCCAGCATCCCCTGCACGCGATCGCGATCCGGGCTTTCGCAGTAGATGCGGATGATCGGTTCCGTCCCCGATTTGCGGAACAGGAGCCACGATCCGTCGGCGAAGTTCATTTTTACGCCGTCTTTTTCTTCTTTCGAGGCGAGGGCCACTCCGAAGGCGGTGTCGAGCTGGCCGGAGCGGACGCGGTCGATGAGGCGGGCGCATTGGTCCATGGGGCGGTGGAGGTCGCGGCGGTCGTAGTGGAGGGCGCCGAATTCCTGTTCCATCCGCTCGATGACTTCGGAGAGGGGGCGGCCGTAGTGGGCGACGGCTTCGGCGACGAGGAGGCCGGAGAGGATGCCGTCGCGCTCGGGCATGAAGGCGCCGAAGCCGATGCCGCCGCTTTCTTCACCGCCGACGAGGACGTCGCGCGAGAGCATGAGGTCGGCCACGTACTTGAAGCCTATGGCCGTTTCGTGCAGCGTTGCGCCGAGGGAGTGGGCGACCTTTTCGATGAGGCGCGTGGTGGAGAACGTCTTGACGATCTCACCGGCGAGTTTTTTCTCGCGTACGAGATAGAGCGCCAGGAGAGAAATGATCTTGTGCGGCGAGACGAAGTCGCCGTGCTCGTCGAGGATGCCCAGGCGGTCGGCGTCGCCGTCGTTGCAGATGGCCAGATCGTAGAGGCCGGAGAGCATGGCGTCGCGCGAGGCGTGGAGGTTCTCGGGGATCGGCTCGGGATTGACGCCGCCGAAGGAGGGATTCACCTCGGCGCGGATGCCGTCGATGACGGTGCTGTCGAGCCGCGGCCGTCCTTCGGCGACGATGCGCGCGCCGACATAATCGATGCCGAGGACCTTCGACGGGATCATGGCGCCGGCGCCGTGAATGGGGTCGTGCAGGATGGCCAGCTTCGCCGACTTGAGGAGCGGCAGATCGAGCTGCCCGCGCAAGGCCTCGACATAGTCGTCGAGGATGTTCACTTCTTCGATCGTGCCGCCGTCGCGGACGGTGCGCTGATCGATGCCGGCGGCGATGGCGTCGTACATCTCCGGGAGCGCCGATCCGCCGTACCAGGCCTTGAACTTGATGCCGTTGTACTTCGCCGGGTTGTGGCTGGCCGTGACGACGACACCGCCGAGGAGGCGGCGGTGGCGCGCGGTGAAGGAGATCGTCTGGGACGGGGTGGGCCGATCGGAGAGAATCACGCGAAAGCCGGCGGCGCGCAGCGACTCGGCCACGACCGCGGCAAACTCGCGCGAGAGGAAACGCCGGTCGAAGCCGACGACGAGGGTATTCGCGTCGATCGCCGCCGGCGGACGAAACGTCCGCGCCGCGACGGCGACGGCGTCGGCGACACGGCGAACATTGACGAAGGTGAACTGATCGGCGGTGACGGCGCGCCAGCCGTCGGTGCCGAAGACAATGGAGTCGGACATGAGGCGCGCATTGTAGTTTTTTCGAATCTGGGGCTAAATGCTGATCACTGAGGGCTTCCAATGAAAAAGATGCTGTGTCTGGCCATCCTTCTCGTTTCGATCGTGGCAATGACGCCTGCTTCGGCTCAGTCGTTCGGGGAGCTCTTCCCCCTGACGAACACGCGTTATGACCGGGCCCTCGGCAAGCCGCGCCTGGCCGCGAATGGCCGCGACTTCATTCTTTTCTGGTCGACGGAGCGGAAGATCCGGGCCACGAGTCTGGCGCAGGGCGAGCCGCGGGTGGGTCACGTGGTGCTCGACATGAGCGGACCGTTCGACGCGGCCTGGACCGGAAACGTCTTCCTGGCAGCCTCCTCGCGCCCCATCCACGAGAATTCGAACGACGCGAACATCATCGGCCGCGTGCTGGACGCCGAAGCGCAGCCGCTCGGCGACGAGATCGTCCTGGCCGAGCACGGCCGGGATCCGCGGCTCGCCGCCGGGCCGGAGGCGATGGTGATGGTGTACCGCGGGACTGCGGGCGACACGCGCGTCCTCGTCCTGGGACCGCAAGGGCAGATCACCGGAGCGGAAAGCTGGGCGGTCCCGATGGGCGGCAGCGGCTATGCGGTGGTGGCCAATGACTCCGGGTTCGTGGTGGGTTACGCCAACACGAACGAGCTGCGGACCCTCAAGCTGGACCGTCAGGGCCGGGTGGTTGCGGAATCCATGTACGCGTATCCCAGGACGTCCTATCGTGAGATCGCGCTGGCGACCGACGGCGAGCAATCCATCCTGGCCTGGAGCACCCATGAGGGTGGCGAGACGGCAGCGATTCTCCTCGATCAAGACGGCGCGTTCGGCATCCACATGATCATCGACGGCGGGCGCTCCCGCTCGCTCTCCGCGGTCTGGACCAGCGACGGATGGACCGTTTCGCGGGAGTCGAAGGAAGGCGCCCTACAGAGGACGTACACCAACATTTACCACCTCGACCCGGCTGTGACGAGACAACTCAGACAGGAACAGAGCTTCACCGGCAGCGAGACCAATCCCTCGCTGGCGGTCTTGAACGAGCGCGTCATGCTGGCCTGGAGTCCGGTCGGACTGACCTGGATTCCGGGCGGGACCCCGGGCGGCGCGGTGTCGGTGGTGGAGTTGCCTCTGGCCGCACACCAGCCGCGCGTGGCCACGTACGGAGCCACGCAACAGACGCTCCTGGCCACGGCCTCCTCGGCCGACGCGACCCTGATGGTCTGGAGCGAGCACAGCGACGACGGGGAGTCGTTCCACACCGGAGTGCGCACGAATGACGGACAGTGGACCGAGCAGGCACTGACCACCGACGGCGTGATCGCGGCGACCGCCGCGAGCGACGGAACCCGCTTCGTCGTGATCGCCGCCACCGGCGAAAGCCAGAGAATCCTCCGCCTCGATGCCAAGGGACGTCCCGCCGCTCCGTCGGCGGGCCTGCCGGGAGCCCGGGCCGCCATTGCCTGGAACGGTACGCGTTACGCGATCATCACCGCGGGACCGGGCCTGGAAGGGCGGCTGCTGAGTCCCACAGGCGCCCTCTCGGCAGCGGTGAAGATCCCCTACAGCACGAAGGGCGATTTGTTCGGCGGGAAACTCTCCCTCGCTTCCAACGGAGACAGTTTCCTCCTGGCGGGTGAGGCGGCGCAGTGTCAGTTCGTCGTGTGCGGCCCCCGGGCCGTGAAGGGAATGAGGCTGGGCGCGGATCTGCAGCGCATGGACGCGGAGGAGCTCACGTTCGACAGCGTGTCCGGAGAGCTCACGGGCGCGGTGTGGACCGGGTCCGAGTATGCCGTGGTCTGGCGGGGGGTTTTCCCCACTCTGTCCACCGCGCGCGTACCGGCGGCGGCGGGATCTCCCATCCGGATCACGCACACGATTGCCGACCTCGTTCCCAGGAGCATCGCCCCGATGCCCGACGGCACCGTTGCGGTCGCGGGCCTTGCCGGCTCGTCCGGCGTGACGCATGTGGCCTTCCTGCAGCAGGACGGCAGCATCGCCCGGACGTTCGCCATCGACGCTGCCACCCTCACCGGGACGCCTTTACTGACGACGGTTCCGGGCGGCGTCGCCTACGTGGCCTCGAGCGTCCAGGACGCGGCTCCGCATCACGGCACGAGCCACGTGATGATGGCCATCGCCCGGCCGGCCCTCCCTGCTCCCCCTGGTGCTCCGCTCGTCCAGGCGCGCCTGGACAAAGGGGTCATCCAGGTCGAATGGAGCGCACCGGTGGGAACGGTGAACGGTTACCGGATCGAGGTGCAGGCCGACGGCGGCTCCTGGAACGAGGTCGAGGAGTGGTTCTCTCCGGGCTCGCACCAGAAGGCGATCACGCCGCCGTCCGGAACGGAGCTCGCGGTGCGCATGCGCGCATTCAACGACGGAGGAGTGAGCGACTACGCGGCCGCAGCGGTGACGAAGCCGGCGAGGCGGCGGGCCGTGCGCTGACCGACTGTCGCCCATTGTGTCGCCTCCGGGTTTATGCTATATCAGCATGAGTTCCGGAGGCGTTCGATGAAGAAGCTGCTCGGCCTGGCGTTCCTTCTCCTTTCCATCACGGCAGCCTCCCCCGCTTCGGCCCAGTCCTTCGGCGAGCTGTTTCCGGTGGCCAACACCCGGTACCGTACGGCCTTCGGCTTGCCGCATCTGACGACGAACGGGAGCGATTTTTTCCTGTTCTGGACGTCGGACAGAAAAATCCGGGCCACGAAGCTCATCGAAGACGGCTCGCGCGTCGGTCACGTCGTCCTCGATGTGAGTGCGGGGTTTGACGTGGCCTGGACGGGAGAGCGGTTCCTGGCCGTCACCACGCGCCGCAGTTCGTCCTACCCGTTCGAAAACAACATCGTGGGCCGGTTCCTCGATGCCAATACCCGACCCGCCGGCAGCGAGCGCGTCATCGCGCATGGTTCGATCCCGCGTGTGGCCGCCGGTCCTGAAGCGGTCCTGCTGCTCTATCGCGATACGAACAGCGCGATCCGTGCCCTTCCGCTGGCAGCGGATGGAGCGAACACGGGCGCGGCGAGCGAGACCATCGCATCGAGCGCAACGGGCTACGCCGTGGCCGCGAACGCCAACGGTTTCGTCGCCGCCATCGGCGAATCCACCGGGATTCGGGCGGTTGCGTTCGACGCGCATGGGCAGACGAAGGGCGTTCGCACGCTGACGCACGGAGATCCTTATTACCGCGACGTTTCCGTGGCCACCGACGGAACGAGCTACGTCGCGGTGTGGTGCGAGGAGCAGACGGTGGTCGCGGCTACCATCGCTCCGAACGGGACGTTCGGCGCGCCGCTGGTGATCGACTCGACGACGCGGCTGCCGCACACGCCGACCGTGGTCTGGAACGGCGAAGGATGGACGATCACCTACGATGGCCGGCGCCCGTCGGAATCACGCGCGCGGGTCGTGCATCTCGACCGTGAAGCGCAGCGCGTCGTCGCGGACGAGGAGAGCGATGCCGGGCTGGGCAGCCCATCGGTGGCCGCACTGGACGGCCGCATCGTCGCGGCGTGGGCTCCGGTGAACGATCCGGGCGGCGTGTCGGTCATCGATCTCCCCCTGGCGGCGAACGAGCCGCGCCCAGCCACGTTCGCGGCCACTCAGCAGACGCTGATGGCCACGGCCTCATCGGCCGAGGCGACACTCATCGTATGGGTCGAAACCGGCGATGGGACGACCTCTCTCCACTGCGGGCTGCGCACGAATGACGGCCGCTGGACGGAGAGAGAACTGGCCGTCGTCCCCCACTATGTGCAGCAGGTCCTGGCGGGAAGCGACGGCCGGAACTTCGTCATCCTCTACCCTGAAAACGGGAAGACGGAGTTGATCCGGCTCGACGAAACCGGAGAGATCGTCCGGCCTCGCATCACGCTGCCGATATCGGCATCGGTCATGGCGTGGAACGGCACACACTACGCGCTCATCGATGCGTACGGCGATACCGGAAGATTGTTGAGTCCTTCCGGGGCGCTTTCCGCGCCAGTCACCATCCCTGACGTCACGTTCAGCGCCGAGGCCCTGGCCTCGGATGGGAATGGGTTCTTCTTCGCGGGGGAGGTGCTGGAGTGCCCTTTCCTGCTCTGCTACTCCGTCGGGGTTCGAGGAACGCGGCTCGGTCCCGATCTCAGACGGATCGACCCGGCCGACATCGACTTTGCCGAAGGTTCCGGCGAGATCGCAGGCGCTGTGTGGAACGGCTCCGAGTACGTGATGATCTGGAGCGACGCCGACGGCAATCGCGTCGCACACGTGCCGCCAACACCACTCCAGGCGATCAGGACGCACTCGGTCTCCGTGCCATTGGCCGCGGATGGCGTGGCCGCGATGGGCGACGGCTCGATTGCCCTCGTGGGGCCGGGTTCCGAGCCCGCCGGCACCACTCGCGTGGCAATCCTTCCCGCGGACGGCAACGTCGCGAAAATGTATGATATCGAAGACGCGCTCGGGATCAACCGGAGCACACTGCTCGCGCCGCTCCCGAACAGCGGCTTGGCATACGTTTCCTCGAGCGTCCAGGACGCGGCTCCGCATCACGGCACGAGTCACGTGATGATGGCCATCGCCCGCCCGTCCCTTCCCCTTCCACCCGGTCCACCGCACGTGATTGCGAGCCTGCGAGACCGGGTCATCGTCGTCGACTGGAGCGCACCTGCCGGAACGGTGAACGGTTACCGGCTCGAGTATCGAGTCGACGACGGCTCCTGGAACGAGCTCGAAGATTGGTTCTCCGCGCAGGAGCATCACAGAACGATCCGGCCTTCGTTCGGGACGAATTTCGAGATCCGCATGCGCGCATTCAATGACGGAGGAGCCAGCGCGTACTCGGCGACGGCGTTGACGAAGCCGATCCGGCGGCGCGCAGCGGGGCACTGACGTTCAATGAAGAAGCTGCTCGGCCTGGCCGTCCTTCTCCTTTCCATCGCGGCAGCGACACCCGCTTCGGCACAGTCGTTCGGGGAGATCTTTCCCGTGACGAACACGCGCTATGGCACGGCGTCCGGCACACCCCGCCTGGCGGCGAATGGACGCGATTTCTTTCTCTTCTGGTCTTCGGAGCGAAAGATCCGGGCCACGAGTCTGGCCCAGGACGAGGCGCGCGTAGGACACGTCGTGCTCGACACGAGCGGCCCCTTTGACGTGGCCTGGACCGGAGAAGTCTTCCTGGCAGCCTCTTCGCGCCAGCTCGTCTCGCATCTGACCAACGCGAACGTCATCGGCCGTGTGCTGGACGCCGAAGGACGGCCGCTCGGCGGAGAGCGCATCCTCGTCGAGCACGGTAAGGATCCGCGGCTCGCCGCCGGACCGGAATCGATCCTGATGCTGTACACCGGTACTGCCGCGGGCGAGACACGCGCTCTGATGCTGGGCCGCCGTGGGGAGGACATCGGCGCCGAAAGCTGGCCGGTCCCGCAGGCCGGCCGGTATTACGCGATCGGGAGCAACGACGCCGGATTCGTGATCGCCATCTCGAACGATCGTGAGCTCAGGACCATCACGCTGGACCGGCAGGGCCGGACCGTATCGGAACGTGCGCTTCCGCGTCCCGCCACGTCGCCGTTTCGCCAGGTGGCGCTGGCAACGGACGGCACCCGGTATCTGATGGTGTGGACCGACGACTTCAACGAAGTGGCGGCCACGATCATCGACCAGAACGGATCGTTCCGGCCGCCCAAGGTCATCGAGAGAGGTCGCGTTGGCGTGGCCGCCGCGGCCTGGAACGGTACGGGGTGGAGCATTTCCTACACCTCTCCGCTCGACAGCAACCCGCGCGCCCGCGTGGCACAGCTGGACTCGTCCGCGCAGTGGATCATGGCAGTGGATCAGAGCGGCGTTCCCGGCGCGGGGATTGCCTCGCTGGCGGCCGTGGACGGGCGCGTCATGACGGCCCTGACTTCGGACCGCGGCATAACGTCTGTCGTCCAGCTGCCGCTGGCCGCGAATGAGCCGCGTCCGGCCACCTACGCCGCCACGCAGCAAACACTTCTGACCACCACCTCCTCGGCGGACGCCACGCTGATCGTCTGGAAGGAAGTGGGTGGCGGAGTATCGATCCGTGCCGGACTGCGGACGAACGACGGCCAGTGGACCGAGCGCGAACTGACCACCACCGGCGACGAGGCCGTCGCGGCCAGCGACGGCGAACAGTTCGTCGTGCTCGTCCAGAGCAGCAAGGGCCAGGAATTGATTCGTCTCGACCGGAGAGGACGGCCCATCTCTCCAGGCGTGACCCTGCCTGGATCCCGGGCCGCCGTAGCCTGGAACGGCACGCATTACGGGATCGTCACGGACATGAACGGGATGCTGCTGAGCCCCACCGGTGCTCTATCGGCACCGGTGGCAATCCCCCGCGATACGGCCGGCTCGTTCAGTGGAAGGATCGCCCTCGCTTCGAATGGAAACGGGTTCCTGCTGGCGGGTGAAACCGCCGATTGTTTCTTTGGCGTGTGCAACTACGACGGCCTGAAAGCAATGAGGTTGAGTGCGGGCCTGCAACGCATCGACACCGAGGAGATTCTCGACGACGAATACGGAATTCTCGCGGGAGCGGTGTGGAACGGGTCCGAGTATCTCGTGGCCTGGCGAGCAAGCTATACCGGCATTCACACGGCCCGCATGCCGGCTTCTCCGGGGTCTCCGGCGACGATCGCCCGCCCGCTGACCGACATCACTGCAACGAGCGTTGCGTCGATGCCGGATGGCACCATCGCCGTTGCCGGCATTTCCAACCCGTTTACGAATCTATCCAGGGGGCGGGTGGCAGTCCTGCGGAGCGATGGCAGCATCGCTCAGACGTTCGACGTCGACTCGTCCAACATCGCCGGCAGGCCTCTCCTGACGAAGGTCCCGGGCGGCGTCGCCTATGTCGACTCGAGCCTCCAGGACGTGGCGCCGCATCACGGCACGAGTCACGTGATGATGGCCATCGCCCGACCGTCCGTCATCCCTCCTCCTGCTGCTCCGCGCGTCACTGCGCGCTTGAAAGACGGGTTCGTCCTGGTCGATTGGAGTGCACCGGCGGGGACGTTGAACGGATACCGGCTCGAGTACCGAGTGGACGGCGGATCATGGAACGAGCTCGAGGAGTGGTTCTCCCCTGGCTCGCATCACAGAACGATCCAGCCGTCGTTCGGAACCGAGTTCGAGATCCGCATGCGCGCGTTCAACGACGGAGGAGCGAGCCCGTACTCGGAGACGGCGTTGACGAAGCCGATCCGCCGGCGTGCGGCGACGCACTGACTACTGCCGACCGAATCCGGACGTTGATTACTGGCGGCCGAAGCCGCCGGAGAGCGCCGGCTTACGGCGTTCCCGCTGCACGATCTTCACGCCCTCGGGGCCGCCGACGATGACGACGTCGGTGTCGCCGGTGGCCATGGCCGCGGCGGCACGATGTGGAACCGCGACGACGGCCGGTTCCGTCTCCTGCGCCCGCAGCCACTGCTCACGCGCGGCTGCCTGAACCAGCCACGGATCGGCGTGGGTCTGTTCCTGGTCGACGCTCGGCGTCTCGGTGACGACTTCCACCGGCTTCTGCTCGACGGCCGCAGGAATCTCACGCTGGACCAGCCGTCCGTAGTTGGCCGGGCCGACGCTGCGCATCTCGGAATAGATCGAAATGCCGACGAAGAGCACGCCCGCGGCCAGGGTCGCCCAGCCGAAGTTCTTCAGCGTCAGGTAACGCCTCCGCTGGCGCCTGTCGTGAATCGGGACGATAAGATCGGGTCTGTGACGCATCCTGGGCGTCAATAGTTCAAATGAGCTGCCAATGCTGCGTTGAGGAGTGCCCATGGCGAGAATTGGAATTATCGGAACGGGCTGGGGCGCACGTGTCCAGGTGCCGACGTTCCGCGAAGCAGGCTTGAGCGTGGTGGCGATTGCCGGACGCGACCACGCCCGGACGCAAAAAGTGGCCGGCGAGCTCGGCGTTCCAGCACACGACGACTGGCATGCACTGGCCACCTCCCCCGAGGTCGATCTCGTGTCGATCGTCACCCCGCCGTCGGAACATCGCGAGATGGCGCTGGCGGCGCTCGCAGCGGGCAAGCATGTTCTGCTCGAAAAGCCGACGGCGATGAATGCCGCCGAGGCGGAGGAGCTCGTCTCCGCGGCGCGGGCGCATCCCGATCGCGTGGCGCTGATCGATCACGAGCTGCGGTTTCTCCCCTCGTGGCGCGAGGCCCGTGCGCGCATGGCGGACGAGATCGGCGACGTGCGCTATGCCGAGGTGCGGTACTCCAGTCCTGCACGTGGCGACCGGAACCGCGAGTGGAACTGGTGGGCGGACGCCACGCGCGGCGGCGGCGTCTGGGGCGCGGTCGGCTCGCACTTCATCGACGCGCTGCGCTACTTCGGGATGGAGATCGAGTCCGCGCAGGCAATGATGCGCTCGACGATCGAGACGCGCCCGTTCGGCGAGACCACGCGCGCCGTGACCGCGGACGATTTCGCGTCTGTCGATTTGAAGCTGCGCGGAGGGGCCGTGGCCACGATGCTGTTCAGCGCCGTCTCCACCGGCCCCGACGAATCGAGCGCCCTCACCATCTACGGAGAACGCGGTGCCATGCGCTTCATCGGCGAGGAAGTGCTGCTGTCGAACAACCGCGCGCCGTTCGCGACCATGGCCGGCAGCCCCATGCCCACCCGCCCCGGCAACTCCCACGGCGGAGCCTTCGGCACCGGCACCCTCCACCTCGGCCACGCCCTCCGCGCCGCCCTCGACGAAGGCAACCCCGAAGCGCTCTCCCCCGCCGCCACGTTCCAAGACGGCCTCATGCAACAACGCGTGCTCGACGCCGCGAGGAAAAGCGCGGCGGGCGGGGGTTGGGTGGTGGTGTGAGGTTTCGCGAGAGCCGCCCCCCAGGGTCTTAGAGTCTTAGAGGCGTAGAGGCGTAGAGGGCCTCTCCTCTAAGACCCTACGACTCTAAGACTCTAAGACTCTAAGACTCTGAGGGAGCGGGTTCGCGCCCCAACATCCAAACACCGCAAACAAACAACGCGACCAGCGCCGGTCCAATCAACTTCGCGTCTTTCGGGTAGACCGCGATCCCCGTGAGCAGCTCGAACGGTTCCTCGGCGATGGCGGCGAGGGCGAGCAGGGACACGACGGCGGTGGTCCGCCAGCGCATCAGGGCCAGGGCGATCGGGATGACGAGCACCGTGTAGTGCAGCCACACGACCGTCGCGGAGAGGAGGTAGATGAGGATGGCTACGCCGATGATGGAGACGTCATCCCGCGAGCGGCCGCGCCAGATCGCTACGGCGGCGACGATCGTGAGCAGCAGGGCCAACGCGTAGCTCGACCAGGCGCCGTGTTCGTGGAAGAGCATGAGCAGCGGCGTGACGTTGCGTTCCGTGCGGGTCGGCAGGCGGTGATAGAACTCGTTGGCGCGGGCGATCCACTGCAGCCATACGGCGAACGATCCGTAATGGATCGCCGCGGCGGCGATGGCGATGGCCACGCCGATCGCGCCGCCGAGCAGTTCCTGCCGCAGGCGCCGCCAGTCGCGGGTGGCCATGCGGGACACAATCAGCAGGAGCGGGACGAGGAGGAGGTTCGGCTTGAAGGCGATGAGCATTCCGGCGATCGCTCCTGCGGCGAGCGGCGGGCACCAGAGCGAGATGCCGAGCATCAGCAGCTGCAGCGAGTTCACGTTGCCGACGCGCAGGTCGGCTTCGAAGCCGCGGTACCAGAGGAGCAGCGCGGCCAGCAGAAACAGAGCGCTCGCCCACGACAGCCGCACCTTTCTGGCGATGAGCAGGTATCCGGCGATGAACGCCGCGAAGACGAGCAGGTGGTACTGCTGCAGCGCGCGGTCGTAGTCGCGGCTGACCCATCCGAGAGTGGTGTAGAGGAACGGACTGGAGACGCTGTCGAGGAAGCGGCGCCGCTTCGCGTCGAACTTGCGGAGCTCCGAGGAGCCGCGTTGGGCGCGCTCGTGGTACTCCTCGCCGATGCGCGACTGCACGTCCCGGTCGTAGATGTTGGAAACGTCCGCGCGTCCGGCCAGCTGCGCGTTGACGAAGTAGATGTAGAAATCGAGCCCCGCCGCGCGCTCGTGCTGGCGCCACGTCACCACGACGGCGTAGAGCACGGCGAGCGCGGCGGCCACCGTCGAGGCGATCCGGAGTGCCCGCGACATCGGCGCGAGTTTACAGCCGAGTCAGCGCGAACATCGTCACGTCGTCGTTCGCGGGAGCATCTCCGCAGAACTCCTGCACGTGGTGATCGATGCTCTCGAGAATCCGCGGCGCTTCGGTTCCGTGCATGGTGGAGACGAGCGTGGCGATGGGGTCGAGGCCGAGCTGTTCTTCGGCCTCGTTCTCGGCCTCGGTGACGCCGTCCGTGAACAGGACGAGCGAGTCGCCCGCTTCGAGCGTGGCGCTCTGGTTGTGGTACTGCGCCTGCGCGAAGAGTCCGACCACCATGTCGGTCATGGTCAGTTGTTCGACGCCGCGGCGCGAGATCACCAGCGGCGCGACGTGGCCCGCGTTCGTGAACTCGACGCTGCCGGTGGCGGGGTCGAGCACGCCCACGACCATGGTCACGAACTTCGTCGGCGCGGTCTTCGGCGCCAGCGTCGTGTTGAGCTCGCGCACCAGATCGGCCGGCGCCGGATCGGTGCGCGTGAAGATAGTGAAGGCCGTGGCCACGCTGGCCATCACCAGCGCGGCGGTGACACCCTTGCCGCTGACGTCGGCCATGATGAAGTAGATGCGGCCGTCGGGACGGACGACCACGTCGTAGTAATCGCCGCTCACCGTGCGGCACGGCTTGTTCGTGCCGGCGAAGGCGTAGCCGTCGATCGTCGGGAGCTGCGCCGGCAGGAGGCGGCTCTGGATGGTGTAGGCGGTGCGCAGCTCTTCATCGAGCCGGGCCTTGGCCACCGACTCTTCGCGCAGCCGCGTGGTCTCGAGCTTGCGGGCCGCGAAGCGCGCGATCTGGGCGATGAGCACGACGTCGTCGTGCGTCACCGCGCCGCGCTGGGCCAGAAAATCGAGGTAGAGCACGCCCAGGACGTCCTGGCCGACCATCAGCGGCGCGCAGACGGCGGAGCGGATGTTCTGGGCCACGATCGACTCCGCGCGCGCGAGCTTCTCGTCCTGCGAGGTGTCGACGAACGAGACTACGTTGCGGCCTTCGACGACCTCGGAGAGCAAGGTGCTGCTGATGTAGAGATCGAGCGAGTCGCCGGCGTTGCTGCGGCGCAGCTGGACGTTGTGGAACGTCTTGCCGTCCTGCGCCAGCAGGGCCACGGCCGCGCGCGACGGCTGGAGCATGGCCACGACCTGATCGAGGATGAAGTCGAACAGCTCGGCCATGGTGCGGTCCTCGATGAACTGCAGGGCCAGCATGCCGAGGAGATTCGTGCGCGTCGTGTCCGCGACCGCGTCGTTGATGGGAATGGCCAGGTTCTTGGCCTGCGAGTCGCTGTCGAACGAAATGATCTGCGAGGCCGAGCTGATGACCGGCTCGAACACGACCTCGCTGTCGCCGAGCGCGATGCGATCGCCCGGCCGGAGCGGCGCGGAGCCGTCGATGCGGATGCCGTTGAGCATCGTGCCGTTCACGCTGCCCAGGTCGCGGACCAGCCAGGCATTGACGTCGAAGACGATCTCGGCGTGGCGGCGGGAGAGATAGCGGTCGCGGATCGGAACGGTGCAATCGGTGGCCCGGCCGAGGGTGATGAGGGGGCCGGACGGACTGAGGTACATCGGCGCCATGTTCGGCTGCAGCACGGTCAGTCGGATCGGTTGGGGTTCCATGGCGGCGCGGTATTGTACGCGGCCATGCGTTTCGTCCGAACCTGGCTGCCGGTGATCGTCTGGGCCGCCGTGATCCTCTCGGCGTCCACCGATGCGTTCTCGTCCGACGAGAGCCGCGGCTGGCTGGGCTCCGTCCTCGGCAGCGGATTGGCGTCCGCGCTCAACATCGTCTTCCGCAAGGCCGGACACGTCATCGGCTACGCCATCCTCGGCATCCTGGCCCGGCGCGCCGACCGGCGCCTGGCCGTGGCCATCGGCGTCGCCCTCGCCGTGGCGATCACGGACGAAACGCGGCAGAGCCTGACCCTCCTGCGCACCGGCAGCCCATGGGACGTGACACTGGACGGGTTCAGCGCCTGGTTGGGAATCCTGGTGACGACGAGGATGGGGATGTGGCGCGAGAGCCGTTAGAATCACGCGCCATGTTCAAGCGCACACTGCCTCTGCTCCTCCTGCTGCTCGCCGTCGCCGCCTACGCGGCCGAGAAACAGCCGCTCACTCACGAGACGATGTGGCAGATGAAGCGCGTCGGCGCGCCGGCCATCAGTCCCGACGGGAAGTGGGTGGTCTTCTCGGTGACCGAGCCGTCGTATGACGAGAAGGAACAGAGCACGGATCTCTGGCTCGCGCCGGTGGACGGCAGTGCGGCTCCGCGCAAGATCACGGCGCTGAAGGCCGGCGAGAGCGATCCGTCGTGGTCGCCCGACAGCCGCCGTATCGCCTTCTCCGCGAAGCGCGACGCGGACGAGGTCAGCCAGATCTACGTGCTCGACGTGATCGGCGGCGGCGAGGCGCAGCGCGTCACGAACCTCTCCACCGGCCTGCGTGCGCCGAAGTTCAGTCCCGACGGCAAGCGCCTGCTCTTCGGCAGCACCGTCTTCCCCGACGCCGCCGACGATGAGGCCAACAAGAAGGCGGCCAAGGAAGAGAAGGACCGCAAGTTCAAGGTGCGCATCTACGACTCCTTCCCGATCCGGGCCTGGGACAAGTGGATCGACCCGAGCCGCGAGCCGCACATCCTCGTGCAGTCGCTCGACGCAGGTCCTGCGAAGGACCTTCTGGCCGGTACGAAACTCGTGGCCGCGGCCGGATTCGCAGGCACCGGCGGCGGGAGCGGCACCGAGACCATCAACGGCGAGTGGTCGCCGGACGGCCAGTGGATCGTCTTCCCGGCCACGACGGGACAGAACACGGCCGCATTCGCCGAGTACGCCTACGATCTCTATCGCGTCAGCGCCAATGGTGGAGAGCCGGAGAAGATCACGTCGAAGAACGGCTCTTATGGGAGCGCCGCATTCAGCCCCGACGGCCGCACGCTCTACGCCACCTTCAACCCGAACAACGGCAAGGTCTACAACCTCGATCAGCTGGTGGCGTTCGACTGGCCGTCGATGCAGAACGAGCGCGTCATCGCCAGGACTGACCGCTCCGTCGACAGCTACGTCGTGTCGAGCGATGGCAAGACGCTCTACTTCACCGCCGAGGATTCGGGGCTGGTCAAGATCTACTCGGTGCCGGCGGCCGGCGGCGACGCGAAGCTGCTGCTCGCGCCGGAGCGCGGCGTCTACACGGGCCTGGCAGCGGCGGAGAACGCGCCGGTGCTCGTCGCGCAGTGGGGCTCGTCGGTCGATCCGGCGGAGGTCGTACGCATCGACGCCGGGAAGCATCGCAACCTGACGTCGTTCAACACGGCGCAGGCGGCCGCGATCGACTGGGCGCCGCCGGAGCACTTCTGGTTCACGTCGAAGCGCGGCCGGAAGATCCACAACATGATCGTGAAGCCCGCGGGCTTCGATCCGGCGAAAAAGTATCCGCTGTTCGTGCTCATCCACGGCGGCGCGGCCAACATGTGGCGCGACCAGATCACGCTGCGCTGGAACTACCACCTGCTGGCCAAACCGGGCTACGTGCTGCTGCTGACGAATTACACCGGCTCCACCGGCTTCGGCGCGGAGTTCGCGCAGGCCATCCAGGGCGATGTGCTGCGCGGACCGGCCGAGGAGTTGATGGAGGCGGCGGACGCGGCCATCGCCAAGTATCCGTTCATCGACGCGTCACGTCAGGTGGCCGGCGGCGCGAGCTACGGCGGTCATCTGGCCAATGCGCTCGAGGCCTGGTCGGGCACCCGCTTCAAGGCCCTCATCAGCCACGCCGGTCTCGTGAATCTCGAAACGCAGTGGGGTACCTCGGACGTGATGTACGGCCGCGAGATGGCCATGAACGGTCCTGTCTGGGAACAGAGCGAAACATGGAGGACGCAGAACCCGGTCCGCTTCGCCGCGCAGTTCAAGACTCCGATGCTCCTCTCGGTCGGCGAGCGCGACTATCGCGTCCCGCTCAACAACACGCTGGAGATGTGGGCCGTCCTGCAACGCCTCCAGGTCCCCAGCCGCCTGCTGGTCTGGCCCGAGGAGAACCACTGGATCCTCAACGCCGAAAACTCGCGCGTGTTCTATCGCGAAGTCGACCAGTGGCTCCGGCGGTGGGTGACGCCGGGGGCGATGTAATGCCGGAGGCGCAGAGGCTCAGAGGCGCAGAGGCTCAAAGAGAAACCGGGCGGTGGGTCTTTGAGCCTCTGAGCCTTTGCGCCTTTGAGCCTCTTCTCAATTCTCAATTCCGTCACGCTCACCCGAGGGCACGCACCTAAAATGACCACCATGAAACGCCTCCTCCCCATCGCGCTCCTTGCGCTCGCGGCCGCCGGCGCCCATGCCGATCTGCCATTCATCGAGAACGACTACAAAAAAGCAGTCGCTCAGGCCAAGGCGAAGGACGTCCCGCTCTTCGTCGAAGCCTGGGCCCCCTGGTGACACACCTGCCGCTCGATGAAGGCCAATGTCTACTCGGACAAAAGCCTCGAGCGGTACGCCGGACGGTTCGTCTGGCTCAGCATCAACACCGAAGCGGCGGAGACCGCGGAGTTCCTGAAGCGCTATCCCATTCCGGCGCTGCCGACACTGCTCGTGTTCGATCCGAAACGGGATGAGGTGTCGCTGCGCTACGTGGGCGGCGCGAACATCACCCAGGTGCGCGGAATGCTCGACAACGCCGAACAGCGATATCGCTCGCGCAGCGAGGCGGCCGCGGACAAGCTCCTGGCATCCGGGGACCAGCTGGCCTCCGACGGTCAGAACGCCGCCGCGGCCAAGGCGTACGAATCGGCCATCAAGAACGCGCCGAAAGGGTGGCGGCGGCTCGGCCGCACCGCGGAGTCGCTGATCTTCTCGCTGTCGATGGCGGACGATCGAGAGCAGTGCGCCACGCGCGCGCTGGCGCTCTATCCACGCGTGAAAGGAAACGTTTCGGCGGCCAACGTGGCGGCCACCGGCCTCTCGTGCGCGGCCGGTCTCGAAAAGACGAATGAAAAGCGCGCGGCACTCCTCCAGGCGCTCGAGAAAGCGGCGCGCGAAGTCTTCGACGACCGCAACATCATCCTCTCCAACGACGACCGCTCCGGCATGTACATGGCCCTCATCGAAGCACGCGACGCCGCGGGCGACGAGGAGGGCACGGTGGCCTTACAGGTGCAGTGGGCCGCGTTCCTGGAAGAGGCCGCGGTGCGCACCAAGACCCCCGAGCAGCGCGCGGTCTACGACTCGCACCGCGTCAGCGCCTATCTCGACCTCGGCACGCCGGAGAAGGCCATCCCCATGCTCGAGCAATCGGAGCGCGACTTCCCGCACGACTACAACCCGCCGGCCCGGCTGGCGGTCGTCTACAACGCCATGAAGGACTACGACAAAGCCCTGGCCGCATCCGACCGCGCCATGGCCCTCGTCTACGGCCCGCGCAAGCTCAGCGTCCTCAGCGTGCGCACCGACATCTTCATCGGCAGAGGCGACAAGAAAGCCGCCCGCGAAACGATGGAGCAAGCGATTCAATTCGCGAAATCGCTCCCGGAAGGCCAGCGCAGCGAACGCAGAATCGCTGCGCTGGAGAAGAGGTTGGCCGGGATGCAGTAGAAGCTTGGCGGATGAGTGACGTACTGGGGCTCAGAGCTCAGAGCAGCAGTGTGACCTTTCTGCGTCTGCGCGAGCGTCTGAACAGACGCCGGAAGATTTGAAGCAAATCAAACACTGCGAGGAGTCATCGCAATGGCGGGACCACCAGCGGCAATGCACGCGGTTGAGGCGCAACCCGCTATCCCATCAAGGGTTGGGGCGATCTGTGGTGTCCGGCACGTCAGCCGCTTTTTGAATTCTTGAACACGGTTTTTGAATTCTTGAACAGGGACGGGGGGAAGTCGCAGAGTCGCAGAGTCTCAAAGAGGCGCTGGCTGCGGTTCGATCTCCTTTGAGACTCTGCGACTCTGCGACTCTGCGACTCTGCGACTCTGCGACTCTGCGACTATTCGTACGGCGACGAGCAGCATCGTCAAAAACGTCACCCACCGCCCCACCACGAACCCCCGCGGCAGGTACACGAGGCGGACGCGGTGCTTGCCCTGCGGGACGTGGATGCCGAGGAACGCGTGATTGGCGAACTGCGTCTCGATGCGGCGGCCGTCGACGTAGGCGCGCCAGCCCTTCCAGGCCGGGAGCGAGGCTACGATCCAGCCGGGGCGCTGCATGTCGGCGTCGATGTCGTATTCGCGGGCGGTGTGCGTAAACGTCACGACGCCGGGACCGTTCTCGCGCTCGTGCGGGGCGAGTGGCGCTTCGATCCAGGCCCGCTCGCGAAAGTCGGTCTCGCTCTGCATCTGTGCCAGCGTGTCCGAGGTGTTGTCGCCGATGCGGACGCGGCGCGGCACGAAGACGCGGTCGATCACCTGCGTGTTCTCGATGAGGATCGACCCGCGCTGACGGGCCACTTCGCGCCAGCCGGGCGGCGGCGGATCGCGGTCCCAGGTGATGGCGAAGCGCACGTTGAGGAATGAGAGGAACGGCCGCGTCAGATCGTCGACGCGGTTGAACCAGACCGGCTGATGGATGCACCAGACCGGATAGGTCTCGCGGTAGCGGAGAAACGTCATGGCCTGATAGCCGCGCACGTCCTCCAACTCGTACAACGCACTCGTGCCGGGGATGAACGCCAGGCCATGGCCGGTGATCCGGAACGGCTCGCGCACGTTCGCCAGCGGCGCCAGGATCGGAATCGGCGGATAGGCGGCGCGCTGCTCGAACGAGTGATAGATCCCGCCGGCCGACAATGCGCGCTGGAGCACGATCATCCCGAGGAGCAAGGCCGTTGCGGCGCGCGGAGCGCGAGGCAGCGCGAAGAGAAGCAGCCCTGCGATGAGCACTCCGCCGATCTCCGCCGCAACGGTGAATCTCCCCCACTCCGCCTGCGCATGCGACACGAGCGCCGACCGCAGGATCCACCAGTTACCGGCCACGATCAGCGCACCAACCACCCCGAACACGATCACGATCACGACGTCACACTTCTGCCCTCTGCCCTCTGCGCTCTGCGCTCCAGCTTCGACGCCTAGCCCGGCCAGCACCGCCAGCGCGAAGGCCGCCGCGAAGGAGAAGCGCTCGTTGAGCGCCGCGTCGAACAGCGGGATCGACTGTAAAACGCGCGCGAGCGGCTTCCACTGCGCGTGTGCGAGGAGGCCGAAGAGCGCCAGGCCTGCGAAGAACCAGGCCTCCGCGCGACGAACGCGCCAGACCGCGAAAACCGCCAGCGCCAGAATGATGCTGCCGGCGGCCGCAGTGTCGATCGGCAGTGAGCCAAAGTCCCATTTGCGCGCGTGCAGGTAGGGGAAGAAGTCCGTCATCAGACTGGCCGCCACCTGTCGCGCGGGCGCGCCGCGCGGCGTCTCTGCGAATGCGCCGGTGCGCGTGACGTGCTCCATCGTCTGCGGCGCCGCTTCGAGGATCGGCAGGATGAAGATCGCGCTGAGCCCCAGCGCGAGCAGACCGGAGGCGATGCCGTTGACGATCACGCGCCGGCTGCGCAGCAGCAGCGCGTAGCCGGCGCTGAGGAAGACGACATGCAGCGCGGTCTCGGGATGACCGGACAGCAGAAGCAGCGTGAAGGCGCACGTGAGGATCGGCAGCGAGGCGCGGCGCACGCCGAGGAGCACGAGCGGGAGCCATGTCCAGGCAACGCCGAGCGGCCAGAGGATGAAGAGAACGATCGACGTCGCGCAGGTCCAGCCTGCCGCCGTCACGAGCGCGGCCGATTCGCGGCAACATGTCTTATCCGACATAGGCTCGCGCGCGAAGAGAAACGCGCCCAGCGCCGCCAGAAAATGTGCGATGGCCGCGGAGAACGTCAGTCCCAGCGGCACCGGCAGCAGGAGCGCCAACAGCGTCAGTGGACTGTACGGCGCCGGTTGCCCCGAGGCCGCCAGGATGTCGCCGGAGAGAATGAACGGATTCCAGAGCGGCCACTCGCCGCGCGCCAGCGACCACTGCACGGCCTTGCGCCACGGAATCATCTGTCCGTAGATGTCGGACAGCAGCGCGTTGTGCATCGCGCCGATGCCGTACTCCTCCTTCATCCAGTTCAGCGGCTGGCTCGTGTACGGCAGATCCACGGGGCCGTAGACGCGCGAAGTCAAGAGAGCGCGGCCCGTGAAGACGAATGGCAGCAGGAAGAGCGTGGCCGCCGCGACGAGCGACAGCGGACGGATGTAGCGATGGCTCGCGTAGAGCAGCGCCGCGGCGACGATCGTGTAGAGCGCGAGAGCCATCGCTTCACGTCCGCCGGCGCGAGTACTTGAGGATCGTGTAGATGATCCACCACCCCGCCTTGATCACGCCGCTCACCGTTCCGCTGATCTTCGATTTCCCCACGCGCTTTCGATACCGCACCGGCACCTCGGTGACCCGGGCGCCAAGCTGCAGCGCGCGCACCTGCATCTCCACCGTCCAGCCGTAGCGCCGGTCGCGCATCCCGATGCGATCGAGGAGATCGCGGCGAATGGCGCGGAACGGCCCCAGGTCCGTGTACCGGTGACCATAGAGCAACGCCACCAGACGCGTGGCCAGCCAGTTGCCGAAGCGCTGCTGCGGCGTGAGCGCGCCGCGCTCCACGACCCCCAGCGCCCGCGACCCGATCGCCAGATCGGCGCGCCCGGTCAGGACCGGTTCCAGCACAAACGGAATCTCGGCCGGATCGTCCGACCCGTCCGCGTCCATGAACAACACCACGTCGACGTCGCCGGCCATCGCCGCCAGCGCCCCCGCGCACGCCGCGCCATACCCCCGCTCCTCGATCCGGACGACCCGGGCCCCGCGCGACCGCGCCACCTCCCCCGTGGCGTCGCGGCTCCCGTTGTCGCCCACGATCACATCGCGCACCACCGTCCGGTCGACCGCCTCCAGCAGGGAGCCGATGGCATGCTCCTCATCGAGAGCGGGGATGATGAGAGCGACCGGCACGCCGGGCATTGTAAAGAGAGTCGGGCCGTCGGCAGTCGGCGGTCGGCAGTCGGCGGTCGGCAGTAGTTAAAACACTTCGGGCCGCCTTCCGGCGGCCCGAAGCTTTCAGCGTCTAAATTGGGTCCGGACTGAGAGTCGCTGCTAAACGGCTAGTGGGAAGCCGTTGTCAGTCGTGGGATTTCGAGAGAGAGAGATTCGCAGGCCCCGCGACTTCGTCAGATCCGCTTCTTGAAGAGCTGCTTACCCCCACCGAACCCATGAAATGCATGATAGTGCATTTCTTCAGGATAGTCCACTATTCCGTAACGCCTGACTCGTAAACTTTACTCTCAGCCCGATTTCCGGCTCCGATCGGTTACTTTCGGAGTGTCAGACGCCGCGCAAAGTAGCCCGCGCCGAGGATCCCGACCCCCGCCGCCACGATCGTCAGCCACCGGGCGCCGGCGCGGAACAGCTGCGGCTGACGGACCATATTCAGCACCAGCACCCCGGCCACGATCAGAAAGAGGGCGATGCGCACCGCGTACAGGACCGGCGACGGACGCCGGGCCCGGATCGTGTCGCTCCACATGATCCAGAGCATCACCGTGATGGAGGCGATGGCCATGGCCGCGGGTGTAGGTCCGATCATTCAGAGAGCCTCGTACTGGTCCGGATCGTAGCCCAGGATGGCCTTCCCTTTCACCAGGAGCAGCGGCCGGCGCATCAGGTTCGGGTCCTGCAGCATCAGATCGATGGCTTCAGACTTCGACAGCTTCCGCGAGCCGAGGTTCATCTTTTTATAGGTAGGACTGCGCTTGCTGAGGACCGCATCGAGCCCATGTTCGTCGATCACCCGGCTGAGCAGCTCGCGCGAGGGACGGTCGTTGGCCAGGTTGTGCTTCACGAGCTCGAATCCGCGACCTTCCAGGTCTGCGACCGCCTTGCGGCAACTCGTTCATGTCGGTTTGAGATAGACCTCGAGTGTCTTCGCCATCGCTTCCTCAGTTCTTGCGTACCCACCACGCGTCCGGATTCGCCGCCGCCTTACCCTGCGCCGTGCCCGTCTTCGGTTGCCCGGCCGTCGCGTACTTCGGCGCCAGCTCCGCGATCAACGCCTGCACCTCGGGGGTACAGCTCCCGCCGCACTCCCCGGTCGTGGCCGTCGTCCGCGAAGCCACCTGGTTCAGCGTATGCGCCCCCTCGCGGATGGCGCGCTCGATCGTCCTGTATTTGATGTTGTTGCACCGGCAGATCGTCTTGAGAGCGCGGACCGCCGGATGCAGCGACTGATTCTCGTCGTCATCCATTCCGGCCGCCCTTAACGTTCCCGGCCGGCCCCGGCTTCCCGACCTGCGGCTTCGCGCGGGCCGCCGAGGTCGACGATGCCGAGCGCGGCAAGGCCAGCTTCGGCAGCGCCCGGGCCACCGAGAACGCGCCGGAAGCGGACCGCTGCTTCCCGTACTTCGGCTTCGGCCGTTGCATTGCGGCATCCTACCGCAGTGCCGTAGAATGCGCCCCGCGCCGACGCCGTCTGCAGGAATTTTGCCGGGGACAACGCGTTGAGCACGTTGCATTTCGTGGGGCTGTAGCTCAATTGGGAGAGCGCCTGAATGGCATTCAGGAGGTCGTCGGTTCGATCCCGATCAGCTCCACCACTTTCAACCATCTCCGCTACAACGACTTAACCCCCACCCTTCCACCTGCCGTAACGGACTCTCCGACGCAAGTGTCTATTCTCGCGTCTAACGAAGCGCCGCAGATCGTTTCGATCCGTTCCGAACCCCCTCCACCTCGATCAGCGATCCTTGCGCCGGAGGTATTGCATGGATCTCAAGAACCTGATCTCGCGCACCGAACTCGCGTCGGACCTCGGCGTCCAGACGCAGACGATCGCCAAATGGGAACGGCTCGGCATGTTCCCCCTGCCGAAGGAGTACGTCTCCGATCGGCTGATCCTCTACGACCGCACCGAGGTCCGACGAGCGATCGACGCGCGGAAAGCCGCGAGACGTCGGCGCCTCGTATCCAAGCGCGCGTGAAATCGGCGGGTGGTGGAAGCAGAGTGCAGCGCCTCGTCGGCTTCGAGTATGACCCGCGATCGGGAACAGCGCATTTCTCGATGTACGTGCCGGGAACCGCGGGTCGCGAGCGGAAACGCGCGACAGTTGAAGCGGACAACTACGACGATGCCGTCAGGAAGTGGACGGCGTTCCGGGAGCGCGCCCAAGCCGGTCTTGTTCGCGCAAGTCCGGAGGCTCCAACCTTCCGTGAGTTCATCAACAATTACTGGCCATCGATCGAAGGAAACCTCGCGCCAGGGACGGCGCGTGACTACCGGTATGTGATCGAGCGGCATCTTCTGCCTGCTTTCGCGGCGGTACGGCTGACGGACATGACCTCCGGCGTCGTGAACCAGTTCGGCTCTCGGCTCAAGGCGGCAGGCTACGCCGGTGCGACGATCAACAACTACATGAGTCTCGCCGCGCTGCTTCTCGGCTACGCCGTGGAGCTTGACGTCATCGACGAGCTTCCGCTCAAGAAAAAGCTGAAGAAGCAAAAGGCCAACAAGCCATGCCTGGAGCTGAACGAGGAGGAGCGAGAACGCTTCCTCGCAGCGTTCGACGATAAGGAAGGATTCCGGCGCTACCTCCGCGAAACGATGCCTCGCGGTGCGCTACGAACGCATGCTGACCCACGGTTTGGTTCTAACCGTCGCTACGGAACCGGCATGCGAGACGGCAGCGAAGCGGCACAGGTGTACTTTCGTCGCTTTCGGCATTCGCGCCCTCTCTTTGTCGTGGCGCTGGAAACGGGGCTGCGACGTGGCGACCTCATGGGGCTCACCCTGCGGAGCGTGAAACTCGTCGACGGCTGGATCGCCGTCGTGCAACGGAAGACCAGCCGCGAGGTCGTGATACCGATCTCCTCAGCGTGCCGCCTCGCGATCGAGGAAGCCCTCTCCGGCCGCAACGCCGGTATCGACGACTATGTCTTTGTTACGGAGTCCGGAGCGCCGTACGGCGACTCAACGATTCGCCGCCACTTCATAATCGCGAAGCGGATCGCCGGAATCACGCGGCGGCTTCGTTTCCACGACCTGCGACACACCTTCGGAAGCGATCTCGCGACCGCTGGGTTGCCGTTACCCTTCATCGGAAAGGTAATGGGGCACACGAATCCCGCGACGACCGCGCGATACGCCCGACCCGACGCCATCGTGCTCGAGCGCGTGCGTGACGCGCTCGACCGGCCTCGCTGAATAAGCGATCCACGACCTACCGGACGCCGCCTTTCGAAGGCGGCGTCTTCGTTTCGATCCGTTTCGAAAGTGGACGCCCCTTCCCTCCTACCGTGAGTTTCGAAAGGAAACTCACATGATCCCGATCAGAAAACACCTCGCCCTCACCCTTGTTCTTGTCGTGTTCACGTTTTCGGGCTGTACCCGCGAGGCCGTCGGCCGGCCGAAACCCTCACCGCCAGTCCCGGCAGCATCCGTACCGCCACCGCTCCGCGTTGTCGTATTCGTCGACCAGTCTCGCTCGATGGAAGCGGCGCGAGTGGCACCGGTCTCTGCGGCAAACTTTCTTGGCGTATATGAACGATTTGCCGCTTCGGGAGGAGAGCTGGCGGTAGGGCTCATCCGCGACGACTCCGACCGGCCGTTCGCGCGCCTGTACATCCCACCACCGCCCGACGTCCCAGCCGCGCAAGCGCTACCCCAAAACGTTTTCGCCGCTGCGGTGGCCCGCAAACGCGAGAACGAGGAACGAGCGCGCTCCGAAGAAGCGCAACGCGTATGGCGTGCCGAGATGGGCTCGCGACAGGCAGCGTTCGCCCGTTCGATCGAGCCACTTCTCGCACGCCCGGCGGATGCGCCGGCGACCGACATCTTTTCAGCCCTCCGCCGCGCCGATGTCCTTCTCTCGGAGCCGAACGTCTTCCCTCGCGGGACAAGAAACGTTGTGATTCTCGTCTCTGACGGAGTAGAAACCGTGGCCGACGGCGCCGCTGCGCCGCGCCTCAACGCGCCTGCCGAGATCGTTCTCGTGAATGGCGCGGGAGCAATCGGCAGCCTGTCGTCTCTCGCGCCGGTCCGCTTCGAATCGCTTGATGCCGCGCTCCGCTACGCGGTGAGCAAAGGAGGCGCGCATGGACGCCAATGACACCTATGAAGAACTGTCGCGCCAGTCGTTGGTCGCACAAGCGGTCGCGATCAACGATGCGGGCCGCGCGTATTTCCGCGCCTCGACGAGTGCGGAGCACGCGTCTATGGCGCGCCGAACCTTCCATGAGAGTCACGGCACCGTCGGCCGGGTGCCGCTCCTGAAGGTCGTGGAGTACACGACGTTCGTCTTTGGACTTGGCTGCATCTACGTCATCGACGTACTGCTCTTTGGCGCGTCCGCCCAATACATCGCGTCGCTTCTCGGAAGCGAGAGCGCACTGTGGGCAACGCTCGCGAAGTTCGTCGTACCCGCGAGCTTCCTAGGGATCGAGGTCCTGATCGCGCTCCAGATCGAGAAATCGAGGCACGAGGCGCGGTTCGCGTTCGGCAGTACGCTCGCGCGGCGAGGCTGGATCGCGCTCGGTGTCCTCGTCGCGCTGGTAATGCCGCTCGCCGCGAAGGCAACCGCGGAGTCTGCAAGCGTCGTCGCCGGGAGCGACACGCCGGTCCTGATGCTGGCCGTCCTCGGAATCGTGAGCTTCAGCGCCCACGTGCTCGTGCTTTTCGGTGGACGCCTGGCGCAGGAAGCGAAGACCTACTTCGCGTTCGCGTCCGTCCGCGGATTCCATGACGTGCGGGCGAACGCATCCGCGCGTGAAGCGGCCAGCGCGATTGCCTCACTCAATTCGCTCTTCATCGCCTACGTCCACGCATGGCGGGCGCACAACGCGAGCTTTGCGATGCAGCCCTCCGGTCCCTTCGACCAGGAAGTGGTTGCGCTCCTGAGGCGCCAGTTCCCCCATGTGGCCTCCGGCGATGCCCGGACGGTATTTCCGCCCGACGAGGAGGAACCCGCATGATCGCCAATCTCGCCTCACTCGCGGTGATGATCGCCGCAGTGCTCTTCGCTTTCAGCCTGCCCTTCGGCGAGTCCGACGCGGCGCGGTCGCTGCGGCGGGGCGCGGCCTTCGCCTTCGTGATGGCATTCGTGCCGGCGATCGCCGTCTGCGTGCTCTCGCCGATCGTGCGGCACGTGAAGTCACCGTTCGGCAGCGTCCAGTCGTTCCTTGCCATCTGCGGGGCACTCGCGATATTCGGCGTCACCGCGCTCGCCGCGTACGGCTTCCTCGACATCCGGGGTCACGTGCGGAGCAGGCAACCCAAGCCTCACGGTGAGCGCGGCACTTTTGCGAAACGACGGCCGTCCGATCACGGGCATGACGAGCGAGAGGAGGACCGTGACGAATGAGGGACTGGCTGCTCGGCGACTGGTGCTTCGGTGACGCGAAACGGGCTTACGCGCGCGCTCGCCGTAACGAAGCCCGAGCCTTGCGCCAGACTGCTTTGAAGAGCGAGAGCGAGATCGGCCGCGCTCTCGTTGCGCTCAAAGGAGACGACGACTTTGTCCTGGGAACGCTCGCTGACGAAACGCCGGTGCGGATAGCGCCGAGCGAGATCGGCCGGCACGCGATGGTGTGGGGCTCGTCCGGCGCGGGCAAGAGCTTCGGCCTCCACCTCGTAACGGAGGGCTGGACGGGATCCGGACGGCGGTTCGAGCTCATCGACCCCAAGGGAGAGACCTTCCTCCTCAAAGCGTTCGCCGCAGCCGCGGCGTACCGGTCGCTCTCCGACGAAACGCGGGATGCGTTTGCCGCGAACTACCGCGTCTTCGATGTCGGCGAAGACCGCGTGACGCCGGTTGATCTCTGGAGTGTTCCGGAGGGAATGTCACCCGCGCTCCTGGCCGGCCTTCGGGCCGCCGCCAGCTGCGATGTCTCCTCGCACAGCTTCTCGGACCTCATGGCCTACGGCATGTTCCTCATCTATTCGGCCGCTATCCATCTTGGCTGGGGCGTGACCGTCCGACTCGCGCGGGCCTTCTTCCTCGATGCCGGGTTCCGGAGTCGCATCGCGCCAACGATCGCCGACTTCAGGCTGCGGGACAGCGTCGAGCATCTTGAGACGACCCTCCCGGAGCAGACACGCAAAGCGATCATCCGCCAGTTCGACATCCTGCTGGCCTCGGCGCCGGCGAGGATCTCGTTCGGCCTCTCGCCCTCGATGACCCGCGAGCTCCTGCCGTCCCGCGGCGCGCCGCGGATCACGCTCGGCAACTTCGGCTCGACGCCGCAGCGCCCGCCCGCGCTCGCGAAGGCGATGGCCACAAATCGTCTGATCGATGTCCTGACCGACGCGAACGTCCGACGCGAAGCGCGGCCCGAGCTCCTTCTCCTCGAAGAGGTCGGCATCCTCGTGAAGCAGCAGGCGGTCGCCGATTATCTCCTCGAAGCGTCGCGCACGCTCCGCTGGAAAGGCCTCTCGATCGTTTGCGTCGCCCAAGATCCGGCGAACGCGATCCCGAAGGAGACCGTAACAGCGCTCGTTCTCAATTCGAAGTGGCTCCTGTCCTTCGAATGCGGCCGCGACGAGGCGCTCTGGCTTCTGCCGCACATGCCGCCGAGCGGCAAGAGCGAAGCGGAGGACCGCCGCACATTCATCGCGGAAATGGCCAAACTGCCGACCCAGGAAGCCGTCTTCGTTCGCAAGGGCCTCCCCGGTTTCCGGCTGCGCATGCGCGACGTCGCTGATCCGACGCGCGGCGCCGACCGCGCGGCTCTCCTCGATACATTCATGACGAAGATCGCGGCGCGGTCCATGGTGCGGATCGCGGAAGCGGAAGCCAGGATCGCGCGCTTCGAATCAACGCTCCTTGACGCCCGCGAAACGCCGGCGGCTCCGTCGCAGCGAACCAATACATCGACCGAGGCGCCACGATCGGTCAGTGACTTCTTCGCGTTCCTCGACCGCGCGAGAAAGTCGGGCGAGAGCGAATGACTCAGGCCCGCTCGCGACGCGGCGGTTGCCTTCTGCCGCTCTACACGCTTGCCGCGCCGGTCTATCTCGTGCGGCTCTTTCTTATTGCCCTTCGGGTCGTACGCCTGTGGCGCATCTCGCGGCTCGGCTACGTCGAGTGTCCCCACTGCGGCGAGGACAATCCCGTTGACGCCCTCACGACCTGTCCGCGTTGCAAAACGACCGAGTACGGCAATCGGCTGCGCTGCACCGGCTGCGGCGTGCACGGCACCGCTTTCCCGTGTGACGCCTGTCGCGTCACGATCCATTGCTTCTGATCATGGCCACGCTTCTCCCACGCGACGCCGAAGTGCTCGCCGCCGTCGGACGGTTCCGGATGCTCACTCGGGCACAGGTGAAGCGCTGGTTTTTCGGGACCGTGTCCGAACCGGTGGTGACGCGCTTCATGCAGCGTACGCAGCGCGCTGGGCACCTGGGCGTCGCGCGACTCGGAGGTAACGGCATGCAGGTCCTCTGGCTGACAAGGAAAGGCCGCGATGCGCTGGTCGCGCGCGGCAGCTCGGCCGCCGATCTCTTTCCGGCGGCCGGTCCCGCGGCGGCGAAGGATTTCGACCATACGGTTGCGATCGCCGAGGCGGCGATCTGGCTCGCACTCCGGACGCCTGCGCCCGACGAGCTCCTGCCGGCGTGGACGCTCGCGCGCTTTTTCGGCGGCTCTCTCGCGGCGATCCCGGACCTCCTCGCGCTCTGGCGTTCAAAAGGAGACATTCGGTCGACCGCTGCCGCTCTTGCCGTCGAGGTGGATCTCGGCACCGAGCCGCTCAGAAGCGTCCTCGTTCCCAAACTAGGAGAGCTCGCCGGGCTGATCGATGCGTGGCTACCAGGCGTTGCGACAACCATCCTGGTGCTCGTACCGGGCATCCGGCGTCGGGACGCCCTGCGGAACATGCTTAGCGACTCGGCCTGCTCTGTCACCGTGGAGGTCGCGGCCGAAGTTTTCCGGTGTTAATGCCGCCGTTAAGTCGAGTTAACGGGTCTGGCTGCGTAAACCAGAATAAATACAAAGAGTTACGCTCTGCTGCTCTCCCCACATTAGTTACTCACTCATCCATCCTCTCAATTGTTTATCGAATCTCTCGTTCGGCGCTCCCCGGCGCCGTGCCGCGAAGCGGTGCGGCACGGCGCCGGGAGGTTTGGTACTGACACAGCCATCCGCGAGCAAAGAAAAACCCGCCCGGATGAAAGGGGCGGGTCTCTCTTCAGCGGGCTAGAACAGCTCACTGAACGAAGCCGCGATCTCACGGAAGAATCCGCGCTTCTCGGTTGCGCACCGCGCGTCGTACTCCTGGATCTCCTGGGCGACACGCTGCTCGGCGATGCCGAGGGCCGATTTCAGCTCCCCGATCTGGAACTTGTCCTCGAGAAGTCCGAGGTAGGCCTTGCGCTGGGTGTCGTGCACTTGGTTCATGACGTGTTGATTTTGGGCGCCGGTTCGACCAGGCCGGCGGCGACGGTTCGCATCCGCCGCACGCGAAGCGGAGCGGCCGCAGTCAAGGAGGAGCGGAGGCGGCAGTCAACGGCCCTGCGCCTTGACGGCCGCCGAGCAATTCCTTGACCGGCCGCTACACTGAGAGGAGGCGATGCGGACCTACTGGAACGCTGGCAACGCGCATCCGCGGTTCTGCTGCAGAGTCGCTCAACCTATGTATCGGCAGCTTGGCCCGATGCTGTGCGGCATCCGATACGAGCGCAATTTCGCCCTTATACTTCGACGGAAGCGAGCAACACGTGCCAAACGGGGTAGACGACGAGGCAAAGAAAGCCGCAGACGCAGAAGCGACGTACGTTCAGAAGCAGCGCGAGTACCTCGCCTCAATCCTCGCAGAGCGGAACCGCTTCATCGCCTCGAAGTCGGAGCAGTCGAAGAGCTACGACCAGACGATCCTGACGTTCTCGGCCGGCGCGATCGCGCTGTCGCTCACGTTCGTGGAGAAAGTCGCGCCGACACCGATTTGTCCGGGGCTGCTCTACACCTCGTGGAGTGCGTTCGGGTTCGCGGTGATTTCGGTCATCGTCTCGTTCATCGTGAGCCAGGAGGCGTTTAAGAACGAAATCACTGCGTTGGATGCCCTGTGGAATGCGGTGAACAAGCGGGAAACCACGATGCCTGAGCGGGTTGTGAACCGGCACACGACTGCGACGCGACGGTTGAACATGGCGTCCGGGTCGCTCTTCGTGCTCGGGATCGTCTTCCTCGTGCTATTCGGTGCCTCGAACTGGCCTGCAGCGAAGGACGCGACGAAGGGTACAATTTCTCCTACATCGTTCAAGATCGAGATCACAGGAACAACCATGCCAAACAACATCCCGAACGTCATCACCACCACGGGCGCGAGCATCGAAATTAAGAAGGCGGATGTCCCGACGTCAGCCTTGCTCGCGCCGATGCCGCAGCAGGCCACGCAGGCTCCGGCCCCTGCACCAACGACAACGGTAACGCAGACCACGACAAACAAGTAGGACGCGCCATGGCGAACGACAAGACAAACATCGCGCTGCCACCCGGCGTGAACGGGTTTGGGGAACCGCCAGTATCAGCGCTCCTCAGCCCGATGCCGCAACCTCCAGTGCAAGCAACCCCGCCCACCCCATCCACTTCGAGTCCGGCGCCCGCGCCGGCGCAAACGACGAAACGATAGACAGCTATGGCAAACGAAAACGGTGGTGGCTTTTTCACGACAGACTGCGTTGACTACAGCAAGCATGGAGCGGAGCCGGTGATCTCGCTGCTTCCCCCCGCGCCCGTTCCTCCTTCGGCGCCCGCTCCTGCCCCAGCGCCTGCTCCGTCTTCTTCGACCGGCACCAGCGGCACGGGCAAGTAAGCCCTTCGTAGCACCGCGGCAACGGCGAACGTTCTGGCGAAGCGCGATCGGGAGTTCATCGCCACGGCGCTGCCGCATCGACGACCAATGATGAAGGTGCGTCATGCGTGATCTCTCGCTGTCGGTCAAGTCCGGCACGGACATCTAAACCACCAACGGTAACCCTGAAAACCGAATACGGCGCTTACCGTCGATGTTCACTGAAGAGTGATCGACGGGACGCTCGAAGAGTATCTACCACGCCCGCGCTGCGAATCGTGCGGCAAGGGCGTAATCCGTCCGGTCGACGTAATGAATGGCAACGTCGTCTTCAGTTGTTCGCGGCAGGGGCAGTGTTTCTTCACCGTCCTCGCGGAACTCCCTCCTCTTCGAAAGACAGTCATCTACCTCGACACGTCCACGGTGTCGCACATGGCACGGGCCAAGGCCCGAGGCAATGCTTCCGCACCGTACCTGAAGTTGTATGAGGCGCTACGGCGCGCGAATGACCGCAACCTGATCGCCTGCCCCGGTTCGACGATCGTGGAGACGGAGGCCGAGTTCTGGAATCTCGGCGACACGATTATTGAGATGTCGCGCCACCTGAGCGATCCGGGGCTCAATCATGAGCTGCACGTTAGAGAGACGCAGCTCTTCCGCGCTCTCACGCAGTGGCTCGCCGGAGAACCCGCCGCACTCGACTTGGCTCCCCCGTGGCGTGATGCGTTCGAGTCCAAGGTGCACGTGTGGCACTCGACCTTCAACATCATCATGAACACGCGCACACCCGCCGAATTCATCGAGGCGGCGAAGCGGATGAAGGATGAGGATCTGCCGAGAATCACGGAGCTGTACAAGGCGTACGCCGACCGTGACCTGACGTTCGAGCAAGTGGTCGAGGCTCAGAAGTACGCCTTCGGGCTCCGCGTCATTGAGGACGGACGGTTAGCCATGCAAGGAAAGATCTTGTTCTATCAGGGCCACATCACGAATCCGGTTGTGCTGTACCGCTCGACGTTTGAGAGGATCGCGGCGATGCTCCAAGGCAAGCGGGCATGCACGTTCGAGGAGTCACTGACGCTGGCCACTGACTTCCTGATGAGCGCTCACGTTGTCATGACCCCGTTCGCTGTTATCAGCGGTCGGCTGCAGGCGGGGGTTGCAATGCTGTGCCGAGGAAACGCCCCGCGACAGCCGAAGCCGGGTGACCAGTACGACATCGAGCACATCGCGACGTTCATGCCGTACGTCGACGTTATCATCGCGGATAGAGGCATGGCGGCGCTCGCGAACCAGAATCATCTCCGACTCGGTGACCCGTTCAACACGAAGATTCAGTCCTTGGGCGAGAACGACATCCCAACCTTCATCGAATGGCTGGAATCGCTCGCTGACGGAAGCGAGGTCGCGTCACTCTCGAAGCGCATCTCCGACTCGATCTGGCAGGGCGGGTTCCACCAAGACTTCGCGGCCGCGATGGAGCGGGACATGAACGCTACGGCGAAGTCGTAGTCTCACGATCTACAGGCGCATGACAGTGTGTTGTTGAGGTAGGAATGGGCCTCGTTGGAAGGCGGCAGTGACTGCGGTGTGGCCGAACACCGTCTCGCTGTTCGTGGGAATGATGCCGCGCTCTTGCAATGCTACGAACAAGAGGGCTGGGGAGGATCACCCTTTGGGAGACGTGGCGGCTATCGGCTTTGCGGTACGACATCCTTAAGATGTACACGTTGCAGGGACACCCCTTCCATCCGAGCACGATCTTCCGGTATGTAGTGGATATCAATGAATACCGAAGCATGTGGGGCCGACAGTGTTCTCGCAAAGATTTTTGCCGATACAGCAGCAGCCTACGTGTGGGAGGGCCCAAACAAGGCGCTGAAGGCTGCGTCGTCTGGGAACCCAACATCCACCAAGTCGACGCCCACGAGGAAGAAAAGGTAAGAACAACCGGGAAGGAGAAATCCTCATGGCACGTCCGAAAAGGTCATCCTCCACGGCTCCGGCAGTTTCCAGCGGCCAAGCGAGCTACATCCTCGAGCGGCTTATCAAGGATCGTCGCGTCTCACCCGGTGACGTGAACCGCTACGCCAGCGAGATGACCGACGAAATCGAGGAACTCGAACAGCGCCTGCAGCGGCTGCGCGAGGCGAACGGCGGGATGCCGGGGGAATTAGCCGCCATCGCCGCCGCAACGGCGGCTCGCCGGAAGGCGACACGTGGGCGCAGACCAGGGCGCCAGCCCGGTCGGCCTCCCAGGAGCGTGCGTCCCTTCGGCCCGGTGGAGGGTGATCCGCCGACCGAACCGATCCTCGGTGACCCACCAACACCACCACCTCCAACCGGGCCACCGAAGCCGGGACGCACGAAGCGGAAGTTCACGGTCACGCCCGAAGTGCTGGCATCGCGGCAGCTTCAAGGGCGCTACCTCGCGCTCGTACGGCAGTTTCCTGAAGGGAAGCGGAAGAAGTACGCGAAGACGGCGAAGAAGAAAGGGCGCGCGGCGGCGATAAAGGAGATGACCGCGGCGTTGAAGAAGTCGCTTTAAGAGGCGTGAGAATATACCCGCGCGACGCCATGCGCCGCTGTGGTCGCGTCGTTGTACTGACGGCGTCGATGGCGAACGGCTCGTTATGACAGGCAGACTAGGAAACCTTCACAGGATGACGAGCAATGGCGACAGTGAGCGCTCGATGTGCCTTGCGCCCAGCGATCCGCAGCGCGCATGAGCGACCAAATCCTGACCGTCATCGGCGTGGCCCTAGCGGTGTACGCCATCCTCCCCCGTTGGCGGCAGCTCGACCTGCAATTCCGCTTCCGCTATTTCGAGTGGGCGTCGTCGATTGTCGGCGTCCTCACGCTGGTGTACCTGCAGTTTCACCCGGTGTTCGCGCGGCTCGGCTGGACGCCGCACCTAGGCCTCATGACGGAGTGGGGCGTGACGACGGAGATGGCGTCGTCGCTCGTCGTCCTCATCGTTGCCATCATGATCGTGCTGCACATGCGAAGCATGGCGCTTGCTCCGGCGCGCGTCCCGCGCTTCGCCTTGCTCGTGGAAGAGCTGCTCCAAGCGAAGGAGTACGCGGCCCTGTTCACGCTTCTCGAACGCTACCTTCCCCGGCTCTGGGAGATCGCACAAGGTCAGAACCTTTTCGCTCGCGCGCGCCGCTGGGCGATGCTCGGTCGCGGCAGCTTTGATCACGAGACTGGTCAGTACGACTACCTGCGCGCCCTCATGCGGATTTCCGAAGAGCGCAGGGCCGAACGCGCGAGGCGTGAGGCGGAGGAAGACGACGAAGAGGTGGTCGACAACGAGGATGAAATTGTGTTGGGACCGGTGGCACCTCCTGCGTCTCCGCCACTCGAAGTGGTGAAGAAGGAAGAAGACGAAGACGATCCGGACGACGAGGTCGGGCGCTTCCGCAACTTCGTCGCACCGAAGCTCGGCCGGTTGATCCCGAAACAGGTGCACCGCCAAGCGGCTGCCCGAGAAATTCTGCGCGAGCTCTTCACATCGGACGGCTTCATGCGCGAATTGGTCGTCTCGCGGCCGCACCTCATCGTGCCGCTCCTGAAGCGTAAGGAGCAACACTACGAATTCCTTGATCTGTTCTTGCGTCTGAGCCTCCGGACACCTGCGAGCGCGCTCTACCGCGAGATCGCGGCGACGGAAGTGGTGGAGAAGATGCGCGACTACCGGATTGAGCCGCAGAGTGAGCTGGTCGACGCCCTGCTTGGCGATGCCACATTCGTGGAGGATCACAACCTCTGGCAGCCGATCGCGCAAGAGATGCTCGCGATCCTGCGGGAGCTACGCCGCGCCGACGACGACCCGTACAACGAGAGTTACGACGATTGGTTCCGCGAGACTGGCATGTGGGGGATGCCACTTTTCATCACGATCCACTACTTCGACATCATGGTCTCTCGCGCACGGGCGCAGGGTGTGCGCTTCGACATGTGGTTGCGATACATGAGCACCTTCGTGGGCGCGATCCTCGAAAATTACGCGCCCGCGAAACGCGACTACGATCCACATGCCGAGTTCCCCACCCGCTATAGCTGGGCGCTCTACCGGATCTTCAGCACGCTCCTCGACTGGTCGGGCGATCTTTATTTCTTCCCGCAGGATTCGCCGCACCTGCATCCGAAGAAGATCGACGCCAGCCAGGAAGTGAAAAACATCCCGAAGACCGCGCTCCACACGGTCGCGAGCGCGTTGCGGAAGCTCCTTCTTTCCGATCGAGTGGAGGCCGACCTGAAGCAGTACATCGCGGACATGGTGTTCCACCGCTATGGGAAGCTAAAGGACGAAGGACACAATGACTACGCCGCGGTGCTGCTTGCCTGCCTGACGTCCGACGACGTTTTTCCGCCGCCGGGCAGGGAGTACATGCGAGCGGCGCTTCGAAACTATGACATGTTTGAGCGGATGATGCACAAGGAACTGGACGAAGCGATCCTCGGCAGCGAGGAAACGCGCTAGCCATCATGTTTATGAACGGACGATACGGCGCGACGAGCTTCGAAGTATGCGGCGGTGGAGGAAGCAAAAGCGCCGTACACTGAGGACCTAGCCGACGAGGTTTCATGGAGATTCACCGTACGAGTTACAGATCTCCCTCGATCGCGTGCACCCAGAACTCGTCACGGATGATGAAACGGTAGTTCCGGATGACCGCTGCGGCGTTCGACGCATCCGACCCGAACGGTGCTCCCGCAACGATGTGGTCCGGGTTCGAATAGAAGAGTTGCGTGTAGGCGACACAGTCGGGACTGCTCGACATCGCGCAGTGCACCCTGCCTCTGCAGTTGATGAAGCCGAGGGTCCCTTTGTGTGCATTGGAAGGCGCGCTCGAGACATCGTGATGCAAGCCCAGGGTGTGTCCGATCTCATGGACGAAGAGGTCAAACGCGGGGAACTTACCGCAGAAGGCAGCGAATGTGCCGGAGTTCTTGTCCGGAACACCGCCCCAGAACGGGCTCGCGAGCCCGGTCGCGACATCGCTCACCGCATCGAGGTACCCCGCGATGGAGACCTTGTGGTCGTAACGTCTTTGACGAAGCACTGAATCGTTGTAGAAAAGGTGGAGACCGTCCTCGGCAGTGCGGACGCTTGCATAGTCGGTCCTTCCGGGGACGACATACGTGCCAACCGGCTCGCTGATGACGAGGGCGATGCGCGCATAGGTGCTGCCGGTCGCAATGAGCGCTGAGTTTTGCGTGTCGGCAAATGCCTGCGTGAGCAGCCGTGCGTTATCGTCGCCTCCGACCGACTGCGCGAAGCGCGGGTTGTACCAAAGGCCAAGGTTCCATTGGACGATGTCCCAGTTGCCTTTCGCAGTCGGGAACCGCACCGCGTGACGCCGGTGGTACGTCGGATCGGCATCGGCGGTGACGTCGGGAGGGCGAATTGCACAGGCAAGCAGTGCTTCATCATCTCGCACGAGGAGATGGGTCTTGCCGGAGACGGGATACAGAATCCATCGTTCGTCCCGCGACTGGAAGTATCCGGCCACCTGGACGCCGTTGGTCGTGAGGGTCGAGAGCGCGGCGCTGTCGGTGGAGTAGAACCGAACGACGTGGGTCCCTGCGAGGCGTGACGCGGCCAGATGACCGGCTGCGGTATCGAAGACGTTCTCCACTCTCCAACTGCGCCGGCCCCCAATCGAGAACGCAAACGGGCCGTCGAGGACGGACGCGTCCACCTCGACCTGCCGCTCGACCGGGCCCGGCCAGGCATCAGCGCGGAAGGGCGGGTAGCGGCCCGCGTCTTCGAACAGAAGCGGCGCGTCCCACGTCGGAAGATTTTCGCTCCAGGAGCGCGAGGGCCCTGGCTCCATGGCCGCGGAGCTCGAAGCAAGCAACACGACAACTAGCGTCGCGACGGCCCTGGACAGTTTCCTCCCGAAGCGTAGAGTGAGGGTACTGGCCTCCTCAACGAGTCGACCCGCCAGTTCACGAAAATGGGTAAAAACGTTAAGTTCGTCGGCTGGGAGAATTCCGGCAGGATGGATATCGCCACGCTGGCTGCTCGCGGGCAGATTTCTTATCTCTCGAAGGCCCAGGTCGAAGCGTTCTTCACGGTCATTCCGCGTGAAGCCCATCGGGATCAGCTCCTGTTCGAGCTGATCTACCGCCATGGTCTGCGTCGCCTAGAAGCGGCGCTGATCCGGCGGGAGTGGATTCAGGAGCGCGTCTGGATCTGGCGCGTGAAACACAGCATTTCCGGTGCGTATCCTCTCCACCCGCGGACCCGTCGGCTCCTCTGGGCATGGCTGAGCGAAAGGGGCGAGGATGGCAACCCATACCTCTTCACCAGCCGTCAGAGCGGCTGCGGGCCAATCTCCCCAAACACGATCTACAGCCGGTTCCGAGTCTATGCCGAGGCGGCGCGCATCCCACGCGAACTCCAGCATCCCCACATCCTTCGGCACTCAATTGCCACCCATTTGCTCGAATCCGGCTGGGATGTTGCGGATGTCCAGGATTGGCTGGGTCACGCCGAGATCAGCTCGACGCTGGTCTACGCACGCGTCACGAACAAGCGCAGGGAGGATAGGTATGCGCAGTCGCTGCTTTCCGGATCGATCGCTGCAAATAACATCAGTTGACGCTTTTACCCAAAAACGTCAACTGGAACCGATAACGCCCGAAAACCGGGGTGCCCGCTACCAGGCGGGCCTTCGACTAACGGATGTCCGAGTAAGCTGCTACCGTTTAGGACCTTCCTTTCTAGAAGACAGTGGGCAAGGGCGCGGTGAATCGGAGCAGTTTATTGACTCTCCGAAACATCAATATGGTGGTTATCGGCTATCAAGCGCGGCGGCATGGATTCGAGTCACCGCCTTCCGGATGCGATCACGGCGGGAGCTACCGTGTGCGTGGCTGGAGACGCAGCCTCGGGCGCTCAAACCCTAGCGTATCATGGGGGGCGAACACCTCGTTCAGGTGGCGAGGTGTCCAAGAGTGCGTCTGTAACCGCGTCTGAGCTGCCGGTATCCACGATTGAGAGTTCCGATGAATTTTGATGACGACATTCTGTTCAGGCCGGAGTCACCGCGAACGCTGTTCTACAAGATTCAGGCTGATCCAACGTGCCCTGATCCGATAGAGATGAATCTCTCGGCTGCTCATCTACTAACGTTCCAGTTCTTGCTCATGAAACTCATGTACGTTGCTGGCGATATTGAACCAATCGATTCAACAGAAATTCGCGCGATCGAGCTTGGCAAGACAGTAGTACTGGCTGACTGCTATCTTGCTCCACTTTGTGTCTACTTTAGAATCTCTGGCGACGTAGCGTACATTCTGTATGCTGAGCCGATTCCGGCGGCGGGTGTTGTGGAAATATTAGATTCAGACCTTTCAGTGACGATGCAAAATGAACTCAAAAAAGTCATGGCAGAGAAGAGCGCCTAACGCGCTCAGCCAACTCGCGCGCGCGCCTTAATCGGTCCGGGTTTGAGATTGCCCCGTGAGCGGGGAGCTTCTCGACAAGTGTCGGACCAAATGCGGCGACGACCCGAGTGGCAGATTGCACGAGTTCGTTGACGGACACTCCGCGCACATGCTCCATGTCGCCGTGTATCCGGCATGTAACTTTTGAAGACCAGCCGTTGGGGTCGGGGCTGCGACTGAGGAACCGTATTAAAACCAGGATTGGCTCGAAATACCACCGAACGGCCTGTCTGGCAGGTATGTGGAAACGAAATAGTGATTTCATAGTGAGCGGGCTGTGTGCCATCCGGCGCGAAGAACAAACCAGATAAACAAAAGCAAGTCGACTGCAAAAAGCGCGTATTCAGCGACATGGAGGCCAGTTATTATGAATATCGTAGTGGCACCCCTAAGCTCGATCCATTGAACGAGCAGGTTGAGTGATATTGCCGGCACGGCTATGACTACGAACAGCGCAGTTCCGACGACACAGTGAACGGCGAAATCCCATAGTGCTTGCCATTGGCTTTCTTTCGGCGGCACTGTCGTTACCGACATGCTCGCTATCATACACTGGCATTACCACAACAGTCCTTCCCAAGGCCAGGTTGGTATCGACAACGCCGAGGCCAAGAGACGCTCATTGACGCTGCAACTTCTTGCCGATACTCGCCGTCATCGGCAGGTTTCCCCACCGTGGAAAAGTCGTGAGGTTGCGGCACGATCGCAGAATGGCGCGCACTCTCACCTACTTAGGCCGCATCTCCTGGCGCGACGATAAGCGCGCTTTCGGCATTCACGCCGCCGATCGACTCGCGCACCTGTACGTCGTAGGGAAGACCGGGACCGGCAAATCCCCGTTCCCTGAGTCTCTCGTCCGACAGGACATCGCAAACGGCCAGGGTCTAGCGCTCTTCGATCCGCATGGCGATCTGGTCGAACGGGTGTATGCGTGGGCGCTCGCGAACGGTCGGAGGGACGTGATCTACCTTGATGTCCCCGACCCATCGCAGCCCTTTGGTTTCAACCCGCTGGCGAGCGTTCCGCCCCTCCGGCGATCGCTGGCGGCATCCGGTCTTATCGAGGCACTGAAGAAGATGTTCTCGGAGGCCTGGGGTGTTCGCATGGAGCATTTCCTGCGGCAGGCGACGTTCCTGGCCGATCCTTATCCTCCATAGCATCCTTGCGCTCATCATTTTCGATGTCCTCCGGCGGGTTCAAGAACTCGTCAAGTGAGATCCACTTCGAGTCGTCATCAGCTTTACACCCGGAGAGCGACAAGCGACCGGTACAACGAGGCGGAGGCTGCCGAAGCGTGATTGAACTCCTGATGTTCCAAATCAACGCCTCGAGCACGATCGCTGATCGATTCGCCGAGTACATGGCCGATCCGCTGACGATCACTCGTACGAACGTCATCCCGTTTTACCAGAATAAAGGTACCAACACGCGCTCAAGGGCGAACTCGACCGCGTCACGCGCAGCCGCGGACTCTCGATTCCGACGCGGGTTGAAAGGCGCTCTCATCTACTTAGGCAACATCGCCGAGCGCTTTGCGCCAACCGGTCGGGGGCATAACTCGTCCGCCTTGCGACCTAACCCTGCCCCCGTGGACATCAATGACCCCCACCCACTTGTTCACGTGTTCGTGCTCTTTCCATACGTTCTGAGTTCTGTAGATGTTGTTTAGTTGGACAGTGGCGTACCGCCTGGAGGGCCAGGAACGTCTCCCCCTCGGGACATTCATGTCTCCCGGCGTTGCTTGTTTTGCCTCCAAACGGCGCGTATGTTCTGTCGCATGAGAGTGAGGAAAGCTGAGCAGCAAGAGCAACAGAAGCGCAACGAGCAGAAGTGGACCAAGCCGGTGATGGCCGCAGGCTACACAGTCATTCCCTACGTGATCATCGATCGGCAGGACGCGATCGGCCTCACGGCCGTGGAGATGAACCTAATTCTCCACCTCGCAAATCTCTGGTGGCGACCCGAGACGCTGCCGTTCCCTTCTAAGGCAATGCTCGCGAAACGAATGGACTGCAGTACCAAGACGGTTCAGCGAGCATTCGCGCGTCTCGAACGCGATGGGCTGATTGAGCGCAAGACACGCTTCAGTCGCGGCGGTGGCCAGATGTCGAACTACTACGACTTCGCGGGACTCATCAAAGCCGCGGAAGCCTTCGCGCAAGAAGAACTTGCCCGCCGTGAAAAGCGGAAGTCAGAAGACGAGCGTCATGGAAATCGAAAAAGACCCTTGCGCGTCGTGAAGGACCAGGAGGACGAGGAATGACACCTATCTTCGACGCCCTCGCCAACTTCGGGCTTGCGACCGTTGGCGTGGGCGTACTGATTTTCATACTCTTGCGCGGCGAGTTCGTCTTCCGGTATCCCCGCAGGCGCGGAGGCTCCGAAAAGTGACGGATATCATACCTCCCCAAATCATGCTAAACCGGACATCGGGGACGTTGGGGACATCGAGAAAGCAGAAGACCCGCCGAGGGCGGGTCTTCTCACCGTGTCTCTATGCAGCTTGGACGTCGTCCTCCGGCTTGGTAAGTTCTAGGTTATCGAGTAGCGCAAGCGGAACCTCGAAAGCCCCATTTATGAGGGTCTCGGCGGAAAAAGTTCGAGGTGTGTTCCATTGAACCCGACGATCCATCGCACCCGAAATGGGGAACCACCAGAATACTCTTGTACGTTTCTCGGGATTCGGCGGACGACGCTGTCTTCACGTGGTGACCTTGTCGCGGCTTGGGCTGGAGTGCTGGGTTGGAGACTGGGGGTCATCGTGCTAGCACGACAAGGTCAATCATGCGGCACGAACCGCCGCACCGTCTGGTATAACTGCCAGATGGCCGAGGAAAACTCTCGCGAGCGAGCCGAGAGGCTGATGCCGGAAGTCGACGACACAACCCTCGTCGTACTAAAGGGCCACCTTTTGATTGAGGAGCAACTTCAATCAATCCTCGATGCGCTCGCACACGACCGCGGTGCCTTAGCCAGCGCTCGCTTGACGTTCGCGCAGCGCTTTCAATTGGTCCAAGCGCTGACGGGCGAATTAATGCCCGAGGTAGTACGTTTTGTACGGGGGTTGAACACCTTAAGGAATCAGTTGGTTCATCGCCTTGAGCATCCTGACGTCGTTGCAATGCTGAACGATCTACTATTCGGGACGCAACAGGCCGACTCAAGTGTGTCAGAACAGCAGCGGTTGGCTCTGTTACGCATGAACATCGGAATCGCGATTGGCGTCTTCAGCGGCCGCGCGTCGCGGGTGCATCCAGCCAGTGTTGATCCGGCATGTAGATAACTGGGGCGGGACAGGCAGGAATTCTTTGTTCCAGCCGCTTCTGGATGTGGCGTTCGGCCGAAGTCCCAGTCGCGAGGCCATCGGCCCCTGCGCTTCCGGAGCCGAAACCAGCCGCCGATGAGGACGCCTTTCTCGCAGCGAACCCGCGTCGCGCCCGCTCTGCAGGCACCCCTAGCTGCTAGGTACGGGCACCGACGCCATCGTGGCGACTGCTCGTCCTGCCACTTCGTGGCGCGTGAACACTCACCTTTGCTGGGTCCTGATCTTCCCGATGCGCTGCACATCACGTCGGCCGGCAGCGGTCCGGGAGAGCCGATGCGCATGAGAAACTCGTCGAGATTGGGCTGCTCGGCGAGAAAGCGGATCACGTTGTCGGTCGGTAGGGCTGCGTCACCTTGCGTTTCTTGTCGATCGCTTGCAGTGCCTCTGCGGGCTCTCGCATCCGGTCGACGACAGAGGGATGCAGCGTGAGATTTGCCGATACCGGATGGCCGGTGATCTCCCGTACACCCTTGCCGCGGCGACCGCGCACGAATTCGAAAACCCGATACTTGCGCGTCTGCGACTCGTACTGGGTGCCGCGATGAAATTCGCGGAAGAATTTCACGTAGTTCTCATCGACGTCGAGCTTCAGATCCGTCGCCCCTTTGAGTATCCAATGGAAGGTGATGTTCGCCAGGCCGTCATGCACGTAGCCGCCGCCGACGTTCGAATGCACCCCGGCGAACCAGCGCTGTTCGATCTTTTGCTTCGGGTCGGCCGGACCGATCCAGATCTCGGGACGGAAATCGAGCCGTCGCTCGTCGATTGCGAGCGCGTGACGCGCGTTGCGCACGAACGGCACCGGGGACTTGCCAACGTGGAAGCTGCGCTTTGCATTGTCGGGATCGGCGCGTAGGAGATGGGCGAGCGATCCGAGCGCCGCGACCGTATCCCACACGCCCAGGTACGTGATCTCGACCGGCAGCATCGGCAGCAGCGGGTCCTTCTTGTCGCGCGTGAGCTCTGCGTTGATCGTCGCGATCTCCGCGTCGAACTTCGCCGGCTCGCCACGCCCGACCACGTACGCACGGAACAGGCGCGGCAAGAAGTAGACGTCGGCTTTCTGTGGCACACCGCCGCTCCACTGGAGGTAGCGCGTCACTGCGCGCGCCGTCGCGGCGCCGCGGCTGAACCCGAAGATAAAGACCTCATCTCCCGGCACGAAGTTCATCGCGATGAAGCTCAGCGCGTCCCTCGACATTCCCTTCGAATCCCGCGCCGAAGCCGCCCCCGAGAACGCGATCAGCGCGGTAGAGCAGCCGGTTCGCGACGCCGGGGTAGGCGGCGAGCGAACCAACGCCGATGTCGTAATAGACCAGCTGTTCAACCTCGTCGGCAGCCTTAGGGCAGACGGCGCGTGCCAGCTTCAGCGTGTTCGAAGGCCGCAGGACTTTGTTGCCGTCGTCGCGCTGCTTCTCGTCGTAAGGGTTGTTCCAGGTGCCGTCGAGGCAAAGGACGATTCGTTTGCGGTTCATACTCATAGGAGAGTACGCAGAGGCGATTTCCCTACCGGAGTCTTTCACGAACCGGCAATTTTCCCCGCCATGCGCATACGTGAGAGCTGCGGCACGCTAAGGAGCGTGAAAGGAACTCTCACCTACTTAGGCCGCATCAACTGGCGCGACGATAAGCGCCCGTTCAGCATCCACGCCGCCGACCGGCTCGCACACATGTATGTCGTGGGGAAGACCGGCACCGGGAAGTCATCGTTTCTCGAGTCCCTCGTTCGTCAGGACATCGTGAATGGCCACGGGCTCGCGCTCTTCGATCCGCATGGCGACCTCGTAGAGCGGGTGCACGCATGGGCGCGGGCTCATGGCCAAACGAACATCATGTATCTCGACGTGCCCGATCCGGCGCAGCCTTTTGGTTTCAACCCGCTGGCGAACGTGCCACCGCTCCGGCGATCGGTTGCGGCATCAGGCCTTATCGAAGCCTTGAAAAAGATGTTCTCGGAGGCGTGGGGTGTTCGCATGGAGCACTTCCTGCGGCACGCCTTGCTCCTCCTGCTCGACCAGCCCTCGGCGACGATTGCCGATATCCCGCGGCTTTTCATCGAGCCTGACTTCCGGAAGGCGGCCATCGAGCACGCCGTGCATCCGCAGGTGCAGCGGTTCTGGACGATCGAGTACCCCAGCTATCCCGTCCGGATGCGCATGGAGGCGATCGCGCCGGTCATGAACAAGATCGGAGCGTTCCTGTCCGATCCTTTCCTCCATCGCATCCTCGCAACAGCGGAGAGCACCTTCGATCTGCGCGAGGTAATGGACAAGGGCCAGGTGCTCCTCGTGAATCTCGCGAAAGGCCGGATCGGCGAAGGACCGGCGGCGGTGTTCGGGGCGCTCCTTATGGCGTCAATCGGTCTTGCTGGGCTTTCCCGCAGCGAGGTAGCAGAGGAGGGCCGCCGGCCGTTCTACGTGTACGGCGATGAATTCCAGACCTACACCACGCTCGCGGTCGCGAGCATGCTCGCCGAGCTCCGCAAGTACGGCGTTGCCATGAGCCTTGGGAATCAGTATCTCGATCAACTGGAAACCGAAGTCCGCTCCGCGATCATGGGGAACGTCGGGACTCTTATCGCCTTCCGGGTAGGAGCCCAGGACGCGCAGACGCTCGTGAAGGAGTTCGCGCCCGAGTTCGAGATCGATGACCTGATCTCTCTTCCGAACAGGCAATTCTGCGTACGGATGCTGGTCAAGGGCGAGTTTGCCCGGTCCTTCAGCGGAAGGACGATCGACGTGAACCCGCCGAAGCTTCAGCGCGTCGCATGACCTTGCGGACCCACAGCATCACAGAGAAGTGAGATGGATCGCGTAGTCAGCAGCTATGCCGCGGTTCAAATCATCAAGGATGGTTGCGATCGAATCGCGCTCTACCGGAACGTCGCTCGGCGAAGCAATAACGACGCGAAGAACCGCTCTCGTAGCTTTGCTAGAACGTCTGGCCATCGATTACCCTTATTTGAGCACATCACTCAGGCCAACATGTTCAGCGGTGATGATCACCGGTTGGCCCGTCCCAGTGTCGATCGATCTACCAGCGGGCAGCCGAGCACCAAGTTGCCCGAACCCTTTGTCGTACGAGAATCGCATGTCAAAGGAGACTAGTGCCGAAGACAAATCGCCGCCGCCATCCGGTTCCCAGGATAACTGTCGTCCAATCAAGTCCAAAGAACTCACAGATGTCACGTCTGAACCTGTTCGAACCGGATTCCTACATAACACGCTCTTCACGAACAGGCGACGATCGAAGTCGGCACTAAGTTCTATGCGTTGTGATATGTCGCCGTGACGTCTCATCGTTATGATGGCGTCTGCGATATCTTTCGAAGTCGAGAGTAGTTGAAGATCTTTTTCTTGAGCGTGGCCATCACGATAATGGAATCTTGTATCGTCCCCAAGAAGTGGCAAGGCAGTACGCTCTGCGGCGATCGTTGTAGGTTTCCAAAGCTCCATATTTGTAACGACGAACAAAACATCTTCGTCCGCCAAGTTCTCGGATGTTGGCTTTCTACCAGCGCGTTGCTCTCTAAGATAGCTCACGATGTCTCGTCGCAATCGCTCGGTATACTCCGTTAGCCTTGGTTGGTCCATCGGGTATTCGATGACAAAGGACAGTTCGAGAGGCTCGAGCGGATAGCTTCCCCTAAGACTCGCATACTCAGCTCTCTCGATCTTGCTCTTTATGTCCGTGAGAGCACCTGTGGTGGGATTGACGATTGCAATCGTTGCAATCACTAAAATGACAATAAGTAGCGCAACGAGCAGAAGGAAGGTCCAGCGCGAGCGGCTGTGGCGAATCCATTGCTCGGCTGAGATGTGATTCGGAAGAACCGTTCCCGTTGCGATCTCTAGCGCTCTCCGACGCTCCTCCGGCGGAATTGACGTGATCTGAGCGAGCAGGAGCTTCGCCATCCGTAACTTCGCACCAGCAAATAAGAACAGCAGAGCGGCAATAGCGTAGGCGACCAAGGCATAGGGACTGGAGGCAGCGGCCGGAATGGAGCGAAAGAAATTTTCCATATGATCATCCAGCCGAGTTACTCATTTTTCGAGCTTCCCAGCCCTCCGAAGTTGAGAAATCGATTAGATGCCGTAGAACTCGCCACGTATTGTCGACCCCAAAACTCTAACTGCGCTGACGCTCATCTTATCGCGAAATGGTGGCTTTGCTCAGTTCGTCCAAGGCCGGAACCAACCTTCATTGGGGGCGAGGCAGTTGAGTTGGACGATGTGTTCAGCCTATCGGCGTAGGCGGGTTGATGTTGGGGATGTTGGGGATGTTCCCGGGGAACTGATGGCTCGGTCCTTGGTGTGATCACCGGCTTTGCTGAAAAATAGGTTCGGATGTGCACACACTTGCCGCCGTCGGCAAGTCTTCCGTGGCTTCGGACTTGAGAGCTGTGCGCAGGGCTGCACGCGACCTCCCGAGCCGAAGTCTCCGATCTACGGACGCGGGTCCGGGTGGCGGCGCTGGCTGGGCGGCTGGAGGTCCTGCCATCGCATAGCTGCCTTCGTTGCGCCGGTGGAGGCGGAGTCAAGCCGGTCGGGTGGTGGAGGGCTTGACGCCGTTTCCACCGGCGCTATCTCCACACTGTGCGATGGCAGGACGGGGGTGGGGTTTGGATTCGGTTCTTGTAGTCGGCTGATAGTGGCGTTTTCGGCGTGCTGCTCGGGTTGCCCTCAGCTTAGAAACTGAGGGTGGTAGACATGGGGACGTTGGGGACGTTTCTGGGGAACAGAGAAGACCCGCCGGGTGGCGGGTCTTCTGGTATCAGGTGGCAGGCGAGAGGTCCTCAAGGAGGGTCGCGAGGGTCTGCCAGCTGCCCTTGTTCTTCTCTGCCCACTCGAGAAGTACGGTACACAAGAAGGTTCGACGTTTGCCCAAAGTTCGACGTCTGACCCCTTGAAGTGCACCCTGACCAGAAGCGGCAATTTACCCCACCTTCACAACGAGGCTATATTTTGCTAGCCGCGCAGAGCATGTGCGCAGCGATGAGTCGCGGAGAGTCAACAGGAATCGAACCGTCAGGCCAGCGTTTTGTCATTCCTTCTTGACCGAGATATCCTGTGTGCATATCCGTCCATGATCTCGAAGATCAACAGAATCAAGAACCTAGGAATCTTTGCCGACTTTTCGTGGCCGACGGGACTTTCTGAATTCGGCCGCTATAACGTCATCTACGGATGGAACGGCAGTGGCAAGACCACCCTCGCTTCACTCTTCTCGATCCTTGCCGGTGAGAACCTTTCGGGATACCCGAGTGTGGAGTATGAGATCGGTGACTCAGGCGGGATCGTCAAGACAAGTCACAGCTTTCCAACGAAGATCCGCGTGTTTAGCCGAACGTACGTCGAAAACAACGTACACACCGTTACCGGTCGGGCGAAACCCATCTTCATCCTTGGCGAAGAGAACAAGAAGATCGCAGACGCAATCGTGGCCGACGAAGCAGCTCTGCTGGAAAAACGGACGCAACACACTGCTCTCGAGGAAGAAGCGAGACGAACGAGTAGTCGAAAAGACAAGGTGTTTTCTGACATCGCCAAGACCATTGGGTTGAACACAGCGGGCTTGGCGACGCGCAACTACAGAAAGCCAGATGCTGAAAGGGACTTCGCCAAACTGTCCGCGAAATTACTTCTCTCCGACGAAGATGTGACGGGATATACCCGCGAGCTTCAACGACAAGAAAAGGCAAGACTTGACTGGCCCGGACTGCCCACCTTCACAGTTCATGGACACCAATACGACATCATTTCGTTTGTGAAGCACATCGCAGCAGAGGGCGCGGCTTTGTGTGCTCGAACGGTTAACTCGATGGTAATCAGCAGACTCAAGGAAAACAAGGAGATCGCCGAATGGGTCGAGCGCGGAGTCGCGCTCCATGACGCGCATGCTTCTACCATATGCGAGTTCTGCAGCCAGGCGCTTCCGAGTGACCGCATGGCGGTCCTCGCAGCTCACTTCAACGACGCGGATCGGAAACTGAAGGAGGAACTGGATGCGGTACTGAAGCTTGGGGAGCAAGTGGAAGATGGGCTCAAAGCGGCTCAGCCTCCCGATAAGGCTAATCTTTACGATGAGCTTCAGGCGAGCTATCAATTGAGCGTGAGCCAGTTTGCGATGGCCAAAGCCGATCTTCTGGCCGCATTGGCCGGTCTTCGCTCGGCGCTCCAGGAGAAGAAGGCCAAGACAACCGAGCCTTGCGATCTCGAGGTCATCCCCGATGGACTCCCGCTTGCGAACACAGTGACCACCCTGTTGGCAGAGCTGAACAAGCACAACGAGAAAACGCTCAACTTCAAGAGCGCGAAGGACCTGGCGCGGCAGAAACTGGAGACTCACTACCTCAGCACGGTCTTCGACGAAGTTGCGGGTCTGGAGGTCCGAGTCGTCGAGTTGGCTGCGGAAAAAGATCGGATTCAGAACGGCGACCAAGCCAACGGAACCTTGGGGATAAGCGATCTAACCGAGAGGATCCGGTCCAATCGCGCGACCATTTCCTCTGCTCACAAAGGCTGCGAGGAAATCAACGGCGCACTGCATACTTTCCTTGGTCGAGGGGAGCTTCGCTTCGAAGTGAACGAGGATGGTTACGCCCTGATGCGGGGCGACCAGGAAGCCCGTAACCTGAGCGAGGGAGAAAGGGCGGCGATCGGGTTGGTGCATTTCATCATCCATCTCAAAGATCAAGATTTCGATCCAAGCAAGGGAATCATCGTTGTCGACGATCCGATCTCAAGCTTGGATGCGAACTCCATGTTTCAGGCCTTCGCTGTTGTCAAGAACGCGGTTCAAGATGCGCAGCAGGTCTTCATTTTTACGCACAACTTCGACTTTCTGAGACTGCTGATCAACTGGATGCAGCATCTTCCTCAGCGGGCGTACTACATGATTCGTCCGATCTACCTGCCGAATCACCCGCGAACTGCAACGATTCACGTACTCGATAAACTTTTGAAAGACCATGAGAGTGAGTACCACTATCTATTCAAGATACTTCACACCTTCGAAACCGACGGGACGATCGAATCCGTCTACAACATTCCCAACGTAGCGCGGAAGGTACTAGACACGTTTCTCATGTTTCGAGTGCCCAATAGCAGCAGCACCTATCAGAAGTTGGTGGAGTTGAGGCCGTACTTCGACGAGAACAAGCTGACCGCCATCTATAAGTTCACGAATGACCAGTCACATATCACGGGCAAGGGCTTCGACCCCTCATTGGTCGACGAAACACAGAAGAACGTTCGCTACCTCTTGGAGATGATCGAGACCGTCTTCCCGGAGCACTACCGAATTCTTGTCGCTTCAGTCGGGGCTTAGCTACTTGGCTTAAGAAACTGAGGCGGGAAGACATGGGGACGTTGGGGACGTTTTTGGGGAACAGAGAGACCCGCCGGGGGGCGGGTCTTCCGGTATCAGGGGGCAGGCGAGAGGTCTTCAAGGAGCGTCGCGAGCGTTTGCCAACTGCCTTTGTTCTTCTCTACCCACTTGAGAAGCACGGTACACAAGACGGTTCGACGTTTGCCCAAAGTTCGAGGTCTGACCCCATGAAGTGCACAAGACACATTTTCTTGCGCGCCCGAGAGGAAGCAAAACGGTTCAGCCGTTGCTATTGCTACGTTCTTGCCTGACACCGTGCGGTTCGACGTCAGGATTCCGAGAAGGACTCGTTTCTCTTCAGCCGTCGCCAATTCGTACAGCATTTCCGGGTTACGGAGAAGTTCGACGCATCGCGACATGAAGTCCCTCAGGTGCGACGAATCGTCTTCCAGATGAGCCAGCGAATCGGTCACTTGCTGGCGCTCGATGATCAGTGCTGAGCGACGTTCGTCATGAGTGGCTTTGTCGATCCCGCTTTCGAGATAGATATCCGTGAGGCGACTCAACCGAGCAGTGATCCCACCCAAACGGCCATTGAGTTGAGTACGGCTTGCAAGGAGGGTCTCCGCCCGGCCTTTCTCGGATGCTTCGATCTCTTCGTTGCAAGCGGCTATCTCTTGCTCGGGTAGGGTCAGGGTACGCAGTAACGACAGGACCGCCTCATCGAGCATATCTTCGCGAACTGATGTCGTCGGACAGGTCGTGACCGAGCAGCGGTAGTAGACGCGACCCTTCGCACTTGAGCCGACGAGAGAACGGCCACAGGTGGCGCAGTTGAACAGACGCCGGTAGAGGTAGTCATGGACTTGCACCCGGCGTGGCTTCTTGCCGCGGAGCACGTCCTGGACGCGCTGGTACGTGGCCATGCGGATCAAGGGCTCGTGCTTGGCAGGAAACATCTCGCCGGTCTTCCGGAGCCGGATGACACCAGCGTAGAAGGGGTTCCGGAGAATCGTGAGCAGCCCGGTTAGTGTCAGCGGATTGCGTTTCCGGTTCCGCAGCCCCTTGAAATGGAGTTCATCCAAGAGGGCAAGGAGACTGACTTCTCCAGTGGCGTAGCGCTCGAAGGCATAGCGAACGAGTGGCGCCCGGCGCTTGTCGATCGTCTTCAGCTGCCCGCCTTTGCCATGGTTGATGTACCCGAGCGGCGCGCCGAGAGGATAGATGCCCTGCTTGAGGCGTCCGTAGAAACCCTTCCGTGCCTCCTGCCGGTTGTTGCGGATGAAGTCCGCAGCGACCACGGCGAGGATGTCAGCCGAGAGCCGTCCACCTCGGGAGCGCAGATCCAACGGCTCGTGAGCCAGATGGATATCGAATCCAGCGTCGATGAGTTCCCCGAGGTCGGCCCAATCGCCGAGGTTGCGGGCGCTGCGGTCGATCTTGTGGATGATGATCCCCTCCGCCTTGCCCTGCCGTAGCGCCTTAAGCATTGCTGAGAAGAGCGGTCGGCCGCGTTTTGCCGCGGTGATGTGCTCCTCGTACCAGCCGACGATCGCGAAGCCTTGCTTGTCCGCGAAGGCCTGAATCGCTTCGCGCTGTTCAGTAAGCGATACCCCTTTTTCCGCCTGTTTGGTGGTGGATACACGAATGTATCCGAAGAGGCGTTTCATCTAGTCGTATTGAGTTGTTGGGTACTTGCGGGGCTCGACCTCCGACCCCGGAGAAACCGTACCTCCCTGATCCGGCGCTGTCAAAAGTGACGAGGTGTGATGAACCCGGCGCGCGACGGCGACGGCGATCTCGGCGTAGCGGCGCAGGCGCTCCTGAACATCGTTTGGCAACCCTGCTGGGGAGGGTGTGTCGCTCATGCCGTGACGTTAGGGAATCGGGGAGATTTTTCTAGGCGGGGAGGTATGCCGTTGACGGCAAGGGGCGTCCCGCCGGTTGCCGCGCAGGGCAAGTTTCCCCGCCATGACGGGGCCGCGACTCTTCCTTACGCTGGCCGGCATGACACAACCAATCAACTCTCTGCGCGACCGCGCGGAGTTCTACCATCGGCAGCTGCCGCAGACCATGCGGCGCTATCTCAACAGTCGAGGGATCCCCGATACACTCATCGAGCGATACGCACTCGGCTGGGATGGCAAGGCAATCACGATCCCGATAGAGAATCGGAACGGCGATGTCGTGTTCCTGAAGCTCGCAAAGTCACCGTTCGACGGCTCGCGCGCGCCCAGGCTGCAGGCGCCGCCGGGCGCGTCGGGGGAACTCTTTCCGTGGAAGACAATCCAGCGGCAACCGGGACGGATTGTCATCGCGGAAAACGAGCTGGATTGCCTCGTGCTCGAAGCACGTGGATTTCCGGCGGTCTGCTCGACTGCGGGCGCGAGATCGTTCCAAGCGGAATGGGCAGAGCATTTCGAGGGAGTTGATCACGTCTACGTTTGTTTGGACCGTGATGCGTCCGGTGCCCGCGCGGCGGAGAAAGTGGCCACCCTGATTCGAGGGGCAACGATCGTACGGTTGCCGGAGGCAGTTGGACCAGGCGGCGGAGTTACGGACTTCTTTGTGCGACTCGGCAACACGCGGTGGGATTTCGAGTTGGGGTTGGCGAAGACCGTTTCTTCGGTTGCGGCGGAGACGCCGTCTCCCATCACTCGCTCCCTCAAGCGCGCGGAGCGTCTGAACGCTGACGTGCCGATCGCGCGAGTCATCAGCGGCTACACCACGCTCAGGCGGGAGAATGACCAGATGGTCGGCCGCTGTCCGCTTGACGGAGAAGACACCGCATCGCTCCACGTCTATCCGAAGACGAACACGTTCCACTGTTTCGGCTGTGGCGCCGGCGGCGATGTCATCACCTTCATCGAGAAAGCAGAGAATCTCACCTTCGGCCAGGCGCTCGAGGCCCTAGAAAACATCCGCTACACCGATGACCGCCCCAACCTCGCCGCCTAGCGAGCGCCCGCGAGGCCGCCTCATCCCGACGGCTTCGGCCGTGCTTCCTACTGGAGAGCTGGTCGAGATGGTGCACGATCCCGTGGAAGAAACCACGCGGCTGGTCTGCGGTACCGCCGATGCCTGGGGCTACGAGAGCGAAGTGGAAGTACGGCCGGGAGAGAAGCTCGTGCCGTATTCGCCAGGCAATAACCTCCTGGTGCATGAGGTGGTGCTCCTGCCTTCCGAGCCCGCCGAGTATGGCGGGGAGCGGGAGCTCCTCGCTTCTGTCCGTGCCTTCATCCACCGCTACGTCGATGTCTCGGCGGTCTTCGAGGAACTCACGGCGTATTACGTGCTCCTGTCCTGGCTCTACGACTGCTTCCATGAGCTGCCGTATCTGCGCGTCCGGGGCGACTATGGCAGCGGCAAGACGCGGTTTCTCCTCGTGGTCGGCGCGGTCTGCTACAAGCCGATGTTTGCCTCGGGAGCGTCGACCACCTCGCCGCTCTTCCGCACCATGGATGCGTTCAAGGGCACGCTGATACTCGATGAGAGCGACTTCCGGCTGTCGGATGAACGCGCCGAGATCGTGAAGATCCTCAACAACGGCAATGCGAGAGGCTTTCCGGTCCTGCGCACGGAAGTGAATCGCTCGAAGGAATTCGATCCGCGCGCTTACACCGTCTTCGGTCCGAAGATCGTGGCGACACGGGGGTATTTCGAGGACCGGGCTCTCGAAAGCCGGTGCCTTACTGAAGACATGGGTACGGAACGGCTACGCGACGATGTGCCGCTGAATCTCGATGATCGTTACAAGGACGAAGCCCGTGCTCTCCGGAACCAGCTGTTGCTCTTCCGGCTACGGCAGTACCGCAAGAACCGGGAACTTGCGGCGCTCCCTGAGCGCGGCATCGAGCCGCGCCTGCGGCAGATTTTCGCACCGTTCTTCTCGCTGATCGATGACGAGCACGCAAGGGAGCGGGTGCTTGAGCTCCTGCGCTCGTACCAGCGTGATCTCGTCACGGACCGTTCACTCTTGTTTGAAGCAAGGATCCTCGAAGCAGTGAAAACGCTCCGTGAAAACGACCAGGGAAAGATCCAAGTGGCGGATATCACGCGCGAATTGCTTCGGAGACATGGAGCGGAGTTTGAACGGGACGTGACGCCGAAATGGGTCGGCGCGACGCTCCGTAAGCGCCTGGGCCTCAAGCCCTCGAAAAGCGGAGGCGTCTTTATTCTGGCGCCGGCGGAGATGCGAAAGCTCCCGCGCCTCTATCAGAAGTATGGCCTGCTCGATGATGAACCGTAGCAGACGGTGGGGACGCCGCAGACGAAAGATCGAGCACCTTCCGCAACGTCTCCTATGTCTCCAAGTCTCTTCATCGGCTTTTGAGAATGTCTTTAGCGTTTCTTGATACGGAGGAGCCCATACTCACAAGTTTTCCTTGAAAATTGGGCCAAAACGGGCATTGACAGGTTACGGCTTTCTTGTTTTTGTAATGCCCAAAAAACGCGACAGCACTTCTAGGCTGCTCGATACATTCCTTCCTGCATGGTCACTAGCGGCAAGTTTCCCCATCTAGATGGAAACGAGGCGCGGACCTAGGCTTACCCGAAATCATGTCGCGGAAACTTCCCCATTACCTACGCAGCGAGCGCAAACGAGCCGGGTTGTCCCAGAGCGATATCGCAGCGCTTCTTGGTGACCAGACCGTCTCGAGGGTGTCACGGTATGAGCGCCGCCGGAGGGTGCCGCCGCTCCTGACCGCGCTCGCCTACGAAGCGATCTTCGGCAAGCCGGTCGCGGAACTCTTCGGCGGCACCTATGCGCCGATCCGCGCTGAGGTCATGCGACGTGCAGCACTCCTCGCCGAGAAGCTCAACGCAGGCCAGCTCCTGCAGCACGATTCGCGCAAAGGGTCGATCCAAGCTATCGCGACCCGCCAATGACGCTTCGCGACCACCGCTCGATCGTAGGCATCGACCCGACGCCGAATGGCATCGCCTTCGTGTTCTTTGAGGGCGGCGAGCTTCTCGACTGGGCGCACTTGGAGGGCGAGCCGGAAGATGAGGTGCAGCTGGCGCTCGTCGACCGGGTGATCGACGGCTGCGCCGCCGATGTGCTTGTACTCGAGGACGCGGAGGCGGCCGGCTCAAAAAGAAAGGCTCGCATGCGGCATCTCCTGCGTCTCTTCGCGCTGCATGCGAAGAAGCGGGGCGTGCGGGTCATGAAGGTCGCCCGCGCCGATGTGCACGATGCCTGGGTGGCGCGCGGGAGCACCACGAAAGAAGCAACCGCGGCCGCGATCGGCGAACTGCTCCCCGAATTGCGGCACATCGTCCCGCCGAAGCGGAAGACCGGGGCGAATGAGGCCGAGCGGGTGAATATCTTCGACGCCGCGTCACTCGTGCTGCACTACGACGAGACGCTCCCGGCCGAACTCCTTCCCTGACGTCCTGCGCCACGAGGCGCAGCGGTCAGTGAGGGGCAGTCCCCGCTGAGCAACTTCACAAGCGAAAAAGAAAGGAGGAACGTCATGCCCGAACTCGTGGCATTCAGACGCGGCTGCGACCTTGGCGAGGGAACGCGCGTTGATGACGAAGACACGGTGACGTGCGAGGGCTGCGGCGCGCGCGAGTCGGACCAGAGCGCCTATGAGGGCGGTTGGCAGCTCGAGCCGCCGGTCTGCCCGAACTGTCTGCGGTGGGCGCCGGTAGACGAGACCTGTTGCGGCGAGAGTCCGTCATGAGGAAGAGACGGCGATTGCGGGTGCGATTCATCCGTCCGCCGTGGAACGCAAAGCGGTCGAGGTGCGAGCAGTGCGGCGCGGTCGAGGAACAGCCAGGCCGCCTCTTGGTGCGACTCAGCATCTGCACGTCGTGTATCGAGGAGGCGCGTCAATGATCACGATCGAGCGATACCGGGGCAAGCGTTTCTGGGCGGTGTACGAAGACGGAGCACTCCTCTGCCTCACGGTCTACAAGAAGGGTGCGAAGGCGGTCAAAGAGCGGCTCGAAGCGGGCTACAACGTCGCGGAGAGCAGAAAACCATCGTGGAGTGCTCTCGGCGTGGCAGCAGTGCGACGACAGGAAGGTGGCAGCATTTTCAACTGATGTCGTGCGCCTGGGGCGCCATGAACTTTTGCAAAGTGGCAAGAGCAACGTCGCTTTTCACTCAAAGTTGGACGATCTAGGACCACTGAAAATGGAGACTCCATCATGCTCATCCGGGATCTGCCCCCGGGCGAGCGTCCGATGGAACGTCTCGCCCGCCTCGGCCCTCAAGCGCTTCAGGATGTTGAACTTCTCGCGATCCTTCTTGGCGGCCAGACCGCGCTTGAGGCGGCAACAACCGCGCTCGAAGACGGTCTCGCAAGACTCCAAAATCGCGCGACAAATCCGCTGCTGACAGCGCAACGGCAGGCAAAAATAGTTGTGCTCCTGGAACTTTCGCGGCGGCTCGAAGCGCTCGAGGAGAAACCGTCGCGGGTCGTCCTCGGCGCGAAGGACATCGCGCCGCATCTCATCGCCAAGTATTCGCGCGAAGCGCAGGAGCGTCTCGGGGTGATCCTCCTCGACTCACGGCAGCGGATCCTCGCCGAGCGCGAGGTCTACATTGGCCAGCACGACCGCGTGTACGTGAGCCCCCGCTGGATACTGAAGCACGCGCTCATCGAAGACGCCGACGCGATCATCATCTTCCACAACCACCCCACCGGCGACCCGGAGCCCTCACGTGAGGACTCGCAGTTGACCGACCGGCTCAAAGCGGTCTGCGTCTCGATGAACATCGTGCTCTTCGACCACATCGTGATCGGACGGGGAAGATACTACTCATTCCGCGACGCGCGACGCCTCTGAGTACTCGCGGCGCGAGCCTCACCCCGAATCCCAAATCCAGTAACCGACGGCTTCCGCGTGAAGCCCGTCAGAAGGAGAACCCATGTCAGAGATCGAAGTCATTCCGCCGCGCCAGCCGATCGCCGGCCTCATCTCCCACCGCGGCACGGAACTGGTCGGGCGGCAGGACTTGCTCCTGCTCCCAACTCCCGGAGCCACCGAGACGCACAAGCCGATTCCTCATGCGGAGCTCGTAGGCGCCCTCATAGAAACCCTCGGCTTCCGGCAACTGCACGTCGTCGAAGACCAGTACGCGGTCTCGCCGGACGGTATGCGCATGTTCGGCGTCCTCGCGCTCGACATCGAGGAGAACGGCGTGCGCGTGTCGATCGGCCTCCGGAACTCGCACGACAAGTCCTTCGCCCTCGGAATCACGATCGGCTACAAGGTCTTCGTCTGCGACAACCTCGCTTTCCACGGCGACTACCAGACCCTGACGCGCAAGCATTCCAAGCACCTTGTCGTGAACGATGTGCTCGCGGTCGCGATTGACCGCCTGCAGCGGAACTTCGCGCCGATGCTCAATCAGGTGAACGCCTGGAAGGGTTACGACCTCCCCGACGCGTCAGCGAAGCTGATCATCTACCAGGCCTTTATCGAAGACGGCCTCGAGGTGCCCAAGCATCTCGCGGACGACGTTCACCGCCACTACTTCAGCCCCGAGCACGAGGAGTTCCGGCCGCGCACGATGTGGTCGCTCTCGAATGCCTTCACGTCCTCGTTCAAAGCGCTCGATCCCATTCCGCGGTTCAAGGCCACGGCCCGTCTCGCGCCATTCCTCGCGGAGTTCAACCGGGACAACTGAACCACAGAGGATCATCGGGAGGCGAAGGACGCATGAAGAAGACCCTCAGGTTCAAGCTCATCACGCTCGATCAGTTCACCAAGTACTTCCATCTCGACTCGCCCGGCTATTTCATTGCGCGAGACGCTGAGAAAGCGGACGAGATAGGGAGCCCGCTTGAAGCCGTCGAAGTCATCTGCCTCGCCAACCAACTCTATGAAAGCGATTTGACCAACCGGTTGATGGTCGAACTTCAGACGTTTGGCGCTGTCGACGAATACCTGCGGAAGCGCGGAACGGACGAAGGAACCAAACTTGTCATCGATGTGCTCGGCAAGCAGCGGATGACGGAGATCCTCAAGGAGGTAATGGACCAGGTACGGCGGGAGGTGAAGATCGGCGAGAACGACAAGAAACGGACGACTAAAACCCGCCGCTGATTCACGACAGCACGACACACCGTAAGCCGAAACCAACCGGTGGAGTCGGGACCAGCAATACCCCTCATGCACAAGCATGGGGGGCTTTTCTACGATGCTACAGGAAGGAGAAGCTGGCCTGGCCTTGTGTTGTTCGCAGAGTCCTCGCGGGAAGTCTTCAAAACGCAAAGAGACGGCGGCAGAGGAGTGAGTCGACGTCGATTTTACTCCGGCGGCCGTCGCAGCACGTCCCACTTCGAGCCGCGGGAACGGATCAGGTCACGCTCGCCGGCGTGCGTTGATGCTCGCTCGGATGCGATGCGGCGTGCGCTTTCTTGAGCTCGATCGGGATGACGTTGAGGTACTCCGGACCTAGTGGTTACTCAGAGGGACCCGTCGTTGTCCATGATCTCGCCGGTGATCGATTTGTACTCCGCCGATGGAACATCGTGCCCCTGAGCTTGTTCCAGTGCTTCCTGCGCCGCTTCGGGTGCGATTCATCGCCCCCGGGCTACGCGGCGCAGCTTGGACGCTGCTGATCGTCGTCTCGTTCGGAGCCTTCGCCGAAGTTCCCGACCGTGAGTCGTTGGCGAATCCGGCTCAGATGGTCGCGCTCGCGGGCACTTCAACGTCCGTCGTCGTGAGCCAAGTGTACGGCGGCGGCGGTAACAGTGGCTCCACGTGGAAGAACGATTTCGTCGAACTCTTCAACCTGAGCGCGTCGACCGTGAACGTGACCGGCTGGTCCGTGCAGTACGCCTCGTCATCTCGGCGTGGAGGACTTTCAACTTCCCGAAGGCTGCCGCGTCAGTCACGTAGTGGAGATCGAAGCAGAGCGCCGCGCTCGTGTTCGAGAGCGTTGGCGCTCCGCCGGTGCCCTCAAAGCAATTCGCCGACCCGTAGCCCACAAGATCGATGATGGTCCCCGAGGTCGGACAGGTACCGGAGAGGGCCGTGGTACTGCTGACGAGCGCGATTTTCCCGCTCGTGGCACTCATGGAGATACCGCCGGTGGCGTCGGGAGTCGGCAGGTCCGTCGTCCCGCCCGGGTTTAAGCGATCTCCCGTCGCGTTAACGCGTGGACGTCGGCGCATCGCCGATGGCCGAGCGGGACACGATCTTTGGACTTCTTATCACGAAGTGCCGATCGTCGCGCACACCGTTCAGACGTCAACCCCACAGGGGCAGAACAATGCCACCCCAGTTGGAAACCACGACCAGCTGAGAGGTGCGCCACATTTCTCACACGTTCCTGTACGCGGATCGGTTGCAATGTGCCGCATCTGTTCGGCATAGCAATCCTGGCATACAAGGCGCCTCCATTCCTCTCCATAGGCGGATAGCCGCAGCCATTCGTCTTCGGTTAACGTGACCTGGCGTTCACATAACTTACAAACAAATTCTGCAAGGCTGAAGTATGCGCTAAGAATCTCATCAATCCGTTTGTGCGGGCCTGATTTGCCGAACGAGGCGACATTGATAATGCTAGCTTTAGCAAGCAGAACCGAAATTGTCTGACGGCCGTTAGGGCTCAGCTGCTCCCAGGCCTGACCAAGGAGATGAGAGAATTCGCTGACAAACTCGCGCATCTCGCGACCGGTTCTAGCATGTGCGTTAGTAACAAAACGCGAGGCGTTGATCAAATACTGCTCATCGATTGCTGCTCCGTCTAGCATCGCTTTGCATCGGCAGCGCAACGCTGCGAATTGAAGGCGCGACGTGCCACGCCGATGCTGTCGTCCAAGAAACGCCGCGACGTTATAGAGGAAGGCCGCCTTCTCGAAATCAGACGGTTCCCGTGCCCAGCGGTCCACGGTCCTCGCTAGGACGTCCCACACATCACTGTCGTCAAAGAACTCGACGGCAACTGTCGCGAGGCGACTGCGTCCGCTATGGTCTCGCGAGACGCGTCGGATCTCGCTGCTAAATAATTCCGACTCGTCAGCTGTACGCGACGGCGCCGCGCGATCTGGCATCGATGCGATGCACTTTCGCCACAGGACGTCAAGAAACTCGACATCTTGTGGCAGTTCCGGGTATGCGATCGCTCCCTGGTAGAGCCAAATGAAACGTGGCCGTCTGTCGGTCAATACCTTGGCGAAGAACTCATCAGTCACGTACTTTGTAGCGCCGGGACCGTAAAGGGAGAGCCTCCATAGGGACTCGGCGGCAAACTTAGCGGTACGTTTCAGCGTGTACTCGTCGGCGATGGTAGCGTGAATGGTCGTATCCTCACGTAACTTAGCATCCAGTTTCTTGCCGGCGAGGTGCATGAGCGAAAGCGAATAGGCGCAGTAGGTCGAAGACGCGTTCGGCAGCGATCGAGCAAGGGCACCGCCAACGACATCCGCGAGTGATGACCGGTGTACCTGCAGTTCGGCGGCTGCCTTGAAGGACGCCAGGTGAAGCGGTTCACGTTTCAAAATCGGCAGGCAATACTGACGAAGCAGTTTTCCGGAATAGCTTTCAAGCCATGTCCTGACGGAACGAGGATCTGTTGTCGCAGGCCGCGGATCTAGGTTACCCCAGCGAACGAACTCATTGGCAAAGCCGGGTGAATCGAGTAACGATGTGCGTTTCTCGAGGAACTGTGTAAAGGCGAGTTGCTGCGTGCGTCGTGGGCCAGAGGATTGGAACGCGACAAAAAGGGCAGCAGCGTATTCGAGCTGGATGTGCATCCGCTGAAGCGGGTTAAGCACAGAGCAGTATGTCCCGTAGCGGCGCTCGAACTGGCGGAGCCGCTCGAAGTTCCTGTCGCGCTCGCGAATGAAAGACCATAGGAGGCGCGTAAGGAGCGCGTGCTGCAGCTGCGTTGACCGATCAACCAGCGCTCGTGGAATGGCATCGAAGAAGCGGACGATCGCCTCGTTTTCCTCCGGGCGGACCGTGGATTGATCGTAGAGCGGAAGGACCCGATCGAATGCGAGAAGCGCGATATGGGCCTCGAATGGTCGGATTGCTGATCTCGCCGCCGACGCGAGAAGTTCATGCACTTTTTCGTATTCGCGCGCTCCTACTAACTCAAGGGGTGATGTGATCGCTTCCCATGCTTTTTCGAGTGGCGTTCGGGAGATGCGCTTCCGGTACCCCACGGTTCCGATCGTGATGACCTCCTGAACGTCGGCATCCAGCGTTAGAGGGCCGCACAGCGAACGGAGTTGGAGATCGGCGAAGAAGCGCTCCCAGAAGCCGTGTCCCGACGTCGCGAAACGTCCGAGAAGAGTGCGAATCTTGGGAACGCGCAGGCCCTCGGGCTGCATGAAAGCGAGCTGTCTGAAAAGGCGTGCGTAGAAGTGGTTTACCTGACACGCGACATCGTTTGAAAGGCGGCGATACGGACCGATCGAGTCGACCACTGCGACAAGGCTGAGCAACTCGTCATCGGGAATGGGTTGCCGTAAGGCAGCGCGTGCAAGTGGCTTGATCACGGCGGCAAGGGAAGCGCTCCGGGGGAGATCGTCGAGAAGATGTGCGGCCTGCGTTGGCTGGAAGATCGTCTCCTGCCAGGCCCGCCCCAGTAACTCGAGAAGGCGTTCGGACCGTTGCTCACTCGGAAGCTGATCGGAGTAGCTTTCGAGAAACTCGGAGAAGCCCACGCGTGAATAGCGAAAGGGTACGGCGATATCCTCAAGATCGGTCGCCGCGTCGGGTATTTCAGGAGGAAGGAACGACAAGGCGTCGTCCTCTGAAAACACTGCGCGGAGGCCGTATTGACCGGGTCTTCCAGCCCCTCGGTGTTTGCTGAGGGGACCGAGGATGCGAATCGTCGAGGGATATCCCTCATGCCAGGCGTTCCGCTTCCTCAACTCCTTAGCATAGGTTTTTCGCCTAACAACGGTGCCGTCGAAGGGGTAGCAGCGGAGGTCGTCGGCGAGGCGCTCTAAGGCCTTCTCCACAGCGTCGACATGGGTTTCCGATCTGGCGGCAATACAAAGGTCGGTCATTCCCACCCAGGCTTTGTTTTGTGGAAGACCTTCGCGAACGCGGTCTCGCTCCCGCTCTAAAAGAGTGTTAGCAACCGCGTACGTTACGTCGATAGGTTGGGGGTGCGGGTGATACAGGGCGAGGAAGTGCCTGCGGAACTGCTCGATCCGTTCCGCGCGCTCCGTTCGATACTTGAGGTCCGTCGACACGGAAGCTGACCCATCAGGTCCCATTACGAGTGCTCACGCGCGGGCTGCGCGAAGGCCATTTTACGGGCATTCACGCTCGCGTGTCGGAATTCGTGTCGCGTGTGTCGGAATGCGTGTCCCTTGCCCAATCGCGGCTTCACTCCCACGCTAGAGACGTGAACGCTGAGAAAGGAAAACGGACGTCTGAAGACGTCCGCGATTGAAAGATGAGGAGCTGCGACTGGCTGGTGACACAGCCAGTCGCACGGTCGGCTAGCCGCCGGCCGCCAACGCAACTCGAAAGGCAAGCGATGAGTCACGCTGGAAACGACGGCCCCGAAGGGCCAAAACAGATTTACATATGTCACGGACGCCGTCAAGACCTCCCCTTCCGGCCCCGCGAGCTCCGGATTCTGAGCGCAGGCGTGGGAGACCTCAGACCGCCAGCCTCGGTCCTCACCTACCGCAATCGATACGCTTGCATTGAGGTTGTCGTCGAGAATTGGTGTCGTCGGCCCTACCGCTGCCGCTCAGTTCGACGGCGGAGGCAGGTGCCGAGAACGCGGTGGCGGGGTACGAGCCGGTGAGATCGCCAGAGCGGACCCTGCCTGGAACGTGTCGGACTGGTTGGATCACCGCTCCCCGTCGGCCGCGGTGTCGACGATGCAACTCCAGGATTCGGCCAAGCGACAGGGCGCCGAACGATCCGGCCGCACTCGGTATAGCTTCCGATCCAGAAATCGATGAGCAACTGAGACAGCTGAGACTCATCGAACTGCGTGATTTGCGACCCGGAGTGGATCTTCGACGCGATGCCTATGCCGTGGCGCACAGGCCCGAGCTGCGACTACAACTGGAACAGAGCGATGAGTTGGTAGACAGCCTGCCAGGTCACGTGCGTTTTCGGGCGAAACGTCGCCGGGGGATTCTTCGTCACTCGGCGAATGAGCCGGCTTGGGAAGGGTTGCCCTTTTTCCTCCCCTCAGTTCCCCCGGTGCCCGAAGAAACGGCGCGCAACCAGGTGGTCAACTTTCACTTGGGCGTGCTGGTAGATGAGCTCGAGATCCTCTGGATACCAGTCTTCTCTACCAACTACGGATTTCGCCCCATTTTTTCCACGGTGAACAGTGTAATTATCCGGGCGACGTTGGGCGTGTCGGCCGCCTGGTTCTACGAGATGAGCCGGAATCGCGGGTACCTTTTCGGCCGCCTTCCATCGCGCAATTTCGACACTGAGACGCTGATGCGCGCGTTCTTCACAGGGCGCCTTCTCTAGACTCCTCGCATTGGCTTCGAACGGGATCGAATCAGCGCCCTATTCTCGTGCGCCATCGACCTATGAATCGGCTTCTAGTTAGCGTCTAAGCATGCCCGAAAAGACACCTCCAGACAGGTGCGGCCTGAGGTAAAATGCTGAGAACAGGAGGTATCCGCGTATGTCCCGAGACAAACGCGGAGATGGCATTCAGGAGGTCGTCGGTTCGATCCCGATCAGCTCCACCAACTCCCGAACTTTGATCTGAACGGCGGCCGAAAGGCCGCCGTTCGCATATCCGGCCGTTCATGCCTCGAATCGTCACCATCAGCGGCAGTCTGCGTCGGCATTCGTCGAACACGACGCTCCTGCGCGCTCTCGCGGGCGTGGCACCGGCGGATGTCGAGGTCGTGCTGTACGAAGGCCTCGGCGCACTGCCGCACTTCAATCCCGATCTCGACACGGAGGGCGCCGCGGTCCCGCCAACCGTGCGTGATCTCCGCGCGTTGCTGACCGGCGCCGATGCGATCGTCATCTCCTCGCCCGAGTACGCGCACGGCGTTCCCGGTACGCTCAAGAACATGTTGGATTGGCTCGTCTCGACCGGAGAGCTGGTCGGCAAGCCGGTCGCGCTGTTGAATGCCTCCCCGTCCGGCGGCGAATACGCGCAGCGGGCACTGCTCGAGACATTGCGCACGATGAACTGGAACGTGCTCGAAAGCGCGTCACGAATCTCGCCCTTCGTGCGGCAGAAGATCCGCGACGAGGTGACGGATGAGGAGACGCTCGGGGAGCTGCGTCAAGTCATCGCCGCGCTGCGCGAATCAAGCCCGCATCCACCAGCGCACTCCGCTTGAGTGCCCGTTTTCCTTGCGCCGGACAGCACTATCCTGCTATATGTGCATCATTGGAATGCGCTAATGCCCCAACTCCACCTCTACGTTCCTGACGAAGTTGCTGAGACGGCGAAAGCCAGAGCGAAGGCCGCCGGAAAATCGCTCTCCTCCTACCTGGCGGATCTCGTCGTCAACGAAGTTGCCGGTGAGTGGCCGGAAGGTTTCTTCGAGGAAGTTGCCGGGGGCTGGAGAGGTGAGCCGCTCGAGCGTCCAAAGCAGGCCCGCGCCGAGCGCCGTGACCGGCTGTAACGATGTATCTGCTCGATACGAACGCCTGCATTCGAATCCTCAACGGAACGTCGTCCCCGCTGATTGAGCACTTGCGAGCCGTTCCCCGTTCGCTGGTGCGACTCTCCTCGGTCGTCAAGGCCGAGCTTCTCTACGGCGCGAGGAAGAGCACCCGGATGGCCGAGAACCTGCGCCTGCTGGAGCGATTTTTCGACACGATCGCCAGCCTTCCTTTCGACGACAGCTGCGCCGAGGAATATGGGCTACTCCGCGATGAGCTCGACCGGGCCGGAACACCGATCGGACCGAACGATCTGCTGATCGCGGCAACAGCCCGTGCCCACCGCGCCATCCTCGTCACGCACAACGTTCGCGAGTTCTCGCGTGTCGCCGAGTTGCGAATCGAAGATTGGGAGTCGGGCTGAGCCTTGTGCTACCATCCCCTGCACAACAACATGTGCAGCGAAAAAGGCCGGGGCTCCCCGGCCTTTTTCTATTTGGAGAGAGAACACGGGAGGGAGGGGTTGTGATGGTGTCCAGGCTACAGATCGACAAGCTGGCGAAACGGAGGAGTTGTCCACGGTGCAGTTTCGACAAGACGGAGGGGACTGCGCTGTGCAGGCGCTGCCGGTTCAAGTTGCCGTCGCACATGCGACAGCCGCTGGAGGGAATCGAGCAGCGCGAGGAGTGGGTGGTGGCGGGCGCTCTCCGCGCCGCGGCGAATTACTTCGACATTCACTACAAGTCCATTCGCCATTTCCGCGGCGGGCGGATTCGAGGAGAGGACTGACGACGCGGCCGGCCGGCTGCGCGGCTCGGCTTCCGGCGGTGGCGGTGGCGCGCAAGCCCACCGCCATCCAGCGCGCTACTCTTCGCTATTCGGGTGCCGGTAAGCGGTTGCCTCGAGGAGTTCGTCCATCGTCAGATTCGCGAAAATCTCGTGACGCTCCTTCGAGTAGTCGCCGTAACCAGGGTCGCACTGCATTAGGAAACGCATCGCTCCGGCTGGCCCGAGGCGTTCGGTCAGTGTCTTCCAATCGTCCATTCGGATCTCGCTCACGTCGACATCGTACCGAACTCGAGTCTCGTTGCACGTAATTCGCGATATCGTGCGCACCGATCGCGCAACTGATCCGGCGCGTTACCCAAAAGGAGTTTGCCTTCATGCCGTCCCTCGGCTTCCGAGCGCTTCGGGGCCTGACCCTCGTCTTCTCCCTCGTCCTCACTTTCGCAGCGGCCGCGCAATCCGACGTCGACATCGAAACCTTCACGAATGGGCAAGATGCCGACACGGCTCCCGGTCCCGGTGTGCCCGTCGGTTCGACGGTGTTCTGGACCTATGTCGTCAGCAACACCGGCAGCCGTCCAGTGACGGACATCAGCGTGACCGATGATCAGGGAGTCACGGTCACCTGTCCGGCCACGACGCTCGACGCCGGGGTCTCGTTCACCTGCACGGCCAGCGGTACGGCCGTCGCCGGGCAGTACGCGAACATCGGTACGGTCATGGCCACGCTGTCGGATGCCAGCGTCGTCAGCGACTCCGACCCGAGCCATTATTTTGGAGAGGCCGCGCCGTCGGTGACCATCGAGAAGCGTACGAACGGGGTCGACGCAGATACACCGCCCGGTCCCTCGGTGCTGGTGGGCAGCACAGTCGACTGGGAATACGAGATCACGAACATCGGCGCCGAGGCGCTCGAGAAGATCGCCGTCACCGACGATCAGGGCGTGTCCGTCTCCTGTCCGGCCACGACGCTGGCCATCGGTGCATCGATGATCTGTACCGCCTCCGGCATCGCCCAGGTCGGGCAGTACGCGAACATCGGTACGGTCACGGCCACTCTCTCGGTGAGCGGCACGGGTGTGGTGGCTTCGGATGCCAGCCACTATTTCGGCCTGAGCCAGCCGTTCGACTTCGGCGACGCACCCGATCCGACCTATCCATCGCTCTTTGCATTCAACGGCGCCCGTCACCTCCTCGGCAGCGGGGTCTTTCTGGGGAACTGTGTCGACGCCGAAGCGGACGCCTTCTCCAGCGCCGCCGCGGACGGCGACGATCTCGCCACGACCACATCCTTCGGCAATTGCGTCACCGCCGGCGATGACGAAGACGGCGTGACGTTCACCACCAGCCTGGCCGCGGGACAGACCGCCGGCATCGACGTCGTGGCCTCCGCCCCCTGCACGCTCTCGGCGTGGATCGATTACTCCGGCGACGGTGATTGGGGAGAGTCCGATGAAAACCTCTTCCCCGGCGGAACAGCCCTGGCCGCCGGAACCAACTCGCTCAGCTTCACCGTCCCTTCCATCGTCACGCCCGGGAACACGTTCGCCCGCTTTCGCTGCACGACGGACGACGCGGTCGGCTTCACTGGACCGGCGAACGACGGCGAGGTGGAGGACTATGCCGTCGTCCTGCTGGCGCCGGTCGTCTCGGCGACGAAAACCGCAGCGCTGACCGGAGACGCCGACGGCGACATGCTCCCCGATCCGGGCGACGCACTGACTTACACGATCACCATCACGAACAGCGGCGGCGCGGACGCCACGTCGGTCACACTCACGGATACACCCGACAGCAACACGACGCTCGTCGCCGGTTCGGTGACCACGTCCACCGGGACGATCACCGCGGGCAACGGCGTGGGTGACTCGCTGGTGAGCGTCAACGCCGGAACGATCGCCGCTTCCGGCGGCTCGGCAACGATCACCTTCACCGTGCTCGTCGACGATCCTCTGGCTCCCGGCGTCACGACGGTCTCCAATCAGGGCACGATCTCGGGAGCCAACTTCGGCACCGTTCCGACCGATGATCCGGCCGTGGCCGGCTCCACCGATCCGACGGTCACTGCAATCACGCTCACGCCCAGCGTTTCGGCGACGAAAACCGCCGCGCTGTTCGCCGACGTCGATGGAGACCACCTGGGCGACCCCGGCGATACGCTGCGCTACACCATCACAGTCGCGAACACGGGCAACGGCGATGCGCCCGGCGTGCTCTTCACCGATACGCCGGACGCGAACACGGCCCTGGTCAACGGCTCGGTCACGACCAGCATCGGCGCCGTCACATCGGGCAACTCGCCCGGCCAAACCACCGTCGGCGTCAGCATCGGCACGCTGGCCGCGGGCGGTACGGCAGTGATCGTGTTCGAGGTGACGATCGACAATCCGCTCCCGCCCGGTGTGAATCAGGTCGTGAACTCCGGCACGGTCACCGGTTCGAACATCGCGCCGGTGATGACGGATGATCCGTCGCTCCCCGGCAACGCCGACAGCACTGCCTTTGCGGTCGAAGCCGCAGCAGCCGCGACCGTGGCCATCCCGACCTTCGGGATCTGGGCCGTGCTGGCGCTGGCGGCCCTGTTGGGTGTCATCGCGCTGCAACGCATCGGCATTGGTTGAGTTTTGCGACAGGACCGTTTCCGGGGAAACGCTAGAATTTCCGGCGATATCTCCGGAAGGAACACGAGAGGAACACATCCGATGAAGCTGAAACCTGGAATCGCGATCACCGTGATCGCACTGCTTTCGATGACGACACTGACCGCGGAAGAATCAACCACTGCAACGACCGCCGCGCCGACCGCTGCCAAACGCTTTGGCTCATGGGGCGTGGATCTGGACGGAATGGACCGTTCGGTGAAGCCGGGCGATGACTTTTTCCGCTTCGTCAACGGCAAGTGGTCGGCGACGACGCAGATCCCGCCGGACAAGACGAGCTTCGGCGCGTTTGTCATGCTGCGCGACCTCTCCGAGGCGCGCGTGCATGGGATTCTCGACCGCTGGGCGGCGGAGAAGAACCTGAAGAAGGGCTCCGATGAAGCCAAGGTGGCCGCGATCTACCGCTCGTTCCTCGACGAGGCCACCGCGGAGAAGCTCGACGCCAAGCCGATCCAGCCGCATCTCGATGCGGTGAAGAAGGCGGAGACGCATGACGACGTGGCCAGGCTGATGGGCCGCTCGGCGTCGTCGTTCGGCCGCTCCTTCTTCAACGCCAGCGTCGGCGACGATGCCAAGGACCCGGAAAAGTACACGCTCTATCTCTCGCAGTCCGGGCTCGGCCTGCAGGACCGCGAGTTCTACCTGCGCGACAACTTCAAGCCGCAGAAGGAGCGCTACGAGCAGTACGTCGCCGGCATGCTGCGCCTGGCCGGCTGGGACGAGCCGGAGCAGAACGCCGCCGCGATCGTGGCCATGGAAACGAAGATCGCCGACGCGCACTGGACCCGCGGGGAGAGCCGCAACCGCGACAAGACCTACAACCCGATGACGCTCGCGGAGCTAGGGGAAAACGCTCCCGGATTTCCGTGGGCGGTCTACTTCAAGGAAGCAGGCATCGACAAGGCCCCTCGCGCGGTGGTGCGGCAGAACACCGCCCTGCCGAAGCTGGCCCAGATCTTCGCCGATACGCCGGTGGACACGCTGAAGGCCTGGGAAGCGTTCCACATCGCCGACACCGCGGCGCCGCTCCTCTCGAAGCGTTTCGTCGACGCCAACTGGGAGTTCCGCTCGAAGTTCCTCAACGGCACGCAGGAGCAGCGCCCGCGCTGGAAGCGCGCCGTGGCCGATGCCGAAGGCGCGATGGGTGAAGCCATCGGCCGGACGTATGTGGCCGAGTACTTCCCGCCCGAGTCGAAGGCGAAGATGGAGAAGCTCGTGTCCGATCTGCGCGCCGCGATGAAGGGGCGGATCGAGAAGCTGGAGTGGATGGGCCCGGAGACGAGGGCCAAGGCTCTGGAGAAGCTGGCCAAGTTCGGGGTCAAGATCGGCTATCCGTCCAAGTGGCGCGACTACTCGAAACTGGAGATCCGCGAGGGAGACCTCGTCGGCAACGAGGAGCGCTCCGCGAAATTCGAGTGGGCGTACGACGTCAGCCGCATCGGCAAGAAGGTGGACGACGAGGAGTGGGGCATGACCCCCCAGACCGTCAACGCCTACTACGCGTCGACCAAGAACGAGATCGTCTTCCCCGCGGCGATCCTGCAGCCGCCGTTCTTCGACCCGAAGGCGGATCCGGCCGTGAACTACGGCGCCATCGGCGGCGTGATCGGCCACGAGATCACGCACGGCTTCGACGACCAGGGACGCAAGTCCGACGGCGAGGGTGCTCTGCGCGACTGGTGGGCCGCCGACGATGCCGCGAAGTTCGAAGCGCAGGCCACCAAGCTCGGCGCGCAGTACGAGAGCTTCAAGCTTCCGCTCGCCGACATCCACATCATCCCCCGCCAGACCATGGGCGAGAACATCGGCGACCTCGGCGGAATCCTGCTCGGGCTCGATGCCTACAAGGTCTCGCTGAACGGCCAGCCCGCACCGGTGATCGACGGCTTCACCGGCCAGCAGCGCGTGTTCCTCGGATGGGGTCAGGTCTGGCGGACCATGATGCGCGACGACGCCTTGCGCCAGTACGTCATGACCGACTCCCACTCCCCCGGCATGATTCGCGCCTTCGCCCCCCTCCGCAACGTCGACGCCTGGTACGAAGCGTTCGATGTGAAAGAAGGAGATGCGAATTACGTGAAGCCGGAGGATCGGGTCAGGATCTGGTAGGCGCAGGCAGCGCGAGAACCGCTCCCCTCATCCGCCCTTCGGGCACCTTCTCCCCTCGTGCGACGAGGGGAGAAGGCTACCTATCCACACTACTCGCGAGAATCATCAATAGGTAGCCTTCTCCCCACCGCAGCCTCACCGCGGTGGGGAGAAGGTGCCGCAGGCGGATGAGGGGCGCTCTCGCGATCAGCCAAAGCCCGTGCGACACTGTCCACACCGGAGGATCGTTCATGCGTGGATTTGTCGTCGCCCTGACGCTTTGCGTCGCACTGTCCAGTCTGGCCCAGTCGCCCGGAACCGTCGTCGAGTTCCCCGTGGCCTATCCAGGTCTGCCATCGGTCGAGACCGGCGCGTGCCATCCGGCGCCGAAGGGCTCGACGCACGAGATCACGTTCGACGCCAAGGGCGGCAAGTCGCTCTGGATCACCGGCCAGAACTACGACTCGGTCGTGGAGGTGTCGGAGTCCGGCGCGATGACGTTCCACGCCATGAAAGAGAAAAGCGGCCCGCACGGCATCGAGTTCGATGCGGATCACCGGCTGTGGGTCTCGCTCGAATTCTCAGGAGAGATCGTGCGGCTCGGTGCGAACGGAAAACCCGATCTCACGATCGACGTCAGACTCGACTGCCCCACCTGTCCGGATGGAAAGCTCAACCCCTCTCCGCACGGCCTGGCTTTCGGCCTGGACGGCAAGACGATCTGGTTCACCGGCAAGGCCACGGGAACCATCGGCAAGCTGACCCGGGACGGCAAGATCACGACCTATCCGCTCAAGACCATCGGCAGCGTCCCGATCTACGTGCGCCCCGGCAACGACGGGACGATGTGGGTCACGGAGCTGGTGGGTAATTCCATCGCCCGCATTACCGCGGACGGCACCGTCGAGGAGATCAAGATCCCCACGAACAACAGCCGTCCCATCGCCATCGTCCCCGAGCCGGGCAGCAACGCCATGTGGTTCAGCGAGGAGGCCGGCAATCGCGTGGGCCGCATCGACTGCACGCCAAAATGCGCCATCACGGAGTACCCGCTGCCGCTGACGCAGTCCAACGTGATCCTGGCCGGACTGGCCTTCGATGCCGACCGGAACCTGTGGGTGCAGCAGTACGTCGACCAGAACTCCCCCACGCCGGCCAACCCGAGCCCGGCCGGCGCGGACTACATCGTCCGCATCGACAAATCGATCCTGACCACCAGCCCGGCCGACATCTCGAAGGTGCCGATCACGTACTACAAAGTCCCCACCACCCAGACCGTCATGCACCGCATCGTGCAAGGCCCCGACGGCAACATGTGGTTCACGGAGCTCGGAGCGAATAAGGTCGGAAAGCTCATCCTCGGGCATTAAGAAGAAGAGTTACCGCACCACGGGCAGTTCGATGAAACTCGCCTTCTCCGGCGTGTGGTAGATCCGCTGCGTGGCTTTCTGATAGTCCCCCGCTTTGGCCCAGAAGATGTTCGGCACGAAGGTCTGCGGGTTGCGGTCGTAGAGCGGGAACCAGCTGGAGTGGATCTGGACCATGATCCGGTGGCCGGGGAGGAAGACGTGGTTGGCCGTGGGGAGGGCGAATTTGTAGGACAGCGGTTCGTTCGGCACGAGTGCCTTCGGCGTTTCCAGGCTCTCACGGTAGCGGCCGCGGAAGATGTCGGCCGAGACCATCAATTGATAGCCGCCCATGTTCGGCTGGCCGGCCACCTGATCGGGGTAGACGTCGATCAGTTTGACGACCCAGTCGGAGTCCGTTCCGCTCGTCGAGGCCATGAGGTTCACGAGCGGTTGTCCGGAGATCTTCACCGGCTCGGTCAGTACATCGGACTTGAAAGTAGCGACATCCGTCCGGCCGGACGTTTCGCGTTGATCGTCGACCAGCCAGCGCGACCAGCTGCCGTTGTCGATCGGGCGCGGGCGGAAGGGAACCGGCCTGGCGGGATCGGAAACGTATTCATCGAACGCCGCTGCGCCGGCGGCGGGAGCCGCAAAGCCGGCACCCGCACCGGCATGCAGATAGAGCGGCGTCGCACGGACGCTCCCCGGCCATGAGGGAAGGCGGCGCCAGGTGTTCGTTCCGGTCTCGAACGCGGTGACCGGCGCGACGTCCATCGCCGGCGCATCGTCCTTCAGATAGTGATCGAGGAACGGGCGCAGCACTTCGCGCCGGAAGGTCATGGCCGTGTCGCTGTTGAATTTCAGCGCGCCGAGCGTGCTGCCGTCTTTGATCATCTGGCCGTGGTGCCACGGGCCCATGACCAGGAAGACTTTGTCGTTGGCGCTGTCTTTCGGCTCGATGGCGTCGTAGACAGCGATGGCGCCGTAGATGTCTTCCTGGTCCCAGAGGCTGTGCACCAGCATCACCGGAACGGTGAGCGGCCGCGCGCCGAGGATCTTGTCCACGGCCTGCCCGCGCCACCAGGCGTCGTACGAGGGATGCTCGAGGAGCTTGCGCCAGAACCCAACCTGCTCCAGGCCGCGCCGGCGTCCCAGCTCACCGGCGGAGACGCTCTCCATGAACATGTCATAGTCGTCGAAGTGGCTGGTCCACCACTTGATCTCATTCTTGCGCGTCGCTTCCTGGCTGTAGATGTACGGCATCCCCTGCTGGCGGAAAGCGCCGTTGTGGAACCAGTCGTCGCCGATCCAGCCGTCGACCATCGGGTTCATCGGCACGGACACTTTCAAGGCCGGGTGCGGGTCGATGAGCGCCATGAGCGGCAGGAACCCGTCGTAGGAGATGCCGAGGATGCCCACCTTGCCGTTGCTCTCCGGAACGTTCTTCACCAGCCAGTCGATCGTGTCGTACGTATCGGTGGCGTGATCGACCATGGTCGGATTCAGCGTTCCCCGCAGCGGACGATTCATCACGTAGTCGCCCTCGGAGCCGTACTTGCCGCGGACATCCTGGACGACGCGGATGTACCCGCCCTCGACGATGACGTCCGTGGCGTTGTCGTAGCCGAAGAGACTCGTGCCGAGGTGGCTGCTGCTCACGTGCGTGGTCAGCCCGTCCGCGTCGTACGGCGTGCGCGTGAGCAGAATCGGCGCGTGACCGTTTCCCTTACCGAGGGCGCCCTTCGGCACGAGGATGACGGTGTGCAGCTTCACGCCGTCGCGCATGGGGATCTTCACCTCGCGGCGGACGTGATCGAAGCCGTCGTACGTCGGCTCGAACTTCGCGGGCGTCTCGCTCGGAAGCGTGGGCGTCTTTGGTTTCTGAGCCGTTGTCTGAGCCGCAACCGGATGGAGGCAGAGGACAAAGAGCAGCGTGGCCACCGTGCGCGTGAAGTTCATGACTCGCAGTCAAACACGCGCGCATGCGTTCGTCAAAGCGGCGCGTGCCGCTCGATCATGAGGCAGAGCGATTCGACCGTGAGAAACGAGAAGAGCTGGCGCGGAGTGATGTGGCCGAGGTCGGGCGCGCCGGCGAGCGCGGGAAGGAGCGGGGCCAGCGTGTCGATGGTGCGGCGGGTGATGAAGCCGTCGCGCATGACTTCGGGGGAGCTGAAGTCGAGGCGGGCCAGAAAGTTGAAGTCGGCTTCGCGCACTTTGACGCCGAACTCTTTCTCGATGGCGAAGACGAGGTCGACGAAGTCGAGGGAGTCGGCGGCCAGGTCGTCGATGAGCCGCGCGTCGGGAGTGACGAGCGATTCGTCGACCGCCAGGGAGTCGGCGATCATGGTGCGCAGCTTGGGCAGGATTTCGTCTCGGTTCATCACTCGATCCATTGTGTGAGTTTTTCGGCGGACTTGCGCTCTGTCGGCGGCGGGGTCTCGTCCGGGTAGCCGACCGGAACCAGCGCGGCAATCCCCCATGAGGGCGGGACGTGCAGCAGCTCGCGCAATTCGGAGACGGCCACGAGCGGTCCGGTCATACCGGACGCGCCGAGGCCGGCGGCGTGCGCGGCGAGAAGAAGATTCTCGATGGCCAGGGACGTGCCGATGAGGCCTGAGTCGCGCTCCATGGCCCGGATGGCGTTGGTGTCCTCCTCGCCGAGCTGCCCGGTGGTCATGTTCGAGAGGACCGTGAGCGCGCGAAAGAGCGGGACGATGGTGAGCGGCGCGTTCTCGAACCGCGTGAAGTAGTCGCCGTACGCGCGGAACGATTCTTCGAACGCCGGGTCGATGGCGCGGGCGAGGCGCTCCACCGCGGCGCGCACAGCGGCGGCCAGTTGCTCGATGGTCTCGCGGCGCCGCACGACGAGAAAGCGCCACGGCTGTTTGTTGCTCGCCGACGGCGCGGTGACGGCCGAGGCGAGCACCGATTCGATGAGCTCGCGTGGCGGCATGTCCGGCTTGAAACGACGCACGCTGCGCCGCTCCGACAGCAAGGCGTGCAGCTCCGCGTGCGTCACCATCCCGCGCCGAAGCCTCCGTCGACGGGATGAACCGCGCCGGTGACGTAGCTCGCGCCGTCACTGAGCAGAAACGCCACGACGCGGGCCACTTCCTCGGCGCGGCCGGCGCGGCGCATGGGGATGCGCTCCAGGACCTCGGCCTCGGCCAGAGCCCGCGTCGAGGCCAGCATTTCCGTGTCGATGGCGCCCGGACGGACGCAGTGGCAGCGGATGCCTTTGCGCCCGTACTCGACGGCCACCGCGCGCGTGAACGATTCGATCGCTCCCTTGCTGGCGGCGTAGATGCTCTGGCCGCGCGACGGCCGGTCGGCGGCCACGGAGCTGACGTTAACGATGACGCCGCTCCGCGCGCGGAGCATGTGCGGCAGCGCCATGCGCGTGCAGGCGATCGTGCCGCCGATGTTCGTGGCGAACACGGCCCCGACGTCTTCGTCCGTCACGTTCACGAGCAGCCCCGGGATGTTGACGCCGGCGTTGTTGACCAGGCCGTCGATGCCGCCGCATTGCTCGGCAAAGGCGTCGATGTTGCGGCGCACCGCCTCGCCGTCGCGAACATCAAACGGGAGAACGATGGCGCCGCGTAGGGCCTCATCGAGCGGCGCGTCGCTGCGCACATTGACGCCGACACGCGCGCCGGCTTCGACGCAGGCGATGGCGATCGCCCGCCCGATCCCGCGGCCGGCGCCGGTGACCACGATCCGTTTCCCTTCAAGCATGCGCGTTCCTCATGACGATGGAGGCGTTCTGTCCGCCGAAGCCGAAGGAGCTGGAGAGCACGACGCGTTGCGGGTGGCGGCGCGCGACGTGCGGCACGTAATCGAGATCGCAGGCCGGATCGGGCTCGTCCAGGTTGATGGTGGGATGGACGAAGCCGGCGTTCATGCAGGCAATGGCGGCGATGGCCTCGACGGCGCCGGCGGCGGAGATGAGATGCCCGATCATCGACTTCGTGGCGCAGACCGGGACGTCGTTTGCGCGCGCGCCGAGGAGACGCTTGATGGCCAGCGTCTCGACGGGATCATTCTTCGGCGTGGACGTGCCGTGGGCGTTGATGCAGTCGATCTCCAGCGGATCGATGCCCGCTTCCGCCAGCGCGCGCGACATCGCCTGCAGCGCTCCCCTGCCGTCCGGATGCGGCTCGCTGATGCCGTGGGCGTCGAACGAGTTGCCGTAGCCGCAGATCTCCGCGTGAATCATCGCGCCGCGCCCCACGGCATCGTCGAAGCGCTCCAGGATCAGGATGCCGGCTCCTTCGCCGAGGACGAACCCGGAGCGCTTGCGGTCGAAGGGACGCGACGCGCGCGCGGGCGGATCGTTCGCGGCCGTGGTCGCGCCGATGCTGCAGAAACCTGCCACGCCGAGGGGATTGATCATCGAGTCTGTGCCGCCCGCGGCCATCCAGCGGCGGCGGCCGGTGGCAATCATCCGGAACGCATGGCCGATGGCGTCGGTCCCGGCGGCGCAGGCGGAGACATGCGTCATCGGCGGCGCGGTCAGACCGAGCTCTTTCATAATCGCCGGCACGACGACATCGGACGGCGTCTGCAGCGAATGGGGCTCACCTCGGTGCTTCGCGGCAAGATCCGGCATCGAGAAGAGCTCCAGTCCGAGTCCGAGACTCAGGCCGCCGTCGCCCGCGGGACGCGTGCCGCTGCGCGTCGCATCGTCGAATGCTGCGCCGGCGGCGGCGACGGCGAACGTCACTTTGCGATCGCGCAGAATCGGCGTCCCGTTCCACGGCACTTCCGCGGCGATGCGCGTCGGGAGAGACGCGGGATCGAAGACGGTGATGGTGCGGACTCCGGAGCGACCGGCGAGCAGCGCGTCGCGGAAGTCCTCGACGGTCAGGCCGAGTGGCGAGATCACGCCCATCCCGGTCACCGCCACGCGATGTCTCACGCAACCTCCCAGCGAGAGGCGGCGGCGAGACCGCGCTCGCGGACTTCGTGGGTGAGCGCGCCGCGCGCACTCGCGAGAGCAATGCCGAGGGACGCGGGGCCGTGCGCGAGGTGACGCTCATCGTGCTCGGGGGTCTCTTCGCAGTGGAGCGTCCACGACGTGAGCCTTGCGCGAACCGGCGCTCCGCGGCGGAGCGCATCCTCCTCGCGCTCCACCACGAGACACGCGGCGGCGTTCTCGAGTCGCGAGGGATCCCGGTCGCTGAAATGATGGCGGACGAGATAGTTCTCCTGATCGGCGACGGCGGCCACGAGAGCGACGTCGACGGCATGCGCGTCGAGCGCGGCAAACGCCTCCTCCAGCGCGACGTAGAACTGCGCCGCGCCGGGGTACGAAACCGCATACGGCCCCTGGATGTCGAAGTTGAGCGAGATGTGAAAGGCAGGCATGTTCGGCAGGACGCGGAACGTCAGGAGCGGATTGAGCGCGCCGAACGCGTTCGTGGAAAAGCGCTGCATCGAGAACGCATCGCCGTCGAGCGAGGCCTCCAGAAGCTCCGCGATATCGCGCTCCTCGAACGGGATGTAGCCGACCGCCGCATACAGACCGCAGCGCTCGCCGAGCGGCGCGGCGAGAGACGCCGACTCCAGCGCGCGTGCCGCGGCCACGACGGCCAGCTCGTCCTGCCGCCCCATGAACTTGCGCGTCTTGCGCGACTTGAGAAACGGCGTCGAATCGCACGTGGTGCCGGAGATCGCGCCGATGCCGGTGACGATGTTCACGGGAACACCAGCGGCGGCGAAAAGTCGCGCGTCCAGAGCGCGTACACGGCGCGGCGCTGTTCGTGGATGCGCGGCACGTCGATCTCGCGCAACACGAACTGGAGAGTTCCACGCGCGGCGCGTTTGTCGCCGACCCGGGCGTCGAAGTCGATCTGCGCGGAGGTCTCCCGCGTCGAGTCGATGGTCACTTCGACCTGCATCGCTTCGCCGGGGCCGACGGGTTGATAGAACTTCGTGCGCTGGATCTGCACGAGGAGCGCGCGGACGAGCGGCTTGCCCTGGCCGTTGAACGTCATCTCGAGGAGGAACCCGGCCAGCTGCGCGGCGGCTTCGACGATGAGCGCGCCGGGAAACATCGGGTAGTCGGGGAAGTGATCGTGCAGCACTTCGTCCGTGAGCGTGACGCACTTGATGCCGGCGGCGCGCGTGCCCGGCGTGAGCTCGGTGACTTTGTCGATGAGGTAGTAGCGCATCAGATGGATCGCATGCGTGTGGCCAGGTCGCGCCACGCGCGGAAGCTTCCTCCTTCGGCAAGGGCCTGGTTGAAGCCGCGACAGGCGGTCCAGCAGTTCTGGCAGCCGCGCCCCGGCTCGGCCGCGGTCATGCGATTGTGGATCGTCTGGAACGACTCTTCGCGAATGTTTCCGTACGAGGCGTCGATCTTCTCGATGCAGGCGGCGACGTTGCCGGTGTGGTCGATGTTGAAGCTCTGCACGCCGGCACGGCACTCCGGCATCGCTCCGCCTGAGAGGAACGGCCCGATGCCGTCGATGTACTCGCCGAAGATGCGGAAGTGGCGATGCTTCGCCCACAGCGCGGCGATCCGCGCGGCGTCCTGCGCGTTGGGGAGCGAAGCACCGGGCGCACGGCGGAAGCCGCGCGTGGAGAGCAGCGTGGCGCAATGTCCGACGCCCTCGTGCGCGCTGCGCTCGAGCAGCGGCGCGAGATCGTCGCCGTTGTCGTCCATCAGCACGGTCATCACGTGGACCTGCTTCTGTCCGTGCGGCGCGGAGTCCCGCAGCAGCGCCACGGCGTTCCAGGCGTGCTCGAATGCGCCGGGGAGCGCGCGCCGCCGGTCGTGGCGCGCCGCGTCCGCGTAGTCGATCGACACGCCGACCTGCGCCAGGCCGGCATCCCACAACGCGCGCGCCGCGTCCGCGTCGACGTACCAGCCGTTGGTGTACAGCAGAGGGATATGGCGCCGGGCGAAAATGCGCACGATATCGATGAGGTCGGGGCGCACGAACGGCTCGCCGCCTTCGATGGAGACCAGGAACGTCCCCACCTCGGCGAGCTGCGCGGCGATGCGCGCGAAGTCGTCCGTGGTCAGTTCTTCGCGCGGCGAAACGCCGTTCGGCCAGAAGTCGCAGAAGTTGCAGCGCATGTTGCAGCGGTTCGTCACCTGCAGCAGCAGCTGAAACGGCTTGTGCCGCATCACGCCGGCGGCGAAGCGGAGATCGCGCAGCTGCTCGCGGACGCTCAACGGAACCTCCCGCGGTTGACGAACTGCTGCACCGCGCGGATGCCGGTGCGCGCCAGGAGCGGCGACAGGCTGCGGTTCGCGTCGAAGACTTCGCCGATGACGTGCGTGGCGTGCGTCAATTCGTCGCGCGAGACCGTGAGCGGCGGCTCCAGGCGCAGCACATGCCACGCCTGCGAGGCCGGCTGCACGATGAGGCCGCGCTCGAGCATCGCCAGCGCCAGCCATTGGCCGGCCACGTCCTTGGCCGCGCGTGCACGCAGCTCGATGGCGATGAGCAGACCGCGGCCGCGGATGCCGGCGACGAGCGGATGCTTCTGCAGGCGCTCGCGCAATGCCGCCAGCCACTCAGCGCCGAGGTCGCGGCTGCGCGTGACGAGCTGCTCGTCTTCGAGGATACGCAGCGTCTCTCCGGCGGCGGCGCAGGCGAAGGCGTTTCCGGCGAACGTCGAGCCGTGCAGATCGAACGTGCGTGTCGAGCCGAATGCCTTCCTTTGAATCGCCCGCGTGGTCATCGTCACGCCGATCGGCGCGATGGAGCCGCCGGCGGACTTGGCCAGGATCAGCACGTCCGGCGTCACGGCCTCGTGCTGGAACGCGTACATCGAACCGGTGCGCCCGAGGCCCGTCTGCACCTCGTCGAGCATCAGGAGCGTGCCGCGTTTCGAGCAGAGCTCGCGCGCCGTGCGCAGATAGCCGTCGCGTGGGAAGCGCATGCCCCCTTCGATCTGGACCGGCTCCACGAGGAACGCGGCCACGTCCTTGTCGAGCGCCGCTTCGAGCGCGGCCAAGTCGTCGAACGGAACGGCGGTGCAATCGGGCAGCAGCGGCTCGAACGGCGCACGCATCCGCCGCGAGGAGCTGACCGACAGCGTTCCGAGCGTGAGGCCGTGGTACGCGCCTTCGCAATAGAGGATGCGCGTCCGCTTCGTGGCCCCGCGCGCGAGCTTGATCGCCGTCTCGACCGCCTCGGCACCGCTGTTGCTGAACAGCGCGGCATCGAGCGGCGGCGCCGTGCGGGCGAGTTGCTCCGCCAGCGTGGCCGGATGCGCGGAGACGCCGGTGTGATTGAGGTTGAGCGGCTGGTCGTCGAAGAAAGCGCGCAGATGCGCCACCAGACGAGGATGGTTGTGCCCGATGTTGACGCTGCCGAAGCCGGAGAGGAGATCGAGATATTTGCGGCCGCTGTCGTCTTCGATCCACGACCCCGTGGCCCGCGTGAACGTGCGGCCGTAGCCGAGAACGCCGAGGAGTCGAACGAACGCCGGATCGACGTGGCGCGCGTAACGCTCGGGGACCGTGGTCATGCGGCGGCCTCCGGACGCGCGACCCGCGCAAGCAGACGTTGCGCGATCATGAAGACGACGGCCGCCGTGACGAGGAGCGAAGCGATGTACAGCGGGTAGGTCGCGAAATACGCTTCCCATCCCGGATGCACGCGGAAAGCGAGATTCACGTTGGCCGCGGGCGGCGTGACGGCGCGACAGACCATCCACAGCACGGCGAACGCACCGAGCGCCTTCATCGCCGCGTAACGCGGCATCCCGAGCGCACGGACGCCGGCGATCCCGAGCGCGAATGAGCTGAAATGCGTCAGCACCGACGTCAGCATGAACTCGCCGCCGGTGGCCAGGTCGAGGAACCACAGCGACATGCCGAAGCACGACCAGAGCAAGCCGATGGCGTTGAGCGTGGCGTTGCGCAGCAGCAATCCGAACCCGACCAGGAGGACGGCCACGTTGCAGGCCCACAGCAGATCGTGCGGCGTTCCGCGGCGGAGGTGCACCGTCGCATGGATGGCGTAACAGAGGAACGCGACGACGCTGAGTCTGCGCATCACAACCCTCCGTCGACGACCAGCGTTTGTCCGCTGACGAACGTGTTCTCGGCGGCCAGCCAGGCCACGAGACTGGCCACTTCCTCGATGCGTCCGAGGCGCTTGAGGCCGCAGTGCTTGAGGTACTCGTTGCGCAGATCGTCGGGGACGGTCGACGACAGACCCTTCTCGAGAATGCCGGGAGCGACGCTGTTGACGCGGATGTTGTCCGGGCCGAGCTCCTTGGCCATGGCCTTCACCATCGCCGTCAGCGCGCCCTTCGACGCCGCGTAATGCACGGGTGACGGCGCGGACTTCACGCCGTCGATGGAGCCGAGCAGGACGATGCTCCCGCCGCCGTTCTGCCGCATGTGCTGCGACGCCCGGCGGACGGCGAAGAACGAAGGCTTCGTGTTGACGTCCAGCATCGCGTCCCAGGCGCGCTCGTCGATCTCCTGCAGCGAGAGATGGGCGGTGCCGATGGCCGCGCAATTCACGAACGCGTGAATCGGGCCGAGCTCGTCGACGAAGGCGTCGATGGTCGAGTCGATCGCGGAAACGTCGCGCACGTCGAGCCGTTTCGACGGCGCGTCGATGCCGGCGCCGGCGTTGTTGCAGTACGTGTAGCCGACGCGCACGCCGCGCTCCGCCAGCATGCGGCAAACCTCGCGGCCCACGTTGCCGGAACCGCCGAAGACGATGGCGGCGGTCATGAGGTTGGCTCCCCCGCGCTTGTAGGCAAATGGCGTGTGGGCCACTGTCGCGCGAAAAACAACCCCTCATCCGCCTTCGGCACCTTCTCCCCTTCGCCAGGGGAGAAGGCTACCTGACCACACATCTCGCGAGAATCATCAATAGGTAGCCTTCTCCCCACCGCAGCTTCATCGCGGTGGGGAGAAGGTGCCGCAGGCGGATGAGGGGCGCTCTCGCGACAAGCGCTCACGCGTTTGCCTCCAGCCACTCCACGCCGCGCCCCACCGCATCGACAAACCTCGCGCACGTCTCACGCGAGACAATCAGCGGCGGTTCGACGCGGACGACGGACCAGTCGTGTGCGCAGATCTGGGCCAGGATCCCTTCGCGTTGCAGCCGATCGATCAGCAGCGGCCCGGCCACGGAGTGGCCTTCGAGCTCCGGCATGCCGAGGGCGCTCCAGCCGAGCCAGGGATGAGACGGCTCGCGCAGCGCGATGCCACCCATGAGGCCGAGCGACGAGATCCGCGCAACGACAGGAGAACTCCCGATGCGCGCGCGCAGCGCGGCGAACAGCTCTTCGCCGCGGGTGCGAACCTCCGCGAGAAATTCAGGACGATCGATTGCTTCGAGTGCAGCCAGGGCCGCGCGGCACGAGAGCGTGTTCCCGCCGAATGTCGTATCGCTGGCCTGGCAGCGCGTGTACGGGCTCCACGCGCGCGACCACGTCTCGCGCGACATCAACGTCGCCCCGATCGGCATGACGCCGCCGCCCAGTGCCTTCGCCAGGATCACGACGTCCGGCACGACACCGAGAGCCTGAAACGCGAAGAGCCGGCCGGTGCGCCCCATGCCGGTCTGGACCTCGTCGAACAGAAGCAACGCGCCGCGTCGCCGGCAGGTCTCGCCTGCCGCGCGCAGATACTCCGCCGATGCCACGCGCGCGCCGCCCTCCATCTGCACGGGCTCGACGAGGAAGGCCGCCAGATCGTCGCGCTCGAGCGCACCGGCGTCGCCGAATGGGACCTCGACGAACTCGTGCAGCACGCCTGCCAGTCCCTGGCGAAACGGCCCGTCACCGGCGCACGAGATCCCACTGATGGTCGTCCCGTGGAAGGCGCGATCGGCATAGGCGATCTTCGTCCGCCCGGTAGCGATGACTGCGGTTTTGATGGCCGTCTCGACGGCCTCGGAGCCGCTATTCGTGAAATGCGCGATCTCGAACGGCGCGCCCGCCGCGCGCGTCAATGCCGACGCCAGCTCCCCTGCCGCCGGGTTCACGTTCTCGGGAAAGAGATTCGGCGCGTTCTCGTCGAGCGCATGGCGCAGCGCATCGATCACCGCAGGCGGATTGTGGCCGAGATTGAACACGCCGAAGCCGGCCACCCAGTCGTCGAACGCACGGCCGTCGTCCGTCGTCAGCGTCGTGCCGCGCGCCTGCACCAGACGCAGATCGCGTCCGGTCATCGACAGAAACTTGCCGAACGTCGGATTCACATGCTCGGCGTAGGCCGCGAAACCGCTGCGCTCGGCCAGCGTCGTCACAGCGCACCATCCATCACCACGGTCTCGCCCGACATGTAGCTGTTCGCGTCCGAGACCAGGAACGCCGCGAAGCGCGCCACCTCGCCCGGCTCGCCCAGGCGCCCGAGGGAACAATGCTTGAGGTAGTCAGCCAGGCGATGCTCCGGCAGGTTGCGGCCCACTCCCTCATTCAGCAATCCGGGCGCGAGGCAGTTCACGCGGATGCCGTAGCGCGCCACTTCCTTCGCCAGCGCCTCGGTGAGGCCCTTGATGGCGGCCTTGCTGGCGCAGTAATGGATGGGCGCCTCCAGCATCCGCACGCCCACCAGTGAGCCGATATTCAGCACCACGCCGCGCTTGCGCCGGATCATGCCGCGCAGCACCGTGCGCGAGGTGAGGAACGTCCCCTTGACGTTGACATCCATCACCCGATCCCAGTCTTCCTCTTCCATGAGCGCCAGCGGCATGTTCTGGCTGACGCCGGCATTGTTCACCAGCACGTCGATCGAGCCCCACTCGCGCTCCAGCTCCGCCACCATGGCTTCGGTCCCGGCGGTGTCGAGCACGGAGCAGCGGAACGATTTTGCCTCGGCGCCGCAGTCGGCGAGCGTGGCGCGCGCGCCGTCTTCATCGCGCGCATATGTGAACGCCACCTTCGCGCCGTTCGCGGCAAACGTTTTGGCCAGCTCGCGCCCCAGTCCGCGCGAGCCGCCGGTGATGAGCGCGTGCTTGCCGGTGAGGAGCGTCATGCGTGCGTCTCGCGCAGAAAGAGCCGCAGCATCGCCGCGGCATGCGCGCCGGCGAGCGGCAGGAGCGCCCTGGCCTGCTCGGCGATGACCCGCCGTGGTACGGAACGGCGCAATCCGGCGCGCCGCAGCCAGCGGCCGACGGAGTAGCGCGTCCGGTCAGGCTCGAACGTTTTCGTGATCGACGCCAGCGACTCGATCACATCCTCGGCGCGCTCGAAGTCGCTCACCACGGGGACGGGCAACGCCCGCAGCTCTTCGTGATGCGCTTCCACGTACCACTCGAACGGATCGCTTTCGTGGATCACGCGATGGACGTGGACGGGACAGGACATGTCGGCGATGAGATGGGACACGCCGCCGAGCTTCACGAATCCGGCAGGAGTGCGTCCGAGCTGTACTGCTTCCGCGAACCATTTGCGCGCGGACGCGCGCGTGCCCCGCGTGACGAACGGCACGAAGCCGCCCGGCAGCCCGCGGCGATAGAAGTGATTGAGCGACATGTGCTCGTACACGCGGTGGGTGAACGGGATGCGGGCGACGTCGACGCGCATCGCGCCGAGAAGCAGCGGCGCGGCGTAGCGATCGAGGCGCGCGTCGTTCATCGACGCCAGTGCGATCTTCACCACCGCGGCCTGACCGTTAGCGAGCATCGAGCGCCTCGTCCGATAGCGTGCAAAGTGCCTCGTCGTACAGCGCCATCCACTCCGCGTATCGCTTCTCGCCGCCGTGCCGCTCGCAGAAACGTTTGCTCCGCTCCAGCCAGTGGCGCAGTGCATCCGGCGCGAGGTCGAGCGCGGCCAGCGTCTCTTTCAGGATGCCGTGGTCTTGCCCCACACGTCCGCCTTCCCTACCGGCCCGGTGTACCTCGGGTCTTTGTGCCGGTAGAACATGTTGTAGGCGCAGCCGGGCATGAGGCGGCCGTCGGGCAGCGCGTAGTGCGTGCAGCATTTCTTGATGCGGTCGATCTCGAAGGTGTGCTCGTCCATGAAGGCATGGATGAAGATCGTCTTCACCAGCCCTTCGCCGAGGTGCAGGCGCTCTTCGAGCTCGAGGGCGCGGTCCTCGGGATACATGAGGCGGATGGCCTTCTTCAGCGTGCGCAGGATTTTGGCATTGTCGGGACTCTGGCCGGAGCTCGACCAGAGCTCGTCGATGGTTGCCTTGATCGCATACTCGAAGCCGGCGTCGGGACGGATCGTGCCGCGGTTGGCGATGATCTCCAGGTAGTTCTCCAGGTCGATGAAGCGCGGGAACGGCACGAACCCTTCGTCGGTCTTGAGCAGATAGGTCAGGCCGAAACAGCCCGGATGCGAGCACGGCAGCGGCAGGAAATCGCTCTTCAGCAGCATCCCGTCCGTCTGCTCTTCCGCGGCGCGGACGACGTCGGGAATGGTGATGACGTTGAGCGGATCGTGCGGGCCGAAATGCGCGCCGCCGTAGCCGGTGTACGACGCCGGCTGAAACATGAGGGAGAGGATGAAGTCCTTCTCGAACAGCAGGCGCACGCAATCGCCGATCTGGTCGTCGTTCACGCCTTTGGCGACGGTGGAGACGATGGTCGTGCGCACGCCGGCGCGCTCCAGGTTCTCCAGCGCGCGGGCCTTCACCTTCTGATGATCGCCGCCGCCGCGCAGCACGCGCAGCTCGGGATTGCGCAAGGCGTCGAGCTGCAGGTTCACGTAGACACCGCGTTTGGCGAGCTCGACGCAGAAGTCGTAGTCGGCGGCGATGCGCAGTCCGTTCGTGGAGATGGAGACGCGCGAGATCTCCGGCCGCCGGGCCATGTCCAGGAACTCCAGGAACTGCGGATGGATGGTCGGCTCGCCACCGGAGAGATTGACCGTGTCGAGGGTGCCTTCCTTCTCGATGATGCCGTCGATCGTGGCGCCGAACTCCTCGCTGGTCATGTGGTAGTTGTTGCGGTTCTGCACGATGCAGATCGGGCACTCGAGATTGCAGTGGTTCGTGATCTCGATGATCGGCAGGCAGCTGTGCTGCTCGTGGTCGGGACAGAGTCCGCAGTCCTTCGGACAGCCCTCGTCCACTTTCGTGCTGTGCTTGAGCGGGACCGAGCCTTCCTTGATGTAGGTCAGCGAGCGCAGGAACCAGTCCGCATCGCCCGAGATGAGCGCCTCGGACTGTCCATCGCGCGGGCACTGCTTGCGCAGGTAAACCTTGCCTGCGCGGATCATCCGCACGCCGTCGACGAGGCCGCGGCACGTGGGACAGATGCCTTTCGAGAACGAGTGAAACACCTCGCGCGCATCGGCGTCCGAGGAGCGGACGAACTTCGGATCGAGCACCGGAAGCTTCATGAGGTCTCCTTGGCGTTGATCATCCGCTGCAGCATTTTCGGATCGGCGAAGCGCGCGTCCTGTTCGCGATAGAGCACGTTGTACGAACAGGTGGGGATGTTGCCGCCGTCCTCCTGCGGCACCCCCACCGGACACTTCATCACCCGCGCGACGTCGAAATTCTCCTCGTCCATGTGCGAATGGATGTAGATGGCCTTGACCGTGCGCTCGGCGATCTTCTGGCGCTCCAGGATCGAGAGCGTGCGGTCGTCGGGGAACATGTCGCGCAGCAGCCGCTTGATCGTCTTCAGGACGGCATCCGCTTCGGGAATGCGGCCGGGATCGGCCCAGAGGTCGTCGATGAGATCGCGGAAGACGTTCTCCAGCTTCTCGCGCGGCTCGATGTAGAGCGAGTCTTCGAGCAGCTCGAACAGTTTTGCGCGCGACGTCAGCCGGGCGAACGGCACGAAGCCGCCGCCGTCGAGCGTCAGCACGTAGCAGATCGAGTAACAGAGCGGGTGGGCCAGCGGCGAGGGCACGAAGTCTTTCGCGGTGATGCCTCCGTCCGTCGCTTCGCGGATGCGGTCGTGCAGATCGGGGATGGTGATGCGCGCGGCGCGATTGAAGCCCACGCCTCCCTGGCCGGTGAACGTGAGCGTGTGCAGCTCGAGCGAGCGGATGTGCGGCTTGGCCAGGACGAGCTCCAGCAGCGCCCCGACCTCGGAATCATTGAGCCCGGCTGCCACCGCGGGAAGGATCGTCGTGGCCACGTCGTATTTTTCGAGCAGGTCCAGCGCCTCGAGCTTGGCCTTCACGGTGTTCGCGCCGAGGAGGATCTTGTCCGTCTGCGGATTGAAGGTGTCGAGCGAGAGGACGATGCGGGCGTCGAGCGCGGCCAGCTTGCGCACGTACGCTTCGTCGCGGAGCCGGAGACCGTTCGTCGAGATGGTCAGGCGGCGGATGCCGGCGTCGCGGCACATCTGCAGGAAGTCGAGCAGTTGCGGATGCAGCGTCGGCTCGCCGCCCGTGAAGTTGATGATGTCGACCTCGTCGTGATCTTCGGCCAGGTGCCCGAGGATCGCGGCCATGTCCTCGGTGGTCATGTTGTGGGCGTCGTCGTTCTTGTTGATGGTGTAGCAGATCGGGCAATCGAGATTGCACGCGGAGGTGATCGGGATGACGGGCAGATAGACCTTCTGCTGATGCGACGGACAGGCCCCGCAGTCGAGCGGACAGCCGTGTGTGACCGGCTTGCTGATCCGCTTGGGCGGCGTGTTCGGGGCGATGAACGACATCGAGTCGACGTACCACTCCGCTGAGGAGGCCACACGGACGTGCTCGTGGCCGTGATCGGGACAGAACTTGTCGAACCAGACCGCACCTTCTTGGAACTGGATCTTGGCGTCGACCGGCTGCTTGCACGTCCCGCACAGACTCTTCGTCATCGAGTAATAGACGTGATCCGTGAACGCTCGCTCGCGTGGGGCACTCGTCGAATCGAGCATGCCGGCCTCCGAACTGCGAATCGATTTTCCGGGACGAGCGGCAATTCTACGCCGCATCACGCCAGGCGCAGTGCGCGTTTCAACTCGTCATCCCCACGGATCCGCCAGATCTTCTGATCGAGGTAGTAGTGATTCATGGCCAGCCCCCACCAGAGACAGAGTCCGATCTGATTCCATCGCGCCGATGCCTGCCACCGGCACAACGGAAAGACTCCGGTGGAACAGGCGAACGTGAAATAGACCGCCGCCGAGAAAAGCACGCAGGCGGCCAGATACGCGTAGAACGTGCGGTTCACGACGCTCGCGGGGCCGTGGTCCCTGCCGTGGTCCATGTCGTCAGAGTAGCGGTTGCGGTTGTGAAACCAGACCAGTCCCAGGTACTGCACGTTGTGGAAGATGACGATGGCGATCGACAGCAGCAGGAAGTCTTCGTCGGGTCCCGACGACGCGGCATACACCGGCTCGTAACGCGCCACCGCGAAGTAGATCGCGCCGTAGAGCAGCACGGTGATGAGCATGTACGGCGTCTTCGGATTGCGCAGCCGCAATCCGCCGCCGCGCCATTGCACATACGCAAACCGCAACAGCGCGCCGCTCCAGATGGCGATGAGCAGCCACTCGGCGAAGGTCTCCAGCGCCGTGGAGCGCGGCGGCAACCGCAACAGCACGCGGGCCTTCGGATGCGTCAGCAAAAAGTAGGCATACGGCGCGAAACAGCCGATGTAGAGCGTGAGGCGATCGAGGCGCATCGAGCCGTAGTCGCGGTTCACGGCGTTGTAGAGGGCCACGAATCCCCAGTGCTGGCGCACCACGTGGTAGTAGCCGTAGAACGTGGCCAGCCCGAGGAAGAGCAGGAACGGCTCCGCCGACCCGGTCACCTCGTTCGCCAGGAGCGCGAGCGGCCCGACCGCGAACGTCAACAGACTGACGAGCAGCAACCGCCGCCGGCGATGCCACTCCTGCGCGTCGAGATAGGTCCGGGTGAACGCCGCGCCGATGTGCGGCCCGTCGAATGCCAGCAGCCACACCCACCAGAGCGCCACGATCGACACGCCGAGCGAGAAATAGAGCCCGAGAAACAGGAGGCTCAACGCCGCACCGCCGAAAAAGCAGAGCAGATCGAACCGGGGACTGACGATCCACCGCGGCGCGGCCATCGCGGACATGACCGGGAAAGGATACGCCGACGGTACCATTGCGGCGTTCCCATGCCCGTTCTCATCGCACTCATCCGCGGGATCAACGTCGGCGGCCACAAGATGCTGAAGATGGCCGACGTGAAGGTCTTGTGCGAATCGCTGGGACTGCGCGACGTGCGCACGCACCTGCAAAGCGGCAACGTCGTCTTTCGAACCGCAAAGACAGACCGCGCGCGGCTGGCGAAGGAGTTGGAGAGCGCGCTCGGCGTCGAGGCGAAGATCATCCTGCGCTCGGCGGAAGAGCTGCGCGCGGTCGTGGCGGCGAACCCGATGCCCGAGGCGGCACAGCGTGCGCCGAGCGGCTTCATCGTGACGTTCCTGAGCGGAAAGCCGTCCGCAGGAGCCATGCAAGCGCTGCGCGACGCCTACTCCGGACCGGAGAAGATGGAGCTCCATGGAGCGGAGCTCTACATCGAATACACGGCCGGGATGGGGACGTCGAAACTCACCAACGCCTTGATCGAGCGCAAGCTCGGCGTGGCCGGGACCGCGCGCAACTGGAACACGGTCACGAAACTCGTCGAAATCGCCGGCGAGATCTGATGAGGGGCGCGCCTCGGATGAGGATCGCGCCCCCTCGATCAGAAACTTACACCCAGAAAACTTACGCCTTGGCCTTTTCGTACGCCGAGGCGTAGCGTTTCGATGCTTCCGGATCCTCGGTGATCTTGCGGATCTGCTGTTCGAATGTCTTCTCGGTCAGTCCGTGCTCGCTGAGGAGTGCGGCGGCCTGATCGGGGGTCTTCTCGATCTTCGCGCCGAGCTCTCCCAGCTGCTCGGGGGTCAGTGCCTGCTTCGTTTCCGTCGTCGCGACGGCCTTCGAGTCGGACGACACGCTGGCCGTTTCCTTCTGCTTACAGCCGCCCGCCAGGGCGAGCAATACCGTCAGTGTGATCAGTGTGCGTTTCATCATCCGTTCCCTTTTCCTTTGCCTTTGCCTTTGGAATTGCCTTTGTTTCCCTTGTCTCCACGCCCACGGCCGTTATCGGAGCTGGCCGTCTTCACCGGCTTTCCGCGCGACGGCGACGTCACCCGCTGCCCCGAATTCCCGTGATCCCGAGGGGCCGGTGCGGAGACCGCGACCTTCTTTCCACTGCCTTTCGAGCGGCCGTGCGCGCGCGGCGCAACCTGGCGGCGCGGCTCCTGCTGCACTACTCGGGTTTTCTGCGCCTTCCGTCCGTGGTCGGCGTCACTGCGGACGACCACTGTCTTCCCAGGCTTCGATCCATGAACGACCTCGGCGCCGGTCTGCAGGCCGCGATCCTTCTTGAGCTGTCCCGGGGGGCCGCCGTGAGGATGCGCTCTCACCTCGGCCACGCGTGTCTGCACCAGCGGCGGGAAGATCTCCGTCCGGTCGACGGCGACCGTCCGCGGCGGACGGATCACGTCGATGTCGCGGATGCCGAACATCCGGTAGCGGTCCGCGATCACGAGGGCCAGCCGGTCGCCGCGAATGCCGCGATCGACTTCCGTCGTCACGAATTGGACGAACTGCGGCTCGTACGTATCGCTGAGGAACACCATCGGCGAGTAACGAACGACCTCGACGAACTGCGGCGCCGGAACGGCAGCCTGGTTCAAGGCCGAGATGAAGCTGATCAGATCGTTCGCCGGAACATCCGTCAGGTTGGCTACCGCCGCAACCGCCAGCGGCATGGCCACGAGCGCCAGCGGATCGAACGCCACCGGCTGCAGCCGCGTGGTGACGACCGTCGGGACGAACTCGCGCCGTTCGACGACATAGACCGTCTGCGGATTGACGACGTTGATCTCATTCACGCCGTACGTCGTGACGATGCGGTCGGCGAGCGAGACCGCCAGGGCGTCGCCGACGAGCCCGTTGTCGACCTGCGTCGTGACATAGGAGACGAACGTCGGCTCAGTCCGGTCGACCAGCGCTACCGGTGTATAGCGCACCACTTCGATGAACTGCGGCGGCGGGACGCTGGCGCGGTTCATCGCGCTCACCACCGTCACCAGATCGTTCGTCGGAACATCCGCCAGATCAGCAACGGCAGCGACCGCCAGCGGCATGGCCGCGATCGCTACCAGATCGGTCGTGTCCAGTGCGTGAGCGCTGCCCGGCAGAACGAGCATCAGGACGACGACCAGCGCTGCAATGCGTGTCTTCATAGGGTCTCCAATCGAAAGCGCAAGCTCAGACGGGATGAGCCCGTCTCGATGCGTTCCATTCGAAATCAGTGCAAATAACAAACCGCCTTTCACGATGAGCTCGCCCGATCGCAGGCGAGATGTGTGCACGAAGCACGGGCGGAGGGAGACTACTGATGGCAGACGAACCGACCTGCGGGAAGGGACTGGCCGAACATTCCGCGCTTCCGGCGAAGCTCGCCGAGCTCATCGGATCGGTGGCAGACAACCTCGAGATCCACATGAAAGCGCTCGATCCGTCGGACCCGAACGCAATGAAGGAACGCGAGGCCTACGAAAGCCTCACCGGCCAGCATCGCCAGATCGCCTCGCTCCTCCGCAATAAATCGCGCGGGTCGCCCCCTCGTCATCCTGAACGAGGGGGCTGGGTGGGTGTGAGTGAAAGGATCTCAAACTACGAAAAACATGGCCTGTGCCACGGTTTGCGCATTTCGAGATCCTTTCGCTCCCTCACACCCACCCGCCCTGCGCTCAGGATGACGAGGGGGGCACGTAGTTCCGGAAGCGGCACTACTGCCGTTTGAAAAACTGCACGGCCCGCTCGTGTTTCTCCGCTGCCTCGCGCGACTTGAACGTCCCGAGATTGCGGCGCTTGCCGGTGCTCGGGTTCTTCTTTCTCGAATAGAGCCGGTACTCGCCCGACTTCAGCTTGCGGATCATCGCAACCTCTCCTAATGCGCTGCGCGTGTCTTTGCGGCTTTGAGCGCGGCGTTGCGCCGGGAGGTGGCGCTGCGGCGGCGCGCGGCGCTCGTGGCCTGCCGCGACAGGGCCGCAGAGGACGCCGCCCGGTGGCCTTCGTCCTTCAAGGCGGTGCGAGCCGCCCGGGACCGTTTCGCCGAGGGCTTGCTGTGCGATTTCGCCTTCGCGAGGTCGTGTTTGGCTTGCTTGCGGGTGCTCGCCGAGGCACGGCCTTCCGGCGGCGGCGGCAGCTTCACTCCCGCGCGCCTGGCCTTCGAGAGGCCGATGGCGATGGCCTGCTTCGTCGAACGCGCGCCGTGCTTGCCATGTCGGATGTGCTCGATCTCTTCATGCACGAACTCGCCGGCCTGGGTGGACGGCGACTTGCCTGCCCGCTTGTCCTGCCGGGCTTTTCGGATCGTTTCTTTCTCGGGCATCGTCTCCTCCTTCACCCCAACGGATCTGCATTTTTCTGGCCCGGCTGTCGTAGTCTTGCCGGCTCAACCGTTGATCTAACCATGGGACTTTTTGGAAAGAAGAAGACCGAGACCGAGACGAAGCCCGCCGCGCCGGTGGTGCGGACGATCTACGTCTGCGCGAAGGAAGTCGGTGAGGCCGTCGGCGAAGTGGCCCATCCGGCGGAGCTGTTGCAGGACGATCGCTTCAATTCCGTGGTCTTCGAGCTCGCGCGCGGGACGTACACCGACGACGAGCTGCTGACTTACGCCTGGAGCGGCAACACGGCCATCTCCACTCTGGCGCTGGCAGCGCTGGCGCAACGCCCGGCGCACGCCGAGAAGATCACGTCGCACATCCTCGAGAACTTCAACGCGCTCTCCGACGCGGCGCCGCGCTTCTTTGCGCTGCGCGCGCTGAGCCGCCTCAATCCCGTTCCCATGCCTCTCCTGGTCCGCGTGATGACGGCCATGAACGACGACTGGTCCGACGGCTACGACCGCCTGGCGCTGCAGTTCGCGAAGGAGTTCGTGCGCCAGCGTGTACGGGAAGGCGAGCCGGCCACGTTCGGTGATGCGCTGGCGAACGTCTCGAGCTCGCGGCTCGACGACCTGGCCGCGCTGGTGCGGCGTCTCGACGATGAAATCCGCGGGCCGTTCCAGACCGAGCTGAATGCGTTCCGCGGCACGCGCACGGACATGTCCTTCCTCCGCGAGATCGGGCGCGTCTGGACCGATGCCTCCCGGAATAAGGGCATCATCGAGTACGGACCGCAGCGCGATGCCGCCTCGGTCGTCAGCGATCTGATCGAGCGCCAGTCGCGCTCCGTGCTCCTCGTCGGCGAAGAAGGCGTCGGCAAGAGTGTGATCCTCGGAATCGCCGCCGAGGAGCTGCGCGGGCGCGGATGGACCATCTTCGAGGCCGGCGCGCTCGAGCTCATGGCCGATCAGATGTACATCGGACAGCTCGAAGGACGCATCCAGAAGCTGCTCGAATCGATCTCCGGAAAGCGGCGCGTGCTCTGGCTGATCCCGCGCTTCCACGATCTCGCGCTGGCCGGCCAGCACAACAAGAGCGACACCGGCATCCTCGATCTGATCCTGCCTCACATCGACAGCGGCAACATCACTGTCGCCGGCGGACTGTCGACGGAAGCGCATCTCAAGCTCGTGGAGCGGAAACCGCGCGTCGGCACGGCCATGAGCGGGCTTCGTGTCGAGCCCACCAGCGCCGCGGCCACCATCGAGCTGGCCACGCTCTGGGCGGCGTCGAAAGGCGAGCACTTGATCGACACGTCTGTGCTGGAGGAGACCTGGCAGCTGACGACGCAGTACCTCGGCATGCGCGCCGCGCCCGGCAATCTGCTCGAGCTGCTGAGCCTCACTTACTCGCGGCTCACCGCGGGACAGTCCGGCGATACCGCAATGGAGATTGCCATTGACGACGTGATCGTCACGCTCTCGCAGCTCACCGGTCTTCCGGCGTCGATCCTCGACGACCGCGAAGGTCTCGATCTCGACGCGCTGCGCGCGCATTTCGTCAGCCGCGTCCTCGGGCAGCCCGAGGCGGTGAACACGCTCGTCGAGCGCGTGGCCATGATCAAGGCGGCGGTCACCGATCCGACGCGCCCGTTCGGCGTCTTCCTCTTCGCCGGGCCGACCGGCACCGGCAAGACGGAGATCGCCAAGGCGCTGGCCGAGTTTCTCTTCGGTTCGCCCGAGCGGATGATCCGGCTGGACATGAGCGAGTTCAAGAACATCGAGTCGCTGGAGCGCCTCACCGGCAACACCGGCTCGCTGGCGCAGGCGATCCGCAAACAGCCGTTCTCCGTCGTGCTGCTCGACGAGCTGGAGAAGGCGCATCCCAATGTCTGGGACCTCTTCCTGCAGGTCTTCGACGACGGCCGTCTCACCGACGCACGCGGGATCACCGCCGACTTCCGCCACGCGCTGATCATTCTCACTTCGAACATCGGCGCGTCGATCCAGACGTTCGGACGCACCGGCTTCACCGACGGCGGCAACGCGTTCGTGGCCTCCAACGTGAAGGCCGCGCTGGAGCGCGAGTTCCGCAAGGAGTTCCTCAACCGGCTCGACCGCGTGGTCGTGTTCCGTCCGCTGGCGCGCGAGACGATGCGCGGCATCCTGCGCAAGGAGCTGGGCGAGGCGTTCACGCGGCGCGGACTGCGCAATCGCTCCTGGGCGGTGGACTGGGACGAGTCGGCCATCGACTTCCTGCTCCGTCAGGGCTTCACGCCCGACCTCGGCGCGCGTCCGCTGAAGCGCGCCGTCGAGCAGCACGTGCTGGCGCCGCTGGCCGAGGCCATCGTGAATCGCAAGGCACCCGCGGGCGATCAGTTTCTCTTCGTGAAAAGCGACGGCGAAAAACTGACCATGGAGTTCGTCGATCCCGATGCCTCGCCGGTCCTCGAGGAGAGCGACGCGGCGCAGCGCGACGACGAAGGACGCATCGAGCGGCTCGTGCTCGCCGCGCACGGCACCGCGGAGGAAGTGCGGCGCCTCGATGCGGAGCTGCGCAAAGTGCAGGAGCACGTCCGCGGCGAAGCCTGGGCGCACGCGAAGTCGGTGGCGCTCTCGATGACGTCGCTGCCGGAGTTCTGGGCTTCGCCCGAACGATTCGCGATTCTCAGCGAAGCCGAACAGCGCGACCGCGTCGAGAGCGCCATCGAAGCGGCGCAATCGCTCCTCGGCCGCCTGCAGAGCGGTGCCCAACGCGGCGCGCCGGTCGACGTCGTCAAGCGCATCGCCCAGCAGCTGTGGCTCATCTCGGTGGCCATCGAGGACCTGCGGCAGGGCCGCGCCTCCGATGCCTTCCTCCTCGTCGAAGCAGGCGACGACGCCCGCGGCTTCGCCCGCCAACTCGCGGCCATGTACGGCGCTTGGGCGAAACGGCGCGGCATGCGCAGCGACGTCCTTTCCGAGAGCAACGGCGACCGCTATCGCTTCGTAGCCGCCATGTCCGGCTTCGGCGCGCATACCCTCCTCGCCCCCGAGGACGGCGTCCACGCGCAGGAAATCCCCTTCCCGCACGGCTCCGGCTACTCGATGCTGCAAGCGCGCGTCCGCATCGCCGCACAACCGCCCGAGCCCTCCCGCGGAGGAATCCTCGACATCGCCGAGCGCACCTTCGCCGCCATGGCCCCCTCGCAACTCGTCGTCCGCCGCTACCGCGAGAAACCCTCCCCCCTCGTGCGCGACACCGTACGGCGGTTCAGGACAGGGCGTTTGGACGTCGTGCTCGACGGAAACTTCGACGTCATCCCGCCGGCGGAGATGGTTTAAAGGGGCGGTTGCCCGGCAGGGGCAAAGGACCAAGACGTCCTCCTCAGCCGGATCGAGGTCGCCCTCAGACCGTCGAGGGCATGCGCGAGGACCTCTCCAGAGACAATTTCGTGGCTGACCCATTGAAAACAAAGGAGATTCGTCCGGCCGGGATCCTCCAAAGGAAGGGTAGATACCCAAAAAAGAATGGGTACCTACCCAAAAAAGAATGGGTACCTACCCAAAAAAGAATGGGTGGGTACCCAAAAAAGAATGGGTACCTACCCAAAAAAGAATGGGTAGGGACCCAATAAAAAATGGGTAGGGACCCTTCGAAGAATGGGTAGGGACCCTTCAAAAAAGGGGGCCCGATCGCGGATGCACGGCAGGAGTATCCTCGCACTTACCATGGCTGATCATCGGAAGCTGAGCGACGAAGCAGTCACGATCCTCGAGACTGTCCTTCGCGACCGCTCCAAACCTCCTACTCTCGATGAGATCGACCGCCTGCGCGCCCATGGCAGGCGGCCGCTCCGGCAAGCGATCGTTGACCGCGCTCGCCGGAACGAGCGCTGATGGATCGCGAGAGCCGCCCCTCACCCTGACCCTCTTCCCGAAGGGGAGAGGGGACGTGAGGGGGGAGCTCCAGTCCCCTCTCCCCGCAGCGGCGCGGAGAGGGCCAGGATGAGGGGCGGCTCTCGTGAAATCACGCGTCGCGCAGTTTCGCGGCGGCGTGGACGATGGCGTTGGGCATCATGCGGAGTGAGTGGACATTCTGTGCGGCTCCTCTGGCGATGGCGGCGCCGGGCATGCCGAAGACGACGGAGCTGGCTTCGTCCTGGGCAATGGTGACGGCGCCGGCCTGGCGCATGTCGAGGAGGCCGGAGGCGCCGTCGTTGCCCATGCCGGTCAGGATGACGCCGATGGCGTTGATGCCGGCCGACGCGGCCACGGATTGGAAGAGGACGTCGACGCTGGGACGGTGACGGGAGACGAGGGGGCCGTCCGTGACGGACACCCGGTAATGCGCGCCGTCGCGGCGGACGACGAGGTGTTTGTTCCCCGGCGCGATGAGTGCGCGGCCGTCGAGCACGCGGTCGCCGTCCACCGCTTCCTTGACCTCGATGCGGCAGGTCTCGTTCAACCGGCGTGCGAACGCGGCCGTGAAGACTTCCGGCATGTGCTGCACGATGACGACGCCCGGGGCATCGGGCGGCAAAGCCTCCAGGATCTCCCGCAGCGCTTCGGTGCCGCCGGTGGAGGCTCCGATGGCCACGACCTTGGCGCTCGTGCGGCGCACGGTGGGCCGCAGTTGGACCGATGCGTTCTCCGCCGGCGGCATGGGCGGGCGGGCTGCGAGAGCGGCCCGTCGCCGCGTGCGGGCGGAGGCGGCACCGCGGATGGTATCGATCAGCATCTCGTTCGCGTCCGTCAGGAACTCGTGCAGCGAGATGCGCGGCTTCTGCACGACGTCGACCGCTCCTTCTTCGAGCGCGCGCAACGCCACCTCGGTGCCCCGGCCCGCCAGCGCCGAGCAGACCACGACCGGCAGCGGGTCTTCGCTCATGATCTGCCGCAGGAACGTGAGGCCGTCCATGCGCGGCATTTCGATGTCGAGCAGCACGACGTCGGGGCGCTCCCGGGCGATCTTCGTCCTGGCGATGAGCGGGTCGGCAGCGACGGTCACGTCGATGCCGCCCGCGCGCTTGCAGAGCGAAGTCATCGACTGCCGCATCACGGCCGAGTCATCGACGACGAGCAGGCGGATCCGGCGTTGGAGGTTCATGTCAGAACGCCAGCATCATCTTGATGCCGTACTTCGTTTCCGTCGGTTTGGAGGTGACGGCGAGCGTGTCGTAGTCGACCAGGACGGCGGTGGACACCTTCTGCAGGTTCGGCAGCCAGTACGCGACGCCGACGATGTCGCGGCGGCGCTCGACCTCTGAAGAGCGGTCGGGCCGGTTCTGGTCGTGGCGCAGCAGGAGCTCCCAGCCGTTGCCGAGCCTGGGCGTCGCCCACGCCGACCAGCCGCGGCCTTCGAGCTCGGGCTTGCTGGCCGAGCTGCGGTCTTTCGTCGAGATCGCGTCGACGCCGGCGTTGAAGCGCTTGTGCTCGAACGTGGCCTGAGCGATGAGCCGCTCGCGGCTGCCGTTGGCGATGTAGTGATCGCCGTCGTAGAAGAGCGTCGCGCGCAGTCCCTTCCAGAGTGCGGAGCGCGGCAACGGTTTGATGGTGGCGCGGATCTGCAATGCTTTCTGGTCGTTGGCCTCGGCTTTGGAGTAGCCGTCGCCGTTGTAGATGCCGGCGTGGATGTCGCCGTACTCGGCCGGCAGCGCGTAACGCAGCGAGATTCCGGTATCCGACGAGGCCAGGTACCCTTCGCGCTCCGGGAAGAGCGTTCCCTGGAAGCGGTAGCGGTACGTCGCCTCGGTGAAATCGATGAGCGGCGTCTGCTGCATGCCGAAACGGGCCCACGAGCCCTTGGTCATCCAGTCGTCGAGGCTCAATTGGGCGAACGCGTACTTCAGGCGGAACTGCTGCGAGCCGGAGAGCGAGCTTCCGCTCCCACTCTCGCGTGCCACGTCAGGCGTGATCCGGAACGTGATGCGCGGGTGCAGGGTGCCGGTGACGTTGATGTAGGCGCGGGCGACGTTGAACGAGCTCGGATGGATGTCGTTGCCGTCGGCATCCTTCGATACCGGCGCGGCCTGTTGCGTGAAGTCGCCGAAAATCGTCGCACCGACCTTGAAGGCCGGCGTGAACGGCGCCTCATCCCCCATTGCGGAGACGGAGAACGCCAGGAGCGCGATGGCGCTGAGGGTGATTCGCATGGGACTTTCCTTTCAGTTCAGGACCTGGCGTAAGCCGTCGGCCCCGCGTGCTGGAGCGCGTGCGCCGCGCCGTGAAGCGTCTCGGAATGTCCGAGGAAAAGGAGGCCGGCCGGTGAGAGATGACGCGCCAGCCGGCTGACGACAGCGGCTTTCGTTTCGCGGTTGAAGTAAATGAGCACGTTGCGGCAGAAGATGAGATCGAACGGGCCGTCGACGGGATACTGCTCCTCGTTGAGATTGATGCGGCGGAACTCGATCAGCGAACGGATGTTCGGCTGGGCGCGGATCTTCCCTTCTTCACTGCGCACACCGCGCAGCATGTAAGCGCGGAGATACGCCGGCGGGATCTCCGCCATGCGCTGGATCGGCCAGACTCCCTCGCGGGCCGTGGCCAGCACTTTCGTGGAGAGGTCGGACGCGAGGATCTCGATGTTCCAACCGCTCTCCACGGGAAAGTGTGTGCGCAACAGCATGGCCAGCGAGTACGGCTCTTCGCCGGTCGAACAGGCGGCGCTCCAGACACGGATCCGCTTCGGCATCTGTCCCGCCTCCCCGCGTGCCTTCCACGCGGGGAGGACTTCGTTCTCGAGGAACTCGAACTGACGCGGCTCACGGAAGAACCGCGTCTCGTTCGTACAGATGTTGTCGAGCATGACCGTCTTCTCGCCGTCGCGGTCCTGCTCGACGACGTCGAAATAGGCCCCGAAGCTCGTCAGCCCGAGGGTCCGCAGCCGCCTGCTGAGCCGGGACACGACCAGCGCCTTCTTCACTTCCGGAAGGAAGATCCCCGTCTCGCGGTGGATCAGGCGCTGGAAGAGCGAAAACTCGCGGTCGGTCAGCGGACGCTGTGTCTGGAGCTGCTCCATCATCAACCTGCCTCAACCTGCCTGCGCCAACTCGCCGGCCGGCTCGGCCGCCGCAGTGTCGTCATCGAGCACGGACGTCGTAGCCGCCAGGATCTCGCTGGACGAGAGCACGCGATCGATGTCGAGCAGCACGATGAATCTGCCGTTGCTGTCGCCCATCCCCTGAATGCAGTCGACGCGCACCTTCGGACCGAACGACGGCGGCGGCTGAATGGCGTCCGCGCCGAGCTCGACGACCTGATGAACGGCATCGGCCATCACGCCGAGGACCAGACGCTCACCCTCGTGATCCAGCTCCACCATGATCACGCACGTGCGGCGCGTGATCGCCGTGGGAGGAAGCCCGAACTTCACGGCCAGGTCGACGACCGGCACGACCGCTCCGCGGAGATTGAGCACGCCGCGGATCCACACCGGCGTGCCCGGCACCTTGGTCAGCACCGCGCACTCGAGAATCTCCGTGACCTTGAGGATCGTGACGGCATACTCCTCTTCCGCGAGGTAGAACGTGAGGAACTGATTGGACTGCTTGCTTTCGCTGATCTGCATGAGCAGCCTCCTAGAAGTGCGTGTAGTCCGAGTACGGAGCGGCCACGGCGGTGCGTGCGGCTTCTGTGGGCATGACGCGCGAGCCGCGGAACGCCGGCATGTGGGCGACGTGCTGCGCCGCGTGCTGGCGCGGCGCAACATGCGGAGCGCCGGCGGTGGTGAAGAAGGAGATCGTCTGCTGCAGGGCCTCGGACTGCGCGGCCATTTCTTCCGCCGTGGAAGCCAGCTCCTCGGAAGCCGAGGCGTTGCGCTGCGTGACCTGATCGACGAGCGTCATGGCCTTGTTGATCTGCGACACGCCCGCGGACTGTTCGTTCGATGCGGCCGCAACCTCGCGCACGAGATCGGCGGTGCGGCGGATGGTCGGCACCAGATCGGTGAGCAACCGCCCCGAGCGCTGCGCCACGTCGACGCTCGATGAAGCGAGGCCGCCGATGTCTTTCGCCGCGGCCTGGCTGCGCTCGGCGAGCTTGCGCACTTCCGTGGCCACGACCGCGAAGCCGCGTCCATGCTCGCCGGCGCGCGCAGCCTCGATGGCCGCGTTCAGCGCCAGGAGGTTCGTCTGATAGGCAATCTCTTCGATGATGGAAATCTTCTCGGCGATCTTGGTCATCGCCTCCACCGACTGGCGCACGGCCTGCGCGCTCTCGTCGACGTCGTTGGTGCCCTTCACGGCCATCGCTTCCATCTGGCTGCTGTTCTCTGCGTTCTGGGTGATGGAGGCGCTCATCTGCTGCAGGCTGGAGGTGGTCTCTTCCACCGACGACGCCTGCTGGCTGGTGCCCTGCGACAGCGACTGCGCGCTGGCCGAGACCTGCGTCGAGGCCACCGTCAGCGAGCTGGCACCGGAGCGGACTTCGGTGATGATCTCGGTGAGCTTTTCGATCATGTTGGCGAGCGCTTTCCCGAGCTCGTCACGGTCGGAGCGCGGCGTGACGCGCACGCGCAGATCGCCCGCGGCGATGCCGGTGGCGGCGTTGATCATCTCGCCGTTCGAGGCCACCATCTTGCGCATCGCGGCGAAGAGCAGTCCCGTTTCATCTTCACCGCGGACCGGAATGGCCAGGTCGTTCTGTCCCTCGGCGAGCTTGCCGGCGAACGAGACCACTTCCATGATCGGCGTGGTGATGCTGCGTGTGACCGCGATCGTCAACACGATCACCAACACGACACCGGTGAGACAGATGATCCACATCGTCAGGCGCGTCTGCGAGGCCGCGTCGGCGATGACTTTGCCTTTCAGGTTCATGCGCTCGGTGTTCTTGTGCGCGAAGTCGGAGGAGAGCGCATCCAGGCGGCGGATGTCGTCCTTGTAGCGGCCGATCGATTCGTTCGCGGCGGCGGCCGTCGTGATGGTGCCGTCGTTGATGTTGCGCAGGAGACTCTCGAAGCCGGTGGAGTAGGTGGAGAGATCGGCGCGCATGGTGCGCACGGTCTCGGCGTCCTCGCTGCCCGCGAGCTTGCCCAGGTTGTCGACGTCTTCACTGGCGTCGCGGTAGGCGGCCTGCCACTTGCCGGTGTACTCGCTGACCTTGTCCTTGTCGCTGATGTTGAGAAAGACGTCTTTCTCAAAGCGGCGCATGTTGACCGTGTGCGACTCGAGGTCGGCCGCGTACTCGAGCATCTTGGCGTCGCGCTGCAGGATGGTGTTGGCCGTGTCGACCATGCGCGACAGCCCCCAGAAGCCCGCTACGGCGACGACGCCGACGAGGGTCAGGGTGAGCGCGAAGGCCAGGGTCAGACGCTTGCCGATTTTCCAGTTGTTCAACATCGTGTTCTCCTTAAATCAGTTGGTTGTCTGTGATTCGGCCGCGCGGCGAACGACTTCGGACGCGTCCAATACGAGGGCGACCCGGCCGTTGCCGAGAATCGACGAGCCGGCCACGCCGGGCAGCTGCCGCAGCAACCCGCCCAGCGGTTTCATGACGGTTTCACTGGAGCCGAGGAGCGTGTCGACGACGATGCCGGCCCGCCCCTGTTCGTGCTGGATGACGACGACGTTCTCGCGTGATGGCGCGGTCATGCCGAGGCCGAAGAGGTTGCGCAGCCGCAGGAACGGCAGCACTTCGCCGCGGACGTTCAACACGCCGACCGCGTCGTCCGCCGCATCGGGCGGCAAGGCGGTGCATTCGACGACCGCGTCGATGGGAATGACATAGGTCTCATCGCCGACCGTCATGGCAAAGCCTTCCAGGACGGTGACCGTGAGCGGAAGCCGCATCGTGATCGCCGTTCCGGCTCCCGGCTGCGAGGCGATGGAGATCGTGCCGCGCAGCGCTTCCACGTTGCGGCGCACCACGTCCATCCCCACGCCGCGGCCTGAGATGTCAGTGACCTCGCCGGCCGTAGTGAAGCCCGGCTCGAACACGAGGCGCAACAGCTCTTGACGCGAAAGCCGCTCGGGATCGATCGAGAGAGAACGCGCACGCGCGGCGATGGCTGTCTCGTCGAGACCGTGGCCGTCATCCGACAGACGGATGGCGATGCCGCCGCCTTCATAGGCCGCGGCGATCCGCACCGTGCCGACCGGCGATTTGCCGGCTGCGATTCGCGCGTCCGCGTCCTCGATGCCGTGATCGATGGCGTTGCGAAGCATGTGCGTGATCGGGTCTTTGAGCTGCTCGATCACGGTGGTATCGACTTCGACTTCGCCTGCCTCGACGATGAGCGTCACCGATTTCTGCCGCGACGCCGCGACGTCGCGAACGATGCGCTGGAAGGGACGCAGCGCCGGCCCGAGCGGAACGAGCCGCGCGTTCATCACCAGCTCCTGCAGATCGAAGCTCAGGCGGTCGAGCTCGCGGACGGCGTCCAGGACGCGTTCGTCCTGCGCGGCGAGCTGGCGCACGTGGCCGCGGGCCACGGCGATCTCGCCGGTGAGGTCGAGCATCCTGTCGAGTTTCTCGGTGGCAATGCGCAGCGTGCGGTCGGAGCCGAAATGGCGGGCCTTGAGTCCTTCGACGTTCGTGGCCAGTGCGCCGGCCGGCTGATCGCCCGCGGCTCCGGTGGTCTCGTTGAGGAGCCGCTGCATCAACGCCTCTTGCACGGGGGTCAATGCTCCCTGTCCGGCCACCGACCGCACCGCCAGGTCGCGCAACGCATCGAGCGCGTCGAGCAGCCGCGACACGCGCGCCGACGTGGCGTGCTCTTCGCCGTTGCGCAGCCGCTCGAGCGACTCCTCGAAGACGTGCGCGAAGGCGGTCAGTTCTTCGTACTGAAGACACGATGCGTTGCCCTTGATCGTGTGCGCGCCGCGGAAGATCGCGTTCAGCAGCTCCTCATCGTCCGGCGATTCCTCGAGCCGCAACAGCAGCTCCTCGAGGTGCGTGATGAGCTCATCGGTCTCGGTGACGAAGGCTTCGACGATTTGGGCGTGATCGTTCACCACATCGACGGTCGTCATGGCTCAGATCTCCTTGACGTATGCGGCGCCGTGGCCGGTGTGGAAGAGGAGCTTCCGGCCGCGGCGGCCGCCGGTCTGCTCGCCGCGGATGGCGATGCCGTGGCGCGTCAGAGCCTCACGCGCCACGGCGGCGTTCTTGGTACCGATGGCTTCGCGCGCGCCCGAAAATCCGGGAATGACGCATGCGCCGCCGAAGACTTTCGCGACCAGGCGCTCCAGGACGGCGCCCTTGCCCTGCATCGCGGAGATCAGCCGCTCCATGGCCGTGTTGCCGTAGCGCAGATCGTTCGCGCCCCGCACGGGAGTCGACGGAAGGAGGAAGTGGTTCATGCCGCCCACCTCGGCCACCGGATCGAAGAGACACACGGCCACGCACGATCCGAGGACCGTCGTCACCAGCACGGTCTCGACCGTGGTGAAGATCTGCCCCGGATGGAGGTAGACCGTGGCCACCGGCTCGTTGGTCTCCGGCGCGAGTGCGCTCATCCCGCCACCACCTGCGAGGCCATCGGTCCGGCAAATGCTGCGTGGAGCTCCGCGCAATAGAGCGCGGTCGATGCGTGGACGGCCAGAAGCTCGAAGAGCTCGTGATCGACCGGCTGCAGCGACGGTTTGTGATCGAGGAGGCGGAACACGAGGATCGCGCCGATCAGCTCATCGCCGACTTTGAGCGGCACGCAGGCGGTCAGCCGTTCTTCGCCGCCGGTCGCTTCGTCGTCGGTGTAGATCTCGGCATTGGCCAGCCGGCGCGCCATTACACCGTCTCCGAGCGTGAAGGCATGGAGGCGCTCGTCGTCCAGTCCGAACGACTTGGCGAGGCGGAAGTGACGGGGCGAGTCGTCGCGTTCGTACACGGCCACCTGCTCGGAGCCGACCAGGTTGATGACGATCTCCAGGATCGTGCTCAGTACCGATTCGCGATCGACGCTGGAGTGCAGCTGGTACGAGGCCACGTAGAGGTTCGCCAGGTTGCTGCTGTGCGTCTCGATCTGGTGGTACTGCTCGGCGTAGCGCTCGTTCTCCTGCGCCACTTCGTGGAAGCGCGAGCGCAGGCGGTCGAGCTCGAGGACGGCGGCGCGGTGCTGCTCGTCGGCGCGGCGATGGTCGCTCTCCAGCGTGGCCACCGCGGCGCGCAGCCTCTCGTTCTCGCGGAGGAGCGCGGCGGAGTACTGCTGCTGCTCGTCGCGCGCCTGCAGAACGTAGGAGCGGCTCTTCTCGTCGCCTGTCTTTTCCTGCGTCTTGTCGTACGGCTTGTCCTGATTCACTGCATCACCTCCGCAGCGGCGAAGGTGGCCTCGCCCAGGATGCTGCGGACCTTGGCCAGCAGCTCGACGGCGTTGATCGGCTTGGTGACGTAGTCGGTGCAGCCGTTGGCCCAGCCGGTCTCGACGTTCGCGGCCTCGCCTCGTGTCGTGACCATGATCACGGGGATGGAGCGGGTGATCTCGTTCTCCCGGATCAGGCGGCAGGCCTCGAAGCCGCCCATCTTGGGCATGATCACGTCGAGCAGGATCAGGTCAGGCTGATGCTCCGCAGCCTTGAGCACGGCTTCCTCGCCGTTGGTCGCGCTCATGAGCTCATACGGATCGTTCCTGAGGATGAACTTCTCCATCATCAGGATCGTGGTCGAGTCGTCCACGAGGAGGATCTTTTTCCGTTTCATTTCCTATCTCCTATGCGGTCGCTTTGTTGGTGAGTGCGGATGCCGGCTGCGGCACGGCCAGATGGAAGCCCTGCACGAGATCGATGCCCAAGCCGCGGACGCTTTCGAGGTCATCCCCCGATTCGATGCCCTCGGCGATGGCGCGCCCGCCCAGCCGGTTGGCCAGCAGCACGATCGACTCGATGGCCGCGCGGGCGTTGTCCTTCTCTTTGCTGCCGGTGACGAAGTAGCGGTCGATCTTGTAGAAATCGGGCCGGACTTCGATGAGGGTGCGGTAGTTCGAGTACCCGAGGCCGATGTCGTCGAGGGCGATGCGCACGCCGGCCGCACGGAGCGCATTCATGGTGCGGAAGAAGCGCGCGTCGTCCCAGTACTGCTGCTGCTCGACGATCTCTAGGATCAGCCGCGACACGTCGATGCCGTTTTGCGCGCAGGTGTCGACGAGGAAGTGCGCGAAGTCGTCATCCTGCTCGAGCGTGGCCGCATGGACGTTGATGGAGATCGCGGGCTGTGCGACCTCTCCACGCATCGGAATGGTGATGGTGGCCGCAGCCGCCAGCACCGCGGCGACGCAGGTGCGGTCGACGTCCACTTCCTTGCCCTTGCGGCGGACGTATTCAAAGAGGACGTCCGCCGTTTCAGCGTTCGATCCCTTCGGCCCACGCGCCAGCGCCTCCAGCGCGAACACCGATGCGCTTCCGCCGTTCATGGCATAGATCGGCTGAAAGAGAACGGAGATCCCGCCCACGCCCATGATCTGCTCCAGCAACGTGTATTTCATGGCTGTGCCTCCAGCAGGCGGTTCACGGTCGCGGCGATCTCCGGCAGCGCGGCCGGTTTCTGGATGAACGCCCCCGCGCCGAGAGCGCGCGCACTGTGCTGCAGGTCGGCGGATGCGTACGCGGAGAGGATGACCACGTGCGTCCCGCGTGAATGGCGCCGGACAAAACGGAGGATTTCCAGCCCTTCGGCGGCATAGCTCCACGACAGGCGCAGATCGGCGATGACGACGTCGTAGGAATTCGTGACGAGGAGCGCTTCCGCTTCCTCCAGCTCACAGGCACAGCGGACGTCGAAACCCGCGGCCGTAAAGTACTTCTTCAGCGCCGCCTGCACCGTGGCCTCGTCTTCCACAACGAGTAGACGGTGGGGGCGTTCCTGCTGCGGCATCTGCTTCATGCCGCCCTTCATCGCAACGCAGATACCGGTTAAACCAGCACGTGCCAAGTCATGCTAAATATTGGCTGTGCTATTACTTAGCGCCCCATACCCAAAAACAGGCATTGCACGATTTCGAAAAATCGAACACGGATTTCGAATTGTTGGGCAAGCGTGATGGGTTTACGCTTTACCTGCGCAAAGAGGCAAACGAGCATGTCAAAAAGCAATCGTGGGGACAGGATCAGCGACGCAGTTACTGCAATGCCGCCGAAAAGGATGATCCCTCGCCGCGGCCCGAACGCCCCGCCCATCCTCTTCCCGACCGAGCCGACGTCGATCCCGCGCGAACGAATCGATGAAGCCGTGCGTCGGGTGATCGCAGCGCGGAAAAAGTAACGACGTATGCGCCATCCGGAGTACGAGAAGAACGTATTCATCAACTGTCCCTTCGATCGCGCGTACAGGCCGCTGTTCGAGGCAATCGTCTTCTCGATCCACGACGCCGGCTTCCGTCCGAAATGTGCCCGCGAACGGCTGGACTCGAGCCAGATCCGATTACACAAGATCGTGGAGTTGATCGCAGCGTCGCGGTATGCGATCCACGATCTCTCGCGCACGGGCTTCGACCATGCGAATGGCCTGCCGCGTTTCAACATGCCTCTGGAGTTGGGGATCGATCTGGGATGCAAGGCATTCAGCCAGGATCACAGCGACAAGTCGATGCTCATCTTCGACGCAGAGCAATACCGCTTTCAGAAGTTCGTCTCGGACATTGGCGGTCAGGATGTCCAGCACCACGCAAACGATCCGGAAGCCGCGGTCACGAGCGTCCGAGATTGGCTGCGCGCCGAATCCAATGCCTCCAACCTCCCGAGCGGCACGGTCATCTTCAGCCGTTACGAGGCATTCCGCACCGAGCTTCCCTCGCTGTGCAGGAGAATGCGGCTCGATGAAGACACCTTGACGTTCGCCGACTTCTCCCACACCGTGGCACGCTGGGTGGACGCGGAAAATTGAGGCTCACCGCACCGTCAAGCGGTGCTTTCTCAATTTGTAGTACAGCGTGTTGCGCGTAATGCCCAGGCGCGTGGCGGCGCGTTCGACGGAGCCGTTTTCGTCGGCCAGGACGCGTTTGATGTGGAGCGATTCCATCTCTTCGAGCGTGAGCGCGCCGTCTTCGTCGGAACTGCGGCTGGGTGTCGATTGCTCGAAGCGGAGATCGGAGCGGCGGATCTCGGGGCCTTCGCTGAGGAGGATCGAGCGCTCGAGTACGTTCTTCAGCTCGCGGAGGTTGCCGGGCCAGGAGTATTCCTGCAAGGCGCGGACGCCGCTCTCGGAGAGTTTCGGCTCCGAGCGGCCCATCTCGTTTGCCACGCGCGAGAGCATCTCCGCGGCCAGATCGGCGATGTCGTCGCGGCGCTCGCGCAGCGGCGGCAGGCGAACCACGATGGTGTTGATTCGGAAGTAGAGATCTTCGCGGAACCGCTTCTCCCGAACCGCTACGCCGAGGTCGTGGTGAGTTGCGGCGATCAACCGGACGTCGGCAAAGCGCGGCTTCACATCGCCTAGACGTCGAAACTGCTTTTCTTCCAGGACCTTCAGCAGCTTCGGCTGCACCTGAAGATCGATGTCGCCGATCTCATCGAGGAACAGCGTTCCGCGATGGGCCACATCGAGCAGACCCTGCTTCGGCTGCACCGCGCCTGTGAACGCTCCACGCTCGTGGCCGAAAAGCTCGGACTCGAGCAGTTCCTTCGACAAGCCCGCGCAGTTGAGATCGATGAACGACTCCTGCCGCCGCCGGCTGTTGCGGTGCAGCCACGCCGCGAGCACGCCTTTGCCCGTGCCGGTCTCTCCCTGGATCAGCACGGGCCGGTCGCTGGCAACGATCTTCTGCACGTCCGCCTCGATGGCCCGGATGGCGGCGCTCGTGCCGGCGAAGGGATCGAGATGCTTGCGCGACTCCTTGGTCCGCTCGGCGAGGTCGGCATGCCTCGCGCGGTTGGTGTCGAGCGCTCTCTCCAATACGACCAGCAGCGCCGGAAGCTCGACCGGCTTGGTGAGGAAGTGATCGGCCCCTTCCTTCATGGCCGCCACCGCCAGATCGATCGTGGCGTGCGCCGTCAAGAGAATCACCGCAACCGACTCGTCGATGGCGCGGATCTGAGGCAGCAGGTCGAGCGCCGTCCCGTCGGGCAGCTTGTAGTCTAGGATCACCGCGTCGGGACGATGCGCGCGGATCTTGGACATGGCCGTGGCGCGGTTCTCCGCTTCGACGATCTCGAACCCGGCCGCGGTGAGGAACTTCCTCACGGCCATACGGATGATGCTTTCGTCGTCCACGAGAAGCACGCGATTGCGGGTCCGCTCGGCCATCACGTCCTCATGGCTCCGCCACCGGCAGGCGCACGCGCACCATCGCGCCGCCGCCGGGAGCGTTGCCGGCAAATACCTTTCCCGAATGCTCCTCGACGAAACGCTGCACGATCGAGAGCCCCAGTCCCGTCCCGCCCTCGCGTTTCGTGAAAAACGGCTCGAAGGCGCGATCGATGGACTCCTGATCGAAGCCCGCTCCTCGGTCCTCGACGGTGCATTCGATCCAGTTCCGCCCCGCATGCTCGATGACCGACGCGCGCATCGTCACCACTCCGTCGTCCGGCGAGTGCTGCACGGCATTGTCGATGAGATTCTCGAAGACCTGTTGCAGCCGTTCGCTGTCCATGAGCAGCGGCGGAAGCGTGGCCGGAATGCTCGTCATCACGCGCACGTGGCAATGCCGCGTGCTGCGCCTCTCCAGGGCGTTCTGCACGACGCCGGCGAAGCTGCCTTTCTCGATGCTCAGCATGCCGGGCTTGCCATAGTCCAGCAGTTCCTGCATCAACCGTTTGAGCCGGTCCACCTCGGTGCGCAACGCCGCCGCGCAGAGGGCATAGGCCGGCTCGCTGAGCTCTTCGTGGTAGGCATCGAGCGTGGCGGAGATGCCGAACAGCGGATTGCGGACCTCGTGCGCCACCCCGGCCACGACGGTTCCCATCGCTGACATGGTCTCGCTCCGCCGCAGCGATTCCTGTAGCTCCACGACTCCCGTGACTTCCGAGAGCACGAGGATGTATCGCTGCGCCTCCCCCTCCACGGTCCGGAAGTGCGCGACGTTGAGGTCCCACGTGCGGCAGCGATGGTCCTTCGTCTCCGCGGAAGTGCCCGCACGGCCCGCGGCAATGTGCTTCACCAGTTCGGCGGCCGTTTGCCACGGCTCGCCCTCGCCGAGCGAGACCACCGTGCGTCCGAGGATCGCTGCTTCGTCGAGCGCCGCCAGGTCGCAGGCGGCGCGGTTGCCGCGCAGGACCGCACCCGCGTGATCGATCAACAGGATCGGAGTGTGCACGTTGTCGAAGGTCTGCTTCCACTCCGCCGCGGACCGGATCAGCGCCTTCTCCGCGTGCCGGCGCTCCAGTTCCGCGGCAGCACGAACGGCGTAGACCTCGAGCGCGGCTTCGTCCGGACGCAGCCGCGGCAACGTTCCGCGGTTCATGATGGTGAGGAGACCGATGGCCCGTCCCGCGGAGTCCTGCAACGGGATGCCGGCGTAGCTCTGCACGCCCATCGAGACCAGTAGCTCATCCTTCGGATAGAGGCGCTGCACGCCGGAGGGAAACCAGCAGAGCGAGCTCCCGATGACCGTCTCGCACGGCGTGCCGGCCATGGCGTAGTCGATCGGCTCCGCGATCGCGCCGTCGGCAGCGACGGCGATCATGCGCAGTTTCTGGTCCTCGCCGGAGTCGGACATCAGCTCGGCCACGAACGCATAGTCGACGCCGAGCGTCCGTGAGAGATTGAGCACGAGCGACGAGAAGAACTCCTGGCCGATCTTCGAGCCCACGGCTTCGGTGATCTGGTTCAGCACGCGGCGGGTGCGCTCGCGCTCCGTCACGTCGATGGCGCAGACCACGATCAGCTCGCGCCCGTCGATGGTCCGCAGCGCACCCTGCGTCTCGACGTCGCGGACCGTGCCGTCGGGACGCACGATGCGCAGTTGATTCAGTCCGAACGGCGCGGTTCCGTCGGCACGCTCGCGTCCGCGCTGGCGCATGGCCTCGCGATCGTCCGGGTGCACGAGGTCGCCGAGCTCGATCCCGATCATCTTCCCGGCCGGCCGTCCGCAGATCTCGGCCAGGCTCCGGCTGACGTAGATCACCCGCCTCGTGGCGGCGTCGTACACGACCGTCCCGATCAGCGACTGATCGACGAGCTCACGGAACCCCTCGACGCTGAACGGCTCCAGCGCTGTAGTCATCGACGTCATTGTAGGCGGTCAATCGTATCGGCTGTTATGCCCGCCGGCGTGCAGCGCGAAGGTACTGATCGTCGAACCGCCGCGCAAACGGAACAACGTGGTGTTTGTCTGCCCAGGGCGCCGTCTCACACATGACGTTGAATCCGGCGGCGGAAATGACGCGTGCGGCCGATGGGAAGAGGTGCGTGACCGGATACTCGTCGGTGAGCTCAAAGCCCGCGGGAAGAGGAACGCTGCAGCGTGAGGCCACGATGACCCGCGCCGGCCGATCCGCGGCCAGATCGCGCAGATTGGCCGCGTATTCAACGAGCTCACTCACCTCCTCTTCCGGCCCGGAGTGAACGATGAGCCAGAACGGTTCGGGCTCGACAGGCGCCGATGATGGCGGCGTCAGACCGAGCGCCTCGACGCGTCCACTCTGCGCGCGAACGAACGCCTCATGATCCGGCGCCAGTTCTTCGACCATCCACGTCGTGTCGAACCGCGGCATCTCTTCGGTCACCGCCCGTCGATATTCATCGAGGCGAAGAATGCGCGCCACGTGATCCATCGCGACCGGCAGGCCGGACAGCTCGCCCTGAATGCCCGCGGGAAAGGCGTCGGCGATCAGCCGCTCGGGTTCCCGCTCGCGAACCAGATCGCGCAACCACGCTCGATGCTCGGCGGGCGCACGTTCGAGCTGCGGCGGAACCTCGATGACCGGAATGCCGCCGGTGACACGCGCATCGCGTGCGTACGGAGACGCGGTCACGAACGCCGCGCGTTCGTGCAGACCCAGAGCCTCCAGCACGCGGCGGCCGCGGGTGAGATGCCCCAGCCCACCGCCGACCGCGTAGTAGAGGATCATCGCCCCCGCGAGAGAATCTCGGCGAGCAGGATGGCTCGCTCCGTCTGCGGGATGTCGAGTAGCAGGACGCCGTAGGCGCCGGTACGCGTGGTCTTGTCGACGCGGAACAGTGTCTTCCCCGCGGCATCCTCCACTTCCGTCTTCGACGCGGCGCGGTCGAAACGGACGTTGCCGATTTCGCGATCCACCGGCGCCACCACTTTCACGCGGTCGCCGTCACGCGCTTTCAGCTCGAACGGACGGTCGTTCTGCTCGTTGTCGCTGATCTTGATCTTCTCCGGCGTGACCTTCACCTTCCAGCGCAGCTTGCCGTCCGCGGTGCGGAGCTTGAAGCCGTCGGAATCGCTGTCCGGCTTCACTTCGTAGGTCACGGCACCGCCGCCGATGCTGTACTTGCGCTTCCCGCTTTCGCGCGGCTCGCCGCGCAGCTCGCGTTTCTGCCCCGCCTCCGTGAACGAGATCTGCACGACCTGTTCGTTGGTCTCGAAGACGCTCAGCACCTCGGCACCATCCGCATCGCGGACGATGAATGGCGCGGGTGCCGCCGCCGGCGATGCTGGAGCGGACGTCGCAGCCGATGAAGGCGTCGCTGCGGATTGCGCCTGTTCCGGTTCAGCGCGCTCGCCACAACTGACGAGGAGCAGGATCAGAGCGGGAATGAGAAGTGGACTGCGCATCGAAAACCTCCTGTGCGGTGTTGAGTACTTCGAGATAACGCTGAGTCTCATCGCGCGCGTCGCAACGGGTGCGTGCGACGGCTGCCGCGTTTGCACCCATGCGTTGCAGTTCCTCGTCACTGGCATCGGCGGCGCGGGCGATGGCGCGGCGGCAGGCGTGCTCGTCGCCGGGCGCGAAGAGGAACGCCTCCTCCCCATCCGTCACCACGTCCTCGACGCCTCCGACCGAGGAGGCCAGGAGCGGCCGCGCCAGCGCCATCGCTTCGATGAGCACGTTCGGGAATCCGTCGTAGTGCGAGGGAATGACGATGACATCGCACGCCAGATAGAACGGCAGGAGCGCGAAACGGTCCATCGCCGGCAGGACATCGACTGCCGGGAAATCTGCGGCAAGGGTCGTTTGCAGCTGCTCATCGACCTCGCCGATGAGCAGCAGGTGAAAGCGGTCGGCCAGCCCGGAGCGGCGCAGCGAGTCCAGGAAAAACGGCACGCCCTTCTTGCTCTTCAAATGACCGAACAGACCGAGCACGCGCCGTCCACCCTGCACATGCTCCGCGCGCCATGCCGCACCGCGCGCGCGATCGGCTTCCGTGGCCTGCCAAAGCTCGAAGTCGATGCCGTTGGCGATGATCCACGGCTTCACCTCGGGGTCCAGCGCTGCAATCTTCCGCGCCTGCGCCGTCGTCACGGTGACGACGGCCGCCGAGCGGCGGAACGCATCGTCGAGCACGGGACGCCGCCGCGGATCGAAGATGCCGAGGTCGAATTCATTGCCGCGCAGCAACGTGATGAGCGGACGCTCGATCCAGGCCGCGAACACCGGCGCCGCCAAGAGAGGCAGCGCTCCGCCGAATGCCACCACGTGCGTCGTGGCGCGCAGGTCGACCGTCTGCTGCAGGCGGTTCCAGAGCAGGTTCAGCGCATGCGGCACGTCCGCATCGGGCGGCACGCGCGTCAGCGAGCCGTTGCCCGTCGGATGATGCGACGCCGCGACGCTCCTGCGGTCGAAGTGCACGAGATCGATGACAACGCCTGCGCGCGCCAGTCCGCGGCAGATCCGGTCGCACGACTCGGCCATGCCTCCGCGGTCGGGCGGATAGTTCTCGGTGATGAAGAGCAGGCGCATCCGTCAACTCTCGCCGAACCCGCCGCGCTCCGTTTCATCGCCGAAATCGCCGCCCTCGCGCTCGTCGAACGAGCGCACGTCCTGCGAGTCGTAATAGGTGCTCGTCCCGGACCGGTAGCCGGTGTCGTCGTAATACGACGAGCGATACCGGTGCGACCACACCTCATTGTATTCGTCGCCGCCTTCCTCGGCTTGCTCGGCAGGCCGTTGCGTGGCCGCGCAATCGAGGCACATGGTGAAGTCGGGCGGCGCCAGGTGCGTGGGACACAGCGAGCGAGCGCAGTTCGCGCACGCCGTGGCGGCAGGATTCTCGCAAGCGCTGAGGGTCAAAAACCCTTTTCGTGCTTCGCAGTTCATGCTCCCGCCTCCTTCACCGGCTGCCGCGTGTTGCGGTAGACATTGGCCACGACGTCGATCAGCACACGCGGATCGATCGGATCCAGCGAATCGGTGCGCACCTCGCGCTCCAGGCTGACCTTATGGCGCTTGGCATCGCTGGTGAGAGCACTGTCTACCGAGGGCGTCATCGAGTACGTCTTCTTCAGCAGCCCCATCTCCACTTCGATGTCCGTCTTCTTCCGGTACTTCGTCTTGGTCTTGTACTTGCCGCGCGCGTTTCTCTTGGTCTTCTTCCGCTCGCGGACCTCGTCGGTCACGTCCCATGACAGCTTCGTGCCGTCGACCAGGACCGCGGACACGGTCATCCACGGATCGACGTACGTCGTGTCGATGATCTTGTGGTAGGCGCCCTGTTTGTACGGCGCGCTCTCGGCGGTCTTCTTCGACGAGGCCGTCGGCGGATCGAGGTTCATCCGCAATTTCACCGGCTTCGAGGCATCGAAGTCCTCGCGCATCAGCGTCAGCACCGGCAGCGAGAAGCTGCGGAAGTTGTTCGAGATATCCACCCTGCGCAGGAAGGACCAGAGGACGCCGGCCCCGACCACCGCGGCGATGAACAGCAGGAATACCGGAAACGTGATCGCCGACCAGCCGATGTTGCTGAACACGATCAGCAGCACGATCGACAGCACGATGCCCAGGCCGAAGGAGCAGCCCGCTTTCGTGCGCGATTTGTCGGCCAGCTTGTCGCATGCGGCCAGAGGCTTGAGCAGCGGAAGGATCTCGTCGATCGGCCGGCTCAGGTCGATCTTTTTGGTTCGGATAATGTGCTTCTGTTCAGCGGAGAGCGACCGGTAGGCGGTCCAGGCGTTCATCGGGGGAATCTCCTTCCTGCGTGACTCGCAGATAAGCGCTCCGTAGCGCGCTGGTGGCTCGATCCCAGGTGAAGTGGTCCTCGATGGTCCGGCGCGCGTTCGCGCCGAGTTGCGTGGCGAGTGGAGGATGTTCGAGAAGGATGCGTATGGCCCGCGCCAGCTCGGCCGGCCGGTCCGGGTGGACGAGCCAGCCGTTCTCGCGGTCCTGGATCAGCTCGCGCACCGGCGCGAGATCCGTGGCCACGACGGCGGTGCCCGAGGCCATCGACTCGAGAATCTTCAATGGCGCACATCCTTGCACGGCATTGCGGGGCGATTCAGTGAGCGGGGCCACAGAAATCGTGGCGTGTTGGCGCCAGGCCGCCAGCTCCGGCTCTTCCAGCGCGTAACGCCAGACGATCCGTTCGGCGACCCCGAGCTTCACCGCCAGCCGTTCATAGCGGCGCCACGCCCTCGATTCGGCGGAGGCGCAGATCACCAGACGGAGCGACGTGAAATCGGCCAGACGCGCGAACGCCCGCAGCAGCGTATCGATACCCTGCCAGCTCTGCGCGGCGCCGAAATAGAGAAGGTAGGAATCGGGCGCGTCCGCCGGCCGCGGAACGGGCGCGTCGGGATCAGCGCCGTTCGGGATCACCTCGATCTTGCCTTCGGCGATGCCGAGGCTCGCTAACAATTTCGCCGTCGTTTGCGAAGGCGTGATGATCAGATCCGCGGCGGCGCAACACTCCATCTCCGTGCGCCGGATCTTGGCCAGAGTGGTCGCGCCGAGCGCGGGAAAGAGCGACGGCAGCTCGATGGAGGGCAGCGCGTTGACCTCGTACACCACTGCGTAGTTCCGCCGCGGACGAAGCGCGATGGCCGCGCCGCTCCAGGGATCGCGAAAGTGGCAGAGCTCGAGCGAGCTCTCCAGCCGATCGACCGCACGCGCCAGCCAGCCGCCGAACGCCAGCGCGCGCTCGAGAAAGTTCGGGATCCCGGCCATGAAGCGGACGATCTCGACGGTTTTCCCGGCAGCCTCTTCCACTTGGTGGGCAGGAAGGTCCGGTCCGCCAAGGACGAACAGCGCCCCTCCGTCGAACGTGTCGAAGAGCGTCCGCGCGAAACGGTCGATGTGAATCGCCGCGCCTTTCCGCGAAGGAAAACGGTCGAAGGCCGCGTACAACGCGCGATGAGGCCGCTCCAGCATGAAATATTCGGTCGAGTGCGGATGGTAACATCCGTAGTGACGAATGTGACCGAAGGAACGATGAAGACCGCGGCGGAATCTCTCGAACGACTCTTCCAGGCGCTGAGCGACCGCACGCGCATCCGCCTCTTGAACCTCATGACCGACGGCGAAGTCTGCGTCTGCTTCTTCATCGAGGTGTTGGGAGAGCCGCAGCCGAAGATCTCGCGGCATCTCGCCTACCTCCGCAGCGCCGGCCTGGTGGGCACCCGCCGCGAAGCGAAGTGGATGCACTACCGCATCACGCCCCCCGAACATCCCACCGCGCGCCGCGCCTTCGAAGCCGTCGTGGAGACCTTCGCCGCCGACCGCGAGCTGCAACGCGACCGGACATCGCTGGCGCGGGCCTGCTGCTCGCCGCGCGTTCCCGAACAGCTCAGACGCGCGCCACGGCCGGCGTTCACCCAGAACTAGCCGCGTCGCCTCAGCTCATCGTTTCCCAGGTCTTCTGCAGGACGATCTGGGTCTGGTCCGGAGGCCAGACGGCGGCGGCCAGGTAGTAGTAGCCGTCGCCGAGACGTCGCGACTTCTGGGTGAGCTCGGTGAGACTGCGGCAGACGCCCTGGCGTCCGCGGATGCTGGTGCGGTCGACCGTGTTGCCGGTACGTTCGGCAACGCCCTCGTAGACGCGGATCTCGTCGAAAAGCTGTTGGGTCGCTGGCGCCGCGCGCATGATCGCGCACGATACCTGCTTTCCGCGCTGATGTCATCGGGAGTGTGGGAAGGGCCAGAAGTGCTATCGTGCGCGAAATTCACGAGCTCCGTTTCCACGCGCGCGTCGCCGGCCGCACGCGCTCGGGCCCTTGGTTTCTAATTGCGATTCCTAGGTGTCCAATCTTCGCGGAAGAAGGTTGGCACTACATCGGCAGAGTCCGTTTTTCAAGGCGGTTCTTCTGCCAGGGGAGCTCACGATGTTCGACGACGTACTCATCGAATCGGCAGGCAAGGACAAGGCGAAAGGCGGATGGATCACCGCCCTGATCTCGGCAGTGGTCCATCTCGGCGTGGTCGGCGCGCTCGTCGCGGCCGGCTACTACGTCAAAGAGAATCCCGAAGTGATCGAAAAGCCGATGTCGGCTTTCATCGTTCAATCGGCGCCCCCGCCGCCACCTCCTCCCCCACCCCCCGCCTCGAGCAACAGCGGCCAGACCAAGCCGAAAGTCGAGACGCCGCGCGAGGAGACGCCGCGCGAGACATTCCGTCAGCCGACCGAAACTCCGCAGAACGTTCCGCAAGTCGCCGATACCCCCTCGGAAGATGAGGACGCCGGAGTCGAAGGCGGCGTGGTCGGCGGCGTGAAGGGCGGCGTCGTCGGAGGCGTCGTCGGCGGTGTGATCGGCGGTGTCGTCGGAGGAACGCTCGGCGGCCAGCTCGGCGGCCAGCTGGGCGGCACGGGCGATACGCCGGTGCGCGTCGGCGGCAATGTCAAAGCACCGGTGGTCATCACGCGCGTCGAGCCGGAGTACACGGAGATCGCGCGGAAAGCGCGCATCAAGGGAATCGTCATCGTGGAAGCCGTGATCGACCGGCAGGGCAACGTCACCGAAGCGCGCATCCTCAAGCCCCTGCCGATGGGGCTGGACCAGGAAGCCCTCCGGGCCATCCGTCTCTGGAAATTCAAACCGGGCACGCTGAACGGACAGCCGGTCCCGGTCTACTACAACCTCACCGTCAATTTCCGGCTCGAATAGCACCGCGGCGCATCAATTGAGTTAGAGAGGAGAAGTACAAGCCATGGAAGGGATGGAAGCAAGTTTCAGCATCGTGGGCATGTGGGAGTCGATGACCTGGATGGGTAAGTCCGTCGTCATCGTTCTGGCGCTGATGTCGGTCTGGTCGTTGACCATCGCCATCGAGCGTCTCTGGAAGTTCCAGATGGCGAAGAAGGAATCGCTGCAGGTGGCCGTCGGCATCACGCCGCTGCTCAAGCAGCACAAACTGGCCGAGGCCATCTCCTTCGCCAAGGACAAGAGGTTCCGGCACAGTCACCTGGCCAAGGTGCTGGCAGCCGGGCTGACCGAGTTCCAGTTCCAGTCCTCGGAGAGCTTGCCGCCCGACTTCGATCTCGTCGATTCGGGGAAGCGCGCCATCGAGCGCGAGACGCTGATGACCACGGCGGAGATGAAGAAAGGCCTCGGCAACCTGGCCACGATCTCCACCACCGCTCCGTTCGTCGGCCTGTTCGGGACGGTCATCGGCATCATCAACGCCTTCCGCGGCATGGCCATCTCCGGCTCCGGCGGACTGGGTGCCGTATCGGCCGGCATCGCCGAGGCCCTGGCCACCACGGCCTTCGGCCTCTTCGTGGCCGTTCCCGCGGTGTGGATGTACAACTTCTTCCTGAACAAGGTCGAGCGCTTCAACGTCGAGATGTCCAACGCCTCGTCCCAGCTCATCGACTACTTCATCAAGAACGAAGCGCGCGCCAAGCGCGTCTAGGCGGAGGCGAGCATGGCATTCGGCGCAGGCGGAGGCAGTCCCGACGAAGTCAAGGGTGACATCAACGTCACCCCTCTCGTCGACGTCTGCCTCGTGCTCCTCATCATCTTCATGGTCGTCACGCCGATGCTGCAGCAGGGCGTCGATGTGCTCCTGCCGAACGGTCCGCACGCGGTGAAAAAGCCGGGCGACAAGAACGACCTCACCATCTCCATCAAGCAGGACGGCTCGGTCTTCATCGCCGACAAGTGGATCCCCGACAAGAACCTGGCCACGTTTCTGCGCGCGGAGTATCAGTCGGATCCGACCCGCACGGTCATGCTGAAAGCCGACAAGCGCATCAACTTCGGCAAAGTGCGCATGGTCATGCGCGCGGCCAACGAGGCGGAGTTCACCAGGGTGGCCGTCCTTACCGAGAACAAGCAGGCCGGCGGCGAGATCGCCCAGGGAAGGATGTAGACCATGGCAATGTCAGCAAGTGGCGGCGCCGGCGTCCGCTCCGAGATCAACATCACGCCTCTGGTCGACGTGGTGCTGGTGCTGCTCATCATCTTCATGGTGGCCATGCCCATCCTGCAGATGGGGCTGGACGTCGAAGTCCCGCCCAAGGTGGAACTGGCCACGCCGCCTCCCACGACCGAGCAAAACCAGCTCGTCATCACCATCAAGACCGACGGCGTCTACCTCAACACGCAGAGAATGGCGGACCTGAAAGCGTTGCGGGACACCATCGCCCGGCAGATGGTCTCGCGTCCCATGGACCAGCGCGTCGTCTTCATCAACTCCGAGGACGCCCTCTCCTTCGACCGCGCCGTCCAGGCCATGGACGTCGCGCACGAAGCAGGAGCCGGGAAGGTGGGGTTCTTGACGGACCCACCGAAACGATAGAGGGCAGGGGGCAGAGCGCAGAGGGCAGAAGTAAAGGCCCCGTCCGTTCTTCTGCCCTCTGCGCTCTGCCGTCTGCCCTCTGAATTGGCGGAGGCGTGTCGGAATCGAACCAACCTTTCGACGCTTCCGCGCCGAAACAACGGTTTTGAAGACCGCGGGAGCCACCAGACCCCATTCGCCTCCTCATCGCGAGCCCTACGCCTGACGAGCGTTGAAGAGCGCGGACGATAACATGGCATTCGGATGCCGGCCCGATTCGCGTTTGCTTTCTTCGCAGCGCTGCTCGTCAGCTTCGAGGCAGATGCGGCAACGCCGCCGGACGTCATCCTCATTTCCGTCGACACGCTTCGCTCCGACCGGCTGCCGGCCTACGGTTACGGCGCCATCCGCACGCCGCACCTCGATCGCTTCCGGGCCGGCGCCGTGCTGTTCGAGCGCGCCTGGTCGCACGCCCCGCTGACCGCGCCCGCACATGCGTCGATGCTCACCGGCCGGCTGCCCGCCGATCACGGCATCCGCGACAACAGCGGCTGGACGCTCGACCGGCACATCCCCACCGTCGCCGAGGACCTCGCCCGCCGCGGCTATGCCACGGGAGCAATGGTGTCGAGCAAAGTGCTGGCGGCAAAAACCGGCCTCGCCAAAGGGTTCGCCGTCTACGACCAGCAGTTCACTCCCGCCGATGCCGCGGAGCGCGACGGCGCGGAGACGATCGCCGCCGCAACGCGCTGGATCGGCGCTCAGAAGAAGCGGCCGTTCTTCCTCTTTCTGCACCTCTACGAGCCGCACACGCCCTATCGCAAGCTGGCTGGTGTCGCCGACGCCTATGACGCCGAGATCGTCCGCGTCGATGACCTGCTCGGCAAGTTCTTCGACGAGCTGCGCCGCCTCCATCTCTACGACCAGTTGCTGATCGTGTTCACCTCCGATCATGGCGAAGGCCTCGGCGATCACGGAGAGAAGCGGCACGGCGTCCTGCTCTATCGCGAGGCCCTGCAGGTCCCGCTCATCGTGAAGTTCCCCCGCAACGCGCGCCGCGGCGCACGCGTCGCCGCGAGTGCAAAGGTCAACGTTCAGCTCATCGACATCGCTCCGACCATCCTCCAACACGCCGGCGCGACCGCACGGCTGGAGGCGCTGCCGGGAATGTCGCTAGTCGATCTGGCAGGCCCGAATCCGCCGTCGCGCGCCATCCATGCCGAAACGCTCTACCCGCGCTTCCAGCTCGGCTGGCACGAACTGCACTCCATCATCGAAGGCAACCTGCACCTCATCGACGGACGGCGCGTCGAGCTCTACGACCTCGCGCGCGATCCGCGCGAACGCACCAACCTCGCTGATGAGCAGCGCCGCCAGGCCACGGCCCTGCTCCGCCGGCTCCGCAGCATCACCCGTCCCGTTCGCGCCCCTGCCGCAACGCCCATCGACGAATCGCTTCTCGGCCTCGGCTACCTCTCCGGCGGCGCCGAAGAGACGACGTTCCGCCCCCACCCGCCGGACCGCATCGCCATCTTCAACCCGATGCTCCAGCTCATGACGGCCTTGAAGCGCAAGCAATACGAAACAGCACTCGCCCGCGCCGAAGCGATTCTGAAGACCCATCCCACCTATCCCGAAGTGTGGGAGTGCAAGGCCCGAGCGCTCCTCGGCCTCGGCCGGCGTGAGGAAGCCGCGCGGGCGCTTCTCCAAGTTTATCCCGAGCGCAGCGAGGGATCTCCGGCGGCACCGCCCTGACGTTTGCCTACTGATCGATCATCGCGGTACAACCGGAGATCCCTCGCTGCGCTCGGGATAAACTGGAAAATGAAGATCGAAGTCGACATCGCCACCGCCGACGATCTCCTGTGGATCTGTGAGCTCGAGTCGGAACACTACGGTCCCTATCAGGCTGCCGCGCACGCCCGGCTCATCGAGTGGCACACCGCCAACCCCTATGCCTTCCTCATCATCCGGAACGACGGCCAGCGCGCCGGCCACCTGACGCTCCTCCCCTTGCGGCCGGCCATGCTGCAGGCCCTGGCCAGCGGAGAGCGCAACGAAGGACACATCACCGCCGCGGACCTCCACCCGCCCGAGGAACGCCTGCAGATCCGCGACCTCTATGTCGAAAGCCTGATCGCCGAACCGATGCACCTCCTGGGCGAAGTCGTCAGCCGCTTCGAATACCACGTCGAGCGCCTGGCGGACGTCTACCTCCTGGAAAACGTCTACGCCTCCCCCATGACCCGGTCCGGCCGCCTGCTGATCGCCAACCTCGGATTCTCACCCGCCGATGACTACGACGACTCCACCGGCCGGCGCATGGTCCGCGTCGGTTTCCGGGATCTCGCAGAGCGGACGGCACTGCTGCGCGCCGCGTTGAATCGGCGGCGGACCTGACCCGGTCTACAATCGCCGCCGGATGACGTGGCTCTTTGCTTCCTACGTTTTCGCCATCGGGGCGATCATCGGCAGCTTTCTCAACGTCGTCATCCACCGCTATCCGCGTGAGGAGTCGATCGTCTTTCCTCCGAGCCGCTGTCCGCATTGCGGCACGCACATCAAGCCGTACGACAACGTCCCCATCCTGGCCTGGCTGTGGCTGCGCGGGAAGTGCCGGGCCTGCCGCGCGCCAATCGACATCCGCTATCCGCTGGTGGAGCTGGCCAACGCGCTTTTCTATGTGGCCATCCTCCAGCGCACCGGGTTCTCGTGGGGGCTCATCCCTATCGCTGCGCTGGTGTCGATGACGATCGTCCTGATCTACATCGATCTGGAGATCCAGATCCTGCCCGACGTGATCGATCTTCCCGGCATCCTCATCGGAATCGCCATCGGCGCCACGCACCTCGGCGCGCTCTATCCCGATCTCGTCCTGGCCAGGACGCTGTTCGATTCGCTCACCGGCGCCGCCGTGGGCGCGGGCGGGTTGCTGGCCATCGCCCTCAGCTACAAGCTCGTGCGCAAGATCGAAGGGATGGGTCTCGGCGACGTGAAGATGATGGCCATGCTCGGCGCGGTCCTGGGCTGGCAACCGCTGCTGCCTCTCCTGGTGATGGCGTCGCTCTGCGGCGCGCTGGTGGGCGTGGTCGTGGCCATCAAGAGCAGCAAGGGGATGCAGGTGGCCCTCCCCTTCGGTGTGTTCCTCGGGATGGCATTTCTGGCGGTGCTGTTCTTCGGGAACGAGCTGTACGAGCTTTGGATGGCATTGCTGCTCGCGCCCGAGTGAGCACACCAGCTCTACCGTCCGCTCTACACTAGGAGGCGTGCCAGGACGCGCCAAGCTCAGTTTCAGCCGCGATGTCCGGCTGTTCTTCGGTGCGCTGGTCGGTTTTCTGACCTTCCTGATCGTTCTCCTGCTCGTTCTCCTGCAAAGTTTCCTCGGTCATGCGCGCGAGGCCACCCGGCGCTCCTGGGACGATCTGGCCACGCTCACCGTTGCGGTCATCAATGAGACCACCCTGTCCGATTCGGCGTCGCTGGCGGCACGCCTGACGATCCTGCAGTCGCGTTACGGGATCGCCGGAATCGAGGTCGACATCCCAGGCATGAAGAGCACGGTCATCGGCGTTCCGTCCACCGACGAGGGCGTCGAAAAGATCGTGCGCGACGTGCACGGCGGCAAAGTCACACTGGTCTTCGACGCCACCCGCATCCGAGGAATCGAGCAGACGTTCCGCGCCATCGCGGCCATCTGTCTCGGGGCATCGGTGCTCGTCGTCCTTCTGCTCGCCCTATACCTGCCGAAGATCACGCGGCCGGTCGAAGAGATGCTCAGCGCCGCCGGAGAGCTCGAGGAGCGATCGCCCGATCACGACGAGCAGGAGTACCTGACGGAAACGTTTCGGAACTCGATCGTCACGCTCAAGCGTCAGGAAGCCGAGCTGCGGCAGATGCACGATGCCCAGAAGAGCCGTGCCGACGATCTCGAGCGCGTCACCGCGGCGCTGACGCGAAGCCTCACCTCCGGGTTCGTGGCCGTCGATCCCGAGGCCAATGTCGTCGAAATGAATGCCGCCGGACGCCAGATCATGCAACCGATCGCCGGACCCTCCGGCCTGCCGGTGGAGGTTGCGTTCGGCAGCAACCCGTTCAGCAGCGCCATTCGCCGCGCGGTCGAGGGACGGCTGGCCATGAGCCGCGTGGAATTGCAGCTCGACGAAGGTCCCGCTCCGAAAGTCATCGGGCTCACGACCGCGCCTCTGCTCAATGACGACCAGAAGTTTGCCGGGCTGCTGGCACTGTTCACCGATCTCACGCCGGTGCGCCTCCTCGAAGGCCGCGTGCGCGATCTGCAGACCCTGGCCGATCTCGGACAGATCTCGGCCGGCATCGCCCACGAGTTCCGCAACTCGCTGGCCACGATGCTCGGCTACCTTCGCCTGGCGCGCCGCGAGGATCTGGCGGAACGGCCGCTCGCGCAGATCGAGAAGGCGGAAAAAGAGGGGGCCATGCTCTCGGCCGCCGTCGACGGGCTGCTGGCCTTTGCGCGTCCGATGCGCCTCTCGAGCGAGACGGTCTCGCTTGCGGAGGTGATCGAGCCGATGGCCGGTGAGCTGGCGGCCAGCACCGGCGTCCCGGTCGTGTACGAGGGGGGCGACGCCACGATCGAGGGCGATGCGGCACTGCTCCGCCGGGCCTTCGAGAACCTGCTGCGCAACGCCGTCGAGTCGGTGCAGGAGAAAGGGTCGGGCCAGGTCAGCATCCGCATCGCCGACGACCCCCACCCGCAGGTGGAGATTCGGGACAGCGGCGTCGGGATCGATCCGGCGGATGTTCCCCGGCTGCTTTTGCCGTTTCAATCACAGAAGGCGTCCGGCTATGGACTGGGACTGCCGCTGGCCCGCAAGATCGTCATGCTCCACGGCGGAACGCTCACGCTGCGAGGTACGCCGGGCGAAGGGGCCGCGGTCGTGGCCGACTTCCTGATGGCAGCTCCGGTACAATTTGTACCATAAACGCAAGGAGTCCAAAGTTGTGGACTGCCGGCGCATTGAGCTATCTCTAGAATAATGAACGGATTGCGCATCGTCTCCAACGATGGCAGCGCAATCGCACAGGAGGCGCGTCCATGCAACCTCGCCGAAATGCCGGCTTCACACTCGCGGAGGTTCTGGTCGTCGTAGCCATCATCGGCGTCCTCAGCCTGATCACCGTCCCGGCATTCATGAATTTCCAGCGCGCTGGAATCTTCAAGAGCGCCATGAGGACCTTCTCCTCGGATCTCCGGGCGGCCAGAACCAACGCCATCAAACGATCGGTGGACATCCGGATCGAGCTCCAGCCCGGCCTCCAGACGGCTGCCACCTCGAAGCTCTATCAGCCATACTCGTCGAGCGATGGAACCACCTGGGTGGCCCTCGATCCCCGCCGGGCATTCACCGCCGCGAACGACGACGGCGTGGGGGCTGCCGCCAAGAGTCTGGACGGTCCGGTCTGGTTCGCCGGGGTCACGAATCTCCGCACCGATTTCACCGGCGGAAAGCCCAACATCGTGTTTCACCCCAACGGCACGGCCGACATCACCGGCGGCGGTACCGAGGCGGTCGTGGTCCTGGTGACGAAGTCCGACAAGCTGTTCACGAACCAGTACAGCATTTCGATCACCTCGGCAGGCCAGATCCGCTCCTGGACGGCCCAGTGCAGCGACCGCATCGACAATGACAAGGACGGACTCATCGACCGTGCCGGGGTCGATTGGAATCTGGACGGGACTCCCGAAAACGCGGCCGATCCCGGATGCTCGTCCACCACGGACAACACCGAGGGCTAGGACGAATGCGCGCAGCTCCGGCCCAATGAAGTCTTCGAGATGAAACGACAATGAAAAGAATCAGCCGTAAGAGCTCCTCCGCCGGATTCAACCTCGTGGAAGTCCTGATCGCGGTGGCCATCCTGGGCGTCGTGATCATCTCGATCTTCACGCTGTTCGTCATGGGACGCCGGAACATCTACAGCGGGAAGCAGACCTCGCAGGCCATCGCCATCGGAACAGGGGTGCTCGAAGACCTGCAGCCCTACAACAAAAAGATGATCTACACGGGAGCGTTCGGCATCGCGGACAACGCTACCGGAAGCAACTTCACGCTGCCCCGGGTGTCCGGAGTCACGGCCATGAGTTTCACCAATTCGCGCATCCGGTCGACGAATGCCACGATCATCGCTTCCCCTCCCGGCGACATCAGCACCGAGAACACTCCACCCGGGTTGCTCACCAAATGGGCCGCTGCCCTGGGGACCAAGCTCGGGCCCGGGAGCTCCGTGACGGTAGTGCTCACCCCGGATCAGGATCTAACCAACAGTCCAGCGCAATTCGCGACGTCGCAATTGCTTCGCATCCGGGTCGTCGTCCGCTGGAATGAGACGAACCGGCCCCGCGAAGCGGTCTGGGACACGGTCAAGTCTTTTTAACCCCATGGAGAATCCAATGAAGGCGCAGTCGACTCGAATCCGGGAGCGCGGTTTCACGCTCACTGAAGTCATGGTCGCAACCGCGGTAATGATCATCGTGTTCGTCGGAGTCCTGTTGATGTACGACCGCGCCAACAACGTCTTCAAGACGTCGAACGAAGCGGCGGACATGCAGCAGAACCTCCGTGTGGCCTACGACCGCGTGCTGGCCGACGTGCGCATGGCCGGATTCGACTACAAGCGCGGCGGTCCGCTCCTGCCCGGTCAGACCGCGGCCCCCTGGACGCCGACGCGTGCGTATGCCGCGGGAACGATCGTCACTCCCACCGTGCCGAACGGCCGGACCTATCGCGCCATGAACGCCGGCACCAGCGGAGGATCGCAGCCGGCCTGGCCGGGAGCCGGCGGCACGGTCACCGAAGCGGGGGCCACGCCACCCATCGTGTGGCAGGAAAACGGCGAGGCCACCTATGAGCAGCCGGACGAGCAGATCGAATACGCCGGGGCCACTGCCATTACGATCCGCGGCAATTTCGACTACAGCTCGGCCCAGACCGGCGACGTCGACCATGGGCGCGAGTCGGCCCTCGAGATCGCCAGCCCGAACTTCCCCCTCATCACCACCGGTAACGACGAAATCGTCACGTACGCCCTGGTTTCGAACAAGGCCGCGGCCGGCACCGCTCCGAACACCCAGTCCATCACCATGTACATCGACATCAACAGCAGCGGTACGCCCACGCGTACGGCACGCCCCGGCGGCTCGGCGGAAAGGCTGGTGACGATCACCGGTGTCGACCTGACCAACAACAATCCGCCCTATACGCTCTATCGCTTTACATTCGACAGCACCGGCGCGGTGCAGCGCATTCCGCTGGCCGACAACATCCGCAGCCTCAATTTCTTCTACTACGCCGACCCCGCCGGTCAAGTGCCGCTGCGCGACGCAGGGAACGCGCTCGCTCCGAACATCGGGGGCGGAGGCCAATACGACCCCGCCGTCGCAGGCTCGTGGAATTCGCCGGACCGCCAGGTGCGCGCGCGCATCCGCGGCATCCGCGTGCGGCTGGTGGGCATGAGCCCGCAGTCCGATCCGAAATTCGCCGATACCTCCACCGCAGCCGGGATCGAAACCGGCATTCTGGACTCGATGACGAGCGCCGGTGAGCCCGTGTTCGCGACCGATACGGTGGCGCCCCGATATCGCCGCGTGGCCATCGACACCATGGTGGCACCGCGTAACCTCGGCCTGACCGGTCTGCCGCAGTCGTATCTGCAGCCGCCGCCCGCTCCGACCATCACATCGGTCTGCACGGGGTATTGCGCCATCGCCGTGATCAACTGGAACCCGAACACCACCAACCCCAACGCCAGCTACGTCGTGCTTTGGGACATCGACCCAGCCGGCAGCTTCTCCAATGCCTACGACGCCGGAACGAGCAACACCTACGCGCTCGACCTCACCGGACAGGACGTCAGCCAGAACCTCTACTTCAGGGTCCGGGCCACGAACCAGGGCGGAACGACCGAGTCCGCGGTGGTCGGCCCATACCTGGCCAAGAACGCCACCATTCCCAATATCGCCACGTCTCTCGTCGCCACCGGAAACGGCACCATCCCGGCGCTGCCGGGCAAGGTACGCCTGAGCTGGACCGCGCCGACCACCAATGCCTCGGGCTCGCCCGGCTGTTCGGCCGGCGCTCCGACGGTTTCCAACTACCTCCGTGAGGTCCAGGGGTTCCGCATCTACAAATCGACGTCGGCCAACGTTCCCGCCGTTCCCGGGAACCTCCTCGTCGACGAAAACACGACCGGCGCGGCTGCACCACAGACGGATGGCTACGGCAATTTCATCCTGGACGACATGGCCGTCTCCTGCGGTACGAATTACTACTACCGGATCGTGACGGTCGAATACTGCGCGGCGTCCGGGACCTACAACACCTCCAACAACGCCGGCGACGCCGTGAGCCTCGCCACTCCCGCCGCCGGCAGCGACGGCATTCTCGGTACTGCCGGCACCAGCGGCACGCCTGCCTCGCCGGTGAATCTCAAGGCCGCGCCGCCTGCGCCGGCGACCCCGCCGTCAGGGATGCCCGCCACCGTTTGCAGTTTTGCCATGAATACCTGCAACGTCAGCCTGGGTTGGTCGAAAGTCACACAGGATACGTCCGGCAACACGATCGCCATCGACGACTACGAGATCGAAAGAACCCAGTATTTGAGCGACGGAACCTTTGTGGCCGGGTCGGCCCAGGTCTTCACGCTTCATTCAGCGCTGGCACAACCCGGTTCTACTGTGTTGTACACGGACAATGGTGTCACCGAGCATGACGGTTCGCTGGCCAACTATCGATACAAGTACAGGGTTCGCGCGATACAGAACTCGCCGTGCCCGAGCGGCGCGTTCGGGCCGTATGTCGATTATCCGCCGCCCTGCACCTTCACCGGGTCGATCGTCGTCCAGACCGGCGCCTCTGCCGGTGACGGACTGACGCCGGCCAGCGCCTGGGTCATGGACGGCGGCGATACGCTGACCGTCGTGCCTCCTTCCGGAACGGTACTGACGCTTACGCGAATGGACATCGTCGACCCGGCCGGGAACCCGGTTCCCCCGACACAGATCGACTCGACCTCTCCGTTTACTTTCAATTGGGGGAACCAGACGGCGTCCACCGTATACGTGGTCACATTCACCATGACGAATGACGCTTCTCCGCCGTGCACCGAGCAGCTCGTGCGTTTCGTGCAGCAGGAACCGCTGCCCGCCTGCGCGCTGACCACGTTCTTCGATGATTCTTCAGTCCTGACGAACACCGCAACCGAATTCCAGATGCAGCTCAACCTGGTGAACGGCGGGGCCGAGGCGTTGACCCTGACAGGCCTCAGGTTCGTCTGGACTTCGCCGGACGTCGTGAATCCGTCCGGGGCCGATTACAACTGGGGCAGCATCAAGTTCCCGAGCGCGGCCGGGGCGACCGTGACGGGCCCGGGCACGACGAGCGCTTACAACGTAACGCTGAGCCCCAAACCGGCGCAGTTGTCCACCAGCGACATCACCGTCAATGCAAACGGCACGCGGTCAATCCTGCTCAATATGTCCAAGAACGGCGGAAATCCGCCGAACGTGACGCACGCCGCCATTGACACCATTTGCGTTCAATACACCATCCCGTCTCAGGTGGGCGTCACGTTCCACTGTCAGATCAAGCCTGATGCGGATGCGGATAACCCGACCAGCTGCAACTAATGAGGATTTCATGAGACTGACGCTGAGATTCTTCCGATCGACTGCATCCCGCTTTCAGGAGCGAGGGTCGGCGATGCTGGCCAGCCTGATGGTCATCGTCGGACTGACGCTGCTCGGACTGGCATTCGTGGCCATCTCCGAGACGGAGAGCGCCATCTCGATCAATCAGCGCAACCATTCCCAGACCGTGGCCGTGGCCGAGGCCGGGGCCCGCATGGTCGTGCAGTGGTTCCAGAGCCCCACGCGCATGAGAAACCTGAACCTGATGCCGGCCAACGCCACCGCCATCAAGACGCAGCGCGTGGTCGACAGCTATACCGGGTATTACAAGCCCGATGTCTCCGCTGAATTGCTGTGCGACCTTCCCTTCGGTCCGTTCGAGCAGGACAAGTTCTACGGCGAGGAAAACAGCCCCGACATTCGGATCGACCGTACCACCGCCGCTTCCTTCCTCGACGACTTCAACGACCGTTTCCTCGGTACGGAAGGCGCCACCGACGCGCGTCCGGGCGGGGAGATCACCGAGATCCGTATCTATGCGCCGCCGTTGGTGGGCGCCACCCTGGTCGGCGGATTCTATGTGGGCGGTACGCGCTACGGCGTGGCCACGATCATGGTCCGCGCCGAACGTTTCGACAAACCGCGCGCGTCCGGTACGCGCCAGTCCGTGGCCCGGGCGGAAGTGCGCGTCGTCATTTCACAGTTCCCCGTGCCGACGCCTGCCGGTCCCCTGCAGTCCGCAACCGCACTGGCCACCAACGGTAATTTCAACGTCAACTGGGGTCTCGTCAGCGGTCAGCAGACGCTCGACCTGAAGAAGGACTACGCCACCCTTCCCTGGTTCAATGCCTTCGAGAAAATTCATTTCAACCGGGGTTATGACTCGTCGGTGCAATGGACGGCCTCGACCCTGTATCGGAATGGCGACGTCGTCCGTCCCACTCCGGGCGCAATCACCACAAATCCGCTGCTCCGGTACCACGAGTACACCGTCACCGCCGGCGGCACGTCCGGCTTGAGCGAGCCGGCCTGGGTCGACACGGTGGGGAGCACGACCACCGACGGCGCCATGACTTTCGTCGAGCGGTCACCGGCTGCCTATCCGTTGAGCGTGGGCGGAGCTGCGAACCAGACCAACACGCCGTGGCTGTACTACATCGCCCGAGGGAACATCACCATCGAGGATCCCTGGTTCCATGCACGCTCGGCGATGGACATCGACGGAGAGCCGAACAACAACGCCCAGCCGTATGCGTTCCCGTATGCCGCTCCCGCCACCTACGGCAAGACGCACCACTTCCAGTTCCAGAGCTTCGACCAGTATCCGAATTTCAAGCAACTCCTCTTTCCGATCATCAGCTATGACTACTGGAAGTCCGCCGCCATCGCCGGCAACAACGACGGCACCAACAGCGATGGCATCGTCAAATACCTTCGTTGGGTGGCCGGCGATACGTATACGGACGGCATCACCACCAAGTCGATGGTGGCCTGGGCCACATCCGAGCCGGGCTTCTATTTCTTCGACACCCAGAACGCCCAGAATCCGCAGAATGGCGGCCCCGGAATCCTCGCTCCGGCCATCACTCTCCCGAACGTCGGCAACTATCTTTCAGCTTTCGTTTATCTCAATGCAGGCCTGGCCACGACCGGTGCGGGCGCGACCGGGCCGACCGGCTCGTTCAATCAGCCCGGAGAGCCGTACATGGACATCGGCTACCGGCAGGTCGCCGAGGTCGCGGGGCCGGGATACAACGTCGGCGACTTCAAGCGTGACGCCTCCGGCATGCCGGTCATCAAAGACGCCGTGAACGGCCAGTGGGATTACCAGGACCTCCCGTGGAGCAACACCGGCACGTCCGGTGGTCCAGGCGTCAGGAACGATACGTTCGACGTTTACGTCGCTTCGCGGACCGTGCACGATCCTTCCGTGGCCAATCCGGCCACGACCTATGTCGGCTGGTTCCCCGTTCCGTATCGCGTCGGTTGCCGTCCGGGCAACAACTCCTGCGCCGCCTGCGCCGCCGCGCCCTGCTCCGAGCCCCACGAGCCGTATCTCAACATCAAGTATGGCGACCTGACCACGACGTTGAACCTTCAACCCGGCTGGTACGACCCGGGCACCACCGGCGTCACCATCATGCGCAGGCCCAAGCTGACGGTGGACGGGCTTCGGAGCGGCACGCCCGTGACCTGTAGCGCGGCATCCACGGTCGCGGAATGCACGTCCAACGGATACGACCTCGACGGCGCCCTGGTGACCTTGGAGCCCGTGAGCGACGGCGTTCTCTACATCGAGGGCGACTTCTCCTCGAAGGGCAACGCCCACTACTACGGCTCCGTGCTCGCCGGCGGCCAGGTCGACTCCAAAGGTACGCCCCAGCTCTGGTACGACGAGTCCCTGTCGCGAGGAATCAAGCGCACCGGCTTCCCACGCGTCCTGATCACCTCCATCGAAACGGATCGCTGAGGCAACGCCCGCGGAGCGGCGCAAGCCGCTCCGCGAGCACGATTCATTGAGCCGAGGTTTCCAGCTCCGGCCTCTCCGCCCGCTTGAACTCGCGCAGATCCTCGGCGGCTTTCTTTGCCAGCGGATCGTTGCGCTGCTGATAGCAGGTGGCGCGTTTGGTCAGGAAGACTTCCTGCCAGGGCGTGTGCGGCTCGAAGGAATGCACGGTCTCCAGTAAGGCATCCGAGCAGACGCCGTCCGGGCTCAATTGGTCCTGCACGAAGAGAAGCGCAGACCGCCGCTGCTCGCGAAGCATTTCGATGGCGAACGGTTGACGCAATCCCGCTTCCATCTGCATCCCGGGAGCTCCCGGATCCTGTTCCGCGATCTCGTTGGCCAGCCGGATGGCGCGGCGCATGACGATCGGCAACGGCCAGGGATTGGTGCGGTAGGCCTCGAACGCATGTGCCAGCGCCGCGGCGCCTTCCGCTTTCCTGCCCTGGCGCCACAGCAACCGCGCCAGGAGCGTCTCCGCTTCGATCGGAAACTCGGCGCGCAGCACCTGCACATACTGCATCGCGCTCGGATCGCCGCGCTCGGCCAGCGTTTCGGCGAACGTGATCATCTCCAGGGGTGTGCGCGGCGGCACCTGCTGCCCCTTCCAGATCACCCAGGCATCGGCGAATCCGCCTTCGAGGTAGCGGATCTGGGCCACGCCGCGATTGCGCACCTCCGGGGCGAGATACTCGTGGAGATCGATCTTCGATTCATGCACCACGCCGATCGACAGGCGCTCTTCTTCGATCCGGGCGGCCTCGGGGACTCCGCGGATCTCTTTCGGAACGTCGTCGAGGGGCAGCCGCGCCGCGCGGCGCAGCTCAGCCACGTCGAATCCGCCGGTAAACCCGAGGCTGCGGGCGAACGCGTATTCGATCGTGGGGCGGTCATCCGTATTGGGCCGCGCGTTCGCAGCCAGCCGCCGCGCCGTGCTCGTCCCGGCCACGTAGCGCGCATAGAAGCCCGGCACCGAGGTCACGCCCCACGCATTCCGGATGCCGGCATGGAACACGCCGCTCCGCATCTTGCGCGCGATGGCCTGCCAGTCGTGGCGAACCGGTTCCGGCGATGCGATCAGAAGGAGATCGCCGCCCGCCGTCTGCCACGTCTCGACGTGCGGAAAGACGCCGGTGATCGTGGCGTAGATCGTGGAGATCGTCGGAGCATCGACCTCGTACGCCTGCAGAAACTGCGCGAACAGGCCGCCGGGATTCAGGCGCGACCGGCAGGCGCGGTAGAACTCGGTCGTGAAGAGATTGGCGATGCCGGCGCGGTAGGGATTGGACGGCTCGGAGGAAATGATGTCGTACTTCTGGCCGCGGGCCAGCAGAAACTCGCGCCCGTCGCCGATGACGATGTTCACTTTGCGATTGCGGAGGACATCGTGGTTCACCGGCGTGCTGAGTCTGGCCATGTGCACGATCGACGGCTCGATCTCCACCACGTCGACATGCTCCATGGACGGCACGGCGCCCAGCCAGCCCGCGGTCGAGCCGGTGCCGAGCCCGATGACCACGCCGGTTTTCGGATTCGGATGCAGGATGGCCGGCAGCAGACCGCCCATGACCTGCGTGCCAGCGTCGAGCCGCGCATGTCCGTCGCTCTTGCCATTCACAATGAACGCATAGCCGTCGGAATCGGAGATCGACACGCTGCTCTCGATCCCTTCCGCTTCCCAGGCCGTCGTGCGCTGCCGCGTGTGCTGCAGGTCGATCAGCCGGTTCCGGACCCAGCGGACCAGATCGACGCGTCCGGCGCCGATCGGCGAATGCCGCCAGAACGCCGAGGGCCCTTCTGCGAACAACAAGGCGATGGCCAGCGCCGCCGCGACGAGCGATCCTGCTCCGGCCGCGCGGCGGCGGCCGGGGCTCTTCACCATCCAGCTGGCGATCACCAGGAGGCAGAGCAACACCACCGCGGCTTTCCACGCCCCGATCGCGGTCAGCAGCGGAAGCAATCCGAAACCGCCGGCGATCGAGCCCGCGATCGCGCCTGCGGTATTCCATAGATAGGCTGCACCCACGTGACGTCCCACGTCGGTGCGGCCCTGGCCGAGCAGAGAGATCAGCAGGGGAAACTGCAAGCCGGCCACGAACGCCGCGGGAAAAACGACGACGGCTGTGATGGCCAGCCACGACAGAACATAGCCGCCGAAGCCGAGTGCGCCGAGGGACCGGGTCAGGAGCGCCACGAACGCCAGGCGGTCGCCGAGGGCAAAAGGAACCACGAGCAGGAGGGCCTCGACGGCGCACGACACCCCGAATGCGCCGACGGTGGCACGGCCGCGATGGACGGCAGCCCAGAACAGACTGCCGGAGCCGATCCCGGCCAGCGCCACGGCGAGGATCAGCCCGAACGTATAGGTCGTCCCGCCCAGGAGAGGCGTGAGCAGGCGATACCAGACCAGCTCCATCAGGAAGAAGGCGAAACCGGCGACCGCCGCGGCCGCGTAGACGAAACGCGGAGGTGCAACGGCCTCTACCGATGGAACGCCCGCTTCGTCCGCGTTGATCTCATCGACGTTGATCTCGTCGGCGTTGATCTCGTCGCCTAGCCGCCGGTCCTTGCCGAGCGGCCGGCGCAAGTGGTTGGAGTAGGCGATGGCGGCCATGCCGATGAGAGCGTTCAGCAGCGCCGCGGCGATGAGCGTCTTCAGGTTTCCGAAGCGCTCCAGGAGATAGAACGTCGACACCGCCACCCCGACGACGGCGCCGAGCGCATTGGCGGCATAGAGAATGGAGACGCCGATGCGCCCCGCGTCGCTATTGCGCTCGAGAGAGCGCGCGACGGCCGGCAGCGTGCCGCCCATCAACACCGTGGGGATGGCCAGCACGACCACCGTCAGCAGCAGGCGGATGATGGTCGCGAAAAATGACCCGAGGGTGAAAGACCCTCCCATGGCCAGATAGCCACTGCGCACGATCCACAACAGAAGCGGCGTCGCCGCCGCGGAGGCCGCCACGCCTACTTCGAGAAGGCCATAAAACGCCAGTGGGTTCCGCGAGCGGTCGACGAAGCGGCCCAGCTTCAGCGCGCCGATGCCGAGCCCCGCCATGAACACAGCCAGGACGGCCGCGGAGGCCAGCGTCGACGCTCCGAAGATCAGCCGGAATTGCCGTAGCCAGACGGCCTGATAGATGAGAGCGCACAGGCCGGAGCCGAACAGCAGGGTACCGAGCGCAACGGTGGAAGCTTCGCCGCCCGGACGACTCACGCGGCGCATGATACGACGATTGCTACAATGATCGCGGAGTCACGAACATGCGATCCCTCTTCGTCGCCGCCAGCCTTCTCGTTTTCGCAGCCCGCGTGCACGCGCAGTCCGCCCCGGCCAAAAAGACGTCCACCCAACCCAGTAAGACGACGACCGCGCCGGCTACCACGACCGCCACGGACGACACGGCTCCGGCGCTGATCAAGACAGTCGTGGACGATCCAAACGACTCACCGATGGTCCGCGCGGCCAAACGCGCCGTCGCATCGCGTTTACGGAATCCGGGCCAGCGCCGTGTCGTCAGCCTCACCACGACGTCGACCACCCGCGGCCGTTTCGCCGTCTCGACGGGTCCCGCCGAGGGACCGAAGCTCCCGCCCGTGCCCTCGGATGCCAAACCGGTCAAGACCCCAAACCCGCAGGACGCCGCGGCGGTCCAGAAAGCCCAGGTGCAGGAAAAGCTCAAGCGGCTCGACGCCGAACAGCGCATGCTGGCCGCCGAGACAGAGGAGCCGTACGGCGGCGATATGGAAGAAGATCAGGTGGATCAGCGCCTGGCCGCGATCGAAGCGGAGCGTAAGAAACTCCAGCAGCAGACGCCGCCGCCCCCGCCGCAGCCTTAGCGCGAGAGCCGTCTCTCATCCAGCTTTCAAGCCACGCCCTCCCCGCCTTCGCACGCCTGCTGATGCCTTACAAGCAGATTGATGGGAACTGGGAAGAGTTGCGTAGGATCGCATGGCAACGAGCTTCGACATCGTGCGGGTCAACATGACGCGGTCTCTCCTACTGCGGGACTTGCGGCACTGGCTGCATCGCTGCTTAACAGCGGCAAGCGTCACAAGGATGGTTGACAGCAACCGATAATTCATTCGGTTCATACGGATTCAACAGAACATGCCACGCGCCGATGATGCGCCTTGCGCCTTGTGGAGTGCTTCCTTGAATCGCGCCACTGCTTTCTTGAAGTCGCCGCCTTGCGACGCGGCGCGGCCTTCCTCGAATTTCCTCCGCGCCAGCTCGATGTCGCTTCGCTTTGCGCCAGGACTCTTGTCCGCCACTTCGATTGCCTTCGTTGCCGATAGCTCGGCCGCGGCAGACAGAGCCTTTAGAAGCCTCGTGCCGTCCTCCGCGGACACGAGCTGGTTCTTGACCGCCGTTTCCAGATTCGCGACGGCCTGTTCGAGATCGCCGAGTGCCGCGACCATGTCCGGTGGCGTCTTCGATGCCTCACCAGCGTACCTCTCGAGATGACCGGCGATATCTGTAATTGCTTTCCTGGCCTTGTCCGATGAACCGCCGGTGATTGTGTCGAAGAGACTATTGCGGGCCGACGCGACTTGCGCTCTCTCGCAACCGGGGGAACGAATCCCGTTGATTCGCCTGTGGTAGTCTGTCAGTTCGGCAAGGGTCATTACATCGACCTCGAGCCTCTCGCGCGCGCCCTTCTTGAAACCCGGGCTGGTGTCGCGTGCCAGGATTTCCTCGAGGAGCTTCCTGGCTGCTTCCGACTCTTCGAATGCCCGCTGAACATCGGTTTCGACGAACTCAAGCATGCGGGCGACGTGAGCGGCGACCATCGCCGTTCGATAGTCGTCTCCGAACGTGCCGCGCGGGTTCTTCCGGAGCGAGGCGCCGAAACTGTCGATCATCTCCCTATCGCTTCCGAAGCTGCGCACCATGTAGGCCGTGTATTCCGAATCGGGATAAAGGTCCCATACCTGGTTGGCGAGCGCGCTCAGCCAGTGGTAGTGGCCTGTGTCTCGAATCAGCTTCCACACCTCGGCGTCGACGCCGTTGGGGGTCTGGATGGTCAAAGTGACCTCGTTGGAAACGACGGGATCGGTCAGCCCCGGCTCGGAGAGGTCGAGGACTCTCCTTCCGAGGGCCACTCTGGTAAGACTCTCGTCGGCGATCAGCCGCAGCCGATATTGCCCCGGCTCGATCCAGAACCGCGATTGATACCAGGGCGATGTGGAGGAAGCCCACCAGTCGAGACGCTGCAATCCTGATGACGGGACGATGATGGGCGACCCATCACGTTCATCCTCTCTCACAACGTAGGCTTCGGTGTTCGACCGGTCGCCCGATGCCAAGAAAGGCTCCCCGTTCGGCGGCGTGACCTCGAGGACGAAGAACCGTGGGATCGGCGCAGGCGCAGGGCCGGTGTTGAGGGCTTCGACGCGGAACGTAACCGGGATTCCAGGCAGCGTCTCCGCGGGATTGAGGGCAAACGAAAGCTTGATCGTCGACGCAGCGGCTGAAACAGCGGTAAGCGCCAGAATAACTACTGAGAGCATCGACCGCCAATTCATTGGGGTTTCCTTCCTGTCTTCTCGGTCTGCGGAATTGGCTCGGCGCGCTGGCGGATGCGGAGGTACTCGCTGTCCACCTGTCCGCCCGCCAGCGTCTGGTAGTGAAATCCGACAACACCGTCGCCCGCTTCCGGACTCCTGTAAAGAATCTCGCCGTCCGTCACCGAGCACATCAGCCCCGAATGGGAAGACATTGTTTGAACCGTCCCCAGCGCCGCATCGCAATGCCCTCCGGCTGACGTGCTCGGATTGCTGACCACCACCCGGTTGACGAGCCACTGATGGGCCAGTTCGTGAGGGATTGCCTCACGAGCCACGGCCGCGCTTCCGATCGAGTCGAGGAAGAGCCAGGTGTCGTTGAAACCGTCTGCCACAATGGTCGCCCCATACGAGTTCGCGGCGGCCTCCCGTGCCGCCAGAAACACGACCTGATGGTTCGGCACTGCGGTGCGCGCCGCTCCGGCACGGCTGCCTTGGCGCATCCATTTCCGGGTGAACCATTCGCGCTGGGTGTCAAAGTTTCCGTTCCCGTCCTTCAAGGCGAACTCGTCGAAGAAGGGAACAACGCCTTCATACTTGATGTCGAGAGGACCGCCGGCGCCCAACTCGGGATCGTCCACCAGAAACATCGTTTCGGTGAACGCTTCCTCGAACAGCGGACGAATGAGTCGCCTCTCCTGAGAGCTCATCCGGTAAAAGTCGACGTTCGGGTTACCTGTGACACGGACGACCGCGTCGGCAAGGTAGGATCGATACCTGTTCCCTGCGAGATCGCGCCACTCATAGGCTTGGCCGATGACATCGCCCGAGGGCATCCCCAGATCCGGGTCGTAAAGAAATAGAATTCCGGGTTCGGGCTTGCCCACGCTCAGCAGCTTTTTGCCTTCGACATGCTGAACCGTCACTTCTTCATCGTAAAACGCTCCCGTTCCTTCGACCGGAGGGGCGTGGAGAAGCCGCACCCTGTCACCTTTTGCAAAGTGCCGGACGTCAGACACCTCGATCGTTCGGTCGCCAGGGTTCACCGATTTGGTGATGAACGCTCCTTTCTTCGCCATGCTGTTCATCTCGACATAAACACGTTTCCACGCCGTAAGGATGCCGCTCTTCTCGCACCCTGCGGCGCACGGCGCAGCGGGATTACGGATGGCTGGATCGATCGAGGCTTCGATCTGATAGTTGTCGCCGGCCACCGCCGAAACGATCAGCTCCGTCTCGGCGATCCCTCCACTGTCGGTCACGGCGAGTGTGCTCGATAACTGGCCGGGCGGCCCCAGATTGTCGTTTGTCACCTGATTCGGTTGCGGGATGTAGGGCGAGGAATCGGGCGGGTCGACAACGCGCAGGTAGACACTGATTCCCGCCTGGGCGATGGAAGACCGGATGCGGATCTTGATTCGTCCGTCGCGATCCTGAAGTGCCGATGGAAATTGATCGTCACTACGGGCTTTGCTAATCAATACACGTCGTTGGTTCTCCGGCGTGCTTTGCCCGATCTCGAACTGCAGCGCCACGGGCGCCGGGTCGAAACGGATGTTATCGATGCCGAAACTATAGAAGAGTGACGGCGTGGTTAGTGTGATCTCCGTGCAGCCAGAGCAGGCCAGTGTTACGTGTTTCATCGGCCGGATCAACGCACCAGAGCCGGGAATCAACTCGGTTTGATGACTGCCGGTATCGTCAGTGATGGAAATGTAGTCGTCCTCATACACTCCAGGCACCAGATCGACCGATACATTTGAAACCGGGACGCTGAAAACGATCTTGAATGTCGGTGTAGCACCAGAGCAGTCCCCTTTGGTGATATAGAACGTGCTCGAGTTCGTGTACCTGAAACCAGGAAATCCCTGAATCAGGAAGCCTCCTGAAATGGTCATGATTCCCGTTTGAATCGGGCGAATCGGCGCGCAGCTATTCGTTGCCGGCCAGGTGAGCGCGGGAAATCCATCGAAGTCGACGACTTCGGCGCGCAAAGAGGGCACGGAGAACAACAGGATGACGGCCGTCATCACGATTTCAAGCTGAAGTCGCATGAACCACCTTTGTGCTTGGTGAAATGGACATGACCTACGTCATTTGTGCGTCGCGGCACGACCGGCCTCTCAATGGCTCGATACCTTCGACACCATGTTTGAAGAATAGGATCTCGACTGCTGTTACAGTTTTGCTTCTATTGGTCAGTAAAGTTTTCACGGCGTTCTAGCGCAATGTGCTTTCTCCCGGAAGGACGCGCAGTTACGTGGTCACCAGCACTCCCGTCTAAACGAAAGTGGAGCACCTCCCGGTCGGCGGCCCGGAGGAGAGCGAGAGGCGCCATATGCAGAAACCACCGGGCGTGCTGCAGCACGCCCGGTGGTGAGACTCACTCCAACTGCATGTTTACGGCTTTACCGGATCCGCCGGCGGAATGACCGGCGGTTCGGCCGGCTGGGGGCGGCGCTTGGCGCCGAACTTGTTCACGCGGCGCATTTCCGCGACGTGAGGCAAGAGGTCGGCGTGCTCCCGCTGGCGCACGAGCTGGCGGGCGATGAAGTACGTCTGCAGTGCGGCCAGTCCAAGCTGATGACGGCGCGTCAGGTTCGACGCTCCGACGCCCTTGTACATCGTCCACAGCTCGTCTTCCACCGCGCTCCAGCGGCTGACATCGGTGCGCTCGTTGCGCATCGCGTCGGCATCCCTGCCGAGCGCGCCGGCGACGAAGGGCGACGCACCGACCGTATTGGTGGCCGCGCGCAGCATGTCGTCGTGCACGTGGGCAGCCCTGCGGATCAACGCGGCGTCCGTGGCCGCCAGCGGCCCGAAGTTCGGGATGTGCTGTCTCAGAATGCGAAGCTGCTCCACGATCTGCTCCGGCGTGAACGGCACCGTACCGTCCAACGCGATTTCCGCGATCACCTTTTGATTGACTTTGATGGCCATGATGATCTCTCCATGGCTCCGCACCAGGGTACGGAGCCTCGTTGACTCCCGGACACACCGCTGGCAACCGATGATGTCCGGGGGATCGAGCGGCCACGCGCCGTCCGATCCGGTCCATCGGAGCCCGAGCTATCGAGCCTCGGGCGCTTCTCCAGGCACACGCACGCGTTCGTGTGCGTTGTTTGGGGAACCGCTGGGCCTGACACAAACGTCGTCGGTGTGCGAACCGCGACGACGGGTATCCCGGCGAGAGGCGGGTGCTCGGGGGAGCCTCGGAGAACGCGACGATCCAGAAGCAGATCGCGGGTTTCGAGGAGTCGATCCTCTGCAGTCCGAGACAATGATACCGGCTTGGCGAGACGTCAAGCTACAATCATGGAAACCCTCGCTCGGACCGAGGAAGGCGACAGATGACTCGGAAACGATCGGTCATTCTGCGGACGTCCACTTCAAAGGACAGAAGCCATCCATGGATGACTCGGAGTCACGTGAGGGATACCCCTGAGTCTCGCGAGGATGACTCAGAGTTACGCGAGGCATACCCCTGAGTCTCGCGAGGATGACTCAGAGTTAGGCGAGGGATACCCCTAAGTCTCGCGAGGATGACTCGGAGTCACGCGAGGCATACCCCTGAGTCTCGCGAGGATGACTCGGAGTCACGCGAGGCATACCCCTGAGTCTCGCGAGGATGACTCGGAGTCACGCGAGCGACACCCCTGAGTCTCGCGAGGATGACTCGGAGTCATCCTCGCGTAGCTCGGAGTCATCCTCGCGTGACTCGGAGTCATCCTCGGCTAACTTTTCGAAACCCTCAATGGACTTGAGGGTGTCCCTCGCCTGAACCAGGTTCATCCTCGCAAAACGCCCCCCATTCCTCTCTTTTCCCGAGGGGGAAGCGACGGCTCCGATCGCCGGTTATCAGTTCGCCCGCATGACCCGTAACGTTTCGGTGAAGGAGACGTCCAAGTCGTGGCGGAGGAAAGTGTTAGATGCCTGAATTCATCCTCAGAGTGGGTACGCCCGAGGGCGATGTCATCGAGCGGCGCGTCCGCGCCGGATCGCTCCGTGCTGCCAGGGAAGACATGCTCCGCCAGGGACTGCACGTCTTCGAGGCCAAGCGGGGCGCGCTCACGGCCGGCGACTTCCTGCCGCGCATGGGGAAAGTGATCTCCACCGAGCGCTTCCTGCTCTTCAACCAGGAGCTCCTGGCCCTCGTCCGCGCCGGCCTGCCCATCGTGCAGTCGCTGGACATCATGCTGGAGCGCCAGAAAAACCCCCGCTTCCGGGAGATCCTCTCCCAGATCCGCGAGAAGATCACTTCCGGCGTGGCCCTGTCCGACGCCTTCGCCAGCTACGGCGAGATGTTCCCGGCCATCTACTCCACCTCCATCCGCGCCGGCGAGCGCTCGGGCGATCTGGAGGGAGTGCTCCGGCGTTTCCTCAAGTATCAGAAGATGATCGTCAACCTGCGCAAGAAGGTCGTCAGCGCCATGATCTACCCCAGCGTGCTGGTGGCCATGACCGTGGGCATGATCTTCGTGATGCTCACCTTCGTCATCCCCAAGTTCGCCGAGTTCTTCACCGGTTTCGGCGCCGAGCTGCCGTGGTTCACGGTGCTGATGATCAACGTGGCCACCACCATGCGCGAGAACGTCTGGTTCGTCCTGGGCGGGCTCATCGTGGGCATCTTCCTGCTCCGCCGCTGGGCGGCCACCAGCAGCGGGCGCCTGGTGTGGGACCGCATCAAACTGCGCCTGCCGCTCGTGGGCGGCGTGCTGCACCGCTTCGCCATCATGCAGTTCACGCAGTCGCTGGGCACTCTGTTGAGCGGCGGCACGCCGATGGTTCCGGCCATCGAGATCGCCTCGGAATCCGTGACGAATCAGCTCGTGGCCACGCGTATCGCCGGCGTGGTGCAGAACGTGCGGGAAGGCGAGCCATTGTGGCGCTCGCTCGACTCCACCGGCGTCATGAGCGACCTGGCCGTGGAGATGATCAAGGTGGGCGAGTCCACCGGCGCCCTCACGGAAATGCTCAACAACGTGAGCGAGTTCTACGATGAGGAAATCGAATCCAGACTGGCCCGGCTGGTGTCGGCGATCGAGCCCGTGATCCTCGTATTCATGGGCCTGGTCATCGGTGTTCTTCTCTACGCCTTCTACCTGCCGCTGTTCCGGCTCTCCTCGGTGGGAGCGAACCAGTGACATCAATAACCAGTCGGCGGTCGGCGGTCGGCAGTCGGCAGGAGACCGCCGCCCACCGGGGCCTGCGGTCGTCTCTTGCTACTGCCGACCGCCGACTGCCGACTGCCGACTAAAACAAACATATGGTCGCCGATCCGAACCGCACGCTCTACAAGACCGCTGATCCCAACGGAGAAGCTTCCCGCGCCCGCCGGCTGGCGGAGCAATACGGCTTTCCGTTCGTCGATCTGGACCATTTCCAGGGCGATCACCAGCTCTTCCGCGACATCCCGCTCGATCTGATGATCCGCTATCAGTTCCTGCCCGAGCATCGGGAGGACGGGTACATCACCATCGTGGTCGGCGACCCGACGGACGTGCTCAAGCTCGACGAGCTGGAGCTGCTCCTCGGCGCGCCTCTGAAGGTGAAAGTGGCCTCGCCGGCCGCCATCCGCGACAAGCTGCAGAAGTCCGAGTCCACGCAGCGCGTGCTCGACGAAGCCACGGAAGGCTTCCGCATGCAGCTGGTGGCCGAGAACGAAGACGGCGAAGAGACGCTGACGATCGACTCGATCACGCAGCAGGACTCCTCGCCGATCATCAAGCTGGTCGACTCGATCGTCTTCAACGCCATCCAGCGCCGGGCCTCGGACATTCACATCGAGACGCGCGACAACGAGGTGGTGGTCAAGTACCGCATCGACGGCGTGCTCTATGAAGCGCTCGAGCCGATCGACAAGCGCCATCACACGACCATCATCTCCCGCATCAAGATCATGTCGGAGCTCGACATCGCCGAGAAGCGCGTGCCGCAGGACGGCCGCTTCAAGCTCCGCATCACCGGCCGCACCATCGACTTCCGCGTCTCCATCGTGCCCACCGCGCATGGAGAGGACTCCGTCATCCGCATCCTGGACAAGGAGTCGATGTCGAAGGAGTTCAAGAACCTGCGCCTGGACATCCTCGGCTTCGACGAGGGGATGCTGGCGCGCTTCCGCAAGTTCATCAAGGAACCGTACGGCATGGTGCTCGTGACCGGTCCCACGGGATCGGGCAAGACCACCACGCTCTACGCGGCGCTCTCGGAGATTCAGTCCTCCGAAGACAAGATCATCACCATCGAAGACCCGGTCGAGTATCAGCTGCGCGGCATCACCCAGATCCCGGTCAACGAGAAGAAGGGCCTCACGTTCGCGCGCGGCCTGCGCTCGATCCTGCGCCACGACCCGGACAAGATCATGGTCGGCGAGATCCGCGACGAAGAGACGGCCCAGATCGCCGTGCAGTCGGCGCTCACCGGCCACCTCGTGTTCACCACCGTTCACGCCAACAACGTCGTGGACGTGCTGGGCCGGTTCCTGAACATGAAGGTCGATCTCTACAACTTCGTCTCCGCGCTCAACTGCGTCCTGGCCCAGCGCCTGGTGCGCAAGATCTGCGAGCACTGCAAGCGGGAGATGAAGTACTCGGACTCGATGATCGTCGAGTCGGGACTGGATCTGAAGGACTTCAAGGGGCGCACGTTCTACGAAGGCGCGGGCTGCATCGAGTGCAACGGCACAGGGTTCCACGGCCGCGCCGCGATCTCGGAACTTCTCGACCTTTCGGATCGTATTCGAACCATGATTCTCGACCGCCGTCCCGCCTCGGAGATCAAGAAGGCCGCTCACGAGGAAGGCATGACGTTCCTGCGCGAATCCGCGCTGCTCAAGGTCAAGGAGGGACAGACCACTCTGCGCGAGATCAACAAGGTCACGTTCGTAGAGTAGGTCCATCTGCATATGGCTCGTTCCTTCCCACCCGACGTCGTCATCATCGATACCGATGCTCTCGTCCACGCGCGCTTCGCCCGCGGCAAGACCGGCATGCGCCTCGTGCAGGCCAAGCCGTACCGGCTGGCCGCCGACACGTTCACGCCGTCGATGGTCACGCCTCTCCTCACCAACGAGTCCGCGCTGGCGGAGGCGCTGCGCCGCCTGCGGAACGAGACCGGCCGCTGGGACAAGGTCTCCCTGCTCCTGCCGGACTCCTGGTTCCGCATCAACATCGTCGATCTTCCCTCGCTCCCCGGCAACGAGAGCGAAGCGCTGGACGTGGTGCGCTGGAGTCTCAAGCGCACGCTTCCGATCGCACCCGAGCAGCTCCGCGTGACCTACAGCGTGCTGTCGCGCGAAGGGAGCGCGGCCAAGGTGCTGGTGCTCTCCGCGCTCGAGGCCACCATGGCCGGCCTGGAGAGAGTGTTCGGCGCCGCCGGCCTGGAGGTCGTACTCATCGAGCCGCTGGGCCTCAACATCTGGAATGCCATCGCCGTGCGCGAGGCGGAGACGACGGCCGACCGGCTGTTCCTCTACGTGCGTGACACCGACTTCACCACGGCCGTCTTCCGCGGGTCGCAGCCGCTCTTCATCCGCTCGCGCAACCTGAGCGCGGAGCGGACCGTGGAGCAGGAGATCCGCCTGTCGGCGAGCTACCTGCGCGACTCGCTGGCCGTGGAGACGTTCGAGAACTGCTACGTGGCCGGTCTCGGCGGAGCCGCCGTGCATGAGACCCTGGCCACCGAATTCAACACGAACGTGCGGCCGGTGGCCCTGCGCGACTATGTCGCCGAGCTTCCGTCCGACCTCCACAATTTCGACGCCGAGCTGACGGCCTGCACAGGAGTATTCACCGGGTGAAGCCTCTCCATCTCAACCTCGCCTCGCGTCCCTATCGCGACTATCGTCCGGTCTACGCCGTGGTGGTGGCCATGTCTCTCATCACGGCGTTCCTCATGCTGAACAACGTGGAGACGTACTACCGCTACACGCGGGACACGCACAGCACGCGCACCAAGATCGCCTCGATCGAGGCGCAGACCCAGCAGGAGCGCGAGCGGGAGCGGACGGTCCAGCAGCGCACCAAGGGGCTCGACCTGGGTCGCCTCGGCGCGCAGACCACGTTCGTCAACGCCAAGCTGGCCGAGCGCGCCTTCTCCTGGAGCACTCTGCTCGATGAGCTCGAATCGGTGCTGTCGGACGACGTCCGCCTGGTCTCCGTGGCCCCCACATTCGGCGATAACGGGATTCAGCTTTCTCTCGACTTCGTGTCGAAGTCGGCCAACGGAATGATCAAGACCGTCAACCGGATGAACGCCGATCCGCAGTTCCTCCATCCGTTCCCGAGCAGCCAGTCCGCCATCGAAGGCGGAGGCTACTCCTTCAGCCTGACGGTGCAGTACGTGCCGCCGCCGATCTCGACCGGCGTGCGCCTGACGGAGACACCGCGATGATCTGGCGCGAAAAGCGGACCCTGCTCATCATCCTGGGCCTCCTCCTGGCGGCGAACACGATGTTCTTCTTCACCTATCGCGTGCAGTACCAGAGCCGCCTGGATACGCTCGACGAGCGGCTGGCGCAGGTGGAGAGCGATCTGGAGCAGGCGCGCTCGGCCCGCATCCGCGCCGAGCAGACGCTGCAGAGCTACAAGAAAGTGGAGAACGACGTGCTCGAGGTCTTCAACGAGCACTGGTCGACGCAGGAGGAGCGATTCACGGCGCTCTTTGCCGAGGTCATGCGCCTGGCCGACGCCAGCAGCCTGGTTCCCTCGTCCTACTCGTTCAAGCGCGGCGATGCCAAGCGGATCTCCATCGGCGGGCCCCGTCAGAATCTCGGGGCCAGCGAAGTCGGAATCACGTTCGGCGTGGAAGGAACGTACGATCAGGTGCGGCGGCTGATCAACCTCCTCGAGCTCTCGCGGCAGTTCGTGATCATCGAACGCATCAATCTCTCCGCCAGCGATGCGCAGGTGCTGTCGCTCTCCCTGCAACTCAAGACGATTTTCCGCGACGAGCAACCCAAGAAAGTCGCCCCCAACCGGCTGTGATGGACTGGATGAACTGGAAGACCTGGACTCTCGTGGCCGTGATTCTCATCGCGGTCTTCGCGATCTATACATTCGCGGCACCGGACGGTGGTGAGACGGCCTCGCCGGCCGTGACCGCGCCGAAAGGCACGTCCGTGAAACGGCCCGAGCCCTTGCGCGCGCCTCCCGGCGTGGAGCCGGTGCGCCTGGAGCTGCTGGAAGCCGAGAGCGGCAGCTATAAGAGCGACCGCAATCTCTTCGCCTACAAGGAGCCGCCGCCTCCTCCTCCGCCGCCGCCTCCACCGCCGCCGACCCCGCCGCCCGACCAGGACAAGGACGGTGTGCCCGACTTCCGCGACAACTGCGTGAGCGTGGCCAACCCGGACCAGATGGACATCGACCGCGACGGCATCGGCTCGACATGCGATGAGCCGGAAGTGCCGCCGCCTCCTCCTCCTCCCACTCCGCCCCAGTTCACCTGGAAGTTCATCGGCATGTTCGGCAAGCCCCAGAGTCCGATCGCCACGTTCGCCCGCGATGGCGACATCGTGAACGCGCGCGTCGGAGAGATCATCGAAGGAAAGTTCATTCTGCGCCGCATCGGCATCGAATCGGCGGAGATCGGCTACGTCGGGTTCCCGCCCGACGCGACGCTGCGCGTCCCACTAGGTTCGCAATGAGATTTTCGCGCGAGTGACGTTTCACCGCGCGCCGCGTCACAAGCTCAGATTCGTACGTCAGGACTGGAAAACATGAATCGACTGAAAACAGCAACCGCCACTCTGCTCATCTCGCTGATGCTGTTGTCATGCGCGAGCTACAACGCCTACCAGAAAGCGCAAACGGCGGAAACGGCGAAGGACTGGGACACCGCGGTCCTGGAGTACGAGCGCGCGCTGGACGTCAACCCGGAGAGCCGCCAGTTCAAGGCCGGCCTGGAGCGCGCCCGCCGCGAAGCGTCGCGCGCGCATTTCGAAAAGGGCAAGGCCTACCGCGCCGCGGCCGACACCGCCACCGGCAGCGATCAACTCCGGCTGGCGCAGATGGCGGCCAACGAGTTCCAGGTGACCGTGAAGCTCGACACGACCAATCAATTCGCGGCCGTGGAGCTCTTCAAGGCCGTGGACCTGATCAACACCATCAACCGGGCCGCCTCGGAGAAGGTCTCTATCGACGAGATCAAGAAGCGCGCGCAGTCGGCCATCACCAAGGCCCAGCCGCCGCAGCTCAACCCCACCTCGAACGAACCGATCTCGCTGACGTTCTCGCGCGACACGCCGGTCAAGGACATCTATCGCGCCCTCGGCAACGCCTTCGGCATCAACGTCCTCTTTGACCAGGCCGTCAAGGATGACCGCATCACCATCGAGCTGCGCGACGTCACGGCCCAGGCGGCCATCGAGCGCGTCATGCAGGCCGCCAATCACTTCTACAAGCCGCTCGACGAGAAGACCATCATCATCATCCCCGACAACCCGCAGGCCCGCCGCGATTACGAAGATCTCGTCATCCGCACGTTCTATCTCTCCAACGGCGACGCCGAGCAGGTCACCAACGTCGTGCGCACCATGATCGAGGCGCGCAACGTCTTCCCCCTCAAGGCCCTCAACGCCATCACCATCCGCGATACCGCCGACAAGGTGCGCATCGCCGAGAAGATCATCCAGGCCAACGACAAGGCCAAGGCCGAAGTGGTCGTGCAGGTGGAGCTCGTCCAGCTCGACCTCAACCGCCTCCGCGACATGGGCCTGGCCATCTCCGGCTTCACCGGCACGTCGGGGGTCAGCTCTTCCGCGAACGCCACGCCGACCAAGGCCGACGGCACTCCCTTCTCCGGCGGCACGCTGGACCAGATCGCCAAGGTCGTGGGCAGTCTCAATGACCTGCGCAGCAACGTCACGTTCGCCATCCCCACGGCCACGTATTCGCTGATGAAGTCGGCCGGCAACAGCGAGCTGCTGGCCAATCCCGAGCTCCGTATTTCCGAGGGCGAAAAGGCCACGCTGCACATCGGCCAGAGAATCCCCGTTCCCGTCACCACCATCCCCGGCTACAACCCCGGCGGCGTGGGCGGCACGGGAGCGAACAACGGCCTCGTGGCCAACTACACGTCGTTCCAGTACCAGGACGTCGGCATCAAGGTGGAGATGGAGCCGCGCGTCCATCACAACCGCGAAGTCACGCTCAAGCTCACCGTCGAGGTCTCCAACCAGGGCGCCTCGGTGGAGTTCGCCGGACAGAAGCAGCCCACGTTCGCCACGCGCACCATCTCTTCGACGATCCGCCTCAAGGACGGAGAGACGAACTTCCTGGCCGGTCTCATCCAGTCGAACAAGATCCGCAGCGCCACCAAGACCCCGCTCCTCGGCGACCTCCCGCTCATCGGCCGGCTCTTCACCAACGAGCATACCGAGCAGACGCGCACCGATCTCATCCTCACGATGACGCCGCACATCATCCGCATCCCCGACATCACCGACGAAGACCTCGCGCCGATGTGGGTGGGCACCGGCAACAACCTGACCTTCCGCGGCGTCTCGCCGCGCATCGAGTCGCAGGCCGGAGGCGATCCGTTCGTCGCGCCGCCTTCCAGCCAGCAGTTCAATCCGGCCAACCTGCAGCTCTCCAGCGACGGCGAGCCGGGCAACTACATCATCCCGGAAGGGACGACGTTCACGCCGCCGCCTTCGGACAACCCGATGCCGGTCCAGGGCACGCCGCCTTCGGATCCGTTCCGCCGTCCGCAGCAGGCCCCGCCGTCGAACAATCCGCCGGACGCCTCCACCCCTCCGCAGTCGTCCTCGCAGTCGTCCTCCTACAACGGCACGCAGCCAACGAACCCCGCCTCGCAGGCGTTCCTGGCTCGCGCCGAGAAGAGCTCCGACAAGCCGAAGGTGGCGGCGGCGGAGGTCCCGGCGCAAACGGCATCCGCCACGATGCTGGCCACCATGGATGCCGATACCGCCTCGCTTCGCCTGGCACCGCGCCTGGCGCCGCAACCGGCCACGATCGCCCTCGGGCCGGGCGAATCGAAGATATGGGAAGTGATCGGCATGGACCTCGAGGGCCTGACCGCCTCGCAGCTCGTATTCCGTTACGACCCGCGCGCCATGACGGTGACCGATGTGAACATCGGCTCGGCCATCGCCGTCAATCTCGATACACCCCCGATCGTCAGCATCAACCGCGACGCCGGCACGATCACCGTCACCCAGGGCGACGGAAATTCGCTGCACTTCACCGGCGGCGGCCAGGTCCTCGCCCTCCGCGTGACCGGCGGCAACACGGGTGAAACGTTCCTGGTAATGGAGAACCCCGACCTGCACACCCTCAGCGGCCAGAGCATCGTCGCCGCCGTCGCCGGTGGGAGAGCCCGGGTCCAGTAGCCATGATGCACCTCGATCAAGCAGAGCGCAGAGCGCAGAGGGCAGAGCGCAGAAGGGGCCGTTCCACTGCCCTCTGCCCTCTGCGCTCTGCGCTCTCTTCGGGGTTCACGATCGCTGAGCTCGTGACCGTGGTGGCCATCATCGGCATCCTGGCCGCGGTGGCCTTGCCGGTGGCGCGCTTCGGTTTGCGGCGGCAGAAGGAGATCGAGCTGCACGAACGGCTGCGGAAGATCACCGACGCGATCGACCGTTACCACGAACTGATGACGATGCCCCAACAGCAGATCCAGCCGGGGCAACCGGGACAGCCGCCTCCGGTGCGGCCGGCGCAGATGCAGGCGCTCGGCTCGGAAGGCTATCCGAAAGACTTCGACGAGCTGCTCAAGGGCGTGACGATGTCCGATCAAAAAACGATCAGGCTCATCCGTGAGCGCGACCTCATCGACCCCATGACCGGACGGAAGGAGTGGAACGTCCTCTCCTCCTCCGACGATCCGGATTCGGCGATCAGCAATACCTGCTCCCCCGGCGGTTCGTGTCAGGCCGACCACCTGTACGAGGTGCACTCCACCTCGACCGCGCTCGCGCTGGACGGAAAGACGCATTACAACGAATGGTAGAGGCCACGATGAACGAGCAACGAGGAACGAAGAACCAGAAGGGCTTCACGCTGATCGAGCTGCTGGTCGTCGTCACCATCGTCGGCCTGCTGGCCGGGCTGGCCATCGTCAACGTCCGCTTCGCGCAGCGCAAGGCCCGCGAGGCCGCGCTGATGGACAACCTGTCCACCATGCGCAAGGCCATCGACAACTACTACGCCGACAAGCAGCACTACCCGGCCGATCTCAACGACCTGGTGCCGAACTACATCCGCAAGATCCCCAGAGACCCGATCACCAAACAGATCGACTGGGAAGTGGTCATGGACGACCCTCTCGCCGCCGGCATGGGCGACAGCGGTGAGGCCATCCCCGCCGAAACCGATCCCGAAGCCATCGCACAACCCGGCATCACCGACGTGAAGAGCGTGGCCGTCGGAATGACACTGGACAATGTTCCGTACAACGAGCTCTAGAGGCGGAGGGCAGAGCGCAGAGCGCAGAGGGCAGAAGTCTGAAGCCCCACTGCCGGCTACGCGCGAAGTTCCTCTGCGCTCTGCGCTCTGCGCTCTGCGCTCTGCCGAAGGCTTCTCCCTCGCCGCCCTGATCGTCCTCCTGACGATCATCAGCCTGATCATCGCCTATACGGTTCCGACGCAATGGTCGATGGTCATGAAGCGGGAGCGGGACCGGCAGACGATCTTCCTCATGAAGCAGTTCGCCCGCGGCATCATGCAGTGGCAGCAGAAGCACAACACGCAGCCGGTCAGCCTGCAGCAGATGCAGGACGCGCGCAAGCCGCTCATGCTGCGCGGCGGCGGCAAGTGGCCGTGCCCTCTCACCGGCAGTGAAGAGGACTGGATCCTCGTCCCGGCCACGGCCTTGACCGCGGAGGGACAGGTCATTCCCGGCGCGGTCGGTACCCCGGGCCGCAATCCCGCCACCAACCCGCAGGCGCCGCAGCCGCAGGGCGGCGGGCCGATGAAACTGAACAAAGACCTTTCGCCGGCGGACTACGTCGGCCCGTTCGTGGGAGTCCGCCCCAACGCCAGCGGCAAGAGCTTCATCGCCCTCAATGGCGCGGAGAATTACGACGAGTGGGTCTACACCGTCTTCGATCTCACCAATGAGATCGCCGCCAGAAACCAGCCGCGGGCACAGTAGTAACATCAGCGGGTGAAGGGTTTGCGGATCGCCGCGGCTGCAGCCGGTCTCGCCGTGGCTGTAGTTGTTGCACCCCTTCTTCAAGGCCCGGCGCCGCAGCACGCTCTGCCGGGTGCCATGACCGCGCGCGGCCTCGACGCCCGCGGTCCGTTATGGCAATTCGCGCTGGCGCTGCTCCTGCCCTTCCTGTTCGTGCGCCGAATCGCACTCATTGCTCGCGGCCGGCATTCGCCATCCCGAGGGCGTGAACGTCTCCTGCGCGCCGAGGAAGCCATCCTGCTTCCCGTATCCCTGAGCCTCGCCTTCGCGCTGCTCGATTTCTTCCCCCGCCTGCCGTTTGGGTACTGCCTCGCCGCCGCAATAGCCGTCGTCGTGGCATTGCGTCTCGCGGTCGCGCGCATGACGACACTGCGCCGTCCTGCACTGGCATTCGCCCTGGCGCCGCTGGCCTTTCTCGCTCAATTGCAGTGGATGGACGTCTCTCGCGCGGCGATACTGGCCGCGCTGTGGATCGTGGCCACGCCGCTGCTGCTGGCCAAGCTGCGTCCGCCGGAGCGCGTTCTTCGCCGAGTCGTTTCCCTGGTCGTCTTCCCCATCGTCGTCTTCACCTATCCCCTGACGCTCCTCGGCATCCGGTCCACGCCGCAGGTCGATTTCTTCGAGGATGAGCACCAGCTGGTGCCGGCGTCGGAGATGCTCCGTGGCGAGCTGCCGTATCGCGACGTCGTCCCGGTGCACGCGCTTCTCACGGACGGCGGCATCGACCTCCTGGCCATGAAGGCCGGCGACGAGACCATCGGCGAGCTCCTCTCGACGCGGCGTGCCGTGTCGGCACTCAACCTCGTGGCCGTCTATGCCGTCGGCTACGCCGCCACCGGCAGCGCCGGCCTCGGCCTCTTCGGCGCGTTCGTAGGGATTGCGCTCTTTCCCGCCGCCGCGATCTGGCTGCGCACCATCCCCGCGCTCTTCGCCCTCGCCGCAGCCTGCTCCGCCGTGCGCTTGCGATCCATCAAGCGGCTGCGCCTCGCCGGAGGCCTCCTCGTGCTCGCGTTTCTGATGGGGATGGAATTCGCCGTCTACAGCGGCATCGTCACCCTCGTCGTGGCGCTCATGCTGAAGCCACGGCTGAAGGCGCTCACCCAACTGGCCATCGGCGGCGCGGTCATCGGCCTTCCGGTCGCCGTGCTCTTCGCGGCCTATGGATTTCTCGAGCCGATGGTGCGCGTCACCATGGGAGAGCTCCTCCCGGCCGGCAAAGCCTATGTCCCCGGCCCGCTGACGATTCCGCGGACGCTGTCGGCGGCGTTGTGGGCACTGGCCCTCGTCTTGACCGCGGCAAGCCTGCGCAAAAGAAAGTCGGCGGTCGGCAGTCCGCTTCGCTCGCCGTCGGCGGTGGCTACTGCCGACCGCCGACTGCCGACCGCCGACTCTCAGTTTCGCCGGGCCGACTCCGTCTGGCTCATCGGCCTCTGGATCGCCGTGGCGGGCCTCTCCTACGCGCAGAGGCGCCATGCGTACTATGAATTCGCAATCGGCGTGTTCCTCGTCTGCGTGATGGCCTTCATTTCACGGCGAAGCCGCATCGCCGCCGCCGTCGTGACAGTCGTGATCCTCGTGCTCGCCCGGCCCGACCGCCATCTCCTCCAGCTGGCCGCCCCGCTTCGCCTGGCGCACGGCGTACCGGAAGGCGACGGCGTCAGGATCGACAGCCTCCCCCGCGCCGGCGGGGCCGTCTTCCGCCCCGAGGTGGCCAAAGCCGTGGGATCGGCGCAGAAATTCACCGCCTCGCTCCAGCCAAACGAGACGTTCTACGACTTCTCGAATAGCGGCCTGCTGTACTTCTTACTGCAGCGCAACGCCCCCACGCGCCACCAGCACATCCCCTTCATCGAAAAGAAAGAGCTCCAGGGAGAGGTCGCCGAACGGCTCCTCGTCGACCGCTCCATCGCGGCCGTGCTCATCGCCTGTCCCGGCGGCTCCGCCGACATCGACGGCGTCCCGAACCGCGTCCGGGCCCCGCTCGTCTGGCAGGCCATCGAGCGCCATTTCGTGCCCAGCTTCGAGGAGAACGGGGTCGTCTTCTGGCGGCGGCGGTGATCAGCGCTCGTCCGCATCGACGTCCGAGCCGACCTCTGGTCTTGCGCTCGGAGACAGTTGTTCGAGAATCATCCCCAAAGCGGCACGCTGCCGGCGTTTTTCCAGTTCGTAAGGCGAAAGCCGATCGAAGTCCTCAACGGCCTGTTCGCTCGGGATCGAAGGCCTCACATCGGCGGGAATCTCGACAGCGGGACGCTCGCGTCCACGGACGCTCACGAGCGGAAACCCAGCATTCCGCAGCTCCCGAAGCGCGGCCTGGGCATCGCCATGAGGATCCGACTCACCGAGCAAGCGAGCCAGGCTAGCGCCGCCCCATGGGAGCGGGGCCGCCTGCAGTGCGCCATCGATTCCAACACGCAGAAATGCCCCCGATGGATCGTATGGAGGGAGGCTGATCCCGACGGAGTCGAAGGCTTTGCGGGCGGCCTCCCATGCAGGCTGCCGGTCGATCTGCTGACGGGTATACTCAAACGTTCCGTCTGTTTCATGCGCATGCACACCCGGGTTTCCGGACGGCATCAGCACCGTCACTTTGGCGGGATGTTCTCGCACGACATGGGCGACTTCGCTGAGTAGCCCGCCGGTATCCTCGGGAAGAATCAAGATGGCCTTGGCGTGTTTTGCGAGGATCTTGAAGGCCGGAAACCAATCCTCGCAGGGCACATTCAGCAGGAAAAGATTCTCGAGCCGGCGCCCGTTGCCGATTCCGAAAAACGTCTCACGACGGCATGACGCCAAAAGCTGTCCGAAGACATCGCTCGAGAGCACTTGCGGGCTGGCAATCTGGTGCCCGTCACTCGTCTTCGTCCATTGGACTTCGACGTACGCCATTCCGTCCTTGAACGATCGCAGCACCAACACGAAAGGGCCGCGAACACGGCGGATCGGCGCGCCGAAGTCATACACTTTTCGGGCGAACCACGTGCGCAGGGCGCCCCAGGTGCTCGCAACGACGTAGACCACGAACATGACGGGAACGAGGAAAAGGATAAGAGCCCACTCACCCAAAGATTCTTTCCGGCTACTCGTCATGTCAAACCGTCTCAATGTAACACCGCCACCGCAACACCCTCGCGAAACAATCCAGACCCGGCACCGGCCTCGCTCCACTTACAATGCGCCCTAGATGACCAGCAATGCCACGACCGTGTCCCGCACCATCCTTCCCTCGGGCCTGACGGTCCTGGTCGAAACGCTCCCCTACGTCCGCTCCGTGGCCTTCGGCTATTACCTGCGCAGCGGCTCGGCGGTGGAGTCGGAAGAGCACGGCGGGGCCTCGCACTTTCTCGAGCACCTGGTCTTCAAGGGCACCGAGAAGCGCACCACGGCTGAGATCGCCCAGGTGGTGGACCGGCTGGGCGGCGACGTCGATGCGTTCACCGGGAAGGAGTACACCGCCTTCTACGCGCACGTCCTCGATGAGCAGCTGTCCACGGCGCTCGATCTGCTGACGGAGATCGTCACCTCGCCGCGCTTCACGCCGGACGACGTGGAGATGGAGCGCGGGGTCATCCTCGAAGAGATCAAGATGGTCGAGGACACGCCCGACGATCTCGTGCACGAGCTCTTCGTCACCGCATTCTGGCCCGATCATCCCCTCGGCCGGCCCATCCTCGGCACCGAAGAGACCATCAACCGCCTGCCGCGCGCCAAGATCATCGAGCACTACCAGGAGACGTTCCAGCCTTCGAACCTCATCTTCGCGGCGTCCGGCAACATCACGCCGCAGGACGTGCTGCCGTTCCTGGAAAAGCACTTCCCCGTCACCTCGCGCGCGGCGTTCCGCCGCGAGTGGAACGCACCGACGCCGAATCAGCATGTGATCCTGCGGGAGAAGCGCGAGCTCGAACAGGTCCATCTCTGCCTCGGCTCACGCGGCTATCCGCAACAGGGGCAGGAGCGCTATGCCGCCGCGCTCTTCAACGCCGTCCTCGGCGGGGGCATGTCGTCGCGCCTCTTCCAGCGCATCCGCGAGCAGGAAGGTCTGGTCTACACCATCGCCTCGTACCACAACGGCTACCTGCACGGCGGCTACGAAGCCGTCTACGCCGCCTGCGCCCCGCGCAACCTCAAGCGCGTCCTCGACCTCACCCTGGCCGAGATGAAAAAAATCAAGACCGACGGCGCCACCGCCGACGAACTGGCCGGAGCCAAACTGCACCTCAAAGGCTCCATCCTCCTCTCCCTCGAATCGACCACCAGCCGCATGTCCGGCATCGCCCGCCAGGAGTACTACTTCGGCCGCCAATACACCGCCGACGAGATCACCCAGCACATCGACGCCGTCACCCTCGACGACATCCAGGAAGTAGCCCGCTCCATCGTCGACCCGGAATCGCTCTCGCTGACGTTGCTGGGGAACCTCAAGAATCCCGGCATCGACGCGGATCTGTTGCGGGAAGCGGTGGCGTAGGGTTTACGCGAGAGGCGGCCCTCACTCTGTAGAGGAGTCGCAGAGTCTCAGAGTCTCAGAGTCGCAAAGGAGTGTGGCTGGACTCCTTTGCGACTTTGCGACTCTGAGACTCTGCGACTCCCGCGTGAGCGCTCTCGCGCTACGCCAAGTTCATCGCGACGCCGTTTGCGCCGTCCTCGTATCGACGAACTCCACCATCACCCCCGGCTTGAGGCGATGGGCGACGTCGCGGGCGTCCCAGTTGGTGAGGCGCACGCATCCGTGGGAGGAGGCGTAGCCGATCGAGTCCGGATCGGACGTTCCGTGGATTCCGAAATGCGGCTTGGACAGGGCGATCCACACGACGCCTACGGGAGAGTTCGGTCCGGCCGGGAGGTGTGCTTCGGCGTCGCTGTCCGGGACTTCGTGGAAGAGGGTGGGCTGGTAGTGGAACCACGGATCGACGGTGATCTTCTTCACTTCCACCGTCTCGCGCGGTGAGGGGTCGTATTTCGAGCCGAGCGTGGTCGGGGAGTGGAAGACCAGGTTGCCGGCGGCGTCGAAGGCGTTGAACGTGTTGCCGCGGATGGAGATCACCACGCGGGCGATGTCCGGCTGGTCCTGCGTCAGCGCAGCGCGCACGTTCGGGACCCAGAGCTGGTCGCCCGCGTGCAGCGCGGAGAAGTCGGCGTCGGGATTCAGGAGGTCGAGGAACTCGGCGGTGGTGTGGAAGCGCTCCGCCAGTTTCTCCTGCAGCGATTCGTAGCAGAGGCAGTCGAGCTTGGCCTTGTCGTAGACGTCTTCAGGAATCGTGACGAACGGTCCCTTCACGTCCTCCTCGGTCAGCGTCTGCTGTACAAGCCCGGCCTGATTCGCACCTGCATTCGCGGCGAGAGCGCGGTATGTCGGCTCGTCGAGCGCGCCCGGATCGGCGGCGTTCACGCCGCGCGATTTCTGGAACCAGAAGAGCGCGATGGCGGTGTTGCGTCCCCAGCGGCCGTCGAGTGCGCCGACCGAGAAGCCGGCCCGGTCGAGAAACACCTGCGTCTTGAGCACGGACGGTCCGGCCACGTCGCCCTTGAGGGGGACCACCACCGGCGCGCTGTTGATGGCATTGGCGTCGAGGCCCTTGAACGATTCCTTGCCGTTCGGCGCAAACGTGACCTGCACCGGCGGAGCTGGCGGCGTCTGCGCCTGCGCCGCGGCGGCTTTCGCTTCGCGCAGCGACTCCAGCTGCCGCCACTGCTCATCCAGACGCTCGCGCTCCCGTGCTGCCGGATCGTCGCGCTCGCCGAGGGGCACCGCCACGTCGATGGCGTCCGCGGCCTTTTCGACCGCCCGCGTCGTGGCATCCTGCGCGCGCTGCCCCGCGTCCTTCACTTCCTGCTTCGAACATCCGAGCGCCACGATCAGGGTGGCCGCGAACACCGTTGTTTTCTTTCCCATGAGCCTGCACATAGCCAAGGTCGTGCCGATGGGAGAAAAACGGCGCGGAGGCCCTATACTGGTCGAGGAGGTCCCCCCATGCTTCGCAGATTGGTTGCAGTGGTGTGCCTGATCGTTCTCTACGTGCCGGCGCTCGCGGCACAAGCGCCCGCCGATCCGCCTGCAGTTCCCCCGGCCCAGACGCCTCCAGCTCAGACGCCTCCAGCTCAGACGCCGCCGGCCCAGACGCCACCAGCTCAGACGCCCCCGGCTCAGACGCCCCCGGCTCAGACGCCGCCGGCCCAGACGCCGCCGGCCCAGACGCCACCAGCTCAGACGCCCCCGGCGGCCCCAGCGGCCCCAGCAGCCAAGTTGAAACTGACTACAGAACTGCAGACCCTGGATGTGCACGGAAACTTTCCGAACGCCATCACGATCACTGCGAAGATAGGGAACGACCCTGCGGCGAAAAGAAAGATCGTGGCCGCCATGCGGGAAGGTGATGCACTTCTCTACGCGGCCAACAAACCGACCGGACCGACCATCGAACTGGAAACCAACGACGCCGGCGTCGTCCCCGTCTCGATCTTGACCAACAAGAGCACTACCGTCGTCGTACAGCTGACGCCTTTCGATCTGACGGACAAGACGAAGCCGCTCGTCGACAGCGTGGAGATCGTCACGCTGAGCGTCACCCCCCCATTCGTCACATCCCTCGGCAGCAAGCGCTCGTACGCGCAGCTCTTCCTGGGACAGACGTTCACGAACAACTACGATTCCACTGGAAAGAACATCGGATTCGGCAATGGCGGACCGATCATCCGTCTCACGTTCGACACGATGTGGTCGCGGCAGCGACCGCCCGGGACCATCGAGACCGGCACGACCACCACCACGACCGAGACGAAGACCAAAACGACGAGAATCATCCCCACCGGCCAGACGACCATCACCGAGACCGACACGACTTCCAAGTCTGCATCGACCGCGCCGGTTACCACCAGGACGACCTGGCCGAAACCCGAAGCCAACCCCGCGCACTCGATGCGCTACGGTCTCTGGCACACCGACGCGAATCTCGAGTTCAGCAAGTTTCCGTTCGGCCCTGACGCCGCCGCCACCGAAGATGAAAATAAGAAAGGTCTCGACGACGCATTCTCCGGATCGTTCGGATTGACGTGGCAACCGAACCGCTTTGCCAGCTACGACGCTCGCGAGGCGACTGAACGGACCGAAAAATTCGACGACCAGCCCTACGATGCCTACCGCTTCGCCTTCTTCTCGAAGGCGGGCGTGACCACGCGCTCCTCGCAGGAGAAGAGCGGCAACACCTCGATCAACCGGATTCAGTTCGGCGTCCGTTTCACTCATGGCCGATCGAGCAGGTCCGGTCCGGTCGCGGAAGATCGGAACGAGGTGCCGATCCGCTTCGTCGAGATCTCGTACGGAAAATTCTCCGAATGGGCCGGCGAGGATGACCAGAGAGGCCGCGTGGTCATCGATGCCGGGCTTCGCATCACAGCTCTGAGCAATCTCGTGTTTCCGGTCTACGTCGGCACGCACCTGAACACGGGGCCCGGTCCCGATGATCTCCGGATCTTTCTCGGCATGCTGGTGAAGCTGGACATGCTCGGCAAACTGGTCCAGGGAACGGTCAATTGAGTGCCGAGGTACACTTTTCGGGCGCGTGATCACGTATCTCAAAGTCCGCAACCTGGCCATCGTCGAAGAGCTCGCCATCGAGCCGGGGCCGGGGCTGAACGTTCTGACGGGCGAGACCGGCGCCGGCAAGTCGTTGCTCATCGATTCGCTCGAGTTCCTGCGCGGCGCGCGCGGCTCGACCGAGATGATCCGCGCCGGCAGCGACCGCATGACCGCCGAGGCCGTGTTCCAGCTGCCGAAGAGCGTGGCCAGGGACTTGGATGCGCTCGGCATCGAATGTGAGACCCAGGACGGCGCGCTGGAGCTGATCGTGCGCCGCGAGATTGCCGCGGGCGGCCGCGCGCGCGTGCTCGTCAACGGCTCACCGCTTTCCGTGCGCGAGCTCGGGGAGGCCATGGACGCCGTGCTCGAGATCCACGGCCAGCATGAATCGCATCAGCGCGTGGCCGGCCAGAGCTATCGCGAGCTGGTCGATGAATACGGCGGTCACGGCGCCCTTCTGGATGCCACCCGCGATGCCTACGCGGACTGGAAACGCGCCGCCGATCAGCTGCACGAGATGACGGACGCCCAGCGCGACCGCACGCTGCGGCTGGACCTGCTCAAGTATCAGGTGGACGAGATCTCCAGCGCGAAGCTCGATCCCACGGAAGAGGAGACGCTGCGCGGCGAGAAGGCCATCCTCAGCCACGCGCAGGAGATGATCGCCGCCACGTCGGGCGCCTTTCAGCTCGTCGACGAGGACGAGAGCTCCGCCATCGCCCAGATCGGACGCGCGCTGCATCTCTTGCAGCCTCTCGCCAAGCAGATCGACGAGGTCGGCCAGATCAGCGCCGAGATGCAGGACGTGCTCTACCGCCTGCAGGACCTCGGGCGAACGCTCGGCAACCTCTCCGAGAAGACGCGCCACGATCCGGCGCGCCTGGAGCTGCTTGAAGAGCGTCTGGTCACCATCGAGCGCCTGAAGAAAAAGTACGGCGGTTCCGTCGAAGCGGTGCTCGATCACCTCGGCCGCGCGCAGGATGAGTACGAGCGCCTGGTCGATTACGAAGCAAACGTGGAGAAGCTCCAGCAGGCGGAGTCCACGCGCATGGCCGCCTACCGCAAGGCGGCCGACAAGCTCAGCGCCGCGCGGCGCAAGGCGGCTCGCGCGTTCGAGCAGGCCATCCAGAAAGAGCTCAACGATCTGGCCATGGAGCGGACCACCGTGAAGGTCGACGTCGCCGCACGCGACGGTTCCCCATCTCCGGACGGCCTCGATCGCATCGACATCCTCATCGCCCCGAACCGGGGCGAAGAGCCGAAGCCGATGCAGCGCATCGCCTCCGGCGGCGAGCTGTCGCGCATCCAGCTGGCCATCGCCGCGGCGCTCTTCCGCAACGACACCCGCGCCGCCGCGGCCACGCTCGTCTTCGACGAAATCGACGCCGGCATCGGCGGCCGCGTCGCCGAGGTCGTCGGCCGCAAGCTCCAGCAACTCGCCGCGCGCAACCAGGTCATCTGCGTCACCCACCTCCCGCAGATCGCCAGCTTCGGGAACACGCACTTTTACGTCTGGAAGGAAGACATCGCCGGCCACACCCGCGCGCGCATCCGCCGTCTCGACGATGCCGAGGAACGCGTCGGCGAGATCGCCAGGATGCTCGGCGGCGAGAAAGTCTCGGCCTCTGCGACCGCGCACGCGCGCGAGCTGTTGGCCGCCTCGGTCAAAGCATGAGGACGAATTGACCAGGCGCTGGCAGATCCAGGAGTCGCCTTCCACGCTGCAGCTCAACGAGATCGCCAAGGCACTCGGCGGCGGATCGGTCGTGCTGATGCCGACGGACACGATCTACGGCCTGCACGCGCTGGCGCTCGATGCCGAGGCCGTGGCACGTGTGGCGGAGATCAAGGGGCGCGAGGAGACCAAGCCGTTCATCGTTCTGGCCGCCTCGATCGATCAACTGCCGCTCCTTGGCGTCTCCGCCGAGGACGACATTCTGGATGCGCTCGCTTCGGTCTGGCCGGCGCCGCTCACGGCCATCCTGCCGCTGCATGCGCCGATTCCGGCAAGTCGCGGAGCGTTGACGCTCGCCGTACGGATTCCGGCGCTGGAATGGTTGCGCGAATTGATCGTGCGGACCGGGCCGCTCGTTTCCACGAGCGCCAATCAAAGCGGCGAGCCGGCGGTGGAAAGCCCTGCTTTGCTCGCGCGTGAGCTGCAGGATCGCCTCGATGCAATCGTCGACGGAGGCGTTCGGACCGGAGAACCTTCGACAATTGTGGACCTTACGTCCGCCGAGCCGCAGTTACTGCGGGACGGTCAACATTCCTTTACACAGAATCTGTGGAAAAGGCTGCGGAAATCGCCGTAAAAATCGCTGCAACCCGCAAAAAATCGCGGTTTTCAGCTCTTTGCACACACCCGTGTGCGAAACGGCTTAAAGCACTGATCTGATTCAGGTTCACCCCAAAACGCCTCATCCGTACCGGCCACGGAATGTCTCTTGACAAACCGACCAAGCGTTCTCTCAGTGTGGCTGTGAATCGTAAACCTCCGTCAAAGCGGCGTTTACAGGGAGTTCACAACTTTTCGACGGCTCAGACCACCCACTTCATCGCCAGCGTGGCCATCCCCAGGAACAGAAAAAAGCCGCCGGTATCGGTGAACGTGGTCACGAAGATCGAAGACGCCACGGCAGGATCGAAACCGAAGCGCTCCAGGATCAGCGGCACCAGGCCGCCTGCAACGCCGGCGATGATGAGATTGCCGCACATCGCCAGCAGAAGGATCCCCGCCAGCACCCACTGACCGGTCCAGAGACCGACGATGAGACCGGTGATGGCGCCGATGGCCACGCCGTTGGCCAGGCCGACGATCAGCTCCTTCCAGATCGCTTTCAGGCCGCCGGCCCAGTCGATCTCGCCCAGCGCCAGAGCGCGGACGAACACCGTCAGCGTCTGCGTACCGGCGTTGCCGCCCATTCCGGCGACGATCGGCATGAACGCCGCGAGCGCCGGCAGCTCCTTGATGGCCGGCTCGAAGAACCGGACGACCGACGCCGCGATGAACGCCGTCACCAGATTCACGGCCAGCCACGGAAAACGCGTCCGCCACGTCTCGCGCGCCGGTGTGGTCACGCGCTCGCTGACGCCGACGCCGGCCAGGTGCAGCAGGTCTTCCTCGGCCTGTTCCTGGATCACGTCCAGCACGTCGTCGACGGTGACGACGCCGACCAGCCGGTTCTGCATGTCGACGACCGGGATGGAGAGCAGGTCGTATTTCGAGACCAGCTGCGCCACTTCCTCGGGCTTGGAATCGACCTGCGTCCGCACGACGCTCTGCACCATGATGTCTTTGAGCCGCGCCGCGGCGTCGGCCAGGATCAGGCTGCGCAGCGACAGCACGCCCACGAGGTGATGGTCGGCGTCGATGCAATAGACGTAGAAGAACGATTCCTTCCGCGGATACTGGCGGATGGCCTCGATCGAATGGGCAACGGTGAGCTCCTCCTCCAGCGCCAGGAACTCGGTGTTCATGAGAGACCCGGCCGTCTCTTCCTCACCTTCGAGAAGCGACTCGAGCTTGGCCCCCTGCGTCGCGCCGAGGAGCTCGAGGATGCGCGCGCGGCGCTCCTCGTCGAGCACGTCGAGCAGATCGGCGGCATCGTCGGGAGCGGAAGAACTGCAGACCGACGCCAGCGTGGCGTCGTCGAGCGTATCGAGGATCTCCTGCAGATCGGTATCGTCGAGATCGAGCAGCGCCCGCGCCGCCTTGCCCGCCTCGATGAGCAGCGAAAGAATGCGCCGCCGGTCCTCCTCGAGCAGCAGCGGCAGCACCGGCGAAAGGTCCGCCGGCAGCGTCTTCTCGATGATTTTGCGAAGCTGCGGATACGCCCCATGCCGCAGCAGCTTCGTCAGAAGCTGCTGATACGACCGCGCATTGGAAGGCGCGGTTTGCGGTGCCGGAGCGCGCGTGGCCACGGACGGCATCCTATTACAGCTGTACGGCTTCACAGCTGCACAGCTTCACAGCTTCACAGCTTCACAGCATCCTGTGCAGCTGTGTCGCTTTATAGCTGTGAAGCTGTGAAGCTCCCCCGCGCTACTCGTTCGGCTTCAGCACTCCCCCGCCCAACGCCGTCATCCCCGCCATTCCGCCCAGACCCATCGTCTCTACCGCGCTGGAGGGCACGATGACCATCGACCCCTTCTCCTTGATCGCTTCGTAGAGCATGTTCATGGCGCGCAGGTGCAGGGCCACGGGGCGGTTTTCGTATTCGGCGCCGGCGGCGACGAAGCGCGAGGCGATCTCGGTCTCGGCGGTGCCGAGGATGATGCGGGCCTGGCGCTCGCGCTCGGCCTGGGCCTGGCGGCTCATGGCGTCCTCGAGGCCTTGCGGGATCTTGACGTCGCGGATCTCCACCGAGTGCACGGTGATGCCCCAGCTGTTGGTCTTCTCGTCGAGGATGCGGCGCAGCTCCGCGCCGATGTGCTCGCGCTCGGTGATCATCGACGCCAGCTCGGCGCGGCCGATGGCTTCGCGCAGCGCGGTCTGCGCGGAGAGGGCGATGGCGTAGAAATAATCCGACACTTCGAGCACGGCCTTCTGCGCGTCCCACACCGTCCAGAACACGATGGCGTCGACGTCGACCGGCACGGTGTCGCGCGTCAGCGCCGACTCCGCGGTCACGTCGGTGACGCGCACGCGTTGGTCGATGAGATGCGAGAGCTGGTCGATGACCGGGATGATGACGAACAGTCCCGGCCCGCGCAGTCCGCGGAACTTGCCGAAACGGAGCACCACCGCCTTCTCCCACTGGTCGGCGATCTTGACGGCGAAGAGCGTCATGACCGCCAGGAGCGTCCCGGCCAGGATCACCAACGCACCGCGCTCGTCGTTTTCGCGTCCGGCGTAGATCGCCACCACGATGAAGACTACCCAGACGATCAGCGCCGCCAGGAGACTGACCGGATTCACGAAACGCCGCGAGCCGCCGCGCATGTCCACGCTCGACTCGATGGGATTCTTCTTCACCGGCGAGTCCGATTCCACCGCTTCGCTACGCTTCTTCTTGTTTGCTGCCGCCACGATAGGCACGATCATGCTTCTCTCCCTCGGGCTTTCTCCGCCCGCTCGACGAGCGCTTCCACGAGATCCTCCATCGGGATCCCCAGCGCTTCTCCATTGGCGATGAGCCGGTCCACGAGATCCTGCAACGCCTTGCGGCGCTCCCGCGACTTCGCCCCCGCCCGCGCGGCCACGAACGTCCCGGTGCCCTGCTGCGTCTGCACGATCCCGCGGATCTCCATCTCGCGATAGGCCTTGGCGACCGTGTTCAGGTTCACCGAAAGGTCCACCGCGAGCTGACGAACCGTGGGCAACTGCGTTCCCGGCTTGAGCCGGCCATCCGCCACCGCCAGGAGCACCTGATCGATGACCTGCCGGTAGAACGGCACGCCGGACGAGGAGTCGAGGCGGAAGTTCATTGTCATAGTTCACTAGTACAATAGGTTCGTGGTACTGGGATTGTCAAGATCGGGAATGATGGAAACGGAACGGCCGCTTCGCGCATACCCTTAGCGGATGCCAAAGACACGCATCGACGCCGCGGAGCGCGCCGCGGCGGACATCCATCGCGCCAACCGGCTGCTCGAATCCGCCCGCCGCCGGCTGGCCCACTGCACCTCCTGCGGCTCGCCGGCGGTGATCATTCACCCCAGCATGCGCGGCATCCACCGGATGCTGGCCGAGCGCGGGCCGCAGCTCGGGAAGATCCCCGGCGTGGTCGGCTACGGCATCGGCCAGGTCGTCAAGGCCGGCACGCCGTCGGGAGAGCTCTGCATCACCGTCTTCGTCGAGAAGAAGCTGACCAAGTCCCAGATGGCCAGGCAGAAAGTACGCGCGCTGCCGCGCACGATGTCCACCGGCAAACACCGCGTCCGGGTCGACGTCATCCCCATCGGTACCCTCAGCCGGGAAGTGTTCGTCGGCGCCAGCATCGGCACCGCCTCGCCGGCCACGGCCACCGCCGGCACGGTCGGCGCGTTCGCGGTCGACAACGGCACCGGCGCCAACGTGGCCATCACGGCCATGCACGTGAGCGGGCTGCAGACCTTCCCGAACGGTCAGGACCCGGTCCGGTTCCGCGTCCCCAGCCGCCTCAAGAGCGGGACCACGCAACCGTTCGGCGAGCTGGCGTTCGGGACGCAGACGAACATCGACGCGGCCAAGATCACGCTCGCCAATCCGGACGACGCCACGAACGTCGTCCCCGGGATCGGCACGATCGCCGGCTGGCGCCCGGTGACCATTCCGGGCGACAACAACGCCTCGGTGCGGATGTTCGGCGCCATGACGGCGCAGGTCGTCAGCGGCCGGATCGTGCACCCTTCAGTGGCGCTGCCTGCGTTCGGGTTGCAGAATGCCATCCTGGCCGATATCGACTCGCAGGAAGGCGACTCCGGTTCCGCGCTCATCGACTCGAGCAATCACATCCTCGGTTTTCTGGTCGGTTCGGCCACCGGTCTCATGGAAAACTTCGACCGGCTGCGCGTCTTCAGTCCCGCCGCCGACGTCATGAGAGTCCTCGGATGCGACATCCCCTGAAGCACGAAAAAGGAGAGAGTGAAACCATGCGACGTTTTCTGTTCCCGGTTGTGCTCCTACTCGCGGCCATGACGGCGGCCGCGGATACGGACGTCAAGATCTCGTTCACCGGCAACGACCTGAAGGCGGCGGCCACGAGCGGCGGAGGCGGCATCGCGGACCAGTCCATCGTCAACGTCAGCGGCGATCTGCTGTACGAGATCCGCTGCCTGCAGGGCGCGGACTGCGACACCGTGGCCATCAATCTCGGGGCCAACACGAAGATCACTCCCGACCGTGAAACAGTCACGGTCAACAACGTCGAGGTGCCGCTGCTGAAGGGGACGATCGGCGCGGACAAGATCAGTACCGAAGGATCGACGCTGACGATCTCCAACCCCGGCAAAACCCTCTTCACGCTGACGCTCAGGAAAACCAACAGTACGAACGCCGGCAACGGCGCCACGAACGACCAGACGGACGACGAGACCGCTCCCGGCGATCCGTGCTGGTTGCTGACGCTCGGGGACATCCCCGGCACCAACGGACCGGGTGCGCACTTTCTCGTGTCGCCCGGCGGCTCCGTGCAGGACCGCACCACCGAGCCGATCGATGAAAACGATCCCGTCTTCGTGCACGTCATCAGCAGCCAGGAAGTCGATCTGCAGCTGCTCGAAGTCACGCGCACCTCGGCCACCCGGACCACCGGAAACCTGAACATCCTCGGCGGTGGAATCAAGATCGCCGACTTCCGGAAAGAGGCTGCCGTGGCCAAGATCTGCTATCACCGGACGTACGAGCTGGGAGACTTCGCGCCCGGCGAAGCGACCGTCGACTTCTCCATGCGCGACGGCGCGAAACGCACGTCCATCGGCACGCTCAAGTTCAACGTCAACAAACTCTACGACGGCATCATCAGCTTCGGCCCGGCCTGGACGAACGTGGCCGACCGCGCCTTCGGCCTCGCGCCGCAGGGCACCGATCAGATCATCATCGAAACCGAGCACGGCGACGACGACGTGCTCTACGCCGCGACGTACACATACTTCTGGCGCGAGAAGCGCGACATCGAAAAACCGAAGCCGGGCTGGGCGAACCGCATCAACCCGACGCTCGGCTTCTCGCTCACCAATCCCGCCAATCACGCCCTCGTCGGAATCAGCGTCGACGCCGGCCAGTTCGTCCTCACGGCCGGACTGCACGCCGCGCGCGTAACGCGCCTGGCCGACGGCGCGAACCTCAGCGTCGGCGACAAGTTCACCGGCACCACCGTCCCCACCGAGCAGAAGTGGCAGACCGGTGCCTTCTTCGCCGTCACCGTCGACGCCCGCGCCGCGCGGGTGCTGCTGGACGCGATCACGCCCTGAGCCTCGGTGGTGGACGTAGTGGACGCAGTGGACTTGGTGGACGTCCACTGAAGTCCACTACGTCCACCGGAGCCGCGATGGGGTCACCGGAGCCGCGATGGGGTCAGACCTTCTTTTTATCGCTCGCCCTTTTGTTGACCACGACCGCTGACCACTTCGATCTCTATTGGAGCGTCTACCACGAGTCGGCAGGGCAGTCGGAGACGTTAACGCGGACAGTGTCGGCGTGGCTTCCGGTCACCGCGCCCACGCGTTGTCAGGTGATCCCGCGCGCCGATCGATGGGGGGGGAGCCGCGATGGGGTCAGACCTTCTTTTTATCGCTCGCCCCTTTGTTGACCACGACCGCTGACCACTTCGATCTCTATTGGAGCGTCTACCACGAGTCGGCAGGCAGTCGGAGACGTTAACGCGGACAGTGTCGGCGTGGCTTCCGGTCACCGCGCCCACGGAAAGGGCCGCGATGGGGTCAGACCTTCTTTTATCGCTCGCCCTTTTGTTGACCACGACCGCTGACCACTTCGATCTTATTGAGCGTCCGCCACGAGTCTGCAGGCAGTCGGAGACGTTAACGCCGACGGTGTCGGCGTGGCTTCCGGTCACCGCGCCCACGCGTTGTCAGGTGATCCCGCGCGCCGATGGACGGGTACTGGCGACCCGATCGGCCCGAGGCGGGAACTAGCTTCGCAGCGCAGCTGCTTCAGGCGCGTAAGGTGACGAGCGCGAGATCGAGCTGCTCCAGGAGGACGGCATCGTGCGCGAACTCTCGCTCGCAGCGGCGGATCATGCCTGAGATGTGTCCCTCGCTTCGCAATCGCAGCGACGCGGCGATCGAACGGAGAGTGGTCAGTCCCTCATGCCAGCCGATCC